>Ga0115100_10256901_pt1 | contig 13214 bp, 25 predicted proteins | sample MBTome_3_FD_89642 | JGI IMG/M metagenome (GOLD analysis project Ga0115100, IMG submission 89642) | Marine eukaryotic communities from Pacific Ocean to study complex ecological interactions - MBTS_2Apr14_M1_3um Metatranscriptome... | ecosystem: Environmental > Aquatic > Marine > Oceanic | place... | reverse complement strand
TTTTAAAGTGGTGGACATAGACAGAATGCATGAACTTAAACTATACTGAATTTAGATGTATGTCTCTATAGTTAGGCATATAAGCAAATTTTTTTTAAAATTGCATTAATATAAAATTCAATCTAACAACAAAGTTAATTCTATGCAGGCCGGACTATTTGCCAAAAAGGTTGGAATGACCCAAATATTTGATGAATCAGGAAAAGTACTTCCTGTAACAATTCTCAAGGCGGGGTTATGTCAGGTAAGCCAAATTAAAACTACAAGTACGGATGGTTACAACGCTATTCAGATTGCTTATGGTGAAAAAGCGTTAGAAAAGACTAATCAACCCATAAGAGGTCATTTAAAGAACGTAGGTAACCAAGGATTTCGATCATTTGGTGAATTCCATGTAGAATCACCAGACGAATTTGAATTAGGTCAAATTATTGCCTCTGATACTTTCTCTGTAGGCCAAAAGGTTAGAATAACAGGGAAAAGTATTGGTAAAGGCTTCCAGGGTAACCAAAAACGTCATAACTTTAGTCGAGGTCCTATGACACACGGTTCGAAGAATCATAGATTACCCGGGAGTATTGGTGCAGGAACTACACCTGGGCGTGTTTACCCAGGGAAAAAGATGGCTGGTCAACTTGGTGGTAAAACGGTAACTCTTAAAAATACTGAAGTCCTTTACATAAACGCAGAAGAAAATATTTTAGTTCTGAAAGGTTCAGTGCCTGGTAAGAAAAATGCTGTATTAAAAATTCAGCCACAAAAATATTAGTTTAAAAATTAGTTCAGCATTATTTTTATGTCTTACATTAACGTTAATCAACGAGACATTCTCAGTCTCGTAAAATACCCTATTCTAACGGAGAAGACTATACGGTTAATTGAACAAAACCAATATAGTTTTGCCATTGATCCTAAAGCGAATAAAGTGGATTTAAAGCAAGCTATAGAGCAATTGTTTGATGTTAAAGTTATTTCCGTTAACACTTCTTTACTACCATTAAGAAAACGCAGAGTAGGTAAGTTCATAGGGAAAAAAGCTCGTTATAAAAGAGCAATAGTAAAATTAGCACCTGAAGATTCTATTTCTTTATTTGAAGAAGAATAGTCAGTTGCAGCTAAATTTTAGACGTCCTTAAATATTAAATATTATTTTTATATGGCAATTCGTCTATATCGGGCTTACAGCCCAGGTACACGTACAAAATCGGTGTCGTATTTTGATGATTTATCAAAAGTTAAATCAGAAAAAAGTTTGACAGTCGGTAAAAAAGCTTGCAGCGGCCGTAATAATCGTGGTGTTATTACTGTTAAAGGCCGTGGTGGTGGGCATAAAAGAAAATACCGTATACTAGATTTTCATAGAAAATCAACTATCGTTGCTAAAGTAGCTAGTATTGAATACGATCCAAACAGAAATGCGAGAATCGCCTTGTTACATTATCAAGATGGTTCAAAAAAGTATATTATTTCTCCGCGTTCGTTAAAAGTTGGAATGGAGATCTGTTCTGGAATTGAAGCTCCTATTAAAGTAGGAAATGCAATGCCATTAGAATTAATTCCTTTAGGTAGCATTATTCACAATGTTGAACTAACGCTAGGAAAAGGTGGGCAACTAGCTCGCGCTGCTGGAACTTATGCGCAATTAATTGCTAAAGAAGGCGATTTTGTAACTTTAAAATTACCTTCAAATGAAGTTCGTTTAGTAAACAAGAAATGTTACGCTACTTTAGGCCAAGTTGGAAATATTGATAGTATCAATATTACTCTTGGAAAAGCTGGCCGAAGCCGTTGGCTTGGCAAACGACCTAAAGTTCGTGGTGTTGTAAAGAACCCAATCGATCACCCGCACGGTGGTGGAGAAGGACGATCACCTATTGGTCGTGCAAAACCTGTAACACCTTGGGGTAAACCTGCTTTAGGTATTAAAACTCGTAACCAAACGAAATCAAGTAGCAAATATATTTTACGTTCACGACGTTAAATATTTATTAAAGACAACTTATAAATTTACATTTCTTAAGATGCCACGTTCCTTAAAAAAAGGGCCTTTTGTTGCTTCTCATGTTTTCAAAATGGTTGAACAAATGAACGCCAATGGAAAAAAAGATATAATTACAACCTGGTCTCGTTCGACAACAATTCTTCCGAATATGATTGGGCATACTTTCGCTGTTTATAATGGGCGTCAACATATTCCAGTATTTGTATCAGATCAGATGATTGGACACAAGCTTGGTGAATTTGCCCCTACTAGAACGTTTCGTTCACACGTAAAAAAAAGATAAGAAAGGAAAACGTTAATAAAAACGTATGGAAAACTTACAAAAAAATGAAATTCGGGCAGTTTCTAAATATGTTCGAGTATCTCCTAGTAAAGTTCGTCGTGTTCTGAGACAAATACAAGGAAAGACATATCCGGAAGCCTTAACACTTCTAGAGTTTATGCCATATTCTTCGTGTGCTCCAGTTATAAAAGCATTACGTTCAGCTACCGCAAATGCAAAAAACAATTTAAATTTAAATGAAACTGACATAGTAGTTAAGTCAGCTTTTGCAGATCAAGGACCTACACTAAAACGTATTCGTCCAAGAGCTCAAGGTAGAGCTTTCAAAATTTTAAAAAAGACATCACACATAACAATCGTTATGGAAAATTAACAAAACTAAAATTTGATGAGGATTTAGTTCGTGGGACAAAAAACACATCCAACCGGTTTTCGAACTGGTATTAATAAGAAGCACAGTGCAACTTGGTTTGCTAATTATGGAGCTTATAGTGAAGTTCTAAAAGAAGATTACAAAATACGAAAGTTTTTTGAAAAAAAGTTTGAATCTGTTTATAGTAAAGCAGGAATAGCTAAATTAGAAATTCAACGTAAAGTTAACCAGCTAGAATTAGTAATTCATGCGGCACGACCGAAAGCCATTACTACTGACACTGAAAACAGTAGTTTAATTACAAACTTAAAAGATAATCTTACAAGTTTAGTAAATGGTTCTAAGCAAATTCGAATAAAAGTTTTACAAATTACTCGAAGTGAAAACGAAAGTGCGCTAGTTGCAAAATCAATAGCGGATCAACTTGAAAAGAGGGTTGCTTTTAGAAAAGCAATTCGTCAAACTACACAAATGCTACAAAGAAGCGGTGTAAAAGGGTTTAAAATACAAGTTGCTGGTAGACTGAACGGTGCAGAAATTGCTCGTGCAGAATGGGCTCGTGAAGGGCGTGTTCCGCTTCAAACTATTAGAGCCGATATTAGTTACGCAACCCAGCGAGCAAATACCATATACGGTGTATTAGGTATTAAAGTTTGGATTTTTAATAAAGAAATCTATTAATTTAATTAATTTATCAGTTTGATATGTTACTCCCTAAAAGAACAAAGTTCCGTAGGCACCACCGTGGAAGACTAAGAGGGGTTTCAAAAGCCAACACTATAGTCTTTGGAGATTATGGTCTACAAGCTCAAGAACCTGTTTGGCTTACTTCACGACAAATAGAAGCTACTCGACGTAGTTTAACGCGATATGTACGTCGTACAGGAAAAATTTGGATTCGAGTTTTTCCTGATAAACCGATTACGGAGCGTGCAGCAGAATCACGAATGGGTTCAGGTAAAGGTACAGTTGCTTACTGGGTTGCTGTAGTAAAGCCAGGTGCAATACTTTTTGAAATCAATGGTTTAAGTAAAGAAATGGCTTTTAAAGTTTTAAAGTTAGCTTCTTACAAGTTACCAATTAAAACCAAAATCTTAACAAAAATATAAACTACAAAACTATTTATTTTGTTTGTTTAAAGTTAATAACATATGGCCGTAAAAGAAAAAATAGGCATTGTTGTCAGTGACAAAATGCAAGATACTCGTATCGTTGCTGTTAATGATCGAGTTACTCATAGAAAATACAAAAAAGTTATCACAAGAACGAAACGTTACGCGGTTCATGATTCAACAATAAAAGCTTCTATTGGAGATCAAGTGCGTATTCGTGAAACTAAGCCAATTAGCAAAACGAAAAATTGGGTCTTAGTTAATGTTTTAAGAAAATCTGCAACATAAAAAATGATACAACCGCAAACTTGTTTAAGAGTAGCAGACAACAGTGGTGCTAAAAACCTGATGTGTATTAAAGTTCTTGGCAGTAATAGAAGATATGGAAGTGTTGGTGATGTTATAATCGGCGTTGTTAAAGACGCTACACCAAACCTGACAGTAAAACGTTCAGATGTAGTCCGCGCAGTTGTTGTTAGAACGAAGCAATCCATTCGACGTAAAGATGGTTCGCGACTTCGCTTTGATGATAATGCATCCGTTATTATTAACAAAGAAAATAACCCACGTGGAACACGAGTTTTTGGTCCTATTGCTCGAGAACTTAAAGAAAAAGGTTTTACTAAAATCGTTTCTTTAGCCCCTGAAGTTCTTTAATAAAAGGCTTAAAGTTTACTCATAAGAAATTTATAAACTATGAAATTAGATTTAAAAGGTTTATATAAGCAAACAATAGTACCTTCGATGATCGAAGAGTTTGGTTATAAAAATATTGAACAAGTCCCAAAACTTGTTAAAATCACAGTCAATCGAGGTATCGGGGAAGCTTCAAAAAATTCGAAAGAACTGGACGCCAGCGTTGAAGAGATGAGTTTAATTTTGGGACAAAAACCAATAATTAATAAAGCAAGCAAATCCGTTGCTGGATTTAAAATACGTGATGGTATGTCAATTGGTGCTTCTGCGACTCTTCGCCAGGCTCAAATGTATACATTCCTAACGAAATTAATCCATATCGTTTTACCAAGAATACGAGACTTTAGAGGGATAAGCCCAAACGGATTCGATGGACGAGGGAATTACAATTTAGGATTAAAAGAACAACTGATTTTCCCCGAAGTTTCTTACGATGATGTAACTCAAATTCGTGGGTTAGACATTTCTATTACGACAACAGCAAAAACGGATGAAGAAGCTCGCGCTTTATTAAAATATTTTGGGATGCCGTTTGCTGCAGCATAGTTTTTAACCGTATAAAAAATTGATAAATGACTACTGATACTATAGCTGATATGTTAACTAGGATTCGCAATGCGAATTTAGCGAAGCATCAAATTGTACAAATCCCTTCAACAAAAATAACGCGAAATATTGCTCAAGTTTTGTTTGCTGAAGGTTTGATAGATTCTTTCGAAGAATTAAAAAACGGATTAAAGAGTTCACTTCTTTTATCACTAAAGTACAGTGGTAAAGAGCGTAAACCAAGTATTGTTAAAATCCAGCGTATAAGTAAGCCCGGGTTAAGGGTTTACAGCAGAGCGCGAAAAATGCCTAGAATCTTAGGGGGGTTTGGAACAGCAATTGTTTCAACTTCACGTGGTTTAATGACAGACCAACAGGCCCGCAAAGAGGGAATTGGTGGCGAACTTTTATGTTATATTTGGTAACTTTCGAATAAAATATGTCTCGTATAGGTAAGCAATTTATAATTGTACCAGAAAAAGTTAAGGTAAAACTAGATGGGCAAAAAGTTTCAGTCGAGGGACCGAAAGGAAATCTATCTAGAATTTTACCTTCCTTAATTTGTTGTACTATGGATGATAGTCAGCAGAAATTATTTATAGAAAAAACTGTAAATACAAAATTATCTCAAGCATTATATGGTCTTTCGAGAACGCTTGTTGCAAATATGGTAACAGGTGTTTCATCGGGCTTTGAAAAGCGATTACAAATTACAGGTGTTGGTTATCGTGCACAGGTTTCCGGAAAAGACCTTGTCTTAAATATGGGTTATAGTCATCCAGTAACAATGGTAACACCTACTGAAATAAGCGTAAAAGTAGAGAACCAAACAAGTATTATTGTTTCCGGAATACAAAAAGACGTAGTTGGTGAATTTGCTGCCAAAATCCGTGCTGTACGACCTCCAGAACCGTATAAGGGTAAAGGCATTGCTTATGCCGGTGAAGTTATAAGACGTAAAGCTGGTAAAACAGGTAAATAAATAAACTAATTAAATACAGTTTTTATTAAAAATTTATGGGTCCTAAAAAAACAGTTAAAGCAAAGTCTGAATGGTCAGAACGCGTTGTGGCTATTGAGCGTGTAACAAAAGTAGTAAAAGGAGGTAAAAAAATGAGTTTCCGTGCAATTATTGTTGTCGGAAACGAACAAGGTAAAGTTGGGGTTGGTGTTGGTAAAGCAGGTGATGTTATTACTGCCGTACGAAAAGGGGTAACAGATGGTAAAAAACATATCATCAGTGTTCCTTTAACGAGTTCCAATTCTATACCACATGCAACAAACGGACGTTTTGGCGCAGCAAAACTTATCCTACGCCCATCAGCACCGGGTTCAGGTGTAATCGCTGGTAGTTCAATCCGTACGGTATTAGAGCTGGCGGGTATTAAAAATATTCTGTCAAAACAATTAGGTTCGAATAATTTGCTTAATAATGCTCGCGCAACAATTGATGGGTTAAGTACATTGCGATCGTATAACATCTAAATAAATTCTGTAACTAATGGCCGTATCTGAAACAATAAGTTTATTACAGAAAAAAATTGTTAAAATCTTTGGTCTATTAATTCTTGTAAGACTAGGTCTTTATATTCCAGTACCAAACGTTGATTTAGATATTTTTTCGCAATCTCAAGGGGCAAACCCCTTATTTGGGATAGCAAAAAATTTTACTGGTAGTTCCTTTTTAGGCATTGGTGCTTTAGGGATCTTGCCTTACATTAATTCCTCAATTGTTATCCAACTATTAACTCCGATAATACCGAAATTAGAACAGTTGCAAAAAGAAGAGGGTGAATTAGGTAGACAACAAATAAGTCGCTATACTAGATATTTAACTTTTGGTTGGGCGCTGATCTTAAGTACGGGGATAGCCTTCTTTTTCGTGAAACCTTTAATCTTTAATTGGAGTCTTTATTTAGCTTTTCAAATAATTGTTTCATTAACAACAGGATCAATGTTATCCATGTGGTTCGCCGAACTGATAACGAATGAAAAATTAGGTAATGGATCGTCAATGATTATCTTTATTAATATTATTGGTGGTATCCCAGCGAACTTAGGCGATTTCTTCAAGAACTTAAATAATCCATCGAATGTAAATAATCTTTTAACTTTGGTATTAGCTTATGCAATTTATTTAATTATTGTTTCGATTATTGTTATTGTTCAAGATTCCTATAAAAAAGTTAATATTGTTTCAGCTCGTCAATTAAGCTTTAATTCTTTAGATTCTAATACACAAGGATCAGAGTTAAAAAATAGCTATATTCCGATAAAGCTTAATCAGGGTGGTATCATGCCACTAGTATTTAGTACAACAATAGCGACGTTTTTATTTTATCCATTGCAATTATTTATTACAGGATTATTTTCAATATCTGGTAATGCATTAACTAGTTTGTTAACTTTTGCGTCATTTACATTAAATATAATTCTTGTGGTTTTTTTCAGTAGTTTTTATGCACTACTAGTTCTAAAACCAAAAGATTTATCTGAAAATTTAACAAAGATGGCGTACAATATTCCAGGGTTAAAACAAGGAAAAGAAACAACGGAATATTTGGAGCAAGTAATAAGCCGTTTAGCCTTTATGGGTGGTTTATTTTTAGCTTTTCTAGCCTTTTTCCCAATATTGTTAGCAAATGTGTTCCAATTTAATGTTTTTAAAAATTTAACGTCCTTAATAATTTTAATAGGTGTTATTACAGATGTATCTTCTCAAATACGCGGTTTCTTGGTATCTCAAAACTATGAGAGTTTCAAAAAAGCGTAGACTTTTAGGGTTAATTCGTTTAGCATAAAATGGTAGAAGTATATTTATAATAAGGAAATTTTTAAGCAACCAGACTTTCTAAAAACTCTATTTTAAACCTGTTAATTAAAAAAAATTGATTAAAACGTATGAAAGTAGTAAGTTCAATTGGCAACTTAAAAAATAGATCGAAAGATTGTCAAGTTGTAAAACGTCGAGGGAGAATTTATCTTATTTGTAAATCAGATCCACGACTTAAAGTTCGACAAGGTCGAGCAAAAATGAAACGTAAATAAAAAATTGGTAATAACAAAGATCAATGGCACGTATTTCAGGTGTAGACCTACCCCGTAATAAGCGGGTTGAAATTGGATTAACTTATGTATTTGGTATTGGAGCTACAAGTGCGAAACAAATTGTAAAAGCTGCCAATATTTCCCCAACTACAAGATGTAATGACTTAACAGATGACGAAGTCACAAGCATTCGTGCGATAATCGATTCAGATTATCAAACGGAAGGAGATTTAAGACGCGCTACATCGCAGAATATTAAGCGATTAGTAGACATTGGATCTGCACAAGGTCGTCGTCATCGTGTAGGACTTCCGGTTCGAGGTCAAAGAACACGAACAAATGCACGAACACGAAAGGGAAAAGTTAAAATGCCAGTTGCAAAGAAAAAGTAATTATTTATATATATAGAATTTTTAGCTTAGTATGGTCAAACAGATAAAGCGATTTTCTGGTAAAAAGTCCAAAAAAACATTAAATAGTGGTGTTGTTCACATTAAATCAACTTTTAACAATACCATTGTAAATATTACAGACAAACAAGGTAATACTTTATTTTGGGCATCCGCGGGTGGTTGTGGTTTTAAAGGTGCTAAAAAAGGGACTCCATTTGCTGCTCAATCAGCAGCCGAAAAAGTTGCTACAATAGCATATGAACAAGGCATGCGACAAGCTGAAGTCGTTGTTAGTGGCCCTGGTAGTGGTCGTGAAACAGCAATCCGCGCGCTACAAGGGTTTGGTTTGCAAGTTTCCGTAATAAAAGATAGTACTCCTGTTCCTCACAACGGTTGTCGTCCTCCAAAAAAACGACGCGTTTAACAAAAAGTTTTACTTAATACTAATTAAAACTATTCGGAAATCTTAGATATTTTCTTTAAGTTATGTTTCAAGTTCAGTGCCTTCAAGCAACAACAAAAACACCAACAGAACTTTATTCTAAGTATTCAATTGGTCCGTTTTTAAAAGGCCAAAGTACGACGGTAGGCAATGCTCTAAGACGGGTTCTTTTATCAAATTTAGAAGGTATCGCTATTACAGGTGTACGTATCGCCGGAATTGATCATGAATTTTCAACTATTCCGAATGTAAAAGAGGATGTAATAGATATACTGCTTAATTTTAAACAAATTATTTTAAAAGGGGCAATTAAGGAGCCTGTATTGGTTACTTTATCGGTAAACAAACCAGGTATTGTAACCGCAAATAGTATTGAATTGCCAGATAACATTAGTCTAGTTGATCCTCGTCAGTATATCGCCACATTAAACGATAATGGTAACCTAAAAATGGAATTCCTTATTGTGCGTGGACAAAACTATGTTACAAGTGGGAAAGTAGATTCAGTTATACCACCAGGGTTTTTAGCTGTAGACGCTGTGTTTATGCCCGTTACAAGGGTAAACTTCTTTGTGGAGACTTCTAGGAATAATATCTCTTCCGAATTAGAAAGTTTAATACTAGAAATTTGGACTAATGGAAGTATTACACCAGCGGATGCTTTAAGTACTGCAGCGGAACTATTGGAAAACACTTTTGGCGTATTAAAAATTACCGATACACCTACAACATCTCCTGATGAGACCACGTTGCAAATAAAAGAAGACAAAGGGGAACATTTAGAAACCATCTTTGTTGAAGAATTGGAACTGTCGGTACGAGCTTACAACTGCTTAAAACGAGCAAATGTTCACACGTTGTCCGATTTATTACAATATTCCGCTGAGGATCTTTTAGAATTCAAAAACTTTGGTCAAAAATCTGCAGATGAAGTTGTAAAAAATTTACAAGAGCGCTTTGGTTTGGCTCTTCGAAAATAAAAAGTATAAAACTTTTAAACGGCTGTTAAAAGGCAAGATCTAATTTAGAACCACTTTTTTGGTAACTAAGATCTTTGAACTTTATAAAACATTTATAAATAAAAACGACTGCAAAAAATCAAATTAAATTATGTGTTTACCAGCTTCAGAAACGAAGTCAGCTTTTTTTGGAGTGGGACGTAGAAAAACTTCCGTAGCTAAGATTATGTTAGTTCCGGGAACCGGTTCATTGGTGATCAACCATAAACAAGGTGAACAGTATCTACAGTTCAATTCGCAGTATATAAACGCTTCAAAAAACCCTCTAACGACTTTAGGGTTAGAGAAAATGTACGACATTTATGTAAATACACATGGTGGCGGTTTAAAGGGTCAAGCGGATGCTATTAAATTAGGCGTCGCTAGAGCATTATGTTTTATGTCTCCTGAAAACCGAGCACCACTTAAATCCGAAGGTTTCTTAACACGCGATTCTCGTCGTAAGGAAAGAAAGAAATATGGATTAAGAAAAGCGAGAAAAGCACCACAATTCTCTAAACGTTAATAAAATAACAATAAGTGAAATGCCTAAACAATCACTTCATCCGGAATGGTACCCAAATGCGGAAGTTTACTGTGACGGAAAATTAATTATGCACATTGGTTCAACGAAACCAAAGTTAAATGTTGATATCTGGTCGGGGAATCACCCGTTCTATACAGGTTCTCAAAAAATTCTGGATACAGAAGGAAGAGTAGAACGCTTTATGCGTAAATACGGTATTGAAAATCAAAATGAGTAAAAATTTTTATGCCAACAATACAACAATTAGTAAGGTTTGAAAGAACAGCTAATAAGAAAAAAACTAAATCCCCTGCATTAAAATCATGCCCGCAGAGACGTGGTGTTTGTACTCGTGTATACACAACAACGCCCAAAAAGCCTAATTCGGCTTTACGTAAAGTTGCACGTGTCAGATTAACTTCAGGTTTTGAAGTTACTGCTTACATACCAGGTATTGGACACAATATCCAAGAACACTCTGTTGTACTGATCCGTGGTGGTCGAGTTAAAGATTTACCAGGTTGCCGTTATCACTTAGTGCGCGGAACATTAGATGCTGCAGGTGTTAAAGATCGAAAGCAAAGTCGATCAAAATATGGCGGTAAAAAACCTAAAGGTTAATAAGAAAGTAAATTTATACAAATTAAATTAACTATGTCACGTAGAAGTAAAGCTCAACGAACGTTAACTGAGCCGGATCCAATATACAACAGCCGTTTAGTTACTTTATTAGTAAGCAGGATATTAAAATCTGGCAAAAAATCTCTTGCGCAAGGAATTGTATACAATGCTTTAGAAATTATTTCGACTAAAACGGAAGAAAACCCAGTATTGGTGTTAGAAAAAGCAGTAAAAAATGTTACACCCAGAGTAGAAGTAAAAGCTAGACGTGTTGGTGGTTCTACTTATCAAGTTCCAATTGAAATCCGTGCTTACAGAGGTACTAATATCTCGCTAAAATGGATTACAGAATTTGCTCGAGAGCGTTCGGGTAAAAGTATGTCAATAAAACTTTCTAACGAAATAATGGATGCTGCCAAAGAAGTTGGTAACAGTATCCGAAAAAAGGAACAAACTCATAAAATGGCTGATGCAAATAAAGCATTTGCTCATTTTAGATATTAAATAAATTGACTCTTTAATTTTGAGTTGATATATTTACGCCAAAAGTATTTTAAACAAAACAAAAAATTTTAAAAAGTAAATTGTAATATGGCACGCGAAAAGTTCGAACGATCAAAACCGCATATTAATATTGGTACAATTGGTCACGTAGACCACGGTAAAACTACTTTAACAGCAGCAATTTCAGCAACATTAGCTATTTATAATGAAGCAGCGAGCAAAAAGTTTGATGAAATTGATTCTGCTCCTGAAGAAAAAGCTCGTGGTATTACAATTAATACAGCTCACGTAGAGTACGAGACTGAAACTCGTCACTATGCTCACGTTGATTGTCCTGGTCACGCGGATTATGTAAAAAACATGATTACAGGTGCCGCACAAATGGATGGTGGTATTTTAGTAGTATCCGCTGCTGATGGTCCAATGCCTCAAACTCGAGAGCACATTTTACTTGCGAAGCAAGTAGGTGTACCATACCTTGTAGTTTTCTTAAACAAGGCTGATCAGGTTGACGATGAAGAACTTTTAGAGTTAGTTCAATTAGAAGTTCAAGAGCTTCTAGAAAGTTATGATTTCCCAGGGGACGAAATTCCGTTTATTTCTGGTTCTGCATTATTAGCTTTACAAGCTGTAGAAGATGGTCCGAAGGAAAGAGGTGCAGATAAATGGGTTGATCTTATTTACGATTTAATGGATGCCATTGATTCTTATATCCCAACTCCAGAACGTGACACAGAAAAAACATTCTTAATGGCTATTGAAGATGTTTTCTCAATTACAGGTCGTGGAACGGTAGCTACAGGTCGTATTGAACGTGGTTCAATTTCGGTTGGAGATAACGTAGAACTAGTAGGTTTAAAAGATACGCAAGCAACTACTGTTACTGGTATTGAGATGTTCCAAAAAAACTCTTGATCAGGGTATGGCAGGAGATAACGTTGGTATCCTTATTCGTGGTATCCAAAAAGATGAAATTGAACGTGGTATGGTACTAGCCCTTCCAGGTTCAATCACTCCACACAAAAAATTTGAAGCTGAAGTTTATATTTTAAATAAAGACGAAGGTGGACGTCATACACCGTTCTTTACTGGGTACCGCCCTCAATTCTATGTTAGAACAACTGACGTTACTGGTACAATTATTCAATTTACAGGTGACGATGGAAGTGTAGCAGAAATGGTTATGCCAGGTGACCGTATTAAAATGACAGCGGAACTTATTAACCCTATCGCTATTGAGCAAGGTATGCGTTTTGCTATTAGAGAAGGTGGAAGAACAGTAGGGGCTGGTGTAGTATCAAAAATTCTTGAGTAATAGTTACACAAAATGAGTGCATTACAACTACAAAAACTACGTATAAGTATAAAAGCTTATGAATCTGAGCTTTTAAACAGCTCATGTACTAAAATTATTGAAGCTGTAAAAGCAAGCGACACAAAAGTAATAGGGCCTATACCATTACCGACTAAAGTTCGACGTTACTGTGTTTTAACTTCGCCTCACGTAAACAAAGATGCACGTGAGCATTTTGAAATTAGGACACACAAACGTATTATTGATGTCTATAAACCAATGGACAGTACATTAGAGAACTTAAGACGTTTGGATATATCAGCCGGTGTTGATGTAGAAATAAAAAATTTCTAAATTAGAAATCCAAACTAATCTAG
>Ga0115100_10722831_pt1 | contig 13232 bp, 17 predicted proteins | sample MBTome_3_FD_89642 | JGI IMG/M metagenome (GOLD analysis project Ga0115100, IMG submission 89642) | Marine eukaryotic communities from Pacific Ocean to study complex ecological interactions - MBTS_2Apr14_M1_3um Metatranscriptome... | ecosystem: Environmental > Aquatic > Marine > Oceanic | place... | reverse complement strand
TTGATCCTGTGTTAGAGCCGGTAGTTGATCCAGACGTAGAGCCGGTAGTTGATCCAGACGTAGATCCAGATGTCGATCCGGACGTAGAGCCGGATGTAGAGCCGGTATTAGAGCCGGTGGTTGATCCTGTGTTAGAGCCGGTTGTAGATCCTGAGGTAGATCCAGAGGTTGATCCGGATGTAGAGCCGGTATTAGAGCCGGTGGTAGATCCAGTGTTAGAACCAGTGGTTGATCCTGAGTTAGTAGATCCGGTATTAGAACCAGCAGTCGAACCAGCAGTCGAACCAGTAGTTGATCCGGTGGCTGAACCAGTATTAGTTCCTGTGCTCGATCCAGTGGAAGAGCCGGTAGCGGTGTTGGTCGTTGATCCTGTGTTGGTTCCCGAACCACCTTGAAGTGTGAAAGAGCCAACACCGTTTCCAGACAAGGAAGAACTGACTTGAGTTCCGCTAGAACCAGAGGACGAGTCAATGGTTGTGGGTTTAGGAGGAATAATAGGAGGCTTGAAGTCAGGATCTACGGTGTTTGTTCCGGTAGTAGAGTCAGTTGAGTCGCCGGATCCTGTAGGAGTCGTAGGCAAAGCTTCCAAAGGCGCTTCGATAGTGAAGGTGAAGTGAATAGAAGTCTGGGTATCGGTACCTTTCTCAAAGGCGGCAACCGTGATAAAGTATACGCCCGTGAGGTCTTTTGTCCCGGGCCTGAATAACAAAGTATAAGATTTCGATTAATCCTGACGCTCGAAAGTCACGAATTGCTTTTCCTTTTCATTCTTTCGATCGTCGATAACGAAGCTTTCTCTTTACTTAGGAGGTTTGACTGTGATTTTGAATTCCAGATCGTCGTTGTTTGGATCTGTAACAGGCAAGTCAAGAGAAACTGACTCCTCTGGCTTCACAATCAACTTCGAGGCATCGAGTTTTCCCCAAACGGGCGGGAAATTTTCAGACACAGTAGTGCTGGTTGTCGGATCGGTAGTAGTGGTACCTGTTGCCGGGTCAGTTACTTCTGGGACCTTTTCAGGTTCGCCGGGGATCTTGAACTACCATTTCATAGTTGCTATGTTCTTGTTTGGCTTGCTGTCAACCGTCTGAGTGAAACTACCTTCCACCTCGATAATGTAAGTGCCATTGTTATCATCAACAGCGTTCACAGAGTAGCGCTTATTTGTGGTGTCGAAACCTAAGAACTTTGAGCTATCAACAAGGGACATCGTAAGTCCGTCCTTGAAATATTTGGAATTATAGGTTGGCGAACCGGCGTCTAAGCAGGCGGGATAGACGGTGAAGTCAGTCATATCGAAGGTTTTTAGTCCCGCGTTGCGTTCAAACTCGTTGACTGTAGGCGGGGACGAAATCCTGACGGCCTTCACGACGCACCTGATTGTTACGGTGAATGAAGCTTCGCCAGGTGTAACATTCTTAGATACGTCAGAGTGTCCAGTGTAGTCCTTTAGTTTGCCGATGACTTTAACAGTGTGCGCTCCTGCTAAAGCTGGATCAACAGTGTCCACACGAATCGTTCTAGTGACTGGATCCAAGATTACGGCATTCTATAGACCAGCTGGTGCATTGCTTGCAAACTCAAGAGAGTACTCGATCACGCCACAGGCAGGATTACTCTGTGCGTGAGCTGCATATGCAACACTCTTGGTGTCGGTGAAGACATTGAATGCAGCTGATTTGACTGGCTATTCGAAAATAGTGAAAGTCAACGCGGCAACGCTAGAAGGAGTAATCGTTGTGCTGGGACAAGGATCTATGATGTTGATCGTCAATTCATTGGAGTCGTAAGAGTCGTATGTGCCAAGCGTTCCAACGATCTTAAACTTGAACGTGCCGAGTGCATTGTGGCGGCCACTGACTTTCAAAGTGTTGCTTGCGAAGGAGAATGCAGATTGCAAATCCGTCGGCACGTCGATCTTGTTACCTGAAGTATCAATCTGCTTTAGCTAGTAAGCAAAAGCGCCACAACCTGCACTCACAGTTGAATGCAGAGTTGCACTCATGGCCGTCATTTAGACCTCGTATGAGTTCCAACGTTCGACATTAATTGTGCCAGAGGAGAAATTAGGCGGAGTTACTGAGGAGTGAGGAGCCCAGCAACGACTCTGCAGTGTCACGTTGATTGGCCACTCAACTTTGAAAGGAGTGGGCTGGATAAGCTTCTGCTCGATAGTGAAGGTTACTATAAGAGGAATCTTGTCGTATTTGGTTCCGAACACGGATTGAGCTGCACTAACAAGCACTTTCTTGTTGTTGCTATCGATTCTGAAGACGGATTCGTCGTACTTAGACACGCTGGTGTCGTCAGCCTTTGTCACAGTGATCTTGTAAGAAAGAGGGCAATTGATTTCACCCACGTTCAGCTCCTTCGTCTAAGTCGAAGCATAAGGGAACGCCAAGGCCATTTCATCAAAGAAGTACATGTTCATTGACTTTGTAGGTGCTTAGAAATTGGACCAATCCTATGTGATAGTCACTGCATCCTTAGTACAGTCGACAGGATTGACTTTAACCGTGAAGTCCTTGGTAGTTTCAAGAGAGAAGCCGTTATCACTGGGATCGGAACCTTGAACATTGGATGGCGCTCCAGATAGCTTTGCTTACACCTAAAGGGTGTATGTTGCTTCAAAAGACTTCTTAGTAGTTTGGATCGTAAGAGTTCTCGTTGACTTATTGAAGATAAAGTCGCTGGGAAGGTCAATCGCCTATGCATTGTAGATCCACTTGATATCGTAAGTAAAGCCTGATGATGACGTTCCGTACTGGCAATCAGTCTCCTCCGTGTATTACGCGAACGTAATCGTCTCTGCAGGCTTGTTACGCTCGTACTCCAAGGGAGCACTTGTCGTAACCTCGGTCGTCCCATGCATGAGGGGTTTGGAGACGATGTTGGTCACACAGTCGGTCACAGCGACGTTGACCAGGTAGTCGTTCGTGATTGAAGTGTAGTCAGTCATCTTGATCTCGATGTAGTAGTCGTACACGGCTGAGCTCTGGGACGATGTTTTAGTCAAAATCGCTTCGTCTGCGGCAAACGTGTACTTGATACTACCTGCACTAGAGGCAGTAGGAGCTGTGAAAATAAGTTTTGGAGAAATGTCGGTGTTCGTCGTTGACGCCTTCTTGAGGGTGTAGGTCAGTGAGCCACATTTAGCCTTGTTCACCTGGTAATCTTCAGTGGCCGTTGAATCTGTCAGTACAGAGTTCCAGGCAACGATGTTGGCCTTCGTAACTCCCTTTTGTGTATCGACAGTGTCTGAGGCGTAGTTTATAGCTCTGGTTGATTCAACACCGCTCTTGAATTTGCCTTAGAAGATGGGGTATGAGCCAAAGGTGCTGGTCATCTTCTTTGGTGCGTCAGAGTAAGCAACGTCAATCGTTGTTGTAAGACATGGATCCTTCACAGTGATAGAAATCTCATTTGAATCGACATCAGCATCTGCAACACCGGTCTTGTACTGCTTAAGAGTGTGCTTGATCTTAAGCTTGTACGCAGTTGAACTAACATCAGTCTTCAAAAGCGCTACACCAAGAATATCGTGCATAACTGCACCAGAATTTCCAAGTGTGAGCACGGGTTTAAATGTGGTTGCGAAACTTTCTTCCACGGTGTATAGTGCTGCAGAATCAGGGTTTACACATTCAGCTGCGACTCCGAAACTAGGTGCGTTCTCGGAAGGCACATACTCGTAGGTTGGCGTTGCAACGCTACCGACTAACTTTTCCCAAAGATTTAGATCCAAGGCGGATTGCTACCAACTACCAGCATCTGTTGCTTTTACCTTTAAGGTGATAGTATTGGCCTGCACTTGAACCTAGTACTGGCAAGTGTGCTTAATGACGATAGTCACTTCTTTTTCCTTGGTACCCGCCGTCTTCGTAGATTAGTCGCTCTTCACCTTAACTGTGACTGTGTAGGTCTTAGTAGCAAAGTCTTTCGCTAAACTTGATGGGGTGTCTGCGTAAATGAACTTAAATCCTGCGTTCATGTTACTGTCCTCGGTTGTTTTGGTGGCGTATGTGTCGAATTCGGCCTACTTGTTGTCCGCCACAGAGTAAGAATACGTAACTGGACACTTGAGTTCAGTTTCGCCCGTAGACTTGAAGAGAATCAACGCTGTCTTCGTTGTGTCGGCGTCTTTGGTCTTAGCTTTGTCGATGTAGTAAGTCAACCTGTCTGTGACAAAGTCTGTCTTGATTTCAATTTCGTCATCCAAGCAGCCTCTATCGCTTTCGAAATCAATGTAGTAGGTGTCGAGGGTCTTGATTACTTTCTTGTCAGAACCTGTTCCCTTCGTCAGCTTGATGATGATACTAACACGGAACTTCTTTCCAGCATCGGTCTCAGTAAGCTTGTCGCCTCCTTCGTTGACCATAAACTTTTTAGCACTACTTTCTTCCTTGTACTTAAGGAAAGTTGGGTACTGAGTCACACCTTCGCTGTTATCAAAGGTAACTGGCTTGACTTAAGCAGGATTGGTCACATCAGTTATGCTGTAAGCGAACTCTTCATTGTATGAACAATCTCCACCTTGGGTGTACACTTTAGTTCCACCTGACAGATAGGGCGCAAGATCGACGTGTTAGCTAGCTACGCCGTTCTTTCCTTCAAGTCCGTACTTGATTAGGATCTTAGCGACCGAAGCAGGGTCCGAGTTTCTAGTAATAGTGGGCACGCAGTCGGTGATCTTCACTGTAAAATCAGCGTATTTGGCATCAATATCCTTCTCAGTGGCTGGTGAGCCGTCGTAGCCTACAAGCTTAGCCTTGAGTCGCATTTCGAGTGTCTTGTCAACGTACGCAGCGTAATTTGTCGCATGGTTGGGGTTCAAAGTAACATCAACATTAGCACCGTTTGGTGCAAATGCAATGAAGTTCTTGTCTGAGGCTGTGTGATCAAATGCAGCATAAGTTCCCTGATCATTCTTGAGCTCGAGTGAGTAAGCCATTGTCCCGCAAGGATCAGCCTTCTGTGCAGATGTAAGACTGCTGTACGGTGCTGAGCCGACAAGCGCTTTGATTCTTACAGTCTCTGTGTCTGTCACCAGAGGGACTTTAATGACGACAGGGGTAGAAACTTTTACTGCAGCTTCCAACTCACTATTTGCACTAACCCATGCAGCGGGGTCATTGATCCTTGTATTGACGCAAGGGTCGAGGATCTTGAGAGCAATAGTATCTGAGACGAAAGTTATCGAAACTGGGCCCAAATCGTCGGATGCAACTCCAATACTTCCAACTCCTGTCAGGGTAAAGCCGAATTAAGTTTTTCCCTCTGTGTTTGCCGGCTTTGCTTAGTTCATTATTTTAATCTTGTCATTCGCGGTCTCAACAGTAATCTTGTTGAGATCGAGAGCAGAGTTAGCTGGGACTTTCTGGATGGTGTAAGTCCAAGTCGCGGTGCAGGCAACGGTATCATCTACACGTGTTTTGCTGATCGCTTTATTCTGAATGTCTTTCAGGATATTAGTGTGCCAGTACTCGTGGTCCACTGCAGTCATTCCCACAAGTTTCGGACCTGCAATACTGAAAATCTCTTCGTCTTCACACTTGTACTTCACATTCACTTGGAAGTCAATCGTCACTTTCTTCTTGGCATCAGATTCCTCAGACCACTTGCTGGTGACCACCAGCTGCAACTTGTACGATTTAAATTGAGCTTTAAGATCAGCTCCCTTTGCTGCATCATTCGCGCCCGTAGGGGTTTGGTTTTTGATGGACAGTTTCAGGTTCGTTTTATCCAACACGAAGATTTTCGGGTTAGGAGCATTGTTCGTATCTGTGTCTTTGAATTCGATAGTACGCTAGCATTAATGATTAGCAGGGAAATTGTACTTGCTCTAGGCAGTCGAGTCAAACTTAAACTACAGATCGTTTTCTCCTGCTGCAGAAGTAATTAAAGCGTTGTTTTTGTCGATACAGTCTACGTTGAAAGCGCTTGCTTTCTTGTAGGCGAGGCAGTCTATTTCAAAGAGGGTTCCCAGTTTTTTCTTGCCGTAGTACTCTGGAATGTTATACATTGAGATGTTCGTTGAATCACTATCGTTGTCAGAGATCGAGATCTCGTCGTTTACGCAGGCATTCACTAGTTTGACGTACATATACTGATATTCGTAGTAAGGATCAATGTCTTTCCAGAGGGTATCCGATAAGCGTGGGTCAGTTTCGTGATTGAACCTGATCTTGTACTTGAAGTTCTTCTTGACATCCTTGAAATTCTAGATAGTTGTGCCCATTTTCGTCTGATCGAATTTCCATTTATAGGTTTTGGGATGACTGCTTCCAGTAATATCTAGAGTAAGGAAGTCAGTGCTGCTACTATAGGTAGTTTCAGCGTCGAAGGTTGGAGTATTGTCGTTTGTACCAGTTGTTTACCCTTAGACATTAGTAACTACGAATGTAATTTTCTGTTTATCAGCATTCGCGTAGGTGTCATCGCAATCACCAGTTTCTTCGTATTTAGCGAATTCTAAGTCCTCATGAGTTAAATCAACGAAGTCGGCGGCATCGGAGGTGTCGTAGTTGACTCCCAGCCAGTAGGTCAGAATGTTGTGGAAACCCTTTTTACCAAAGACTGGATCGCAAGGGTTGACTTGAATGCTGAATGGAACGTACTCGATTGTATCGACATTAGTTCCACTCGTTGTCTTCAGCTGAATGGCGAAATCCTTCTTAAGTGTTTCATCGCCTTTAGCTGTAGGTGACAAAACTATCGAGTGAACATTATTGGACGCTGTTATTTTGATCGGGTAGGCATCACTAGCATGTGAAGTCAGATCAGCAGCGCATTTAGTTTTATCTACTACGGTTTTAGCAGAAGACGAAGGCTTTTTAGAGTGACAAATCGTGTACTCAACTTTAGTAGATTTTGAGCAGGGGTATTTCTCGTTATGTGTACAGAATGGAGTGAAGATTGTTGGTGTGATCTCAGGATTTTATGTGTGCTACCAGCATAAAAGAGCTCTAGCTGCCTGGTTAGAAGCTGCATCATATGTTGCTTTTTGAGCATCGGTCAAACAGCATGTATTTAAGTTGTTTTTACTGTATTCTACTCCCAATTCGACTGTTCTAACTGCTTAAGCATGCTTACGAGTCGTTACAATTGTCTTCTCTCCAGCTTTGAATTTTTCTGTCACATCAGTGTCGGTTTCGGTCTTTTCAGTCATCTTGAGTCTCTTGTTATCATATTTACTTTTCACATACTCATCTGCTTCGATACTAGTATCTGCTTGTGCTGAGCTGATCTGATCGAAAGTGTTGGCAGTTCCGCAGTATTCAGTGATAGTAACAGTATCTGTGTGAGCATAGTCATGTTCAAGCTTTTTCTTAGGACTGCTTTACCTGAATTCCATATCTGCTTCTGCTTTGAATTCAAGGGCGGCACTTCCCAAATCAGCCACATCACCCCTGATTATCATTTTACTGTTTTTGCTAGCGTCGGCAGTTTCTGCTTTAAAATCGTCATGTGGTTCCGTAGCACCGGCAACCGTTTTTAATGGTCCATTTTTGATTGTAACTTTGTATGGCACCTTGTATTTAGCATCAACAGTGCTACCAAAGCATTCTTCATATGACCCAATGCCTTTTTTCCAGGTGACATCGATCTTGCCGAATTCGATCTCGTATTCATTCCAGTACATCAGGTTAGCTTTGTCCACACCACTGCCATACTTCCATCCATTCGCGAAGCCACCGTTAGTATCATGGGCTGTTGTGTAGTGCAAGCAGCCATGGTCAAACTTCATTTTGATAGGGTTTTCTGCAAAGAAGCCAGCAGTACTTTCAATATTTGTTCCGGAGGATTCTTTCTTAATAGTGTTCGCGAACTCGCACTTCACTGTGAAATCTCTATCAGTAGCAGGATTGTAAGTATGTGCACTATCTGTCGTTGCCATAGCTTTGTTGCTCAACTTGATGTAGTAAGTACTCTTGTAATCGTTAGTTTCTGTAGCGGCAGGAGTAGCAGTATCGGCGAATACTTTACCAGCTTCATCGACGAGCTCGTAAGTAAACTTGTCACTAGCACTATTAGCACTAGCTAGTGCAAGAGAAGGTTTAACTGGACACTTGATTGGAGTTGCGAGCTACAATGGGTCCGCGAGGAATTTTGGAAATGCTACCTGCTTGTAAAAGTCAATCGTCTGTTTGAACAATGCTTCGATGAACAAAACGTTCTTGTCTGCAGTGTTAGACAGGTAGAACAAATCCTTGTCGGAGTCCGTAACCTCACTTGCGAGGTCAACAATTTTGTTGCCACCCACGACTTTGTGGTTGTAAATCTTCCATTTAGGATTTGCAGTGTCCAGCAAGCACTTTGAGTTATTATCGGCACTAGGTGAGCCAGTTGGAGCTGTCTTGCGGCAGACCTCTTTGTACAAATCATCAATTTTATGGACAATGATTTCGAGAGGGAGATAATACTCGTGGTATAGACCACGAGATCCCATCGAACTTGCCAAATTTGCAGGTGTTGCAGCTGTATTCTAATCGATTGCTACTTTGATCGTGTAAGTGTAGGTGGCTATATCGGCCTCTGCAACGTCATTAATAACTAATTTTCCTTTGTCCGCATCAGCGGCACTCTTGATATCTTTAATAACCTTGTCCGACGAAGTTAGAGCATTGCCACTTGAATCCTTGATTTCATTTAGGTATTTGACTTTATTTGAAAAGCCTACGCACTCTTCGTTAGTTTCGAATGCGAGTTAGTAAGCCCAATCATTTTGAGTATGGTCAAGCAACCGCTTTTCGGTCATTACTTCTCCAAGTTTAGCAAACCAGTGCAACGTCGCTTTAGAACTGGCTGCCGTAAATTTGGGTTTACAGGTGATTTAAACAACGAATTCCAGAGTCGCAACAGTCGAATCTCCTTCAATCTGTCCCTTGACTTTTACTTTGTAGTACCCTTCATTCTTAGCCGCATCTGTTTCTAAAGCAGAGTTAGCGTCACCTTTATCGATCTCCTGGATGACCACTTGTCTTGTGACAGTGTTACTGTGAGTGTTTTCTTGTATAACGAATTTCTTTTTTGTTGAACTTCCGATAGAGGCGTCATCTACTGCTTTTAGACTAGCATCAGAAGTTGTAACTACCTCTGTGGTTACAGTTTAGTCTGCTGTAACTTTGTAGTGGGTAACCTCAAGAGTGTACTAGATAAGACATGGACTAGTGCCTTGCGTAAATTCCTTGAATGGTAAAACGAAGCGAATTTTGTTTGCTTTAGTAGTGTCGGTCTCAAATTGTTTCAGTTTAGTACCGGGATTGTTTAAATCGGCTGTGTGCACGTCATTGTTGTCCGAGTGTCTAGCTACTGTTGCTTGTGGCGTACAAGCAAGCAGCTTGATTTTAATTTCAAAATCTTTTGTCTTTAGGGTGTTAGCTGGGAAATCAGATTCTTTCGCGACGTAGTCTTTTAGTTCAACCGTGACTTCAAATGACCCATAAGTTGCAGCATCAGCCGCATCAGTGATTGATGAATCTAGTGGTGGTAAAACTTTAATCGTCTGGCCATCAGTTTAATCTGTGTCAGAACTCAAAAAAGTAATGTAAACTGGTGCATTGGATTTAAGTTTATATTTAACTGGTCCGCAATTGAGGGGTGCCGCTGTTTGAGTGATTTTGAAGTTCTTTGTCAGTTCTTTGCCTACCTAGAACCCAAGATTTGATGCAATAGCTGCAGGCTGCTTAAAATCACTGGAGGCATCGATCACATACAGAATAGTGTCAGCTGATTCGATACAAGCGTCCTTGAACGTAATGTGGTTTGTAGCAGCCGACTCAACAGCTGTTTTAGATTCGTATTTCTTCCCATTTGATGTGATCGTGTATACGACTTTCACTTTGAACGTAAATTTGCAAAGCCATTTATTGCCGTCAGTGTTAGTAGGGGTTCCAGTACATTTGTTCGTGGCGGTATCGCATGTAAACAAACTTTTAAAATAAGCTTTCGCAGCTGTACTGTCGGGTTCTTTGCCAGAAGCGTACTAGCAGCTATCGACAGTAGTTACATCGATTTCGTATGCTTTATTAGCAGCCTAATTGCAAGCATTAGCCGCGTCAGATCCACCATCTTTGAATGCCTGAGGTGTGATAACGATCTCAGCTTACTTATTCAAATTCGACGTGTTTACAGTTGACCCACCTGTTTCTTATGCGGAAGCAATCGCTAGAGTGGCTGTACCAGCTGTTTTATACTCCTAGTCGTCCATGCAAATGTTATCGAAGTATTTTAGCTTAATAGTCAACACACCTTCTGTCGTTGAAGCAGAGACTATAGTCCTGGCGGTGTCGGTTTTTTGTTTCATGGGGCTCATGAACGAGATTTCGACGTGTGTATTAGCATCGGTAGGCTTTGGGAAAGTACCATCGTAAGGCTTAGTAATGTCAATTATGAATTTAAAGTTGATGGTAGCAGCGTCTGCGGCGACCAGCAAGCTCTTAGCGTAGCGATCATTGCCAATTCTGAATATTTGAGGTGAAGATTCATTCGTCACCATAGTGATAAAATCAGTGGCTTTGTCGTAGTGTGAAGATGGATATCTCATCAAAGCATTGTACGAGCAACCCTCTTTAGCGAAGGTGACAGTTTCTGTATGTTCAGCTGCTGCGGATCCCAAGTGAACTGATAAATCTACTTCTTTTGTATTATCACTGCCGAATTTTGGGTTGGTATCTTTGCATAATGCGCAAAGTCTCTTATTGTTCTTCAAAAATGGATAGAAATGCTTTGGTGATGAACCATTCACATCATTGTCGCATTCATTGTCGGCGTCACAAGCAGTTGCATCATTGTTGCACTTTAGACAGCCAGCAATACAGGCTGTGCATTCTTTGTAGTTGCCACTCGAGTGATCTTTGCCGTAAAAACCAGCTTTGCAAACTGAACATTTGGGGTTTGCATCACTTTAAATGTTAGCATCGCAGTTAGCTGCTGCGTTATCTGGGCAGGTTATAGCTCCTGTACTAGCATCTTAAGTTGGTTTTTTGCAGTATGGCGCAATAGTATTTAACACTTTGGTGCAAATTCCGAAAGTACTCGTTTCAGAAGTTTTTTTGCCTTCGTAGAAGTAGTCGTCGCAAACGCATGCACCGCTAGCAACAGCGGCATTAGTTTTACAGGCTGAGCACGTGGCAGAGCCAGAAGCTGGTTTTGCACACGCCGTGCAAAGTTTCATGCTAGCATCATCATCGCAATCAATGCAACTATGAGGATCTGTTGACTCGTCGACACCAAATCCAGTTGAGCATGCAGTGCACTTCACATCATTGCTACCAGCAGCTTTTCTTTCGCATGTAGTGCACGAAGCATGAGCTGTAGAGCACGCTTTGCACCTTTAATCGGGAACGTCACCAATAAAGCCATATGCAGCATCACAAGTTAAGCATTTGATTTTACTTGTACCACTATCGAAGCTGCATGTAGGACAGTTTGCAGGACATTGCTTGCACTAGTTGCCTTCGAGATAGTAGCCATCATCACATTCACACTTGCCCCTAGTTAGAGTTGCATTAGGAATACAGGTAGAGCATACAGCTGAATTAGCAGAACAATCCTTGCAGGCACCATCACCAGCGGCTGCTTCGCAGGCAACACATGCGTTAGTTTTAAAGCCGAAATAATTGCTGCATTTGCACTTGTTATTGCTCTACTTTTCAGAATTAGCTTTACACGTAACGCAGGTATTCGCATCTGAACATGTTGTACATAGGTTTGCATCGGGGCAATCCTCACACTTATTACCCGCTGTTTTGTATTTCCCATCTGCACAGCTTGCACAGTTAGTGTCTGCACTACCAGTGCAGGTCACACAACTAGAGTCGCAACCTGCACATTCTGGAGTAGTTGTCCAAGGACTTGATCCTGTGGCATATACACCTTTTTCGTGGTACTTTCCATCAGCACAAGTACATTTATTGGTAGACGAGTCTTTTGTGGCGTGTGCACTACAGACTTTGCATTCTGTTGTCGACGTCTTCAAGCCGTAGCAGGTTTTGCATGGAGTGTCTCCTGATTCACACATTTTGCAAGCCTTATCAGTACCATCATAATATTCTTCTGCGCTGCAACACAATCCTGTTCCGGAGGGAGGTGTTTAAAAGCCGGGCTTGCACTCTGTGCAGGTCTCAGCATTAGTACAAGCGGCACAATTATCCGGGCAAGCTTTGCAGCTACTATCCCAGTAAAATCCTTTTAACTTGGCGCAATCAGCCTAGCTTGCACCAGTTTGCGGAGAAGGATGAGCTGCGCATGAAGTTGTACTTGTTTTATAATACATAGAAGAGGCAGGCGAGCAGTTTGAACAAACGCCACTGCTATTGCAATCAGAACATCCATTGACACAAGGCTCGCATGTGCCTGAGTTCCATTTGTAACCCTTACTATTGCACGAGGTACATTAACTTGAAGTTTAGGCGGTTTCGCAAGGTTTGCAGTCATTTCCGCTTTAAAAGTGGAATTTGCCACACGCACTGCAGCTTCCGTCAGCTGCGCACACTGTGCAGCCAGGCTTGCATTTAGTGCAGACGCCGCTGTTGAGCGTATAGCCTTCTCTGCAAGCTGTGCATACGTTGTTCTCGCAGCTAGCACAGTTAGTTGTAGAGCAAGCTGTGCATGCACCATCTTGCTAATCGGTAGCAGTCGCAGGCTAGTAGAAACCCAGAAGCAAGCACTATTTCTCGCATTTAGTAGTTGTTGAGGCTTAGCATTGGGTTGCGCATGTGGCACCATATCTTCCGAATACGCATTTATTGCAGCCTGATCCATCTTCTTTGCACTCAAGACAATTAGCAACTGTGCATGCTTTGCAGGCAGGGGTACCCGTAGTTTGCCAAAATGCTCCGTTAATAGCACAATGAGATTTGCATACGCCTTCAGTAGCCGCATCCACACAGTTTGTGCAAGATATAGTGCTGGTCGGGTACTACGTTAGTGTACTGCAGAGGGCCTTGACTTGAGGCAAGATTTCTACCATGGGTATGGCAGAAAGTAGAATAAGGCTTAGTAAGGCGGTTGCCGAGAAGCCTTGCTTCGAGCCATGACGGCGTCGAAGAGTTGATCGACTTGAGACGCGTCCGTCCTGATGTTGGCAGGAGAGAGTCTAGGCGTCTCGTTGGTTCGCTTTCGTCTCGCGGTTAGGCGAGCTCTTGAACTGTGGGTCCGGCGGCGGGCCATTGCCAGCCTCGTGGACCGAGATCATCCGCACTTGCTGTGCGAGCGGGCTAAGAGTAAAC
>Ga0115100_10773554_pt1 | contig 13244 bp, 27 predicted proteins | sample MBTome_3_FD_89642 | JGI IMG/M metagenome (GOLD analysis project Ga0115100, IMG submission 89642) | Marine eukaryotic communities from Pacific Ocean to study complex ecological interactions - MBTS_2Apr14_M1_3um Metatranscriptome... | ecosystem: Environmental > Aquatic > Marine > Oceanic | place... | reverse complement strand
CGTCGATTAAAATTAAAAACTTTTAATTTCTACATCCACCCCTGCCGATAAATCAAGAGTACGTAAATTTTCCATAGTTTTATCAGACGGAGAGTAAACATCAATGATACGTTTGTGTGTTCGTATTTCAAAATGCTCACGTGAATCCTTGTTTACATGTGGCGATCGCAAAACACAATAAATTCGGCGTTTAGTAGGTAATGGTACAGGTCCTACTATCTTAGCATCACTTAATGTTATGGCATCGACTATCATCCGACAAGAATCATCAAGTAAATTTGACTCATAAGCTTTAAGACCAATACGAAGCTTTTTTGGTTTTAGCAAATTCATAGACTATTATTCTATTATTTTAGATACTACCCCTGCTCCTACTGTTCGACCACCTTCACGAATAGCAAAACGCATTCCTTGTTCAATAGCAATAGGGTTAATTAATTCGGCAGTCATTTTAATTCTATCACCAGGCATTACCATTTCAGCAGCACTACCATCGTCACCAGTAAATTGAGCAATAGTACCAGTAACATCAGTTGTACGAACATAAAATTGTGGGCGATACCCTGTAAAAAATGGTGTGTGTCTACCACCTTCATCTTTGTTTAATACATAAACTTCAGCCTCAAATTTTTTGTGAGGGTTGATTGTGCCAGGTTTAGCAAGAACCATACCCCTTTCAATCTCTGTTTTTTGAATACCGCGGATAAGAATACCTACATTATCACCAGCCATACCCTGATCTAAAGTTTTTTGGAACATTTCAATTCCAGTTACTGTTGTTTGTTTTGTTTCTTTTAAACCAACTAAATCTACTGTTTCACCAACTGTAACAACTCCTCTTTCAATACGACCAGTTGCTACAGTACCACGACCAGTAATTGAAAAAACATCTTCTACAGCCATTAAGAAATTCTTTTCAGTATCTCTTTCTGGAGTTGGGATATAGCTATCTACAGCATCCATAAGTGCATATATTAAGTCGACCCATTTATCTGCACCACGTTCTTTCGGCCCACTTTCAACCGCCTGTAGAGCTAATAAAGCTGAACCAGCAACAAAAGGAATTTCATCGCCTGGAAATTCATAACTTTCTAGAAGTTCTTGTACTTCTAACTCTACTAATTCAAGAAGTTCTTCATCATCGACTTGGTCCGCTTTATTTAAAAATACAACTAAATAAGGAACTCCAACCTGTTTAGCAAGTAAAATATGCTCTCTTGTCTGAGGCATTGGGCCATCTGCAGCAGATACGACTAAAATACCACCATCCATTTGTGCAGCACCAGTAATCATGTTCTTTACGTAATCTGCGTGACCGGGACAATCAACGTGTGCATAATGACGGTCTGCAGTTTCATATTCAACGTGTGCAGTGTTAATTGTAATACCCCTTGCTTTTTCCTCCGGTGCTGAGTCAATTTCATCGAATTTTTTTTTGCAGACCTTCACTGTGTATTGCAAGTGTAGCGGAAATTGCAGCTGTTAAAGTTGTTTTACCGTGATCTACGTGGCCAATTGTACCAATATTAATGTGTGGCTTTGATCTTTCAAATTTTGCACGTGCCATAAATTTTTTTATTTTTTGATTTATTTTTTTATGAATACTTTTGGCGATCAGTTAAAAACTGATTTTAATTTAGTATCGGAAATGTGCAAAAGCCTTATTTGCTTCTGCCATTTTATGAGTCTGTTCTTTTCTTCGAATTGTGTTGCCACTTTCTTTTGCGGCATCAATAATTTCATTTGCTAATTTCATAGCCATTGTTTTTCCAGAACGCGCTCTTGCAAATTCTGTTAACCATTTTAATGAAATATTTGTACCACGATATGCACGAATTTCTATTGGTACTTGGTAAGTAGAACCACCAACTCTTCTAGCTTTTACTTCAACTTGTGGAGTAGCGTTCTTTACTGCCTTTTCTAAAACTAAGATAGGATTTTCTTCAGTTTTTGATGAGATAATTTCCAAAGCGTTATAAACTATTTTTTGCGCTAATGATTTTTTTCCAGATTTTAATATACGTGATACTAATAACGTAACTAAACGACTATTATAAATAGGGTCTGGACTCGCTAATGTTCTTTGTGCTCTATTTCTTCGTGACATATTGAATTTATTCTTTAAACAAATTAACCTTTGGGTTTTTTACAGCCATATTTAGATCTACCTTGTTTACGATCCTTTACGCCTGCAGCATCTAACGTTCCACGTACTACATGGTAACGACAACCTGGTAAATCTTTAACACGGCCACCTCGAATTAAGACAACAGAATGTTCTTGGATGTTGTGGCCAATACCTGGTATGTAAGCTGTAATCTCAAAACCTGATGTTAAACGAACACGAGCTATTTTCCTTAAAGCTGAGTTTGGCTTTTTTGGTGTAGTAGTATAGACTCGTGTACAAACTCCACGTCGTTGAGGGCATGACTTAAGAGCTGGAGATTTTGTCTTTTTCTTTAGTGCAACACGTTCAAATCGAACTAATTGTTGTATTGTTGGCATAAAATTTTATTTTCTAATTTTATTCTTCTTTCATTCCATACTTTTTCATAAACTTTTCAACACGCCCTTCCGTATCAAGAATTTTTTGAGAGCCTGTATAGAATGGATGGTTTCCTGACCATATATCAACGTTTAATCTTGGCTTTGTTGAGCCTACTTTCATAACGAGTTGGCCGTCGCAATATACTTTTGCGTTAGGATACCACTCTGGATGGATTAATGGTTTAGGCATTATTCGTAATAAAAAATTAATTATTAAATTTATTTATATTTATATTATCGCTTAGAATACTGAGGAGCTTTACGCGCTTTACGTAAACCATATTTCTTTCTCTCTTTACGTCTTGCGTCACGTGTTAAAAGGTTTTCTGCTTTAAGAGCAGCTTTGTTATCAGCTGACATATGGCATAATGCTCTTGCAACCCCTAATTTTATAGCATCGGCTTGACCTTTTAACCCTCCCCCATGAGTATTTACATAGATGTTATAAGCTTTATCTAATCCTAAGGTTGCCAAAGGAGATTTTGTTGCGTCAATATATTGTGCGTTAAACTGAAGATAAAGTTCTCCAGGTTTATGGTTAACTACAATGGAACCATTCCCAGGTACTATAACAACTTTTGCAACAGATGTTTTCCTACGCCCAATTCCAAAGTAAGCTGATTGTATTTCTGAAGTCGACATAGTTATGTAATTAAATTTAGTTCTTTATTCTTTAATAAGTGTTCAAAGAATTATCATCAACAAAATTGATAACAAATCTTGTCTATTAACAATCATTTGTTTCTATAAAACAAAAAGTTATTTACGTAACGTTTTATTAAAATGCGTTTTTAAACTTTCATTAACTTCATCAGCGGACTTCTGACCAAAATTTTTAAATTCTAGTAAGTCTTCCTGTGAATATTTTAAAAGATCTTCTATTGTATGTACATTAGCACGTTTTAAGCAGTTGTAAGCACGGACAGATAACTCCAATTCCTCAACCATAATATTATCAAACTTTTGCGGCTTTTCCTCTTCTATATGTCTTTCAGTATAAGACGTCTTTATTGGAGAGTTTGTTAAGCGTAATGTACTAAATATTTTTTCTAATAATCCGCTAGCATAACTTAATGCTGCAATAGGTTCAATACTTCCATTTGTATAAATTTCCAGTATTAAACTTTCTAATTCTGATGAAATACTTTTTCGTGAAGTTTCAACAAAAAAATTAACCTTTCGGACAGGCATAAACACAGAGTCTATGGCTAAAAATCCTTGAGGAATATTAGCTGCTAATTTATCACTCATAGAATACCCTTCGCCTTTTTCAATAACGAATTCCATTTCTAAATTTATTTCATTTGTTACGGTAGCTATATATTGACGTTCGTCTACAATGCTAACATTGTCAGGTAAATCAATATTTTTTGCTGTTACAAGACCACAACCTTTATATACAAGTCGTGCAACTATTGGTTCTTCAATATTACCTTTAAATATTATCTGCTTTAAGTTTAATAATATTTCGATAATATCTTCTTTTACACCAGTGATAGTTGAAAATTCATGATTTGCACCAGCAATCCTAACCCCAGTAATAGCTACACCTTGAATATTAGAGAGAAGTACTCGTCTTAAAGCATTACCTATCGTAATGCCCTGTCCTTTTTCTAGAGCTCCTATTGAAAACTTTGAATATAAACTCGTACTTGTTTCAATTTTTGACTCTAAACATTGAATTTGAAACATGATAATAGTTAAGTTCTATTAAACGCGACGTTTCTTTGGTGGTCGACACCCGTTGTGTGGTACTGGCGTGATATCTTTGATAACTAGAACTTCTAGACCACTACCCTGTAGAGCTCTGATAGCTGTTTCCCTACCACTCCCAGGACCACTAACAATAACTTCTGCTTGTCTCATACCCTGCTCGTAAGCAGCAGTAGCAACTTTCTCAGCAGCAGACTGAGCAGCAAAAGGAGTTCCTTTTTTTGCCCCTTTAAATCCACTACCACCTGCTGATGACCAAAATAGAGTATTTCCTTGCTTATCTGTGATGTTGACAATTGTGTTATTAAATGTCGACTTAATATGCACGACACCGGTAGCAATTGTCTTTTTTGATTTTTTATTAGCAAACCGTTTAACCTGTTTTACCATTGCGAATTAAGCTTGTAATTTTTTATAAATACTAATTGCTAACGAGCTTTTTTCTTAGCAACTACTGTCTTTACTTTCCCTTTTCTTGTCCGGGCATTTGTTCTTGTTCGTTGACCACGAACAGGTAAACCTACACGGTGTCGACGCCCTGCTGCAGAACCGATTTCCGTCAAGCGTTTTACATTTTGAGAATACAAACGTTTTAGATCACCTTCCGTTTGGTATTGTTCGTCAATTATTGCTCGTAAAGCAGTAATTTCTTCATCAGTTAGGTTGTTACAACGAGTACTAGGTTCAATTTTAGTATCTGCAATTATTTTTTTAGCACTAACATGACCAATACCGAAAATATAGGTTAATCCAATATCAATGCGTTTATTGCGCGGAAGGTCTACTCCTGATATACGTACCATCTATTTTTTATTTATTTACGTTTCATTTTTGCTCCACCCTGTCGAACTTTAAGACGTGGGTTTGATTTACATATTAAATAAATTCTTCCACGACGCTTTACAACCTGGCAGTCTTTTGATCGATTTTTTAAGCTTCCTATGGAACTTACTACTTTCATAGGTTAATTGATATAGATTTATTTACAAATTTAATTATTTCGATATCTGCTTAAATAATTTATAAAATTAAATATTTTAAAAGATAAAGTCATAATTTTAATTAAATGCTAACTTACATAGGTTAAAAAGTCTACGGGCTTTTAAAGCCTTCATAATTTCGAGCAACTAAGTATCCTCGAATTTGTGATGTTACATCAGTTATTACACCTACCAATATTAAAAGAGATGTGACATTTTTAAATATATTAAACTGAAATAAGTTACCTATTATAAGAGGGAAAAATGCTAAAAATGCTAAAAATATCCCACCCATAAAAGCTAAACGTAGTACTGTATTCTCCAAGTAAGTTGTTGTTTGCTTGCCTTGCCTAATACCTGGAATTGTATAGGCCATTTTTGTTAAATTTTGAGAAATATCGTCAGGTTTTAAAACTAAAATTGAGTAAAAACAACTGAAAAATATAACAAGCGCTATATTTAGAGTAAAGGAATAAATAGTAATTAAACTAGGTAAAAAATTTATACTTTTTCCATACTCAGAGTTTAGTAGAAGCTGTGCAGGATAATACAAAAGGGTAGCAACTGTTGAACTGAAAACTAAGGGCATAATCCCACCTAAATTTAATTTTATGGGAATATAACTACTTCTCAATTTAGTTGTTTTAGACTTTTGCTCCGAATAATTTAAATTTAATTGTTTTGCGGAAACAATATCTATGCTCTTATAAGCGTCTTGAAAGAAAATAACAACTAAAACTAAAAAAGCATAAATACCAAACCCTTGAACTAATTTAATAGCATTCTCAATATAGGATGAATTGTTAAATAATTTACTTACTTCACCAAAACTATTTGGAATACCACCGACGATATTAACAAAAATTAACATTGAAGATCCATTTCCTATTTGTTCTTCTGTTATTAGTTCAGCAAACCACATTGATAACATTGATCCCAAAGTTAATGAAAAAATTATTTTAAAAGCTTGGCGAATGCTCCAATCAAAAATAACCGGTTTTACAAGTACAAATGCAATTATTATACTTAAAACTACTGCCCAAACAAAAGTTAAATAACGGGTATAGCGTGTTATTTGTTGACGGCCTAATTCACCTTCTTCTTTTTGTAATCTTTCGAGTTGGGGGAATACAGGTGTCAATATTTGTATAATGATCGAGGAATTTATATAAGGTAAAATTCCTAATGATCCAATACCAAGAAATGAACTTCCTGTTAACGTTCTTGCAAAACCAAAAAGCGGATTTACAGTTTGTCCTTGGCTATAAATATCTAAGTCTACACCTGGTACAGGGATATAGAGGCCTAGCCTAACTAATAAAAGAAGGAATAATATTTTTATTATTTTGTTCCTTAATAAAGTAACCGTTTCTGATTTTGTCATATTTGCATAAAGCTTTTTTACTAACTAACAAAAATTTATCACCGATCTATAGTTTTATGCTTTATAAGAACGCAATGAACTTAAGCCATCTACGGTAGCACGGGCGTTATTTAGTAAATTATTTGACCCAAGTTGTTTAGATAATATATTTTGAACACCAGCTAATTCTAAAACAGTTCGGATTGAACCGCCTGCAATAACACCAGAACCTGGTGCCGATGGTCTTAGAATTATCTTAGCGGCACCGAACCTCCCATTAGTAAAATGTGGTATTGAATTTGAGCTCGTTAATGGAACATTAATAATATTCTTTTTCCCGTCAGTAACGGCTTTTTTCACAGCAACAATAACTTCGCCAGCTTTCCCAACTCCAACTCCAACTTTACCGCTTTCATTTCCGATAACTACTACAGCACGGAAACTCATTTTTTTACCACCTTTAACTACTTTAGTCACACGCTGAATGGAAACAACACGTTCTGACCATTCAGTGTTTTCTTTATTTAATCTTTTGGTCTTGGCCATATAAACAAATAATTATTTTATATTTATCGAGTATATTTATTTACCTGTTTTACCTGCTTTACGACGAATATATTCACCTTCATAAGCTATTCCTTTTCCTTTGTAGGGTTCTGGTGGGCGAACAGATCTTATCTTTGCTGCAAATTCGCCGACAAGATCTTTTTCTAGACCGCATACAGTAACACTTGTTGGACTATTTACCTTAATAGATAAAGTTTCTGGAGTAATCATCTTTACAGGATGGCTATATCCCATATTAAGGACTAAATCTTTCCCATCCATCTGTGCACGATAACCAACTCCTGTTATTATTAGACTTTTTTCAAAACCTGTTGAAACTCCAGTAACCATATTTGCTACTAGAGTGCGCGATAAACCATGTAAAGAACGGGATAACTGCGATTCTTGTGCTTTATCTATAAAAATTTTATTTTCTTTTTCATCGATAGAACAACACACAAGCGATGGTAAAATTCTTGATAAATTACCTTTTGGTCCCTCAACTGAGATTTTCTGGCCATCAAGTTTTACATTTACTTTGCTTGGTATTGAAATAAATTGTTTACCAATACGAGACATAACTTTAGTTTAAAATTACCAAATATAACATAAAATTTCACCTCCAACTTTTTCATTGCGTGCTTGATGGTCTGTCATCAGGCCACGCGAAGTTGAAATAATAGCAATACCGAAACCGCCTAATACGCGCGGCATTTTTTTATACCCACTGTAGACTCTTAATCCTCCTTTACTAATACGCTTAATCGTAGTAATTGTTGGCTTTCTTTCTTTACCTGCATACTTTAGTGATAACAAAAGAGAACTTTTAAGCCCATTCTTCAGTTCTTCCACAGAATCAATGAAACCTTCATCTAAAAGAAGCTTCGCTATATTTCGCGTTACATTTGTAGATGGTATTTGTACAATTTGATGCCTTGCCAAATTAGCATTACGAATTCGGGTTAGCATGTCTGCAATAGTATCTGTTGTCATTATAAAAAATTAAAGTTTAACTTATTATGATTTCATAAATGGCATTCCCATAGCCTTTAGAAGCGCTAAACCTTCTTCATCAGTTTTAGCTGTCGTTACTATAGAAATATCAAAACCACGTATTTGTGTTACTTCATCGTAAACGATTTCAGGAAAAATAAGTTGTTCTTTTAAACCAAGGTTGTAGTTACCACGGCCATCAAAGCCATTTGGTGTAATGCCTTTAAAATCGCGAAGTCTAGGCAAAACAACATTTATTATTTTTGTTAAGAATGTATACATTCTTTCTTTTCTTAAAGTTACTGATGTCCCAACAATCATACCATCTCGTATTTTAAAACCAGCAACTGATTTTTTTGCTTTATTCAATGTTGGTTGTTGTCCTGCAATAGTAGCTATCTCTTGAACACAAGAATCTAATTCTTTAGAATTTTTTGCAGCTTCGCCTACCCCTCGATTGATGGATACTTTAACTAATTTAGGTACTTGCTCAATATTTTTATACCCAAATTCTTTAATCAGAGAAGGGACAACTTGCTCCTTATACAAAACTTTTAAATCTTTTTTCATTACAATACAGTTATGGTAATTTATTTTTCCATACTTTTTTATCTTAGAGCACTTCAGGTGCTAAAGAAACAATTTTTGAGAAACCATTATCTTTTAATTCACGTGCAATTGGGCCAAAGACACGAGTGCCTCTCGGATTATTCTCTTTATTAATAATTACTGATGCATTATCATCAAAACGCAAACGAGAACCGTCTTTTCTTCTTATAGATTGCTTTGTTCTAACTATTACAGCCCTAACTACATCAGATCGTTTAACTGTTAAATTAGGTGCAGCATCTTTTACAACTCCTATAATAACATCACCTACATATCCATACCTTCTATTAGTTCCAAGAATTCGAATACACATAAGCTTTTTAGCTCCTGTATTATCTGCAACCCTTAAACAAGTTTGTGGTTGTATCATTTTTACTACTTTTTTTTTATCTAATCAATAACTTTTGTTACTAACCAATTTTTAGTTTTACTAAGTGGAGCAATTTCCCTAATTAAAACTTTATCCCCAATTGAAGAGTTAAATTTAGAATCGTGAACTGCATAACGTTTTGTAACTGTAACAACTTTTTTTGTAGCGTTTATGGTTAATTCGATTTTTAACAGCAACAATTCTTGTTTTCTCCATCTTATCACTTACTACGATCCCTATTCTTTCTTTTACCGCCATATATTTTCAACAATATGAATATTATTCAATTGATCTTCAAAAGTTTTTAACTTGAAGTTTCACGACTTATAATTTTTGTTTTAACTGGTAACTTCCTTGAAGCTAATTTTAAAACTTTATAAGCTTGTGTTTTTTCTAAACCAGTAATTTCAAATAAAACAGCTCCAGGCTTAATAACAGCTACCCAGTGTGAAACTGCACCTTTACCAGCACCCATTCGTGATTCTGCTGCACGTTCTGTAATTGATCGATCTGGAAATACCCGAATCCATAGTTTCCCCGTTCGACGTACGTATCGAGTAATACTACGTCTAGTTGCTTCAATTTGACGTGACGTCAGCCAAACAGGTTCTTGTGCTTGTAGACCAAAATCACCAAATACTATAGTATTAGCTTTACTAACACCCTTCATTGATCCCCGATGCATTTTACGAAATTTGGTTCTCTTCGGAAGTAGCATAAATTTCTAAAAGTATATAAAATAATTGACTGAATTTATTTTACAAAATTTCTTTATTAAAGATCCAAACTTTAATACCTAAAATTCCATAAATTGTAAAAGCTTTTTGTGTTGCATAACTAATATCGGCCCGTAGCGTTTGGAGAGGCACACGACCGTCTCTAACCCATTCTGACCTCGCTATTTCTGCCCCATTTAGACGACCCGAGACTTGAATCTTATAACCTTTTACTCCATTTTTTTGGAGGTTCTGTGTTGTCTGACGCACTGCTCTTCTAAAAGCAACTCTTTTTTCAAGTTGATCAGCGATAGCGCGTGCAACTAGTGTACTTTCATTTTCGCTGTTTGGGATTTGGACAACTTTAATTCGAATTTGTTTCTTATTACCTAATACCTTCTTCAAATTATCCTTTAAACTGACAATATTTTTATCATCATCTGAGCCAACAGCAATAGCTTTTGGCCTTGCTGCATGAACTAAAAGTTCAATTTGATTAACCTTTCGATTTATTTCAAGTTTTGAAACACCTGCTTTGTTATATACAGAAGAAAACTCTTTTTCAAAAAACCTACGTATTTTATAATCTTCCTCTAAGACTTTACTGTAAGCAAGTCCGTGGCTAGCAAACCATGTTGAATTTTGTTTCTTATTTATTCCGATTCGAAAGCCTGTTGGATGTGTTTTTTGTCCCACAAACGTAACCTCTTCTAATTTAAATTTTTTTTAAGTTGTAACAATAATCGTAATGTGTGAAGTAGCTTTTTGAATTCGATAAGCTCTTCCTTGTGCCCGCGGTCTAAAACGCTTCATTGTGGGCCCCTGATTTGCAAAAGCTGACTTTACAATTAGATTTGTTTCATCAAGCCCAAAATTATTTTTTTGCATTTGCGGCAGCAGAGCGAAGTACTTTTATTATTGGTTCGCAAGACGCATAAGGCATAAATTCTAAAAGAAGTAAAGCTTCTTGATAGGTTTTTCCTTGAATTTGTCTAAGAACTCGTCTTATTTTATTCGGAGACATTCTAATATACTTAGAAATAGCTCGAATTTCATTTTTCTTTAGCGAGCTTTTATTCATAAAATGTAAATTTTAAAAACTAACGTTTTCCTTTTTTATCTTTTTTTATGTGTGACCTAAAAGTCCGTGTAGGTGAGAACTCTCCTAGTTTATGACCAACCATTTGATCAGATACAAAAACTGGAACATGTTGTTGCCCATTATAAACAGCGAAAGTATGACCAATCATATTTGGAAGTATAGTCGTTGCTCGAGACCATGTCTGAATCACATCTTTTTTACCCGCAGCATTCAACTGATCTATCTTTTTTGTAATGCTTTGAGCTACAAAAGGGCCTTTTTTTTAAAGAACGTCCCATTAGAATAATATTTTGTACAAAAATAATAATTTTTTTAATTAACGTCTTCCACGTAAAATATAGTTACTACTTGCTTTTGTAGGTCGACGTGTTTTAATACCTAATGCTGGCTTACCCCAAGGGGTAACTGGTTTTGGACGACCAATTGGTGAACGTCCTTCACCACCACCATGTGGGTGATCATTTGGATTTTTTACAACTCCTCGCACATGTGGTCGTTTACCTAACCAACGTGTAGACCCTGCTTTCCCACGTCGGGTATTAGAAAATTCAACATTTCCCACTTGTCCAAGTGTTGCGTAACACCTTTTGTTAACCAGTCGTACTTCATTAGAAGGGAGCTTTAAGGTTACAAATTCGCCTTCTTTCGCTATTAATTGTGCATAAGCTCCTGCAGCACGAGCGATTTGACCCCCTTTACCGAGTGTTAGCTCAATATTATGAACTATGCTTCCGAGAGGAATAAATTCAAGTGGCATTGCATTCCCAATTTCTATTGGTACATTAGTTCCCGAAGAGATTGTCATCCCTACTTTTAATGAGCGTGGTGATATGATATATCTTTTAGCTCCGTCTTCATAATGTAAAAGTGCAATTCGAGCATTTCGATTTGGATCGTATTCGATGCTAGCTACTGTTGCTTTTATATTTGTTTCTCTTCGCTTAAATTCAATTATCCGATACTTTCTTTTATGACCACCACCACGGCCTCGTAATGTAATGATTCCTCGATTATTACGCCCACTACAACGTTTTTTACCAAACGTTAACGATTTCTCTGGAGATTTAGTTGATAACTCATCAAAAAGAGGAACCGAACGCGTACGTGTACCTGGGCTATATGCTCGATATAGACGAATTGCCATATAATTCTTAATATTTTAATAATGCGTTAAGCTGTGTAACCAACTAAAAAAAATGTTATACATCCTCGAATAGAGTAATAGAGTCCTCTGGAACAAGAGTTACTATTGCTCTTTTATAACGAGATTTTGTACCAATAAACTTACCAACTCTTCGTTTTTTTATAGGCTGCTTCAATGTATTTACTGAAACTACTTTAACATCAAACAATTGCTCAATAGCTGTTTTTATACTTGTCTTATTGGATTTTGCCTCAACTGCAAAACTGTATTGATTTTGTTCAATTAACCTTATCGTCTTTTCTGTAAGTATTGGGTACTTAATTAAATCAATTACTGATCTTTGATTTACTCCCATATTTTGTACTAAATTTTTTATTTAAATATGCGGATAGGTTAAAATAGATATTTTATTTTTAAACAAGAAAGTTACCAATCCAATAATTAATTATTTCGTTTGAATTTTTAAAACACTATTCTTCTTACCAGGTAAGGAGCCTTTTAATACAAGAATATTCTCTTCTGGATTAATAAAAAGAATCTCACTATTTTTAATAGTGACTGTCTTATTACCCATTTGCCCTGCCATCTTTTTACCAGGGTAAACACGACCAGGTGTACTACCTGCACCAATTGAACCAGGCGCGCGGTGATTTTTAGAACCGTGCGTCATTGGACCCCGGCTGAAATTATTCCGCTTTTGATTACCTGCGAACCCTTTACCAATACTTTTTCCAGTAACCTTAACTTTTTGACCTACTGTAAGCATGTTTAAGTCAATTTTTTGACCAAGTTTATATTCTTGTGGGTTATCTACCCGAAATTCACCGAATGACTTGAATCCTTTCCCAGTAAACTTTTTTAGATGTCCTAATTGTGGTTTTGTAATTTTACTGATTTTTTTCTTCAGAAAAAGCAACTTGAACTGCGTTATATCCGTTAGTATCAATAGTTTTTATTTGACTAACTTGACACAGTTCAGTTTTTAATATTGTTACTGGAAAAATAGTTCCGGAATCCTCAAAAATTTGAGTCATTCCTAATTTTTTACCAAATAGACCTATAGGCATAGGATTATATTAATTTAATATAGTAGTAAAAACTTTTATTTCAATGCGAAAAACCTATCAAAAATATAGATTTTTTTAATGCAAGAATTTTTTT
>Ga0115100_11202197_pt1 | contig 13267 bp, 1 predicted proteins | sample MBTome_3_FD_89642 | JGI IMG/M metagenome (GOLD analysis project Ga0115100, IMG submission 89642) | Marine eukaryotic communities from Pacific Ocean to study complex ecological interactions - MBTS_2Apr14_M1_3um Metatranscriptome... | ecosystem: Environmental > Aquatic > Marine > Oceanic | place... | reverse complement strand
CCGTTCTATACAAACTGAACCAAAACACTCATGTTAATCTGAACCCTTGATACTATACACTCTTTTCTATTAAAACTTATTGGCGAAATAGGACAAAAAAATTCTTAAAATTTCAAGGTTTATAGGGCTAAAGGTTTCTTAACAGTTTCTTCAGATTTTTTTCTTAAATATACGATTTTTATTTTTCATCATATTCTTAAAAAAATTCTTAAGATATTATATTTAGCCCTACAAGTTTCATATTTTTTAGGTCCCTGTAGCTAGGGTTTCTTATAGAACGATTTTTCTCTGAAAAAGAGTGTATGTTTAACTACTATACAAACTAAATATTCGAACTGAATAAATTTGTAATCTCAGACCTATTATTTATTTAACTTAATTTTTGATAAAATCTGTAGGTTAACGAACATAAATTTGGGTTTCATCAGATAACTCAAGAAGAAAAAAGAAAGAAATCGCAAAAATATGTTTCATACATCTCCATTATCAAAGAAACCAGTACACAATTTATATTCCACCAACTGCTCTAATTACTCTCAACCCAACGAATATTTACTTTTAGAGGATGGTCATTTGTGCCCCCGCATCTTAGGAATTTCCCCGTTGATCACTACATTTCGAGTTGATCTATCCTTATTACCCAATAATCTTCAAGACATCAAGCCTAAAAAGGAGAGACTTTAACCGTCATTGTTCCTATATTCTTCTTCTTAAAATATGTTTAAACTACGATTTCCCACGTCAAAGCAGAAATAACATTCTCTCTCAAATGATACTCTAGTTAATGAAAATGGATTAACCATGGCTTTTGGCCCGTTACCAGCTTTTTTTACAACATAACAGTAGGGACTATTGTCTTGCAGTATAAACATAAATATTATTAAACATGAACTTTCATGCAAACAAGAAATAAGATAATATATCACATATTTGACGAAGATAAATACATTAAACTATCCACTACTATTACTACGATAAAAAATCTCTGGACATAATTGGCATAATTAAGTCATTGAAAATTTCAATATGTCAAAATAAGACATATGAACTTGTCGAAGAATGACATACTAGAGAAAAACATAGTTCTCGACTAGTCTCACTAAAAAAGCTAGTAAATATCATTCAGAGATTTCCATTTATAATTACTGTTGTTGAAAGCGATTCTTGTCAGATTACAATTGTCGAACATAATCTTCGAAGCACAAAGCTGATCCGAGATCTCTACGTTTAACACCGACCACTTTATAAACATAAAAGTTGCCACAATTCTGTACGTGGACTATACCATATTCTTTGGTGCATTGACCGTTGTTGTAATATTTGTGGTTTCCGTAAATCAGGTTTCTTTGCACGACCTCATCGCTTACTTTAGGATGTGCTTGATCTAATGAAGCGCAACCTCTTCGTTTTGGACAGTACTCAACCATCTGTTTTCCAGGGTATCTGTACCAAACATTAACATGCATGCTGTTCACCATGGTATGGGTCATATTGGTGTGTTCAAAACAGTTCATGAAAACACGTTTTCCGCATCGTTCTCCAACGAATGGCTTCTTACATTGACATCGTACAACACCAGTTTCGGTTTGCATACATTTTCCACCATTCTCACAATGACATGCTTTGGTCAGAAGTTGAGTATCTTTTTGACAGACGTAAGCACTGGTTGTATTATCACTGCAATTGCCCGACATGTATTGGGCTTGAGAGGCATTTTGACTCACACCGAAGAGAAACATGTTTTCTTTGTTTTGTTGCATCCACAATTGTGAGTTATTTTTTTCGTATGTTCTTCCAAAGAAATGTGCTTTCGCTGCATTCATTTTACCCTCTGGAAGTGTTGCATTGTCACCTTGACAGGCGTTTGTAGCACCGGCGTGAGTCATGTTATAATCAGTCATATTATTGTGAAATTGATAGCAGTGTCCATCAAAATATCTCCAACCCTTTTTACAGAGTGTTGGGAAGATGGCATATTGCAGTTTGATTTCTTCTCGATACATTCCAGCTCGGACAGATTTGAAACATGCAGTCATATGAGTATCATTACTTGCCTCAATCCATACAGCTATGTCATGAAGAGAGAAGACAGAATTGATGTGCGTATTTGAAACGTTAACCGCAGTAAGGATAACAGTTGGGTTTGGTAATTTCGGGTAGTTCTTGTTATACATAACAGTCTTACAGACAGGTGGAATAACTTGTTCTTTTGTGAAGTACTGTCTGTCGAAGTGGATCTCATTTGGTTCAACTATGTATTTGTCGATAGGGCTGTGTAAAGCCATATAATGGATTTTGATATTTTTGTGGATTCCGTCAAAGTTCTGTAGTTCCCTTGCACAAACTTTGAAAACTTGACCATTGCTCGTTTTTTCGATCCACGCAGTCATGGCGTTAGTGAATACACGTGATGCGCCATGTTCGACAGATACGAGGACCTTGGTCTTAGGGGTATGTTTCTTGAGTTTGATGAAATGACATCTACTACCAGTATACCACGTTTTCATGTTGACAGTTCCTACTTCTACGTCAGGTGAAGTAGTTTCCACTCCGTCCTGGTAAGCGACCCATTGTACACTAGGTTTAGCATAAGCTTTGAAGAAATGTCGACCGGCAACCATCACACAAGCCTTAAATCCTTTTGTGGTGACATCTTCGGTCCACGACGCAGATGCATCATGCATTTCTATTGCCTGATTGTTCCAGAAAACAGTGAGAAGAACTTTCATATCTTTTCCACTGTAAAATCTAGTTTCATCCAAAGTGATCTTTTTACAGAAAGCACTTTTTAATTCAGCAACCATTTCAAGCTGTTCTTTGCCAGTTTGGTATGGGTATTGTTTGCACATGCCATCATATAACTTTCGTACTTGCTGTATTTTATGATTCTCTTTCCTTTCACAATAATGTTTCTCCATTTCACATCTGCTCTTGTAGGTACGGAGATCTGAAGCACAGAAGGTTTCTTGAGGGTAATCTGTGCAATTCTTTTTGCAGCCACAACTAGGCATTCCCATCTTATCAAGGTGACATTCTAAATGAGCAGGGCATTTGTGTGCGCTGCATTTATCCATCAATTGGTAAACAAAGAAATGTACTTTAACAGTGGAGTTAGTTTTCTTTAATTTTCGAACACAAATAACAGCATGCGCTTTTTTGCTATCCTTAACCCAAGCCAATAAATCTCCAACATCTGATGCACCTTCACTGGAGTCTTCGGGTGTGATAAAGACACTTGGAGCTTCGTGATAGAAATAGTTAAAGTTGAGATTTTTACATAAAACTTCATTTACTTTTTGTTCATATGCAGAAAATTCGATAGCACCCATTTCGGTGGCACCGATTGCAGATTTGTTTGATGTAGCAAGATAGTCTACAGTAATTAATCTTGGTGTCCAGAAACCAACCATTGGTTTGTAACAGACGTTAAATCCATCCATAGAAACATTATGAAGCCATGCACTGGATAACCCATCTAATGTGTTCGTAAAATTAGCATGTACATTCAATAACATGTAAGGAGTTCTCATCATGGTAGTACTGAATTGCACATGAAAGCAGGTAGACCCAGTATGTATTTTCTTTAAGTCTACATGACCGTTTCTTACCATGGTCTTATCTAAATTGTCTCTGAAAGCAAGAACCGACACTCCCCAGTTGTATGTGGATGGAGCATTGATATAATAGACGTAGTTGACTTGAATCTCATCAAGCTTTTGGACCGTACTAGTAACAAAGGACTTACTTTCATAGATCCATGAATATGTCTGAGTAAAAAAGTTAGTTATTTTGTTTACACCATTGTAGAAAAACCTCTGAGATGTTTCTGTAGAGGCCTTACTAGTCTTATACTTAACCATGACAAATTGAGCTTTTGGAGTTTTTGTGATAGAGCAAACAGCTTTGTAAAGATTTGTTACATAAATTCCATTGATACCAATGTTGGTGGAATAAGCAATGTTCATACTGGCTTGTCTTGAGAGCTCAGTATTGAAAAGCTGGTTACATTTTCCTTCAGTGTAGCCAGTCATACCTCCAGCAGATTTGAGTTTGTTATAGATGGTGTTATAGCCAGCAATGTAGTTATCAGTATGATAGATAACTTGGAAGGTAAGTTTCTTCGAAGGATCACTCTTAACACTGACATTATTCCATGTGACAATTAATGCTAAAGATGGTCTGTATCCTTTCGAGAACGTGTAAGTTAGAGAGGTTTCAAATGCAATTCTGTCAAGAATGACCTTGTCTGTTGTTAGACGATAGAAAACATCACCTCCAAATTCAGTAGTCAAGTCCATCATGTAAACTGCAAGGACAGGTATGTTTGATTTAGCAGAATGCGTCCAGTTACCATCATTCTTGTCAGCAGTTATATGACCGTTAATGTGGATGAAAATGTCGGTTCTCTTCTTTGAGAAGAAGGGGATTCCTGTATTGAACTTGAGATGAGCTGATTTTTCATCTCCGCGTGGAAGAGCAGCATCTCCAAATTCTTTTCCATAGCCGTAGAATATTTGATGGTGACATTGGCGAGTTGCTCCACATCTTTGGAAGACACCTGCTCTTTGACATAAGAAAGGTTTTTTCATTTCACACGAGGATTGGTTCCATTTTCCTTCTTCCACCATATGAGCACAACCCAATCCTTTCGCAGCTTTTTTCATCTTTGGATCCCAGTTAGTATTAACCATATCTTTTCCATCAGCCCATTTCCACATGTTGTCGACGCTATGATTACTGAGTCCAATCCAGAAATTATTAGGGAACATTTGTCTCATGTACATGCGAGTTTCATTAGTCTTACTTACAGCCAAAACAGCTTTTTGTGATTCACAATGTTGTTTAGCATCCTTCCATGTTTTAGGTGTGGAGAAGTATCTGTAAAGATTTCCATCGTTTCCTCGTCTGAAGCCATCATCCATACTTTGAGTCTTTTTCATTTCTTTCTTTTGGCAAACAAAAGTAGGTTCGTTCCAATAACAATAAGCATCTACTAATCCACCGGAGCCAATTGGATACATTGCCATACAGTCTTCTCGGACACCGTTATAATTGTTTGGTTCGCCGGCAAGCCAAAACTTCTTGCCAACCATTTGTCCATTAATCCATTTCCATGTGTTGTTTGAAAACTTATCATAGGCACCAACCCACATGTATTTGGCAGATTTCTTTGCGAGTTGTGCGATGTAATCAAATGTCTTCTGAGAGTCAACAACAGTCAGATGAGCACCTTCAGATTCACACACTGCTTTAGCTTCATGCCAGTTGGCAGATTTCTTATGAATCTTATAACTGTAACCATCGTTAGGTCCTTTGTAGTACCCTCCTTTCTGGCAGATGAAGTTAGGTTGTTGCCATGAACAAAGAGCATCATAGAAAAAGGCGCCTGTCATAGGATGTACAGCCATGCAGTTTTCTTTCATATTGTTGTAGTTGTTAGGTTCTCCTTTGTGCCAATGTTTGCCATCGACATGCATTCCATTATCCCATCTCCATGTGTTATTCGAGTATGCATCTTGTCCACCAATCCAGATCCAGTTGGTATATTTCTCTCGGTTCATCATTTTCGTGACGTAATCAAAGGTAGCTTGTGAATCGATGATTATCAAATGAGCACCTTCTGAATGACAAACGGCTTTAGCGGCAACCCAAGTTGTTGAATTTTGATGGAACCTGTACCAATGACCATCATCTCCTTTGATATAGTCTTTTTCGTATTTTGGCATTTTATTAGTAGTGGTTGAAGGTCGCGATGTAGTCGAAGTCATAGATGGTGTGTTGGATGTCTTATTGTTAGCACCTCCAGAGTTGTTTGACATTCGATGCATGCTATCGAATACTTTCATTCCTCCAGTAACTGGATATGGATTTTTTTTCATTAAGTGTTTTTTATCGTTGGCAGTATTCACCATATTTATGTTGCCTTTACCATCAGCATAATATACCTTTCTCTCGTAAACAGCCATAAATTTGACATGTTCCGCTTTTACAATCCCTCTCTGGCATTGTCCACTGGTTGTTTCTCTTATGTAGCTATCATTAGTATTTTTCCAATAAAACGTATTTCTTTCTCGGTCAATAGCGAGACCACTAAACAAACCAAACCCATAATTCATCACTTCAGGCATTCTTTCGGATTCTCGAAGTCTCATCACTCTTCCAATTTTATGAATATTATCAAAATAATATAAATCTCTGTGACAATAACTGAGAGTTAATTCGGTGGGTTCTCCAGCAGTGAGGATATACTCATCACGTCGATTAGCATGCATCGGATTGTACATACGTTGGATTGCTCCATTTGACATTGAATAGTACAAGACATCCTTTTGCTGGTCGTAAGCCATAGACATAATATAATAGTTGGGTTTGTTTGCAATCATAAATGTATTTTTTTGATTGATTGACTTGAAGAACATCGAGGAACCACCATTTCTATGTTTCACAGCATAATATATTCCTGTTTTATTTGGGTTATGTGTGATGGCGGAAATAACATCCTTCGCCATATGGAAAATTGTAGTTTCTTTCAAATTATCACCATGACGGAACAACAAGTATCTTCCAGATGTAGCATAGACGACTTTACTGTAATCACAAGTCCGACCATCTAATCGCAACATTCCACCAAATCGACAGTGACATTTTCGAGAACCATCTGACATAATTGAACATAATTGTTCGCAGCCATCATTATTATATGCACAAGCTTTAGATTGACAAGTGTACTTCGTTGGACAGGAACCTTCATATTTGCGATCAAAAATTCGTCTCATGGCATATGTAGCCTGTCGTCCTCTCCTCATCACTGTTTTGTAGCCGTCTTTTACAGATGTCTTCATAACAGAATACATACCATTATGTTGGTTGATATCTGACCACATAATGTAATCACCTTCTGGAATGTATACCATACCATATGGCTTTGCATCAGAATTGTCATGAGAAATGCGAGTTTGGCAAGAACCATCGTAGTTGGCTTGTGTTATTCCTCTTCTTCTCTCAAAAACATATAATTTATGATTAACTTCGTCAATCGCCATCGCATCAGCAAAATGACCAAATTGAAACGGCAATCTCCTTGATCCTTTTCCTTCTTCCCAGACCATGACTCCTGTACTGCAAGTGACAAACACTTTCCTTTGACACGAATCAAATGCAAGTCCCATTGCATTTGGAAAATATGCTAGTGCTATACTCATCGGGAAGTAGAGATTGACCTTTCTGAGATAGTATGGAGTAATATAGTAGATATCGTTCTTCACAGAATCATAAAAGACATGTCGAACTTCAAAATCACTAGTAAAGATCGTTTTTACAACACCCTTTCCATCAAACATTCTGATTTGTGATTTTTGTCCTTTAGCTAAATGTTCTACAGTAGAAAAGAGGATCTGGTTATTTCCATAATCGAAATCAATTCCGCGAATCTCAGCTGTACTTGTAACATTGAATTTATTCCCAAGGATAACTTTATATCCAACTCCACTAACATGATAATTTCTGTAGTCACAAGTTTTGAAATTTGGTTTTAAAATTCCATTCATGCATTGACACTTGATTGAGCGATCTTTATTGGTGATACATTTGTCTTCACATCCACCGTTATTGTATTTGCAAGCACCATATACACATTTTCCTAAATCCATCATACAAGCATAAGCAGTTGTGTTTCGATCCCAAAAAGATCTGAGGCCATACTTTGGGTCATTGTCTTTATGAATTGATTTTGTTTTACCATCAAATGTGGTGTTCATCATATTATACCCAGATTTCATACTCAGGTCGGTCCAAAACATAAAGTTCATAGCACCAAAAACTTGTAATCCGTAAGGTTGAGCACCGAGCAAACCTTCTGCAATAGTATTCTTACAAGACCCATCATAATTTGTTTGAGTAAACCTATCAGTCTCAAAGAAGTAGAGTTGTTTTTCATGAAAATCAATAGCTAATGCTTGTGGATCGTTAAGTCCGGAAAGAACCTTCTTTAAGCCATTCTCTTTAGTCCATTCATAAAGAGTATTTGATGCATTACATGTGACAAAAACTTTGTGTGAACATGGTTCAAATACGACTCCAGTCGTTCGACCAAAGTATGAAACATTTCTTGAGGTGTTTCCAGATGATACGTGCAAATAGTTTCTTGTCGTGAAATACATCACTTTTTTGTTCCAATCAAAAGCAAGTTGTTCAATAGGACCATACTCTTGTGAAATATTGACAAGGATTCTTTCTTGTTTCTGTCTCCATTTATACTCAGTTATTATATTATTCTGAGAATAGTATATGGTGTCTTTTTTGTAGTCAAATTCGACACCTAAAACAGTACCACTATTATTTGATTTGATAAATAAAGAACGTTCTACAGAGGAAACCAAAACTCGACCTGAATGGAGTCCATAAATAGAATGATTATCTAAGGAGCATGATCTTCCATCAGCTGCAACAGAACCAAAAGTGCATGAACATTTAGCATCTCCTCCTTTAGTGTAATCACGATTGCATACATCTTCGCAACCCCCATTTTTAGCTGAGCAAGCATTGCATGGTCTCGAGTTATGCTTATAACACTCGGATGCGATTTTACGACTGTCATAAATAACACCTGATGCATAGATAGGACGAGATGAAACCTGCACAGTTGCTTTTCCAGTTACAATACTTATATGATGAACAGTGGATTTGCTGGTATAGTAAGCTAAAACCTCTCCACCAAAAACGTGCATGAAGTCAGGCTTGTCCATATTTTGTTTTATTGTTCGGCTACAAGTTAGATTTGTATGAGTTTCTTCGAGGGTTCTATTTTTCCAAGTATAAATTTTATAATGGACATGGTTAAAAGCTTTTACTTCAGAGGTGTAGGTTTCCGTACTCATTTTGCAAGGATCATAAAACATATCAGTAGTATTGGCTCTGTCTTTACTTGATACGAAACTTCTATTTGATATCACGTTCATGTGACTCCCATTTGTAAAGGAAATTGAACCATCGGTTCCAACTGCTAAGTTATTCACAGGATTTTCTTCAATATGAAGTAATTTAGGAGCTTTTCTTGCTGGAGTGTAACTAAAGATGACAGTATGGGATTCGTTTCTGACAGCATAGTAATATGTATTTGTTGCGAAGTGATAATCCATTGCTGTAACATTACCATCAGTTGAAACGTTTTTACCATTTGCAAACATGGCGTAACCATGACCACCAAAATATTGATAACCAGACCAATCACATGACCTCTTATCTGCTCTTATTTTTTTTCCATGAGAACATTGACACTGTTTGACGGGTGGATAACTTGCATATGATGTGAAACATTCATCTTCACATACTGAGCAGTCACGCACTGGGCATGTAGACACTTGTTGACATTGCGTAAATGGCATTCTGCTACGGACACGAATATTGTTGAAGTTAGCAGTTCTAGACATGTCCCTAGATCTAAAAGAGCCATCAAAGGTTTTTGGATTGTTGTTGATTCCAGAAAACAACACTTTGTTGTCACGTTTTATTCTGAAATAATAAAATTGGCCAGACTTTTCCTGGGAAATCTCGATGAAATGAGTTCTGCCCATATCAGTGTGTATAGTGAAATTGTTTGTGGTCATGTTTGCATGAAAGTAGATGGTTAATCCATTGGAAGTTGTATTGACACCACTGCCATTAACTGAAGGCATAAAAAATGCATTTTGTTCGTCTTTTGACATAAAATCAAATGTGATCTTGAATTCTTTCTTCAACTGTCCACCACTAACTTGATTCATCATCATCTTCTTATCTTCAGTCCAACTGTGTTCAGGATATAGAAAATCGACATCAGTGAATGGAGATGAATGGTTGGAGGATGGCATGTAGGTTGTAACACCTGTTTGAATGTTAGTTTTCATCAAATAATATTTCCCCCCAATCATCTTACTGTTGGTCCAATATAATGCATCAGAGAAAACCATTTTTATAGGTTCCCCATGAAGAGAGGATTTGTTTGCAACTAATCTCCTACAGCCTCCATCCAGTCTTGATTCTTCAATTCCAGCATCTGAATACCAGAATAACATTCGATTCACATGATCAATTGTGAGTGCTTTTAGATTTTTGAGTCCATCAAACACTTTTGGAATTGTAGGGAAATTGGTTGATTCATTGAATGCCCATATAGTACCATTTTCAGAATCCAAAACAAACATTTTTCCAGTACAACTCTCTCCTTCTATATCAGTTATGGTACCAAAATGATGATCCATCACTCTACTGTGGTTCACTTGCTCTCCATATATATTTGATAATTTATACAAATATCCATCAGAGCAAGCATAATAAAGATACATGTCTTTAGAAGAATATACCATGGCAGTAACACGTGCAGTCAGATTGCTAAGAAGAACTTTGTAATTTTGCTTTGGTTGAAATGAGTTGATTGAAAATTCTTCTCTTCCATTATTCATTGATACAGTAGCATAAAACAAAGTGTTGGTAGAGTAATCAGTACTAGTAGCAGTTACATTTCCCATGACTGGTATGGTATGGGTAACAAAATTATTAGCAAGATAAAGATTGTTTTCACTTCCGAGAAGAAAATATTCCTTCCAATGACAACTTTTTCCGTCACTTTTCAAAACTTTATCACCAGTGCATTTGCAAACTGCTCCATTCTTTGTTGACATACATTGATCTTCGCATCCTCCATTATCAAGCCCACATTGACTAGGACAAGTCATTTTGACTTTACAGAATGGGTATATATCTTTATTATAAATGTCAAAATCCTTAGTGAATCCATTCATCTGAACATTCTTAAAATCTCTTTCATTGCTATTATTGACAGCAGTCATCATATGTCTCTCATTAATTCGAACATAAAAGAAATATTCTTGACCTTTTTTCATTTGTCCAACTTCTACTTCATTCTTACCAGAAGAAATGTTGAAGGTCATATTTATTGCTGAATTAGCAAAGTGTATCTCAATCATAGAGTTTTCAATCTTTTGAATTGATACAATATTAAAAGAATTTGATTTAAGGCTTCGAACCTCCTTTTTTGGTGCAGTGGCAGAAAATCTGATTTTGATTTTAAATTCTTTGTTAAGTTTGGCAATCCTTTTATTCATAATGCTAGTCTTCGTCCATCTTTCATCATTGCTAAATATTCCAAAACCAGAGACATGATAATTGAATTTTTTTACAATACTTTCTTCTCCATTCTTAACATCCATTTTCATCAATGATGATTGATCCATCGAGTTTTCATGTAAAAAGTGTAGTAAATCATCATGGAAATACAGATTTCTTCTATTCCTTACAGCAGAAGAAACATTTCGAAGACAAGAACCATCATAATTTGATTCATAAATTCCGGAAGCAGATGACCAATATAGTTTATGTTTCTCTGTATCAATGGCCAAACCACTTGCATTTTTTATGTCTTTGACGATAACCTTATTATTATTCAAGTGAAATATTTCACCATTTGGATCAAGTACAAAACCATTTCTTCCACAAGACTCTCCAACCATTCCAATAACTCCAGAAAACTTGTAAACATTTGAAACTTGAGGAGATATATAAATATTACTGATTTTTTTCACTTGACCATTTCTCAAGGCATAATAAATTGATGATTCGGAAGAGCTGAACATCATATGTGTAACTTGTCCATCAGCAGGAAACACATTAACAGTCATATTTGACATTTGGGACCACTTAATTTGAAACTCCCTTTTGCCATTTTTGAAAACTTCAGTAGCATAAAAAATTGTATTAGTTTGAAAATCATGTGCCATGGCATCAACTTTAGAGGTAGCAATGGATTTTGAGACATCATGCTTGGAAATATTTAAGCCATTTGCATTAGCCATATACATATATCCAGACCAATCACAGCTTTTACCATCATTCTTCAGTTTCTTGCCATCCGAACACTTGCAACTGACTACTTTATTATTGTCCATACATTTTTCCTCGCAGCCATTGTTGCCATTGTTACAAAGAGTCTCATAACATTTCCCAAAGTGATGGAATATGTTCTTGTGGTTAGCCACTGAGAAGTTACTACAAGCTGTTTGTCTGAGTGAACAGAGATTGTTGTATGTCTTGCCATCCTGACCACATACTAATTCCTTACTTGATGGACAGTTCTTGAAAATATTTGCAACATTGTTTATTTTCGAGTCTTGACAATCTGCACAGGTACTTTTTAAGTATTGCTTGTTACTATCACATGCAGTTTCTTCTTGCAGGTCGAAGACATATGTGCCACGTTGAAAGACATTACTTTGACAAAATAATTGTGTTGGATTTACTGGAAGGCCTTTATTATTATTACCAGACGGTTCAATTGGAATGGAGCAAAAATTATTTTGAGAAAATTGAACTCCAACCTTGAATAAATTTGCTGTATCTGCTTTTGTTGGATACTTTATAGACTTAAAACTGATTATGGCATAAGAGGATGTACCATCAGAAGTGATCACTCCCTGGAATGAATTGGTTTTATTGGATTTTGGTTTATTGGATTCTGTATATACTGGTACATTGTACCAAGTTACAACCATTGTACGACTCGAATCTGGTTTAAAATCTTCGACGTTTTGATTATATTTCATATTATTTCGTTTAAATCTGTTGACGAGCTCAGACACAGATGTTTTCGTAGCTTGATCAATATTATTACCATGTCTAAAGTACACTCCACAGTTCTTCTTACTTTCACAGGAACCTACATCTTGGAGGAAAGGAAAAATTTCATAAATGTTTTCATTGTTCTCTGCCCAAAATTTAATTTCAATGTGTATCGAAGAGGACTTTCTTGTTCTTATGCCACAATTAAAATGAATGTAAAATATCGTGAAATTTTCTTTTCCAAATTTGAATTGGTTTGATAAAGTAACCTCTTCTACTTTAAATCCGTTTGCATCACTTATACGCGTATCGCCATAAACGGTAGAACCATCAAGCTTGACGTCAAATGGAATTGCAAATCTACCTGGTACTTCATTACATTTTTTTCCAGTTAGAAAAACAAGTAAAAGTAGACCCGTAGCTACCAACCACGTTGCTGCCATTTTGGTATCAACGGGTATAAGCTAAACGATGACTGTACTTAGTTCATGAAAAACTAATCAAAGACTTCATGCGTAAGAATCAAAAGATTTTTTTTGGCTTCGTAGCACTCCTCCGTTGCTGAATAGTAATACCCAACAAAGTGCAAAAACAATTAAATATGCCTATTGTTCGTGATAAAAAAAATCAAACAAAACATGCATATTTCAAAAAT
>Ga0115100_10429462_pt1 | contig 13273 bp, 23 predicted proteins | sample MBTome_3_FD_89642 | JGI IMG/M metagenome (GOLD analysis project Ga0115100, IMG submission 89642) | Marine eukaryotic communities from Pacific Ocean to study complex ecological interactions - MBTS_2Apr14_M1_3um Metatranscriptome... | ecosystem: Environmental > Aquatic > Marine > Oceanic | place... | reverse complement strand
TTTTCCATTGTCTGTTCCGACGGAGAATAAACATCAATTAAACGCTTGTGTGTTCGAATCTCAAAATGTTCACGTGAATCTTTATTTACATGAGGAGAACGTAAAACACAATAAATACGACGCTTTGTCGGTAATGGAATCGGTCCTACAGCTTGTGTCCCGGTTGTATTAACAACATCAATGATCTTAGTACAAGATTCATCTAATATCGTAGAGTCATAAGCTTTCAGTCCAATTCTTAATTTCTCTGGTTTATATAAATCCATCTAATTTATTACTATTCTAGAATTTTTGACACAACACCTGCACCCACAGTTCGTCCACCCTCACGAATCGCAAAACGCATTCCTTGTTCAATCGCAATTGGGTTAATAAGTTCTGCAGTCATTTTAATACGATCACCTGGCATTACCATTTCTGCTACACTACCATCATCTCCTGTAAATTGAACAATAGTTCCTGTTACATCAGTTGTACGTACGTAGAATTGAGGACGGTATCCAGTAAAGAATGGAGTATGACGACCACCTTCTTCTTTGTTTAAGATATAAACTTCCGCCTCAAATTTCTTATGTGGTGTAATTGAACCTGGTTGCGCTAACACCATACCACGCTCAATATCTATTTTCTGAATACCTCGAATTAAAATACCTACATTATCACCAGCCATTCCCTGATCTAATGTTTTTTGGAACATTTCAATACCAGTAACAGTTGTTGATTTCGTATCTTTTAAACCAACTAATTCGACCGTATCACCAACAGAAACGATTCCACGCTCAATTCGACCTGTTGCTACTGTACCACGACCTGTAATTGAGAAAACATCTTCTACTGCCATTAAGAATGTTTTTTCAGTATCACGTTCTGGAGTTGGAATGTAACTATCGATCGCATCCATTAAATCATAAATTAAATCAACCCACTTATCTTCACCACGTTCTTTTGCACCACCTTCAACAGCTTGAAGAGCTAAAAGCGCAGACCCTGATACAAATGGAATATCATCACCTGGGAAATCATAACTTTCTAGAAGTTCCTGCACTTCTAACTGAACTAATTCTAAAAGTTCTTCATCATCAACTTGATCAGCCTTATTTAAAAAGACTACTAGATGAGGAACACCAACTTGTTTTGCTAGTAGAATATGTTCTCTAGTTTGAGGCATTGGACCATCCGCTGCTGAAACAACTAGAATACCACCATCCATTTGCGCTGCACCTGTAATCATATTTTTTACATAGTCGGCGTGACCTGGACAATCTACGTGTGCATAGTGACGAGTAGCTGTTTCATATTCTACGTGAGCTGTATTAATTGTAATACCACGTGCTTTTTCTTCCGGAGCCGAATCGATTTCATCAAATTTCTTTGCAGCTTTCTCATTGTGGATCGCTAAAGTTGCTGAAATTGCTGCAGTTAACGTTGTTTTACCATGGTCTACATGACCAATAGTTCCAATATTAATGTGCGGTTTTGAGCGTTCAAATTTTTCACGTGCCATACTAAAAATTCTATGTTTAATTTATTTTTTTGTTTCCTCAGTTTGAAAATACTTTTGGCGAAAGGAAAATACAACTCGCTAGAGTTTAATACCTAAAATGTGCAAAGGCCTTGTTTGCTTCGGCCATCTTATGTGTTTGCTCTTTCTTACGAATAGCGTTACCAGCTTCTTTAGCAGCATCAATTAACTCATTCGCTAATTTACCGGCCATACTTTTTCCAGAACGTGTTCGGGCAAATTCAGTAATCCATTTCAGAGAAATGTTTGTTCCACGATAAGCTCGTATTTCAATAGGAACTTGATAAGTTGATCCACCAACACGACGAGCTTTAACCTCAACTTGAGGTGTAACATTCTTTACCGCTTTTTCAAGGACTAAAATTGGGTTTTCTTCTGTTTTAACAGAAATAATCTCTAAAGCTTGGTAAACAATTTTTTGAGCTAATGACTTCTTTCCAGACTGAAGGATACGTGAAACTAACAACGTTACTAAACGACTGTTATAAATTGGATCTGGTTGTGCTAACGTTCGTTGTGCTCTATTTCTTCGTGACATATGTGATTATGTTAAAAATTTAATTTTTTGGTTTCTTACCACCATACTTAGATCGACCTTGTTTACGATCTTTCACACCTGCGGCATCTAATGTACCACGAACGACATGATATCTACAGCCAGGTAAATCTTTAACACGACCACCGCGTATTAATACAACCGAATGCTCTTGAATATTATGACCAATCCCTGGAATATAAGCCGTCACTTCAAATCCTGATGTTAATCGTACTCGAGCAACTTTTCGTAAAGCGGAGTTTGGTTTTTTTGGTGTTGTTGTATATACACGAGTACAAACCCCTCTTCGCTGAGGGCAAGCATTTAAAGCCGGAGACTTTGTTTTCTTTTTGTTTACTGTTCGCTCAAATCGAACTAACTGTTGGATTGTAGGCATATTAATTTATAACTTTTAGGTTTGATTTTCCATTCCATATTTACGCATAAAACGTTCAACACGACCTTCCGTATCAAGAATTTTTTGCGAGCCTGTATAAAATGGATGATTTCCAGACCAAATATCAACATTTAATCTTGGTTTTGTTGAACCTACTTTCATAACAAGTTGCCCATCACAAAAAACTTTTGCGTTAGGATACCATTTCGGGTGAATATCCGGTTTAACCATATTTGTAATTTACTTGCTTTAGTTTTATTAACGTTTTGAAAATTGTGGTGCTTTACGCGCCTTTCGTAAACCATATTTCTTTCTTTCTTTACAACGAGCATCACGCGTAAGATAGCCAGCTGTTTTTAAAGAACTACGGTTATCAGATGATATATAGCATAAGGCTCTTGCTACACCCAATTTAATTGCATCGGCTTGGCCCTTAATACCACCACCATGAGTGTTAACATATATATCATATGTATTTTCGAGACCTAATTTTATTAAGGGAGCCTTAGCTGCATTAATATATTGGGAGTTAAATTGTAGGTAAAGCTCTCCTGGCTTATGGTTAACAACCATAGACCCAGTCCCTGAAACAAGAATAACTTTTGCCACAGACGTTTTACGTCGCCCAATGCCAAAATAAGCTGCTTGCATATCTGAAGTAGTCATAAGAGACATAAATTCGTTCTATTTTTACTATGAAATTTATTAATCGGTTCAAAGATTATTTATTTGCGAAATATCAGAAGCGCAATATTCGCTATGAATCTTATCTATTTACAGTCGTTTCGCCACTGACGCTAACTTAAAGTTTTACCAAATTTAGTTTTTAAATTTAGACAAACCTCATCAGCGGACTTTTGTCCAAAGTTTTTAAATTCCAACAAGTCTTCTTGAGAATATTGAAGTAGATCAGGTAAAGTATGAATATTAGCACGTTTTAAACAATTAAAAGCACGTACTGACAGCTCAAGTTCTTCAATCAAAATACTTTCTAATTCACTCTCTTTCTCTTCTTTTGTATTATCAACAATTTCTAACTTTGGTTGAATAGGAAAATCTGTAAGGGTTAACGTACCAAAGATTGTTTGTAGAATTTCTGCCGACGCACTTACTGCTTCAGTTGGTGTAATACTACCATTAGTTGAAACTTCAAGAACTAAACTTTCTAAGTCTGACGAAATATTACTCGCCGACGTTTCAATAAAGAAGTTAACCTTTGTAACTGGCATATAAACTGCGTCAATGGCTAAAAAGCCTTCCGGAACATGGTTTGCCGTATTACCAATCGCATATCCTTCACCGCTTTTAATTAGAAACTCCATTTCGACCGTTTTACTTGTGTTAACACTAGCAATATACTGATTCGGTTCAACTAGTGTTATATCATCAGGTAATTGAATGTCTTTTGCCGTAATAATGCCCGGGCCATGATAAGCTAAACGCGATAAAGTAGACTCTCTTAGTGGACCCTTAAGAACAATTTGTTTTAAATTTAATAAAATATCAATTACGTCTTCTTTTACATCAGCAATCGTTGAAAACTCATGATTTACATTGGCAATACGTACTCCCGCAATTGCTAAACCATGCAGATCTGATAATAATACACGTCGTAAAGCATTACCAATAGTAAGGCCTTGTCCTTTTTTTAAAGGTCCAATAGCAAATCTCGAAAAAAGAGTGTTAACTTCGTGTGTTTTAGATTGTAAGCACTGAATCTGTAACATTAGATTACTTATTAAAATTTAACTTTCTCAAATCCCTTGTACATTTATACACGACGTTTCTTTGGCGGTCGACACCCGTTATGAGGAACAGGTGTAATATCTTTTATAACTAAGACCTCCAGTCCACAACCTTGTAAAGCTCGAATAGCAGTTTCTCGACCACTTCCTGGACCACTAACTACTACTTCTGCCTGTCGCATCCCTTGATCGTAAGCTTGTGCAGCCGCTTTCTCTGCTGCAGATTGTGCAGCAAAAGGCGTTCCTTTTTTTGCACCTTTAAAACCACTACCTCCAGCAGAGGCCCAAACTAGGGTATTTCCTGTTTTATCTGTTATGTTAACGATAGTGTTATTAAAAGTTGATTTAATATGAACAACACCTAACGCTGCAATTTTTTTAGCCTTCTTACTTGAAAACCGTTTTACTTGTTTAACCATATATTATATAAAAGTATGAATCTACCGAATAAGAAATATTTTTTATCAACGATTTTACTTTTTCTTTGCTACTACTACTTTAACCTTTCCTTTTCGCGTACGAGCATTTGTACGTGTACGTTGACCTCGGACTGGTAAACCAACTCTATGACGACGACCAGCAGCAGAACCAATTTCAGTTAAACGCTTAATATTCTGTGAATAAACACGACGTAAATCACCTTCAGTTTGATAATCTGTATCAACAACAGATCTAATACTTGTGATTTCTTCATCAGTTAAATCTGAACAACGTGTTTGGGGAGGTACATTTGCCTTTTCAATAATCTGCTTAGCACTTGTTCGTCCAATACCAAACACATATGTCAGACCAATGTCAATTCGCTTATTTCGTGGAAGATCCACTCCAGAGATACGTGCCATTTGATTCTTTAATTATTATTTACGTTTCATTTTTGCCCGACCTTGTCTGACTTTTAAACGCGGGTCACTCTTACAAATTAAATAAATTCGACCGCGCCTTTTTACAACTTGACAATCTTTCGATCTATTTTTTAGATTTCCGATTGAACTTACTACTTTCATAAAACCTACGGATAAATTTACTTTTCGATATGTTGAATATTATTAGTGCTCAAGGTTAGATACAAGCATAGAACTTAGATTGTTTCTAACTTCGAATACCTTACATAAAGGTAACGTACTTAAGTCGAAAAGTCTACGTTTTTTTAAAGCCCTCATAATTACGCGAGATAAGATATCCGCGTATTTGTGACGTTGTATCTGTGATTACACCAACCAAAATTAATAATGACGTAACATTCTTAAAAAGATTGAATTGAAAAAGATTTCCAAGTAAAAGTGGAAAGAATGCTAAAAATGCTAGGAATAACCCCCCCATAAAAGCTAAACGTCCAACTGTTTGTTTTAAGTATTGCGTTGTTTGATTACCTTGTCTAATACCTGGAATACTATACGCCATTTTTGCTAAATTTTGAGAAATATCATTTGGTTTTAAAACTAATAAAGCATAAAAACCACTAAAAAAAATAACTAAGATTATATTCAGAACAAACGAATAACCAGTTAAAATTGCAGGCATAAAACCTATTGATATTCCTACTGATGAGGTAGCAAAAACTTGTAATGGATAGTATAAAAATGTCGCAATCGTCGAACTAAAAACTAAAGGCATAATACCGCCTTGATTAAGTTTAATTGGTATATAGCTATTCTTGAGCTCACCAGATTGAAGAACTTGGTCAGAAGAATTTAAATTTAATTGTTTCGCGGATACAATGTTTATTTTTTTGTAAGCATCTTGAAACAAAACAATAACAAAAACGATAAACAAATAAATTAGCAACCCTTGACCTACTAAAAAAAATGTCTCGAGATATGATGAACCAGTTAGCTTTTTACTAAATTCACCAAAACTATTAGGTATACTACCAACAATATTGATAAAAATAATCATTGATGAGCCATTCCCTAGACTTTCTTCTGTAATTAATTCTGCAAACCACATAGATAATAAGGAACCAGTCGTTAAAGAAACAATGATCTTTAAAGCTAGAGCAAGGCTCCAATTAAAAACAACTGGTTTCACTAAGACAAACGCTATTGCTGTACTTAAAATTAATGCCCAACCAAATGTTAAATAACGAGTATAACGACTAATTTTTTGCCTTCCTAACTCTCCTTCTTCTTTTTGTAAACGTTCCAAACTTGGAAAAACAGAAGTTAACAATTGAATAATAACGGAGGAATTAATATATGGTAAAATTCCTAATGCACCAATACCAAGAAAGGAACTACCAGTTAAAGTTTTTGCAAACCCAAACAATGGATTTACCGTTTGACCTTGAGAAAATATATCTAAATCTACGTTTGGTACAGGAATATATAACCCAAGACGAACTAAAAGTAAAAGAGTTAGGATCTTTGTTATTTTAGTTTGTAAGAGATTTGTTGTTTCAGAGATTTTCATTTGATGATCATTTAAAACTTAGCGCTAACGCCAATTTTCCATTACGAATTTGGTATACATCAAATTTATTTACTATATGAACGTAAAGAACTTAGACCATTAATTGTTGCACGCGCATTATTTAATAAATTTTTTGAACCTAACTGTTTTGAAAGAATATTCTTAATCCCAGCTAATTCCAGAACAGTACGTATTGAACTACCCGCAATAACACCTGGACCAGGAGCGGATGGTCTAAGTACTAATTTTGCCGCACCAAATCGACCATTTGTTGGGTGTGGAATAGAATTAGAGCTTGTTAAAGGAATAGAAATAATATTCTTTTTACCATCAGTAACACCCTTACGAACAGCTGTAATTACATCACCTGCTTTTCCAACACCGACACCAACTTTACCTTGTTCGTTTCCGACTACAATCACGGCACGGAAACTCATTTTTTTTCCACCTTTTACTACTTTTGTAACACGTTGAATAGCAACTACGCGTTCGGACCATTCAGATTTTGCCTTATAGGCTCTTTTCGGGCTTGACATACTTTAATTGTTAATTAAATAGAAAAATGTTGAGCAAATAAAAAATATAATTATTTACCCGTCTTACCAGCCTTACGGCGAATAACTTCCCCTTCATAAGCAATACCTTTACCTTTATAAGGTTCTGGTGGACGAACAGAGCGGATTTTTGCAGCAAATTCACCGACAACATCCTTTTCCATACCAGAAACGACGACTGTTGTAGGTGTTTCACATTTAACTGATAACGAACTTGGAGTTAACATCCTTACAGGGTGACTATATCCCATGTTTAAAACTAAGTCCTTACCATCAACTTGCGCACGATAACCAACACCTGTTATTTGTAAACGCTTGTCAAAACCATCAGAAACTCCCGTTACCATATTCGCTACTAACGTTCGAGATAAGCCAAAAAGAGCTTGTGAAAGTTTTGTGTCTTGTGCTTTTTCAAGGAAAAGCTTTCCTTCTTCTTCATTTAAAGTACAACAAATAAGTGAAGGTAAAATACGTGATAAACTTCCTTTTGGACCATCAACGGATATTTTTTGTCCATCAAGTTTTACCTTAACTTGTTTGGGTACTGCTATAAACTGTTTACCGATTCGAGACATGTTTTTATATAGAATTTAATTACCAAATATAACATAATAGCTCTCCGCCCACTCCTTCTTCTCTGGCTTTTTTATCTGTCATTAAACCTTTCGAAGTCGAAATAATTGCTGTCCCAAAACCACCAAGAATACGTGGCATTTTTTTCGAACTACTATATACACGAAGACCAGGTTTGCTTGCTCGTGTTATTTTTGTGATAAACGGTGTTCTTTCTTTACCCGTATATTTAAGCGAAAGAAGAAGAGAACTCCGTAGACCATTTTTTAATTCCTCAAAAGATTCAATAAAACCTTCGGCTAACAATACATCTGCAATATTACGAGTAACCTTCGTTGAAGGTATTTGAACAATTTGATGCTTAGCTAAATTCGCATTACGAATTCGCGTTAACATATCGGCTATAGTGTCTGTTGTCATATGTTAGTATGTTAAAGTAAAGATTCTTTAAAAGATTTAAGTTGTTTTAAAAGGTAAACCAAGACCTTTTAGAAGCGTAAAAGCTTCTTCATCTGTTTTAGCCGTTGTCACAATACAAATATCAAAACCATGTAATTGTGTTACCTCATCATACGAAATTTCCGGAAACATTAATTGTTCTTTCAATCCTAAATTATAATTACCACGACCATCAAACCCATCTGAGCTTATTCCACGGAAATCTCGAATACGAGGAAGAACGATATGAATTAATTTGGAGAGAAATGTATACATTTGTTCTTTTCGTAATGTTACTGAACCACCTACCGGCATACCATCACGAATCTTAAAACCAGCTACAGACTTTCTCGCTTTATTAGTTGTAGGTTGTTGCCCGGTAATTACAGCAATCTCTTGAAGACTTGCTTCTAGCTCTTTAGAATTTTTTTGCAGCTTCACCTAATCCACGGTTTACGGAAATTTTAACAACTTTAGGTACTTGTTCAATATTTTTATAACCAAAATCCTTAATCATTGAAGGAACAATTTTTTCCCTGTACAAGGTTTTTAAATCTTTATGCATTTTTAAATAGATTTTAAGTTTTTTATCGTTACTATTAGCACTAAAGTACTTCTGGTGCCAAAGAGACAATTTTTGTAAAGCCTTTATCTTTTAATTCTCGAGCAATAGGACCAAAAACACGTGTACCACGAGGATTATTTTCTTTATTTATAATTACTGACGCATTATCATCAAAGCGAAGACGCGATCCATCTTTTCGTCTAACAGAATATTTTGTCCGAACAATAACTGCTCTAACAACATCTGAACGCTTAACTGTTAAGTTAGGCGTAGCATCTTTGACTACGCCGATAATTACATCTCCTACGTAACCATAACGGCGGTTTGGTCCAAGAATACGAATACACATTAATTTCTTCGCACCACTATTATCTGCGACTTTTAGACAAGTTTGCGGTTGTATCATGTTATTTTTTTATGTTGAGGATTTCTTTAGTACATCAATTAAAATCCAATTAACTGTTTTACTAATCGGGCGTGTTTCACGAATACGAACTTGATCCCCAATTCCTGCATTAAAATCTGTATCATGAACTGCATAACGCTTAGTACGGGTAATCACTTTACCGTACCGTTTATGCATAGTACGATCACTGACAGCTACAATGCGTGTTTTGACCATTTTATCACTAACAACAATCCCTATTTTTTCTTTTGTAGCCATTTTAAGTTATTGTCTTAAATTCTTAATAACAAACAAAGTGTCTTTAACGACTAACAATTTTTGTTTTAATTGGTAATTTATAAGAGGCAAGTTTCAAAACCTGATACGCTCTTTCTTTTTCTAAACCATTTATTTCAAATAAAATTGCCCCTGGTTTAATCACAGCAACCCAATAGTCGACAGCTCCTTTACCTGAACCCATTCGAGATTCAGCCGCTCGTTCAGTAATAGGTTTGTCGGGAAAAATTCTAATCCAAATTTTTCCTGTTTTACGAACATATCTAGTAATGCTTCGTCGTGTTGCTTCAATTTGACGTGAAGTTAACCAAACGGGCTCTAAAGCTTGTATTCCATATTCACCAAAAACAACTGTATTTGCCGTTGAAACACCTTTCATTCTTCCCCTATGGACTTTACGAAACTTTGTTCTTTTAGGAAGTAACATAAATAACTTATTTCTCCGATATCTTTAAACTTTGACAAATAGGTTTAGATTTAAATAATCTCTTTATTAAAAATCCAAACTTTAAGACCTAATACACCGTAAATCGTAAAAGCTTTTTGTGTGGCATAACTAATATCAGCCCTTAATGTTTGTAAAGGTACTCGACCTTCACGCACCCACTCAGCACGAGCAATTTCGGCACCATTTAAACGACCAGAAACCTGAATCTTAAATCCCTTAACACCACTTTTTTGTAGCATTTGCGTAGTCTGACGAATTGCTTTTCTAAAAGCAACCCTTTTTTCAAGTTGATCCGCTAGTGAACGAGCAACTAATGAACTTTCATTCTCACTTTTATTAATTTGAAGTACTTTAATTCGTATCTGTTTTGATTCTTTCAGAATTTTTTTCAGCTTCGATTGTAACTTCAGAATTGTTCCTTCCTCATCAGAACCAGAAGCAATAGACTTTGGACGAGCAGCGTAAATTAACAATTCTAATTGATTTACTTTTCTCTTAATCTCTAATTTTGCAATTCCAGCCTTGTTGTAAAGAGCAGCAAATTCTTTTTCAAAAAATTGACGAATTTGATAATCTTCTTTTAAAACATCGCTAAATGCACTGTAGTTAGCAAACCATGTTGAATTTTGCGTTTTATTTACACCAATTCGAAAACCGGTTGGATGTGTTTTTTGTCCCACAAATAAATATACCTTGTAAAATTATAAAATTTTTGAAATACTACGTTGCTACAATAATAGTTATGTGTGATGTAGCTTTTAGAATACGATAAGCACGACCTTGAGCACGAGGGCGAAAACGTTTCATTGTCGGCCCTTGGTTAGCAAACGCTGATTTAACTGTTAAATTTGCTTCATCAAAACCTTTATTATGTTTTGCATTGGCAGCTGCCGAACGTAAAACTTTAATAATTGGTTGACACGAAGCATACGGTAAAAACTCTAAAATAAGTAACGCATCCTTATAACTTTTCCCTTGGATTTGGCGTAGTACTCGACGAATTTTGCTCGGAGACATTCTAATATACTTTGAGACTGCTCGCGCTTCATTCGGTTGTATTGAAATTGTCTTCATAAACTATAAGAACTAACGTTTACCTTTTTTATCTTTTTTAATATGTGACCTAAATGTTCGTGTCGGTGAAAATTCTCCTAATTTATGACCAACCATTTGATCTGTTACAAATACCGGTAAATGTTGACGACCATTGTATACTGCAAAAGTATGGCCAATCATATTTGGTAAAATTGTAGTTGCTCGTGACCAAGTTTTAATAATAATATCTTTCTTTCCTTGTGCGTTCATAGCCTCAACTTGGTCGAAAACATAGGATGCTACAAAAGGACCTTTTTTTAAGGAACGTGACATTTGTTTTTTAAATTTTCAATTATTTTTACGATTGATCTTAACGTCGACCTCTTAAAATATAACGACTACTCGCTTTTGTTGGTTTTCGAGTTTTAATACCTAAAGCAGGTTTACCCCAAGGTGTTACTGGTTTAGGACGTCCAATCGGAGATCTTCCTTCTCCACCACCATGCGGGTGATCGATTGGGTTTTGTACTACCCCTCTCACTTTAGGGCGCTTTCCTAGCCATCGTTTTCGACCAGCTTTTCCTAACGTAACATTAACGAATTCAACATTACCAACTTGACCTAAAGTTGCATAGCATCTTTTATTAACTAAACGAACTTCATTTGACGGTAACTTCAAGGTAACAAAATCACCTTCTTTTGCAATTAATTGCGCATAAGTTCCGGCAGCTCGAGCAATCTGACCACCTTTACCTAAGGTTAATTCGATGTTGTGGATAATACTACCTAAAGGAATAAACTCTAACGGCATAGCATTTCCAATTTCAATTGGACTATCACTACCTGAATAAAGGGTTGTTCCAATTTTCAAAGAACGTGGTGCAATGATATATTTTTTTGACCCATCAGAATAATGAAGTCGAGCAATACGAGCATTTCGGTTTGGATCATACTCAATACTGACTACTCGAGCTAAGCAAGCATTTTCTTTTCGACGAAAATCAATCATTCGATATTTTCTCTTATGGCTACCACCGCGACCATTTAACGTTATAACACCTCGATTGTTTCGACCACTACAACGCTTTTTTCCAAAGGTTAAGGATCTTTCGGGTTTATTCTTCGCTAAATCGTCAAGGTATAAACTAGAACGCGAACGCGTTCCTGGGCTATAAGCCCGATATAAACGAATTGCCATTACTAACTCTAATTATTTTTAATACAATATAAATTTTCAAACTCCAAACGGATAGTTTTATACATCTTCAAAAAGAGTAATAGAATTCTCTGGTGCAAGTGTAACAATCGCTCGTTTGTATTGCGTTTTTTTACCAATAAATTTACCTACTCTACGCTTTTTTAAAGCTTGTAGAGATGTATTTACTGCAATTACTTTAACATCAAATAATTTTTCCACAGCATTTTTTACGGATGTCTTTGTTGCGTTAGCATCAACCGCAAAACTATACTGATTCTGTTCAATTAGTTTGATTGTTTTTTCTGTTAGGAGCGGATATTTTACTAAATCAATTGATGCTTTTTGATCGACACTCATATAAAGTTTATTAAATATGTCAAAAACAGTTTTTTAATACTATTCGAATTACTAACCCTTAAGTTGGATTTTTAAAAGTGTATTATGTTTACCAGGAAGAGATCCTTTAAGCACTAAGATCTGCTCTTCGGTATTAATAAAAAGCACTTCACTATTTTTGATAGTTACTGTTTGACCACCTAGTTGCCCTGCCATTTTTTTACCTGGGTATACGCGACCTGGAGTACTACCGGCACCAATAGAACCAGGTAATCGATGGTTTTTCGAACCATGTGTCATTGGACCACGACTAAAATTGTGGCGCTTTTGGTTCCCGGCAAAACCTTTACCAATACTTTTACCCGTTACGCGTACTTTTTGTCCAACTTCGAAAGATTCTAATGTAATATTTTGTCCCAGCTTAAAATTTTGCGGATCATTTACACGAAATTCCCCAAAACGTTTAAAACCTTTTTCCCCAATTTTTCTTAAATGTCCTAATTGTGGTTTTGTAATTTTACTGATTTTTTCTGGAGCATAAGCAACTTGAATTGCATTATATCCATCTGTATTTGTTGTTTTTATTTGACTAATTTGACATTCTTCAGTTTTAAGTAATGTCACAGGAAATATAACTCCTGACTCATCAAATATTTGTGTCATTCCAAGTTTTTTCGCAAACAGACCAACAGACATAAGTAAGAACAACTTTTAGATTTTTAATCTACTGCATTAAACAATACATAAAACAAATGTTTTCATTATCTTACCTCACAAACGTCTTTTTTTTTAAGGAGTAAGAATGTATACATTATAAACGGTAAATAAAAGTTTTG
>Ga0115100_10010094_pt1 | contig 13275 bp, 26 predicted proteins | sample MBTome_3_FD_89642 | JGI IMG/M metagenome (GOLD analysis project Ga0115100, IMG submission 89642) | Marine eukaryotic communities from Pacific Ocean to study complex ecological interactions - MBTS_2Apr14_M1_3um Metatranscriptome... | ecosystem: Environmental > Aquatic > Marine > Oceanic | place... | reverse complement strand
TGTGGAGCTTTTTTTAATCTAAATTGTTACTTATTCTGCATTTTGGTAGCCAACATTTATAGACGGCCAATCACGTACTCAAAGGGTTTAAAGTAAAAACAGGGCATCTTTGGTCATTTGAGTCATTCGACAACATTAGAAGTTAAAAAGCCACCTTTACTACTTAAGTAAAGGTGACTTTTTAGGTTAAAAGTTTTTAACTTCCACATCAACACCAGCCGAAATATCTAAATTTCTGAGATTGTCGAGAGTATTATCACTTGGCTTATAAACGTCAATAATACGTTTATGAGTTCTTATTTCAAAATGCTCACGCGCATCCTTATTGACATGGGGTGAAGTTAAGACACAATACCGACGCGTCTTAGTGGGTAAAGGTATCGGACCTACTGCTTCAATACCACTAGCTTTTACAGCGTCAATAATTTTGCTGCAAGAAGTGTCTAATAATGGTGTTTCGTAGGCTTTTACGCTAATACGAAGTTTCTGTAATTGTACTGAAGTCATGCTGTGTTTTTGTTACTCAATAATTTTTGATACTACACCAGCTCCAACTGTTCGACCACCTTCTCGGATAGCAAATCGCATACCTTGCTCAATGGCAATTGGGTTGATTAATTCAGCCGTCATTTTAATACGGTCGCCTGGCATAACCATTTCTGCAATACTTCCGTCATCACCTGTGAACTGTATAATAGTTCCAGTAACATCAGTTGTTCTAACGTAGAACTGAGGACGATATCCAGTAAAGAATGGCGTATGACGGCCGCCTTCATCCTTGTTTAAAATGTAAACTTCAGCTTCAAATTTCTTGTGTGGTGTAATTGAACCCGGTAAGGCTAATACCATACCTCTTTCAATTTCAGTTTTCTGGATACCACGGATAAGAATACCAACATTATCACCAGCCATACCAGAATCAAGTGTCTTTTGGAACATCTCAATACCCGTTACTGTTGTCGTCTTTGTATCTTTTAAACCAACAAGTTCAACAGAATCTCCTACATTAACTTGGCCTCTTTCAATTCGCCCAGTTGCTACAGTACCACGGCCTGTGATTGAGAAAACATCTTCAATGGCCATTAGGAATGTTTTCTCTGTATCGCGCTCTGGTGTTGGGATATAGCTGTCAACTGCATCCATTAATTCATAGATTAAGTCTACCCACTTATCAGCACCTCTTTCTTTCGGACCACTTTCTACAGCTTGTAATGCTAATAAAGCGGAACCTGAAACGAAAGGTATTTGATCCCCAGGGAAATCATAACTTTCTAGAAGCTCTTGAACCTCTAGTTGAACAAGTTCAAGAAGCTCTTCATCATCAACTTGGTCAGCTTTATTTAAGAATACAACAAGGTAAGGAACCCCAACTTGCTTCGCAAGTAAAATGTGCTCTCTTGTTTGTGGCATTGGGCCATCCGCAGCTGATACAACTAGGATACCACCGTCCATCTGCGCTGCGCCAGTAATCATGTTTTTAACATAGTCCGCGTGACCAGGACAATCTACGTGTGCATAGTGACGACCTTCTGTCTCATATTCAACGTGGGCTGTGTTAATTGTAATACCACGTGCTTTTTCTTCCGGAGCAGAATCAATTTCATCAAATTTCTTTGTAGCCGAGTCATTGTAGATAGCTAATGTTGCTGAAATTGCAGCTGTTAACGTAGTTTTACCATGATCAACGTGGCCAATTGTACCAATGTTAATGTGTGGCTTTGATCTTTCAAACTTTTCGCGTGCCATAAAATTTTATTTTTCAATTTGTTTTTACTAAATTCTTATACTTTTGGCGGGATGAAATTACCAACAAATAATTATCTCATCAATTTTAATATCTAAAATGTGCAAAGGCTTTGTTAGCATCCGCCATTTTATGCGTTTGTTCTTTGCGACGAATACTGTTACCTGCTTCTTTAGCAGCATCAATTATTTCGTTAGCTAATTTAACGGACATGTTTTTACCAGACCGCTCTCGGGCAAAATCTGTAATCCATTTTAACGAAATGTTGGTGCCTCGATATGCTCGAATTTCCACAGGTACTTGATATGTCGATCCTCCTACCCGTCGAGATTTTACTTCAACACGAGGAGTAACATTTTTAACAGCCTTTTCTAGCACGAAAACTGGATTCTCTTCTGTCCGAGTAGCGATATTTTCTAAAGCTTGGTAAACAATCCTTTGTGCAAGTGATTTCTTACCTGATTTTAAAATTCTACTAACTAACAAAGTAACTAAACGGCTGTTGTATATTGGATCTGGTTCCGTTAGTTTTCTTTGGGCTCGAATTCTACGTGACATATTTAAATTGATTTCTAAAAATAAATTATCTTAAGCATCTTTTGGCTTTTTACCACCATATTTAGAGCGGCTTTGCTTCCGGTCTTTAACACCAGCAGCATCTAATGTACCACGTACTAAATGGTACCGACAACCTGGTAAATCTTTAACTCGACCCCCACGTATTAGAACAACGGAGTGTTCCTGGATATTATGTCCAATCCCAGGAATATAAGCAGTAACTTCAAACCCAGATGTTAATCGCACACGTGCTACTTTACGTAGTGCGGAATTTGGTTTCTTAGGTGTTGCTGTATACACGCGAGTACAAACACCGCGTCGTTGAGGACAAGATTTCAGTGCTGGAGATTTTGTCTTTTTTTTATTAGCTGTTCGTTCAAACCTCACTAATTGTTGAATTGTTGGCATAAAAGTGATTATTCTGTTTTATTTTCAATCCCATATTTACGCATGAAACGCTCTACCCGTCCTTCAGTATCTAGGATTTTTTGCGAGCCTGTGTAAAATGGGTGGTTTCCTGACCAGATGTCAACATTTAGTCTAGGCTTAGTTGAACCAACTGTCATAATGAGCTGCCCATCACAGTACACTTCAGCATCAGGGTACCATTCCGGATGAATTGATTTTTTTGGCATTTTAAAATTTCTATTTGATTTAACGCTTAGAGTATTGAGGCGCTTTACGAGCTTTTCGTAAGCCATATTTCTTTCTTTCTTTACGGCGTGAATCACGCGTAAGGAAACCTTCTGTTTTAAGCGGGGGTCTATTCTCTGGAGACATGTAGCATAACGCTCTTGCCACACCAAGTTTTATGGCGTCTGCTTGACCCCGTAATCCACCACCATGGGTATTAACATAAATATCATAGGTTTTTTCGAGACCTAATGAAGTTAACGGGACTTTAGAGTCGTTAATATATTGTGAATTAAATTGTAAATAACTTTCTCCTTGTTTATGGTTAATTACCATTGCGCCTGTTCCTGGAACTAACATTACCTTAGCTACAGAAGTTTTTCGACGCCCGACTCCAAAAAAAGCTGACTTAGCTTCGGAAGTTGATAAAGACATATTTGAATTTGAGTTATGCAGTCGTTGTTTTTATAATTTTGTTGAAGTTCAAAGATTCTAAATAAGGAACAAAAATATTCGCCAGTTCTAGATCTTGCCTTTTAACAGCCGTTGAAAATTACTTTTATTTTTGCAGTTCCATATCAAAACGTTCTTTCAAATTGTTACATACTTCATCTGCTGACTTTTGGCCAAAATTTTTAAACTCCAAAAGGTCACTTGTTGAATATTTTAATAAATCCGATAATGTATGGACATTAGCCCTTTTTAGACAATTGTAAGCACGAACGGATAATTCCAATTCTTCGATAAAAACTGTTTCTAAGTGCTCAGACCGGTTTTCCGCGGCCGGTAAAGGTGAAATTTCCGGTGGTAATGGTACTGTATCTGTAATTTTTAAAATACCAAATGTATTTTCTAAAATTTCAGCTGATCCGCTTAACGCTTCAGCTGTTGTCAGGCTACCATTTGTCCAAATTTCTAAAATTAAACTTTCTAGCTCAGAAGATAGTTTATTTCGAGAAGTTTCAACGAAAAAATTTACTTTACGAACAGGCATAAAGACCGCATCAACGGCTAAAAAGCCAGCCGGAATAACGGAATCTATTTTACTACTAACAACATAATTCTGGCCTCTTGTAATGATAAATTCCATTTCAAGCGTACCTTTATTAGTTAAAGTACCAATGTATTGCCGAGGATCCACTAATTGAACAGATTCAGGTAATTGAATATCTCCAGCCGTTATAATGCCTGGTTCTGTAATACGAAGTGTACACAATGTTGGTTCAGTTACGTTACCTCTGAGAATAATCTGTTTTAAATTAAGAAGGATATCAACAACATCTTCCTTAACATGTGGGATTGTTGAAAACTCATGTTCAACACCAGTTATACGAACACCCGTTATCGCAATACCCTGTAAATTCGATAACAGAACTCTCCGAAGAGCATTTCCTACTGTAGTACTTTGTCCTTTTAAAAAAGGTCCTATGGAATACTTTGAATAAAGTTCCGTGGAGGATTTATTTAGAGATTGTAAACACTGAACTTGAAACATAAATTAACTATAAGTAGTTAAGTTTAAAAATATTTTAAGTTTTAGTTTTGATTATAAGAGGGTTTAAACACGTCTCTTTTTTGGTGGACGGCAACCATTATGAGGAACTGGTGTACTATCTTTTATTACGGATACTTGTAAACCAAAACCTTGCAATGCTCTAATTGCTGTTTCACGACCACTTCCGGGTCCACTAACAACAACTTCGGCTTGACGCATACCACGTTCATAAGCAATTGTTGCTACTTTTTCTGCTGCGGATTGCGCTGCAAAGGGTGTTCCTTTTTTAGCACCCTTAAAACCACAACCACCCGCTGATGCCCAAAAAAGTGTATTTCCTTGCTTATCAGTGATATTTACAATTGTGTTGTTAAAGGTTGATTTTATGTGGACAACACCACTATTTAACGTTTTCTTAGATTTTTTTCCAGAAAACTTTGTTATCTGTTTGACCATAGTAAGATAAAATAAGTGTATTTATCAAATTACTTTTTCTTTGCCACTGGTATTTTAACTTTACCTTTTCGTGTGCGGGCATTTGTACGAGTTCGTTGACCGCGAACAGGTAGACCAACTCTGTGACGTCTTCCTTTTGCTGAACCGATGTCAACTAATCGTTTTACATTCTGGGATGTAAACCTTCTTAAATCCCCTTCTGTTTGATAATCGGAATCAATTACTGCTCTGATATTTGTAACTTCTTCATCAGTTAAGTCGTTACATCTTGTACTTTCAGAAATATTAGCAGCCTTAACTATTTGTTTTGCACTTGTATTTCCAATACCATACACATAAGTTAACCCAATATCAATCCGCTTATTACGCGGAAGATCTACTCCTGCAATACGTACCATTGGTTTTTCTTAGTTATTTACGTTTCATTTTTGCTCGACCTTGACGAACTTTTAAACGCGGGTTTGATTTACAAATAACGTATAATCGACCACGGCGTTTGACTACTTGACAATCTTTTGATCTGTTTTTTAGATTCCCAGTAGAACTTACTACTTTCATAAGTTTATATTAAATCTGGTTGTTTGATGGGTTGAAACCATCTAAAATAAATGGCACTTCTAGTAATTTATGCTAAACGAATTTCTATAAAAAGTCTATGTTTTTTTAAAAGTCTCGTATTTTTGCGATACCAAGAATCCACGTATCTGGGATGATACATCTGTTATTACACCAACTAAAATGATTAGGGATGTTAAGTTCTTGAAAACGGTAATCTGAAAGACATTTGATAATAAGAAAGGGAAAAACGCTAAGAAAGCTAAAAATATACCCCCCATAAAAGCAAGACGACTAATAACACGTTCAAGATATTGTGTTGTTTCACTACCTTGTTTTAAGCCCGGAACACCGTAAGCCATTTTTGTTAAGTTCTCTGACAAGTCCTTTGGCTTTAAGACTAACAAAGAATAAAAACTGCTGAAAAACACAACAAATACAATGTTCAACGCGAACGATAGGAATGTAAGTACACTTGTTAGCGAAGCCCCTGTTAGTGGGAAAACCTTTGTCAAAACTAATTGTAAAGGATAAAATAAAAACGTTGCTATTGTTGTGCTAAAAACAAGTGGCATAATACCACCCTGGTTAAGTTTTATTGGTATATAACTGTTTTTTAAATTTGACCCTTCGATATTTAAATCTGAAACTTTAACGTTTAACTGTCGAGCCGAAATAATATTAATTTTTTTATAAGAGTCTTGGACAAAAACAATAATAGATACTACTGCTAAATAAAAGATGTACGATAGACCTAGCACTAATAAATTGCTTAAATTTGAACCCTGGTTTGCGTTAGTAAAAAATTCAGTGAGGTTCGCAGGTATTCCACCAATAATATTAATGAAAATTATCATTGATGAACCATTGCCAAGTTTTTCATTTGTAATCAGTTCCGCAAACCAGAGCGAAAGCATTGAACCTGTAGTTAATGAAACAATGATCCCTAATGCTAAACTAAATGTCCAATTAAACACTACAGGTTTTACAAAAAAGAATGCAATTGCTGTGCTTAACACGATAGCCCAACCAAACGTTAAATACTTTGTATACTTGGTAATTTGTTGCCTTCCTAATTCCCCCTCTTCTTTGTAACCTTGTTAAGTTTGGTATTATCGGCGTTAATAGTTGGATAACAATGGAAGAGTTAATATAAGGTAAAATACCAAGTGAACCTACGCTAAGGAATGAGCTACCTGTTAAATTTTTAGCTATACCAAATAATGGGTTTGTCCCTTCTGTTTGAGAAAAAATATCTAAGTCAACATTAGGAACAGGAATATAAAGTCCTAACCGAATAAGGAATAAAAACCCAAATATTTTAAGGACTTTATTTTTTAGTAAATTTAATGTTTCTGATTCTGCCATTATTGACCGAATTTAATTATTACATGTTATATGATCTAAGCATGCTTAGACCATCAATTGTTGCGCGGGCATTGTTTAGTAAATTATTCGAACCAAGTTGCTTTGATAAGATATTTTTAATGCCTGCTAATTCTAAAACTGTACGAATTGAACTACCAGCAATTACGCCAGAGCCTGGGGCAGAAGGGCGTAATATTAACTTTGCCGCACCAAAGCGACCATTAGTTGCATGTGGGATTGAATTAGAACTCGTTAATGGAACATTAATGATATGTTTTTTTCCATCAGTTACGCCTTTACGAACTGCTGTAATAACATCACCTGCCTTTCCAACGCCGACACCGACTTTACCCTGCTCATTACCTACGACAATAATAGCTCGGAAACTCATCTTCTTACCGCCTTTAACAACTTTTGTAACGCGCTCGATAGCGACAACGCGTTCAGACCACTCGGATTTCGATTTAACGATTTTTTTAAAAGCCATAAATTTTAAAGAAAAATATCATTACTTAATTTCAACTATTTACCGGTTTTACCAGCTTTTCGTCTTATAACTTCACCCTCATAAGCTATACCTTTTCCTTTGTAAGGCTCGGGAGGACGAACAGAACGAATTTTAGCTGCAAATTCACCAACGATGTCTTTCTGAATTCCTGAAACAACAACGCTTGTAGGGCTTTCTACTTTTACACTACAGTCTGTTGGTGTAACCATTTTAACAGGGTGGCTGTACCCCATGTTTAAAACAAGATCCTTTCCATCAAGTTGAGCTCTGTAACCTACACCTGTAATTTGTAACCTCTTCTCAAAACCTTGCGAAACACCAGTTACCATGTTGTTAACAAGAGTTCTAGAAAGCCCATATAGAGCTTGCGATAATTTGGTGTTTTGTGTTTTTTCAATACGTAATTTGTTGTCTTCCATCGTACAACAAACAAGAGATGGTAGAATTCGGGAAAGGTTTCCTTTTGGGCCATCTACGGAAATTTTCTGGCCGTTTAGTTCTACCTTAACTTTTTCTGGTATGTTAATAAATTTTTTACCTATACGAGACATATTGTTATGTGAAAATTACCAAATATAACATAAAAGTTCACCACCAACCCCTTCTTTACGGGCTTGCTGATCAGTCATTAAACCACGTGATGTGGAAACGATCGCGGTACCGAAACCGCCTAAAATTCTTGGAATGTTTCTTGCTCTACTGTAAACTCGTAACCCAGGCTTGCTTATACGTTGAATCTTTACAATGCTAGGCTTACGATCCTTTCCAGTGTATTTAAGTGATAATAAAAGCGAACTTTTTAAACCATTTTTTAGTTCTTCAAAGGATTCGATTAAACCTTCAGCAAAAAGTACTTGAGCAATGTTTCTTGTTACTTTCGTTGACGGTATTTGTACAATTTGATGCTTTGCTAGGTTCGCGTTGCGAATTCTAGTTAACATATCCGCTATAGTATCTGTAGTCATTTGAGAAATTATGTAGTTAATGAATTAAACTTTAGCAAAGGGTAAACCTAGAGATTTTAATAAAACTCTGGCTTCTTCATCAGTTTTTGCTGTTGTCACAATACATATGTCTAAACCACGAATTTCTGTTACATCATCGTAAGAAATCTCTGGGAAAATTAGTTGTTCTTTTAACCCTAAATTGTAATTACCTCGACCATCAAAACCATTGGGGTTAATACCTCTAAAATCTCTTATGCGTGGTAAAACGATGTGAATTAATTTCGTGAGAAAAGTATACATTTGTTCTTTTCTTAATGTTGCTGAAGCACCAATCGACATACCATCTCGGATTTTAAACCCAGCAACAGATTTCCGGGCTTTTTGGATTTGTGGTTTTTGGCCCAAAATAGAACCTAATTCATCAGCGCTTGCACCTAATTCTTTCGAATTTTTTGACGCTTCTCCAATACCTCGGTTAACGCATATTTTAACAAGTTTAGGTACCTGTTCAATATTTTTGTAACCAAACTCCCCTATCATTGCGGGGACAATTTTTTGTTTGTATGTACCTTTTAAATCTAATTTCATAGTCAAAAAATGTCGGTAAGTTATAAAAATCTTATATTAAAGAACTTCAGGGGCTAACGACACAATTTTAGTAAACCCTTTATCTTTTAGCTCGCGGGCAATAGGGCCAAAAACCCGTGTGCCACGAGGGTTGTTTTCTTTATTGATGATAACAGAAGCATTATCATCGAAACGTAAGCGTGAACCGTCCTGACGGCTAATTGAATGCTTTGTTCTCACAATAACCGCACGAACAACATCTGAACGTTTAACTGTAAGGTTCGGTGTTGCGTCTTTAACAACCCCAATGATAACATCCCCTACACTCCCATAGCGTCGGTTGCTACCTAATACTCTAATACACATTAGATTTTTTGCGCCACTATTATCGGCTACTCTTAGACAAGTTTGTGGTTGGATCATTTTTTTATGTTGCTGACTTTCTTAAAACACTAACTAACGCCCAATTTTTCGTTTTACTAATTGGTTTTGTTTCACGTATACGAACTTGGTCACCAACCGAAGAAACGGATTGGGCATCATGTACAGCATAACGCTTTGTTCGCGTAATAACTTTTTTGTATCTACTATGAATAGTCTTGTTATTAACAGCAACAATACGAGTATCTTTCATCTTGTCACTAACAACAATACCTATTTTTTCTTTAATAGCCATATCAAAATTAAAATTTAGTCCTTTTAAAGGAAGTTATTTTATATCTATAAATTAATTTTCTTATTTAGCGTTCTAAGATCTTTGTTTTAACAGGTAACTTATAAGATGCTAACTTTAAGACTTTTAAAGCCATTTCTCTTGTTAAACCTGTTATTTCAAAAAGAACTGCACCAGGCTTAACAACAGCCACCCAATAAGCAACTGTACCTTTACCAGAACCCATACGAGATTCCGCCGCTCTTTCAGTGATAGGCTTATCAGGGAAAATTCTAATCCAAATCTTTCCAGTACGACGAACATAACGAGTAATACTACGTCTTGTTGCCTCAATTTGGCGGGAGGTGATCCAAGTCGGTTCTAAAGATTGGATACCATAATCTCCAAAAACAATCGTGTTGGCTTTGGATACACCTGTTAGACGACCACGGTGGTGTCTACGGAATTTTGTTCTTTTAGGGAGTAACATAATAAACTTCTAAGTGTTATTAAAAAATTTCTTTATTAAAAATCCAGACTTTAATACCTAATATACCGTAAACAGTATGTGCTTCATGGGTTGCATAACTAATGTCCGCACGGATGGTTTGTAAAGGTACTCGCCCTTCACGTGCCCATTCAGCTCTTGCAATTTCCGCACCATTTAACCGACCGGCGACTTGAATCTTGAAGCCCTTTACTCCATTTTTTTGCAGCGTTTGAGTTGTTTGACGTATTGCTTTTCTAAACGCTACACGTTTCTCAAGTTGATCCGCGAGTGAGCGGGCAACTAATGAACTTTCATTTTCACTACGTGTAACTTGTACAACTTTGACACGAATTTGTTTAGAACCCTTTAATAAAACAGTCAGTTTATCTTTCAGTGTTGTTACTAAATTGTTCTGCTCTGTATCATTCGTAATTGCTTTTGGCCTTGCCGCATGAATTACTAGTTCAATTTGGTTAACTTTACGTTGGATTTCTAATTTCGTAATCCCTGCTTTATTGTAAGCATTTTCAAACTGCTTATCAAAAAATTTTCTGATTTTATAATCTACTTCTAAAACTTCACTATAAGCTCCGTAATTGGCAAACCACGTTGCTTTGTGCTTTTGATTAACACCAGTACGGAAACCGGTTGGATGTGTTTTTTGTCCCACAAATAAAATCCTCGCAATTTTTAGTTTTTTTTTAATTCGCCATAACAATTGTTATGTGTGAAGTTGGTTTTAAGATTCGGTAAGCTCTACCTTGTGCTCGCGGACGAACTCGTTTTAATGTTGGCCCCTGATCAGCAAAGGCTGCTTTAACGACCAAATTACTTTCATTAAACCCAAGATTATTTTTAGCGTTCGCAGTTGCGGAACGTAAAACTTTTATAATTGGGGCACACGATGCGTAAGGTAAAAATTCTAACAGAGTCAGTGCTTCGACATAGGTTTTACCACGAATTTGGTCAAGAACACGACGAATTTTATTAGGTGACATTCGAACGTATTTAGAAACCGCACGAACTTCATTGTTTTGTAATTTTTGTGTTTTCATAACTTTCGTTACTAACGTTTTCCTTTCTTATCTTTTTTTACGTGCGAACGGAACGTTCTCGTAGGAGCAAATTCGCCAAGCTTATGACCAATCATTTGATCCGAAACAAATACAGGAATATGTTGTTTTCCATTGTATACAGCGAATGTATGGCCAATCATATTCGGTAGAATTGTTGAAGACCGTGACCATGTTTTAATGATATCTTTTTTTCCAGTGGCATTCATTTGTTCAACCCGCTCAAAAACCTGAGAAGCTACAAATGGTCCTTTTTTAAGTGAACGTGGCATCTTAATAAATATAAAGTTATACGTTTTCTTTAAGAAATGTACTAACGACGTGATCGAAGGATGTACTTGCTACTTTGTTTTGTCTGTTTACGTGTTTTAATACCTAAAGCAGGTTTACCCCACGGAGTAACAGGTTTAGCGCGACCAATTGGAGAACGCCCTTCCCCACCACCGTGCGGGTGGTCAATTGGATTTTTTACAACACCACGTACTTTTGGCTTTTTACCAAGCCAACGCTTTCGCCCAGCCTTTCCAAGGGTAATGTTGATACTATCAACGTTTCCAACTTGGCCTAAAGTAGCAAAACAACGCTTGCTTACTAAACGCACCTCGTTCGACGGAAGTTTTAACGTTACAAAATCACCTTCTTTTGCTATTAGTTGCGCATAAGTTCCAGCAGCACGTGCTAACTGTGCACCCTTTCCTAGTGTCAACTCAACATTATGAATAATGCTACCTAAAGGTATAAACTCTAAAGGCATTGCATTTCCTACTTTAATTGGAACACCTGCTCCGGAAGAAATTTCAGTTCCAACTTTTAGCGAACGTGGTGCAACAATATATTTTTTTTGATCCATCTTGATAATGTAATAGCGCAATTCTTGCGTTACGATTTGGATCATATTCGATTCGTGCAACTTTTGCAGTCATCGGATTCTTTCGGTGAAAATCAATTACACGGTATTTCCGCTTGTGACCGCCACCGCGTCCCTTTACTGTAATAACACCTCGGTTATTACGTCCACCACAAAGTTTTTTACCGCTTGTTAATGAACGTGTTGGGTTATTTTCTGCTAAATCATCGAAATACGAAACTGATTTAGTACGTGTACCTGGGCTATAAGCCCTGTATATACGAATTGCCATATTTATTTATAAACGTCGAAAAATTAATTAGAATCGCCCAAAATTTATTCTTCAAATAAAGAAATAGAGTCTTCTGGCGAAAGTGTAACAATTGCGCGTTTATAGCGCGCCTTTTTTCCTATAAATTTCCCTACTCGGCGCTTTCGTAATGGTAGTAAGGAAGTATTTACTGAAACCACTTTGACATCAAATAGTTGTTCGATAGCTTCTTTAACAGAGACCTTGTCAGCTTTACGGTCTACCGCAAAACTATACTGGTTTTGTTCAATTAACCGTATTGTCTTTTCAGTCAGAAGTGGGTACTTAACTAAGCTAAGTAAATTTCTTTGTGTCGATGTAATGTAAGACATAAAACGAATGCTGAACTAAATAATTGTTTAATTTAATCGTTGTGTGGCTGAAGTTTTAACACAGCATCTTTTTTGCCTGGAACGGAACCTTTTAAAACAATAATGTTCTCTTCAGAGTTAACAAATACAACTTCAGTATTTTTCAGAGTAACTTTTTTATTACCCATTTGCCCTGCCATTTTTTGCCCGGGTATACACGTCCTGGAGTACTTCCAGCACCAATACTACCAGGTAAGCGGTGGTTCTTTGAACCATGGGTCATAGGTCCTCGACTAAAATTGTGGCGCTTTTGGTTTCCTGCGAACCCTTTACCAATACTCGTTCCTGTTACTCTAATTTTTTGTCCCGCTGAAAAATTATCAAGGTTCACTATTTGCCCTACGCTATAATCTTCAGGCGAATCCAGACGGAATTCTCCAAAGGATCTAAACCCTTCATTTCCAACATTTTTTAAGTGACCCTGAATGGGTTTAGGTAATTTTGTTAATTTTTGTTCTCCATAAGCTAGCTGAACAGCATCATATCCATCAGTACTTGTTGTTTTAATTTGACTTACTTTACATAAACCAGTTTTTAAAACGGTAACTGGAAGGATTTTGCCTGATTCATCAAAGATTTGGGTCATCCCAATTTTTTTCGCAAATAAACCTGCCTTCATAAAATTTTGTTATGGTCTTTCCTACTGAATTTAATAGCAATGCGCTTTATAAAAAGCTGCTGATATATATCTAGAATTTCGT
>Ga0115100_10037079_pt1 | contig 13286 bp, 23 predicted proteins | sample MBTome_3_FD_89642 | JGI IMG/M metagenome (GOLD analysis project Ga0115100, IMG submission 89642) | Marine eukaryotic communities from Pacific Ocean to study complex ecological interactions - MBTS_2Apr14_M1_3um Metatranscriptome... | ecosystem: Environmental > Aquatic > Marine > Oceanic | place... | reverse complement strand
CTTTAAATTAAGTTTTAAGCAAGTGAAAGAAAAAACAAAAGTTTTTTTGTATTGTTTATACAGTAGATTAAATATCTAAAAGTATCTCTTATATGTCTGTTGGCCTGTTCGCAAAAAAACTTGGAATGACACAAATATTTGATGATTCTGGGGTTATTTTTCCCGTGACATTACTTAAAACTGAAGAATGTCAGATTAGTCAAATTAAAACGACAAATACAGATGGGTATAATGCTATTCAAGTTGCTTATGGCCCAGAAGAACTAGTTAAAATTAAAAAGCCACAACTTGGACATTTAAAAAAATCTGGTGAAAAAGGGTTTAAATCATTTGGGGAGTTTCGAGTAAATGACCCACAAAAATTTAAGCTTGGACAAAGTATAACTTTAGATTCTTTTGAGGTTGGACAAAAAGTACGTGTAACTGGTAAAAGCATTGGTAAAGGTTTTGCTGGTAACCAAAAACGACATAACTTTAGTAGAGGTCCAATGACCCACGGTTCTAAAAACCATCGATTACCAGGTTCAATTGGTGCTGGTAGTACACCAGGTCGAGTATACCCAGGAAAAAAGATGGCTGGTCAACTTGGGGGTCAAAAGGTCACTATTAAAAACAGTGAAGTTCTTTTTATAAATGCAGAAGAGCAAATCTTAGTTGTAAAAGGTTCACTACCTGGAAAGCATAATACGCTTTTAAAAATTCAACCAAAAGGTTAATTATTAAAGCTTTGTTTAGCAGAGTTAAGGCATTTAAAAGCGTTTGACATTATTAATAAACTTTATATGAGTTTCGATCAAAAATCATCTATTGATTTAGTAAAGTATCCACTTCTTACAGAAAAGACAATTAAATTAATTGAACAAAATCAATATAGTTTTGCGGTAGATGCGAAGGCAAATAAAACTTCCGTAAAAGCGGCTATTGAAAAGCTATTTGACGTTAAAGTAATTTCTGTTAATACGTCATTACAAGCTGTAAAAAAGCGTCGAGTAGGTAAATTTATTGGAAAAAAATCCCAATATAAGCGAGCAATTGTTACATTGGCACCAGAGGATTCTATTACTCTTTTTGAAGACGTATAAAGAATTGGTTGCTTTTGGTTCGCGTATTAGACTGTATTAAATAAAATTGAATTATAATGGCAATTCGTTTATATCGGGCATATAGCCCAGGAACGCGTTCTCGTTCTAGTTTATTCTTTGATGATTTAGCAAAGAATAACCCAGAAAGGTCTTTAACATTTGGAAAAAAGCGTTGTAGTGGACGTAATAATCGAGGTGTTATTACTTTAAATGGCCGTGGTGGTGGTCATAAGAAAAAATATCGTGTTATTGATTTCAGACGCAAAGAAACAAACTATTTAGCTAAAGTAGTTAGTATTGAATATGATCCAAATAGAAATGCACGAATTGCTCGTTTGCATTATACAGATGGCTCTAAAAAGTATATAATCGCGCCTCGCTCACTAAAGGTCGGTACAACAATTTACTCAGGTAGTGGTAGTCCAATTGAAATTGGAAATGCAATGCCATTAGAGTTTATTCCGTTAGGTAGTATTGTTCATAATATTGAGTTAACTCTTGGAAAAGGAGGTCAAATTGCTCGAGCAGCTGGAACATATGCTCAGTTAATTGCGAAAGAAGGTGATTTTGTTACATTAAAATTACCTTCAAATGAAGTGCGCTTAGTAAACAAAAAATGTTCTGCAACTTTAGGACAAGTTGGTAACGTGGAATTTGTAAATGTTACTCTTGGTAAAGCAGGGCGAAAAAGATGGTTAGGAAAAAGGCCAAAAGTTCGTGGTGTTGTACAGAATCCAATTGATCACCCGCATGGTGGTGGTGAAGGTCGTTCACCTATTGGTCGTGCTAAACCAGTTACGCCATGGGGTAAACCTGCTTTAGGAATTAAAACAAGAAAACCAACAAAAGCAAGTAGTCGTTATATTTTACGTGGACGACGTTAGTACAAACAATAAAAATAATAGATAAGTAGAAAAAAGATGTCTCGTTCCTTAAAAAAAGGTCCTTACGTAGCGTCATATCTTCTCGATCAAGTGGAGAGTATGAATAGTCAAGGGAAAAAAGATATTATTAAAACTTGGTCACGTTCAACAACGATTCTACCGAACATGATTGGCCATACTTTTGCTGTTTATAACGGCCGCCAACATTTACCAGTTTTCGTATCAGATCAAATGGTTGGTCATAAATTAGGCGAATTTTCACCTACACGAACGTTTAGGTCACATATTAAAAAAGACAAAAAAGGAAAACGTTAGTTTTTATATTCATAACTTATGAAAACAATTTCTCTACAACCAAATGAAGCGCGTGCCGTTTCAAAGTATATTAGAATGTCACCAAGTAAAATTCGTCGAGTATTGCGACAAATACAAGGAAAAACTTATAAAGAAGCTCTTATTATTTTAGAGTTTTTACCTTATGCGTCATGTGAACCTATTATAAAGGTTTTACGTTCAGCTGTAGCAAATGCAAAACACAATAAAGGTTTTGATGAAGCTACTTTAATTGTTAAGTCGGCTTTTGCCAATCAAGGTCCAACTATGAAACGTTTTAGACCTCGAGCACAAGGTCGAGCTTATCGGATTTTGAAAGCTACTTCTCACATTACAATTATTGTAGCTGCCTAACGATTTTATAATTTTAAGAAGTATATTTACTTGTGGGACAAAAAACACATCCAACCGGTTTTCGAATCGGAATAAATAAAAAACAAAGTTCAACTTGGTTTGCCAACTATAGTGCATTTAGTGACGTTTTAAAAGAAGATTATCAAATTCGTCAATTTTTTGAAAAAGAGTTCTCAGTACTATATAACAAAGCAGGAATTGCTAAGTTAGAAATTAAGAGAAAAGTAAATCAACTAGAATTATTAATTTATGCAGCTCGTCCAAAATCTATTGCGTCGGGATCAGATGATGAAGGAACAATTCTAAAGTTACAAACATCGTTGAAAAAAATTCTTAAAGAACCAAAACAAATACGAATTAAGGTTCTTCAGATAAATAAAAGTGAAAATGAAAGTTCTTTAGTTGCAAGATCATTAGCTGAACAATTAGAAAAACGAGTTGCTTTTAGAAAAGCCATTCGCCAAACAACACAAATGCTTCAAAAGAGCGGTGTTAAAGGTTTTAAAATTCAAGTTTCAGGTCGTTTAAATGGTGCAGAGATTGCACGGGCTGAGTGGGTTCGTGAAGGTCGTGTACCTCTTCAAACATTGCGAGCAGATATCAGCTATGCAACCCAAAAAGCTTTTACAATTTATGGGATCCTTGGGATTAAAGTGTGGATCTTTAATAAAGAAATTATCTAGACGAATTTAGTTAACGTTTAAAGAATATCGAATAAATAAGTTATGTTACTTCCTAAAAGAACAAAATTTCGTAAAGTCCATAGAGGAAGACTAAAAGGTGTTTCAACCGCGAATACCGTTGTTTTTGGAGATTATGGAATACAAGCTTTAGAACCTGTTTGGTTAACTTCACGCCAAATTGAGGCTACTCGACGAAGCATCACACGATATGTTCGTAAAACGGGAAAAATTTGGATTAGAATTTTTCCTGATAAACCAATTACAGAACGTGCGGCCGAATCTCGTATGGGATCGGGTAAAGGAGCTGTAGATTATTGGGTAGCTGTTATTAAACCAGGCGCAATTCTTTTTGAAATAAATGGTCTAGAAGAAGCACAAGCTTATAAAGTTTTAAAGCTTGCTTCTTATAAATTACCAATTAAAACAAAAATTGTTAGTCGCTAATTTTTTTATATTCTTATTGGGAATTTAATACAACAACGCAAAATGAGTACAAAAGAAAAGGTAGGTATTGTTGTGAGTGACAAGATGACGAAAACTCGTATAGTTGCCGTTAGTGATCGTGTAATGCATAAGCGTTACGGTAAAGTAATTACACGAACTAAGCGTTATCCTGTTCATGACGCAGAAATCAATGCCACAATTGGAGATACAGTTCGTATCAGAGAAACACGCCCAATGAGTAAAACGGTAAATTGGGTTTTAACTGACATATTAAAGAAGTCGTCAACATAAAAAAAGCAAATGATCCAACCGCAAACTTGTCTAAAAGTCGCTGATAATAGTGGTGCAAAAAAGTTAATGTGCATTCGCGTTCTTGGAAGTAACCGTCGTTATGGTTATGTCGGAGATGTAATTATTGGCGTTGTTAAAGATGCTACACCTAATTTAACAGTTAAAAGATCTGATGTAGTACGAGCAGTTATTGTTCGAACAAAATATTCGATTCGAAGAAAAGACGGTTCTCGTTTACGTTTCGATGATAACGCGTCAGTAATTATAAACAAAGAGAATAATCCACGTGGTACTCGTGTATTTGGTCCGATTGCTCGAGAATTAAAGGACAAGGGTTTCACAAAGATTATTTCATTAGCACCAGAAGTACTTTAGTTGAAAAGGTCACTACAAAAAACATAAAATCTATTTGAAAATGCACAAAGATTTAAAAACCTTATATAAGGAAAAAATTGTTCCTTCAATGATCAAAGATTTTGGTTATAAAAATATTGAACAAGTACCTAAGGTTGTAAAAATTTCCGTAAATCGTGGCTTAGGTGAGGCTGCAAAAAATTCAAAAGAATTAGAAGCTAGTTTGCAAGAAATTGCAATTATTACTGGTCAACAACCGACTATAAATAAAGCTCGAAAATCTGTAGCTGGTTTTAAAATACGTGATGGAATGCCAGTTGGTGGTTCTGTTACTTTGCGTAAAGAGCAAATGTATACATTTTTAACGAAGTTAATCAATATTGTGTTTCCACGAATTCGAGATTTTAGGGGAATAGACGTTAATGGTTTTGATGGACGTGGAAATTATAATATTGGCTTAAAAGAACAGTTAATGTTTCCTGAAATTTCATACGATGAAGTTAATCAGCTTCATGGTTTTGATATTTCGATTGTTACAACGGCAAAAACAGATGAAGAAGCGCTTGCGCTTTTAAAAGGTCTGGGTATGCCATTTAAGACAACATAAATTTAAAACAAATTCTCCATAATATATGACGACAGATACTATATCGGATATGTTAACCCGAATTCGTAATGCGAACTTAGCAAAACATCAAATTGTTCAAATACCATCGACAAAAATTACACGTAATATTGCTAATGTTCTTTTAGCTGAGGGGTTTATTGAATCATTTGAAGAATTAAAAAATGGCTTAAATAGTTCGCTTTTACTTTCTTTAAAATATAGCGGAAAAGAGAGAACACCACTTATTACAAAAATTACAAGAGCTAGTAAACCTGGTTTACGTGTATATAGTAGTGCGAAAAAAATGCCTCGCATTCTAGGTGGTTTTGGAACAGCAATAATTTCGACTTCAAAAGGTTTAATGACAGATCAGAAGGCCAGAGAAGAGGGGATTGGCGGAGAGCTATTATGTTATATTTGGTAACTAAATTTTATATAAAAAGATGTCTCGAATCGGTAAAAAATTTATAACAGTACCTAAACAAGTTAATGTAAAATTGGATGGGCAAAAAATATCTGTTGATGGTCCAAAAGGGAGCCTATCTCGTATTTTACCGTCATTAATATGTTGCACATTAAATGAAGAAGAAGGAAAGCTTTTTTTAGAAAAAGCTCAAGATACTAAACTTGCACAAGCTTTGTATGGTTTATCTAGAACCTTAGTAGCTAATATGGTGACTGGAGTTTCAGAAGGATTTAATAAACGTTTACAAATAACGGGTGTAGGTTACCGTGCTCAACTAGATGGAAAGGATCTTGTTTTAAATATGGGGTATAGTAATCCTGTTCGAATGCTGACTCCTACATCATTATCGATAACCGTTGAAACACCAACAAGTGTTTTAGTTTCTGGTTTAGAAAAAGATGTAGTAGGGGAGTTTGCAGCTAAGATACGTTCTGTGCGGCCACCGGAACCTTACAAAGGTAAAGGCATTGCATATGAGGGGGAGATTATTCGACGCAAAGCAGGTAAAACTGGTAAATAAACGTAAAAATAATTATTTCACTTAAAATTTTAAACTAAAATAGCTTTTATAAGTATATGGCAAGCCCTAAAAAAGGATATAAAACAAAATCTGAATGGTCTGAGCGTGTAGTTGCTATTCAACGTGTAACAAAAGTAGTAAAAGGTGGAAAAAAGATGAGTTTCCGCGCTGTAATTGTTGTTGGTAATGAGCAAGGTAAGGTTGGTGTTGGTGTTGGAAAAGCTGGGGATGTAATTACAGCTGTTCGAAAAGGTGTTACGGATGGTAAAAAAAATATCATTTCAATTCCTTTAACAAGTTCTAATTCGATCCCTCACCCTACGAATGGTCGATTTGGAGCAGCAAAACTCGTTTTAAGACCATCCGCTCCAGGTTCTGGTGTTATTGCTGGTAGTTCTATACGAACCGTTCTTGAATTAGCGGGTATTAAAAACATTCTTTCAAAACAGTTAGGATCTAATAATTTATTAAATAATGCACGTGCTACAATTAATGGATTAAGTACATTACGCTCTTACAATAACTAGAACTTTAAAAAGTAAGTTCTAGTGCATCAGAGTAATGTGGTTTAATTCCATTTAGTGATAGCAAAAAAATACAATAAAATGAAAATATCTCAGACAACCACACTGTTGCGGACAAAGATTACGAAAATCTTAACTCTTCTTTTTTTAGTTCGATTAGGGTTGTATATTCCAGTTCCAAATGTAGATTTAGATATTTTTGCGCAAGGCCAGTCATTAAATCCCATGTTTGGTTTTGCTCGTACATTAACCGGTAGTTCTTTTTTAGGTATCGGTTCGTTAGGGATTTTACCGTATATAAACTCGTCGATTATTATCCAATTATTGACTTCGGTATTTCCAACTTTGGAAAGGTTACAAAAAGAAGAAGGTGAATTAGGTAGGCAAAAAATTAGTAAATATACAAGGTATTTAACTTGTGCCTGGGCTATCGTTTTAAGCACATTAATTGCTGTTTTTTTAGTAAAGCCAGTTGTTTTTAACTGGAGTTTTGGCTTAGCTGTAAAAATTATTCTATCGTTAACAACAGGGTCTTTACTTTCTATGTGGTTTGCTGAATTAATCACGGAAGAAAGTCTTGGAAATGGTTCATCAATGATTATCTTTATAAATATTGTTGGAAGTATTCCTAATAGTTTTAGTGAATTTAGTAAAAAGTTTGCGGATGCTTCGTATTTAGATATTATCTTTTTACTTAGTCAAGGTATTTTGATCTATTTATTCATTGTTTTTATAATCGTTTTATTTCAAGACGCTTATAAAAAGATTAATATTGTTTCAGCAAAACAATTAAATATAAATTATTCAGATCAAAATTTACCGTCAGGGGATTTAAAAAATAGTTATATTCCGATTAAATTAAATCAAGGTGGTATTATGCCATTAGTTTTTAGCTCAACAATCGCAACGTTTTTATATTACCCATTACAATTTTTTGCAAACTCTTCAATTGGTTCCTCATTAAGTTTTTTGCCAGTTCTCATGACAGTTTATTCGTTTGGTCTAAATATTGTATTAGTTATATTTTTTAGTGGGTTTTATGCTTTATTAGTTCTTAAACCTGTTGATATTTCGCAAAATTTAGCAAAAATGGCGTATAGTATTCCTGGCATTAGACAAGGTAATCAAACAACACAATATTTAAAACAAACGGTTAGTAGATTGGCTTTTATGGGTGGTTTATTTTTAGCTTTTTTAGCCTTTTTCCCGATACTATTAGGTAATGTTTTTCAATTTAATATTTTTAAGAATGTAACATCTTTACTAATTTTAATTGGAGTTATTACTGATACAACAGCTCAAATTCGTGGATACCTTATTTCACGTAACTATGAGGGGTTTAAAAAAACGTAGACTTTTCAACTTAAGTAAGTTATCTTTATTTAAGATATTGAAACTTAATTGTTGATTAAAAGTCAAATTTTTCCCAGTATATATACTTTTATTTAAAAATATCGAACAATAAATTTATCTGTAAGTTTATGAAAGTAGTAAGTTCAATCGGAAACCTAAAAAATAGGTCAAAAGATTGTCAAGTTGTAAAAAGACGCGGTCGAATTTATGTTATTTGTAAAACAGATCCCCGTTTAAAAGTTAGACAAGGACGGGCAAAAATGAAACGTAAATAATAATTAAAGAATCAAATGGCACGTATCTCAGGAGTGGATCTTCCACGAAATAAGCGAATTGACATTGGGTTAACATACGTTTTTGGTATTGGTCGAACAAGCGCAAAACGTATTGTTCAGGATGCTAGTGTAGAACCAAGTACTCGTTGTGTGGATTTAACCGATGAACAAATAACAAGCATTAGAGCAATTGTTGATGGCGAATATCAAACAGAAGGTGATTTACGTCGTGTTTGTTCACAAAACATTAAACGTCTAACGGAGATTGGTTCTGCTGCTGGCCGTCGACATAGAGTTGGTTTACCTGTACGTGGCCAACGTACTCGTACAAATGCTCGAACACGTAAAGGAAAGGTTAAGGTAGTGGTTGCAAAAAAATCGCGTTAATTTAAAACTATTTTCGATTTTTACCACATACATTCATACTTCTATATTTATATATGGTTAAACAAGTAAAACGATTCTCGAGTAAAAAAGCAAAAAAAATAGTATCTTTAGGTGTTGTTCATATTAAATCAACATTTAATAATACTATTGTAAATATCACTGATAAAACTGGAAACACATTAGTTTGGGCTTCCGCTGGTGGTAGTGGTTTTAAAGGTGCAAAAAAAGGAACACCTTTTGCAGCTCAATCGGCTGCTGAAAAAGCGGCTTCTCAAGCATATGATCAAGGAATGCGTCAAGCCGAAGTAGTTGTTAGTGGGCCCGGAAGTGGTCGAGAAACAGCTATTCGTGCCTTACAAGGTTGTGGTCTTGAGGTTTTAGTAATAAAGGATATTACGCCTTTACCGCATAATGGCTGTAGACCTCCGAAGAAACGCCGAGTATAAGTATGTAAGAATTTTTGATATTTGAGTTAAGATATCAAAGTCAAAGTGAATTTTAATAGAAAGTATAATGTTGAAAATTCAGTGCTTACAATCTAAAACACAGGAAATTAATACACTTTTTTCAAGGTTTGTTATTGGACCTTTAAAAAAAGGTCAAGGTCTTACTATTGGTAATGCTTTAAGACGTGTCTTATTGTCAGATTTACAAGGGTTAGCAATTACGGGTGTTCGTATTGCGGATGTTAACCATGAATTCTCTACAATTAAAGATGTCAAAGAAGATGTTATTGATATATTGTTAAATTTAAAACAAATTGTTTTAAAAGGAAATTTATCAGAATCAACTTTAGCGCGCTTAACATACAATGGACCAGGTATTCTTACGGCAAAAGATATTGAATTACCTGATGAAATTTCTTTAGTTGAGCCTAATCAATATATTGCTAGTGTTAATACTAGTAAAACAGTTGAAATGGAATTCGTAATCAAGAGTGGGGAAGGTTATTCTATTAGTAATACTTCTACTCATTTACCAGACGGTTTCTTATCTATTGATGCCGTCTATATGCCAGTAAAAAAAGTTAATTTTTTTATTGAAACTTCTAGTAATAATATTTCTACGGATCTTGAAAGTTTAATTCTTGAAGTTTATACAAATGGTAGTATTACGCCAACAGAAGCAGTAAGTGCTGCGTCTGAAACTTTACAAGTTATTTTTAATTCTTTAAAATTAACTGATCTTCCAGTGCAATCTAAAACACTTGTAGAAGAAGATTTAATTAAAGAAAAAGATAATGAGTTAGACAATATTATGATTGAAGAACTTGAATTGTCTGTGCGTGCTTTTAACTGTTTAAAAAGAGCAAATATCCACACATTATCAGATTTATTACAATATTCACAAGAGGATTTATTAGAGTTTAAAAACTTTGGACAAAAATCTGCTGATGAAGTTTGTTTAAATCTAAATAGGAAATTTGGTAAAACATTAAGCTAAAAGACAAAATAAACGACTGTCAAGAGGTAAGATTTCTAGCGAGTATCAAGCAGTTGATATTTAATAAGCAAATAATCTTTGAACTGATTAATAAATTTCACAGTAAAAATAGAACGAATTTATGTCTCTTATGACTTCAGATATACAAGCAGCTTATTTTGGTATTGGACGTCGTAAAACGTCGGTAGCAAAAGTTATTCTTGTTGCAGGTACTGGGTCTATGGTAGTAAACCATAAACCAGGAGAGCTTTATTTACAATTTAATTCACAATATATTAACGCTGCAAAAGCACCTTTAATAAAATTGGGCTTAGAGAATTCATATGATATTTACGTTAATGCACATGGTGGTGGTATTAGAGGCCAATCAGATGCCATTAAATTAGGTGTTGCACGAGCTCTTTGTTATATTTCGTCTTATAATCGAAGTTCGCTAAAATTAGCAGGTTATTTAACAAGAGATGCCCGCTGCAAGGAGCGAAAAAAATATGGTTTACGCAAAGCTCGTAAAGCTCCACAATTTTCAAAACGTTAATAAAGTTAAAATATTTAAACTAAAATGGTTAAGCCTGATATTCACCCAAAGTGGTATCCCAACGCTAAGGTTTTTTGCGATGGGCAACTAGTTATGAAAGTCGGTTCGACAAAACCAAGATTAAATGTGGATATTTGGTCAGGGAATCACCCCTTCTATACTGGTTCACAAAAAATTCTTGATACCGAAGGTCGTGTTGAACGTTTTATGCGTAAATATAACATAGAAAATCAAACGTAAAAGCGATATAAATTTATATGCCTACAATACAACAACTAGTTAGATTTGAGCGAACAGTTAATAAGAAGAAAACAAAATCTCCTGCTCTTCAATCATGTCCTCAAAGACGTGGAGTTTGTACACGTGTTTATACAACAACCCCTAAAAAGCCTAACTCTGCGTTACGAAAAGTCGCACGTGTACGATTAACATCGGGGTTTGAAGTAACAGCTTATATTCCTGGTATTGGACATAATATTCAAGAACATTCTGTAGTGTTAATTCGTGGTGGGCGAGTTAAAGATTTACCAGGTTGTCGATACCATGTTGTGCGTGGTACGTTAGACGCAGCAGGTGTTAAAGATCGAAAGCAAAGTAGATCAAAATATGGTGGTAAAAAACCAAAAAATTAATTTAACAAATAACTTTGTATCAAGTTAAGAAAAACTTATGTCACGAAGAAATAGAGCACAACGAACATTAGCCCAACCTGATCCGATTTATAACAGTCGTTTAGTAACATTGTTAATTTCACGTATATTACAATCAGGCAAAAAATCATTAGCACAGCGGATTGTTTATCAAGCGCTTGAAATTATTTCTGTAAAAACGGAAGAGAATCCAATTTTAGTATTGGAAAAAGCTGTAAGAAATGTTACTCCTGCTGTTGAAGTAAAAGCAAGAAGAGTTGGTGGTTCGACATATCAAGTTCCAATTGAAATCCGTGCTTATCGCGGAACAAATATTTCATTAAAATGGATTACAGAATTTGCACGTGCACGTTCGGGTAAAAATATGGCTGGAAAATTAGCTAACGAATTAATTGATGCTGCTAAAGAAGCAGGAAATTCAATACGTCGAAAAGAGCAGACGCATAAAATGGCAGAAGCAAATAAAGCGTTTGCACACTTCAGATACTAGTTTAAATTTTTTAAAAATTTAGATTTCGCCAAAAGTATTTTCAAAGAGAAAAATCAAAATTAAAACTAATACCCTCAATTTATGGCACGCGAAAAATTTGAAAGATCTAAGCCGCACATTAATATTGGAACTATTGGTCACGTAGACCATGGTAAAACAACTTTAACGGCTGCGATTTCTGCAACTTTAGCGATTTGGAACGAAAAAGCAGCAAAGAAATTTGATGAGATTGATTCTGCACCAGAAGAAAAAGCACGTGGTATTACAATTAATACTGCTCACGTGGAGTATGAAACAGAAACACGTCACTATGCACACGTAGATTGTCCAGGACACGCGGATTATGTTAAGAATATGATTACGGGTGCTGCCCAAATGGATGGAGGTATTCTAGTTGTTTCAGCCGCTGATGGTCCAATGCCACAAACTCGTGAGCACATTTTATTAGCAAAACAAGTTGGTGTACCACACTTAGTAGTATTCCTAAATAAAGCTGATCAAGTAGATGATGAAGAACTACTAGAATTAGTTCAATTAGAAGTACAAGAGTTACTAGAAAGTTATGACTTCCCTGGTGATGATATTCCATTTGTTTCAGGTTCAGCGCTTCTTGCTCTTCAAGCCGTTGAGGGTGGTGCCAAGGAGCGAGGAGCAGATAAGTGGGTAGATCTTATTTATGACTTAATGGACGCAGTTGATAGTTATATTCCAACTCCGGAACGTGATACAGAAAAAACATTCCTAATGGCTGTAGAAGATGTTTTCTCAATTACGGGTCGTGGTACAGTAGCAACAGGACGAATTGAACGTGGTATGGTTTCTGTTGGTGATACAGTTGAGCTTGTTGGTTTAAAAGAAACAAAAGCTACAACAGTTACTGGTATTGAAATGTTCCAAAAAACACTTGACCAAGGTATGGCCGGTGATAATGTTGGTATTTTAATTCGAGGTATTCAAAAAGACGAAATCGAACGTGGTATGGTACTAGCGCAGCCAGGTTCAATTACGCCACATAAGAAATTTGAGGCGGAAGTATACATCTTAAATAAAGAAGAGGGTGGACGTCATACTCCATTCTTTACAGGTTACCGCCCACAATTTTATGTACGTACAACTGATGTAACAGGTACAATTGTTCAATTTACTGGTGATGATGGTAGCGTTGCTGAAATGGTGATGCCAGGTGACCGTATTAAGATGACGGCTGAGTTAATTAACCCAATTGCCATTGAGCAAGGAATGCGTTTTGCAATTCGTGAAGGTGGTAGAACAGTAGGTGCTGGTGTTGTTTCAAAAATTTTAGAATAATTAAAAGCTTATGGAATTATATAAACCAGAGAAGCTTCGTATTGGTTTAAAGGCTTATGACTCGACAATCTTAGACGAATCTTGTCATAAAATTATTGATGTTGTAAAAACAAGTGGTACACAAGCGATAGGACCGATTCCACTACCAACGAAGCGTCGAATTTATTGTGTTTTACGTTCACCTCATGTTAATAAAGATTCACGTGAGCATTTCGAAATTAGAACTCATAAACGTTTAATTGATGTCTTTTCTCCATCTGAACAAACAATGGAAAATCTTAGAAATTTAGATTTATCTGCGGG
>Ga0115100_10231434_pt1 | contig 13298 bp, 26 predicted proteins | sample MBTome_3_FD_89642 | JGI IMG/M metagenome (GOLD analysis project Ga0115100, IMG submission 89642) | Marine eukaryotic communities from Pacific Ocean to study complex ecological interactions - MBTS_2Apr14_M1_3um Metatranscriptome... | ecosystem: Environmental > Aquatic > Marine > Oceanic | place... | reverse complement strand
GTCAGATTTTTTATGCTTTTTAATATTTAGACATTAACAACTTTTAATCTCAACATCGACACCAGCAGCCAAATCTAAATTTCTAAGGTTTTCCATTGTTTGTTCTGAAGGAGAATAAACGTCAATTAGACGTTTATGCGTTCGAATTTCAAAATGTTCACGCGAATCCTTGTTTACATGCGGTGAGCGTAAAACACAGTAAATTCTACGTTTAGTCGGTAATGGAATTGGCCCAACAGCTTGTTTACCAGTTTCATTAACAACGTCGATAATTTTGCTACAAGATTCGTCCAGAACGTTTGCATTATAGGCTTTTAAGCCAATTCGAAGTTTTTCTGGTTTATATAAATCCATTTTATTTTAGTTATTCTAGAATTTTTGATACAACACCAGCACCTACTGTTCTACCACCTTCACGAATCGCAAAACGCATTCCTTGTTCAATTGCAATTGGATTAATAAGCTCTGCAGTCATTTTAATACGATCGCCTGGCATTACCATTTCAGCAACACTACCGTCGTCACCAGTAAATTGAACGATTGTACCTGTTACATCGGTTGTACGTACATAAAATTGAGGACGGTAACCAGTAAAGAATGGAGTATGACGTCCACCTTCTTCTTTATTTAAGATATATACCTCTGCCTCAAACTTCTTGTGTGGAGTAATTGAACCTGGTTGTGCTAATACCATACCACGCTCAATATCTGCTTTCTGGATTCCTCGAATTAAAATACCAACATTATCACCAGCCATTCCCTGATCAAGTGTTTTTTGGAACATCTCAATACCAGTAACAGTTGTTGATTTTGTATCTTTTAACCCAACAAGCTCAACTGTATCACCTACAGAAACCATACCACGTTCAATTCTACCAGTAGCTACTGTACCACGACCAGTAATTGAGAAAATGTCCTCTACAGCCATTAAGAATGTCTTTTCTGTATCACGCTCTGGAGTTGGAATATAGCTATCAATAGCATCCATTAAATCATAGATTAAATCAACCCATTTATCTTCTCCACGTTCTTTTGCACCACCCTCAACTGCTTGAAGAGCAAGTAAAGCTGACCCAGAAACAAATGGAATATCATCTCCAGGGAAATCATAACTTTCAAGTAGTTCCTGTACTTCTAATTGAACAAGTTCTAACAGTTCTTCATCATCAACTTGATCCGCTTTATTTAGAAAAACTACTAGATGAGGTACACCAACTTGCTTCGCTAATAAAATATGTTCTCTAGTTTGTGGCATTGGCCCATCAGCAGCAGACACAACTAAAATACCACCATCCATTTGAGCCGCACCGGTAATCATGTTTTTTACATAATCAGCGTGTCCCGGACAATCTACGTGTGCATAGTGACGTGTTGCTGTTTCATACTCTACGTGTGCCGTGTTAATTGTAATACCACGAGCTTTTTCTTCTGGAGCTGAATCAATTTCGTCAAACTTTTTTGCTGCTTTCTCATTATGAATAGCTAAAGTTGCAGAAATTGCTGCTGTTAAAGTTGTTTTACCGTGATCTACATGACCAATTGTTCCAATGTTAATATGTGGTTTCGATCTTTCGAATTTTTCACGTGCCATAATAACTTTTTATTTTAAAATTAAGATTAATTCTGCTTTTTTTGTTTAAGAATACTTTTGGCGAAAGGTAGAAAAAAACCTTATAAATTAATATCTAAAATGAGCAAATGCTTTGTTTGCTTCAGCCATTTTATGTGTTTGTTCCTTACGGCGAATTGAATTTCCAGCTTCTTTTGCTGCATCAATTAACTCATTGGCTAACTTTCCGGCCATATTTTTTCCAGAACGAGCTCGAGCAAATTCTGTAATCCATTTTAGCGAGACATTTGTTCCACGGTAAGCACGAATTTCAATTGGGACTTGATAGGTAGATCCACCAACACGACGTGCTTTAACTTCAACTTGCGGCGTTACGTTCTTAACAGCCTTTTCAAGAACAAGAATTGGATTTTCTTCTGTTTTAGCTGAAATAATTTCAAGTGCTTGATAAACAATTTTTTGTGCTAGTGACTTTTTACCAGATTGCAAAATACGTGATACTAACAAAGTAACTAAACGACTGTTATAAATTGGATCCGGCTGGGCTAATGTTCGTTGTGCTCTATTTCTTCGTGACATAAGTCTTTATTAACTTGATAGAAAATTATTAATTTAAATTAACTTTTTGGTTTTTTACCACCATATTTTGATCTACCCTGTTTGCGATCCTTCACACCAGCCGCATCTAAAGTACCTCTAACTACATGATATCTACATCCAGGTAAATCTTTAACACGTCCGCCACGTACTAGAACTACAGAGTGCTCTTGAATATTATGGCCAATTCCGGGAATATAAGCTGTAACCTCAAAACCGGATGTTAACCTAACACGAGCAACTTTTCTCAAAGCAGAGTTCGGTTTCTTTGGAGTCGTTGTATAAACACGAGTACAAACTCCACGTCTTTGTGGACAAGATTGAAGTGCTGGTGATTTTGTTTTCTTTTTATTAACTGTTCGTTCAAATCGAACTAATTGTTGTATTGTAGGCATATAAAGTTATAACTATTATGTTTGATTTTCCATTCCATACTTACGCATAAAACGCTCTACACGACCCTCAGTATCAAGAATTTTTTGTGAACCTGTGTAAAATGGATGATTCCCAGACCAAATATCAACATTTAATCGCGGTTTTGTAGAACCTACCTTCATAACTAGTTGCCCATCACAAAAAACCTTTGCGTTTGGGTACCATTTTGGGTGAATATCAGGTTTAACCATCTAAATTTAATTATTTTAAAATTATTAACGTTTTGAAAATTGCGGCGCTTTACGTGCTTTACGTAGACCATATTTCTTTCTTTCTTTGCAACGCGCGTCACGGGTTAGATAACCAGCGTTCTTTAATGAGCTACGATTATCGGTTGAAATATAGCAAAGTGCTCTTGCTACACCTAATTTAATGGCATCAGCTTGACCCTTAATACCTCCACCATGCGTGTTAACATAAATGTCGTAAGTATTTTCTAGACCTAATTTGATTAATGGTGCTTTCGCGGCATTAATATACTGTGAATTAAATTGTAAGTAAAGCTCCCCTGGCTTATGGTTTACAACCATAGAACCAGTTCCCGAAACCAGAATAACTTTTGCCACTGACGTTTTCCGACGCCCAATACCAAAATAAGCAGCTTGCATATCTGAAGTCATAAGAGACATAAATTCGTTCTATTTTACGGTGATGTTTATTAATCGGTTCAAAGATTTTTTGCCTTTTTAATATCAAAAATTTGATATCTGCTATGAATCTTACCTTTTTACGGTCGTTTATTTTTTTTCTAACTAGCTCAATGTTTTACCAAATTTCCGTTCCAGACTTAAACAAACTTCATCGGCAGATTTCTGACCAAAATTTTTAAATTCTAATAAATCTTCCTGTGAGTATCGTAATAAATCAGGTAACGTATGAATATTCGCTCGTTTTAAGCAATTAAATGCACGTACAGATAATTCAAGTTCTTCAATCATGATGTTATCTAATCCATCATCTTGTTCCTTCGTTAACTCGTCGTCCGAAATTGTTTTAGAAGAGTGTGATAGATCGGTGATCTTTAACGAACCAAAAATTGTTTGTAGAATGTCAGCAGCAGAACTTACTGCTTCAGTTGGAGTGATACTACCATTTGTATAAACTTCAAGAATTAAACTTTCCAAAGCTGTCGAAATATTATTGCCCGAGGTTTCGATAAAGAAATTGACTTTTGTAACTGGCATATAAACTGCATCAATCGCCAAAAATCCCTCTGGTACTTGACTTACTTCATTACTAACTAGATATCCTTCACCTGCTTTAATCAAAAATTCCATTTCAATAGTTTTACTAGTGCTTACACTAGCAATATATTGATTTGGCTCGACTAATGTAATTTCGTCAGGTAAATCAATATCCTTTGCTGTAATAATACCTGGACCATTGTATACTAGCCGAGATAAAGTCGAATCTTTTACATAACCTTTTAAAACAATCTGCTTTAATTAAGTAAAATATCAATAACATCCTCTTTTACGTCTGGAATTGTTGAGAATTCATGGTTTACATCGGCAATACGAACGCCTGCAAATGCTAACCCAGGTAGATCAGACAATAAAATGCGTCTTAGTGCATTCCCAATTGTAAGACCTTGACCCTTTTTTAAAGGACCAATAGCAAATCTGGAAAAAAGTGCATTAAGTTCTTGTGTTTTAGACTGTAAACACTGAATTTGTAACATTGCAACATCTATTTAAATTGACTTTTCGTTACCCCTTAAACCAACTTATTGTCTACACTTATACACGACGTTTCTTTGGAGGGCGACAACCATTATGTGGAACTGGAGTAATATCTTTTATTACTAGAACTTCAAGACCACAACCTTGTAATGCGCGAATCGCAGTTTCTCTTCCACTACCAGGACCACTAACAACTACTTCTGCTTGTCTCATCCCTTGCTCATATGCCTGTGAGGCTGCCTTCTCTGCTGCAGATTGAGCAGCGAAAGGAGTTCCTTTTTTAGCACCTTTGAAACCACTTCCACCAGCGGATGCCCAAACTAAAGTGTTTCCTGTTTTATCTGTAATATTAACAATCGTATTATTAAATGTTGATTTAATGTGAACAACACCCAATGACCCGATTTTTTTTGCTTTCTTGTTTGAAAATCGTTTTACTTGTTTAACCATATTTAGTATAAAAAGTATGAATATTTGGGATGAAAAGATATTTTTTTAGTAACGATTTTACTTCTTCTTCGAAACTACAACTTTAACTTTCCCTTTACGAGTACGTGCGTTTGTACGAGTACGTTGACCACGTACAGGTAAGCCAACTCGATGACGACGACCAGCAGCCGACCCGATTTCAGTTAGACGTTTAATATTTTGGGAGTAAATACGACGTAAATCGCCTTCAGTTTGATAATCATTATCAACAATTGCCCTAATACTAGTTATTTCCTCGTCTGTTAGGTCAGCACAACGTGTACTTGGAGCTACATTTGCATCCTGAATAATTTGTTTTGCACTTGTTCGCCCAATCCCAAATACGTATGTTAAGCCTATATCAATTCGTTTATTTCGTGGAAGATCCACTCCTGAGATACGTGCCATATCGTTAATTTATTATTATTTACGTTTCATTTTTGCCCTGCCTTGTCTAACTTTGAGACGAGGGTCGCTTTTACAAATAAGATAAATTCGACCACGCCTTTTTACGACTTGACAATCTTTTGATCTATTTTTTAGATTTCCAATTGAACTTACTACTTTCATAAAATCACGAGTAAATTTATTACTTTTAATATTAAAAACAGTATCCAAAATTAGATACGGACTTAAGTTTTAGACTGTTTCTAACCCTAGATACCTTAAATAAAGGTAACGTAATTACATTAAAAAGTCTACGTTTTTTTAAAACCTTCATAGTTACGTGAGATTAAATAACCACGAATCTGAGAGGTCGTATCTGTGATCACACCAACCAAAATTAGTAGGGATGTAACATTCTTAAAAATATTAAACTGTAAGATATTTCCTAACAAGAGTGGAAAAAAAGGCTAAAAAAGCTAAAAACAATCCGCCCATGAAGGCTAAACGCCCCACCGTTTGTTTTAAATATTGCGTTGTTTGGTTACCTTGCCTGATTCCTGGAATACTATAAGCCATTTTTGCTAAATTCTGGGAAATATCATTTGGCTTTAGAACTAATAAAGCATAGAACCCACTAAAGAAAATAACTAAAACGATATTTAATATAAATGAATAAGATGTCATCAAAATTGGCATAAAACTAATTGCCGATCCGAAAGAAGAATTTGCAAAAAGTTGTAAAGGATAATAAAGAAAGGTCGCAATTGTAGAACTAAAAACCAATGGCATAATTCCACCTTGATTTAACTTAATTGGAATATAACTGTTTTTTAGTTCACCAACTTGTGGCAATTGCTCTGAATAATTTATATTTAATTGCTTTGCGGAAACAATACTAATTTTTTTATAAGCGTCTTGGAATAAGACTATTACAAAAACAATAAACAAATAAATTAAGATACCTTGCGTGGTTACCAATAACGTATTTAGATACGACGTTTCACTTAATTTGTTACTAAACTCGGCAAAACTATTTGGAATACTTCCAACGATATTGATAAAAATAATCATCGATGATCCATTACCTAGACCTTCTTCAGTAATTAATTCTGCAAACCACATTGACAGTAAAGAACCAGTCGTTAACGATAAAATTATTTTGATAGCAAGATCAATATTCCAATTAAAAATAACAGGTTTCACTAAAAAGACTGCAATACCTGTGCTAAGAACTAAAGCCCAAACAAAAGTTAAGTACCTTGTATAACGACTAATTTTTTTGTCGACCTAATTCACCCTCTTCTTTTTGCAACCGCTCTAGACTTGGAAAAACTGATGTCAACAATTGGATAATAATTGACGAGTTAATGTAGGGTAAAATGCCTAATGAACCTATACCTAAAAATGAACTGCCCGTTAAAGTACGAGCGAATCCAAACATAGGATTCAAAGACTGACCTTGTGAAAAAATATCTAGATCTACATTCGGTACTGGAATATATAGTCCTAGTCTAATTAAGAGTAGAAGACCTAAAATTTTTGTTATTTTCGTTTGCAGAAGAGTAGTTGTCTCTGATATTTTCATTATTTAAGGACAAGTTTATCTTAAATACTTAACGATTAACTACTATATGAACGTAATGTACTTAACCCGTTAATTGTTGCGCGCGCATTATTTAGGAGATTATTTGATCCCAACTGCTTTGACAGAATATTCTTAATACCAGCTAATTCAAGAACTGTGCGTATTGAACTACCAGCAATTACACCTGAACCTGGAGCCGACGGTCTTAAGACTAATTTAGCTGCACCAAACCTACCATTTGTTGGGTGGGGAATAGAATTAGAACTAGTTAACGGAATCGAAATAATATTTTTCTTACCATCCGTTACGCCTTTGCGTACAGCAGTAATTACATCACCGGCTTTTCCAACACCTACACCAACTTTACCTTGCTCATTTCCAACAACAATAACAGCACGAAAACTCATTTTTTTTCCCGCCTTTTACTACTTTGGTCACACGTTGAATAGAAACTACACGCTCTGACCACTCAGATTTCGCCTTATACGCTCTTTTAGGACCTGCCATATTAAAGTTTATATAAATGTATAGAGATTTTGATTTTTATGCCCATTATTTTCCTGTTTTACCCGCCTTACGACGAATAACTTCACCTTCGTATGCAATACCTTTCCCTTTATAAGGTTCTGGCGGTCGTACTGACCGAATTTTAGCGGCAAATTCACCTACAACATCCTTTTCCATACCTGAAACAACAACCGTAGTCGGTGTTTCACATTTAACGGATATAGATTGCGGAGTAATCATTCGAACTGGATGGCTATATCCCATATTTAAAACAAGATCTTTACCATCAACTTGTGCCCGGTAACCTACCCCTGTTATTTGTAGACGCTTATCAAAACCTTCAGAAACGCCTGTTACCATATTTGAAACTAGCGTTCTAGATAAGCCATAAAGGGACTGTGAAAGTTTCGTATCTTGTGCTTTTTCTAAAAAAAGCTTTCCTTCTTCTTCGTTTAATGTACAACAAATAAGTGACGGTAGAATTCTTGAAAGACTTCCTTTTGGCCCGTCAACTAAGATTTTTTGTCCGTTAAGCTTTACCTTAACCTGTTTAGGTACTGTTATAAACTGTTTACCGATTCGAGACATCTTTATATATAGAATTTTTTTACCAAATATAACATAGTAGCTCTCCACCAATTCCTTCTTCTCGAGCTTTTTTATCAGTCATTAAGCCTCTAGAAGTTGAAACGATTGCAGTACCAAATCCACCTAGAATTCTTGGCATTTTTTTTGAACTACTATATAAACGTAAACCAGGTTTACTTGCCCTTATTATTTTTGTAATAAAAGGCGTTCTTTCTTTTCCAGTATATTTAAGTGAAAGCAATAAAGAACTTCTTAATCCATTTTTTAATTCTTCAAAGGATTCAATAAACCCTTCTGTCAAAAGAACATTTGCAATACTACGTGTAACCTTAGTTGAAGGTATCTGAACAATTTGATGTTTAGCTAAATTCGCATTACGAATTCGCGTTAACATATCTGCGATAGTGTCTGTTGTCATATAGTTTTATATTAGAAAACCGTTAAACTTTACATTGTCTTAAATGGCAAACCAAGACCTTTAAGAGGAGTAAAAGCTTCTTCATCTGTTTTTGCTGTGGTAACAATTGAAATATCAAATCCATGAAGTTGCGTTACCTCATCATAAGAGATCTCTGGAAACATTAATTGCTCTTTCAAACCTAAGTTATAGTTTCCACGCCCATCAAAACCATTCGGAGTTATTCCGCGAAAGTCTCTAATACGTGGAAGAACAATATGAATGAATTTTGCTAAAAATGTATACATTTGCTCCTTACGCAAAGTGACTGAACCACCCACAGGCATACCATCACGGATTTTAAAACCGGCAACTGATTTACGTGCTTTATTTAATGTTGGTTGTTGACCTGTAATTACTGCAATTTCTTGCAAACTAGCATCTAGTTCTTTTGAATTTTTTGATGCTTCACCAAGGCCACGATTTACTGAAATTTTTATAACCTTAGGAACCTGTTCAATATTTTTATAACCAAACTCATTGATCATTGATGGAACAATTGTCTCCTTATACAAGGTTTTTAAGTCTTTATGCATTTTCAAATAGATTTTAAGTTTTCTATATTTAATGTTTTAATTAAAGCACTTCTGGCGCCAAAGAGATAATTTTTGTAAAACCCTTATCCTTTAACTCTCGAGCAATTGGACCAAATACACGTGTACCACGTGGATTATTCTCTTTATTTATAATCACTGAAGCGTTATCGTCAAAACGTAAACGAGAACCATCCTTTCTTCGAATTGAAAATTTTGTTCGAACAATAACAGCTCGTACTACATCAGAGCGCTTAACCGTTAGATTAGGTGTTGCATCTTTAACAACACCAATGATTACATCTCCGACATAACCATAACGTCGATTACTGCCAAGAATACGTATACACATTAACTTCTTTGCACCACTATTATCTGCGACTTTTAGACAAGTTTGCGGTTGTATCATTTTTTTTAAGGTTCTATGTTGAAGATTTCTTTACTATATCTGCTAATATCCAGTTTACTGTTTTGCTCATTGGACGCGTCTCGCGAATTCGGACTTTGTCTCCAATCGATGCATTGAAATCAGTATCATGAACTGCATAACGCTTTGTTCTTGTAATTACTTTTCCATAGCGTTTGTGCATAATTCGATCACTTACTGCAACAATACGCGTTTTCATCATCTTATCACTAACAACAATACCTATTTTTTCTTTTGTAGTCATTCTGCGTTATTGTTTAAAATAGACTCATAATTAAAGTAGCGAACTAGCGGCTAACTATCTTTGTCTTAATAGGTAATTTATAAGAAGCAAGTTTCAAAACCTTTAAAGCACGTTCCTTTTCTAAACCGTTTATTTCAAAAAGAACTGCACCAGGTTTAATTACTGCTACCCAATAATCTACAGCCCCTTTACCAGAACCCATTCTTGACTCTGCTGCCCGCTCTGTAATTGGTTTATCAGGAAAAATACGAATCCATATTTTTCCTGTTTTACGTACGTATCTTGTAATACTTCTTCGTGTTGCTTCAATTTGACGAGAAGTTAACCAAACAGGTTCTAAAGCTTGAATACCATATTCTCCAAAAACAACAGTGTTTGCTGTTGAAACACCTCTTAGTCGCCCCCTATGGACTTTACGAAATTTTGTTCTTTTAGGAAGTAACATAATTAATTTTTTCGATATCTTTAAACTTTAAATGATAGGTTTAAATAATTTCTTTATTAAAGATCCAAACTTTTAGACCTAATACCCCGTATATTGTAAAAGCTTTTTGTGTTGCATAGCTAATGTCCGCTCGTAAGGTTTGAAGAGGTACTCGACCCTCACGAACCCACTCAGCTCTTGCGATTTCCGCTCCATTTAAACGACCTGAAACTTGAATTTTAAAACCCTTAACTCCACTTTTTTGTAACATTTGTGTTGTTTGGCGAATAGCTTTTCGAAAAGCAACTCGTTTTTCAAGTTGATCTGCTATTGAACGTGCAACCAATGAACTTTCATTTTCGCTTTTATTTATTTGCAGAACCTTAATTCTTATTTGTTTTGGTTCTTTAAGAATTTTTTTTAGGCTTGATTGTAATTTTATAATTGTCCCTTCTTCAGCTGAGCCAGATGCGATTGATTTTGGTCGAGCTGCGTAAATTAACAATTCTAATTGATTTACTTTTCTTTTAATTTCTAATTTCGCAATACCAGCTTTATTGTATAGTACTGAAAATTCTTTTTCAAAAAATTGGCGAATTTGATAATCTTCCTTTAAGACGTCACTAAAGGCACTATAATTGGCGAACCAGGTTGAACTTTGCGTCTTGTTTACACCAATTCGAAAACCGGTTGGATGTGTTTTTTGTCCCACAGGTGAATATATTTCGTAAAATTATAAATTTTTTCAACTACTACGCAGACACAATAATGGTGATATGCGACGTAGCCTTTAAAATGCGATAAGCTCGCCCTTGTGCTCTTGGTCGAAAACGTTTCATTGTCGGACCTTGATCAGCGAAAGCAGCTCGAATAGTTAAATTTGCTTCATCAAAACCTTTATTATGTTTAGCGTTAGCTGCTGCAGAACGTAAAACTTTTATAATAGGTTGACAAGAAGCGTAAGGTAAGAATTCTAAGATGATAAGCGCGTCTTTATAACTTTTTCCTTGAATCTGACGCAATACTCGACGAATTTTACTTGGTGACATTCTAATATACTTCGAGACTGCACGCGTTTCATTTTGCTGTATAGAAATTGTCTTCATAACCTATAAAAACTAACGTTTTCCTTTTTTATCTTTTTTAATGTGTGACCTAAATGCTCTTGTAGGCGAAAACTCACCTAATTTATGACCGACCATTTGATCACTTACGAATACAGGTAAATGCTGACGGCCATTATAAACCGCAAACGTATGCCCAATCATATTCGGTAAAATTGTTGTTGATCGTGACCAAGTTTTAATAATATCCTTTTTTCCCTGACTGTTCATAGCTTCAACTTGATCAAAGATATATGACGCTACAAAGGGACCTTTCTTTAAAGAACGTGACATTGTTTTTGCCTTATTATTTATTTATTTTATTAACGTCTTCCACGCAGGATATAACGACTACTTGCTTTAGTTGGCTTTCTTGTTTTGATACCTAAAGCTGGTTTACCCCAAGGAGTGACAGGTTTAGCACGACCGATAGGTGATCTACCTTCTCCACCACCATGCGGGTGATCAATTGGGTTTTGCACTACCCCACGTACTTTTGGACGCTTTCCTAACCATCTTTTACGACCAGCTTTACCTAGTGTTACATTGACAAACTCGACGTTACCGACCTGCCCCAATGTTGCGTAGCACTTTTTATTTACTAAACGAACTTCATTTGAAGGTAATTTTAATGTAACGAAATCTCCTTCTTTTGCAATTAACTGTGCATATGTTCCAGCTGCTCGTGCAATTTGACCCCCTTTTCCAAGTGTTAGTTCAATGTTATGAATAATACTTCCTAGAGGGATAAATTCTAACGGCATTGCATTACCAATTTCAATTGGACTATCACTACCTGAACAAATTGTCGTCCCTACTTTTAATGAACGAGGTGCAATTATATATTTTTTAGATCCATCAGCATAATGTAATCTTGCAATACGAGCGTTTCTATTTGGATCATATTCAATACTTACTACTCGTGCTATACAATTTGTTTCTTTACGTCGAAAATCGATTACTCGATATTTTCTCTTATGGCTACCACCACGACCTTTCAACGTGATAACGCCTCTATTATTACGTCCACTACAACGTTTTTTTCCGAAAGTTAGAGACCTTTCTGGCTTGTTTTTTGCTAAATCATCAAAGAACAAACTAGAGCGAGAACGCGTTCCTGGACTATAAGCCCGATATAAACGAATTGCCATTATAATTCTAATTATGTTTAATACAACCTAATGTTTAACCTTGAGAGACTGCTTCTTAAACATCTTCAAAAAGAGTAATAGAGTCCTCTGGTGCGAGTGTAACGATTGCTCGTTTGTATTGAGTTTTTTTCCCAATAAATTTTCCTACACGACGCTTTTTTACTGCTTGCGATAACGTATTTACAGCCGTTACTTTAACGTCAAATAGCTTTTCAATAGCAGCTTTTACGGAAGTTTTCGTTGCATTAGCATCTACCGCAAAACTGTATTGGTTTTGTTCAATCAGTTTGATTGTTTTTTCTGTAAGAAGTGGATATTTTACTAAATCAATTGATGCTTTTTGCTCGAAACTCATATCAAGTTTGTTAATAATAGAAAAAGCATTTTTCATGCTTTAAATTTGCTAAACAGACAATGGTAATTAGTCCTTAAGTTGAACCTTTAGGAGTGTATTATGTTTACCTGGAAGCGAACCTTTCAAGACTAGAATTTGTTCTTCTGTATTAATGAAAAGAACTTCACTTGTTTTGATTGTTACTGTCTGCCCACCCATTTGCCCAGCCATTTTCTTTCCTGGATATACACGACCTGGTGTACTACCAGCACCAACTGAACCAGGTAATCGATGGTTTTTCGAACCATGAGTCATTGGACCTCGACTAAAGTTATTGCGTTTTTGGTTACCTGCGAAACCTTTACCAATACTTTTACCCGTCACGCGAACTTTTTGCCCAACTTCAAAGGAATCTAAAGTAATGTTTTGTCCCAGCTTAAACTTTTGTGGATCACTGACGCGGAATTCCCCAAACGATTTAAACCCTTTCTCTCCAATCTTTTTTAAATGTCCTAACTGTGGTTTTGTAATTTTGCTAATTTTCTCTGGACTATAAGCAACCTGAATTGCATTATAACCATCTGTATTTGTAGTTTTAATTTGGCTAATTTGACACTCTTCTGTCTTAAGTAATGTCACAGGAAAAATAACTCCTGTTTCATCAAATATTTGTGTCATACCAAGTTTTTTTGCGAATAGACCAACGGACATATACGAACAAATTTAGATATTTAATCTATATTAAAACAATGCGAAAAAAACATAAGTTTTTTTTATCTTGTTTAAAACCTTTTTCATAGTAATTT
>Ga0115100_10044060_pt1 | contig 13325 bp, 25 predicted proteins | sample MBTome_3_FD_89642 | JGI IMG/M metagenome (GOLD analysis project Ga0115100, IMG submission 89642) | Marine eukaryotic communities from Pacific Ocean to study complex ecological interactions - MBTS_2Apr14_M1_3um Metatranscriptome... | ecosystem: Environmental > Aquatic > Marine > Oceanic | place... | reverse complement strand
TCTGAAAGGTTATATAATTTGAAGTTTTAAAACTTGCATTGTCGTCGAATCCATTCTAATAACCAAAAAAACATCTTTCATGTCTGAAGGCTTATTCGCAAAAAAGATTGGTATGACCCAAATTTTTGACGAATCTGGGGTACTTTCACCTGTTACAATTTTACGCGCTGAAACTTGTAAAGTAAGTCAAATTAAAACACTGGCTACAGACGGTTATAACGCTATCCAAGTAGCTTACGGTGAAGCTAAACCAGAAAAAATCAATAAAGCACAAAGGGGTCACTTAAAAAAAATCGGTGACCAAGGATTCAAATATTTTGGAGAGTTTCGTGTAACTGAGCCCGAAGGGTATAAGTTAGGGCAGACGTTACAGGTCCAGAATTTCAACAAGGGGCAAATTATTCGCTTAACAGGTAAAAGTATCGGTAAAGGTTTTGCTGGTAACCAAAAGCGTCATAATTTTAGTCGAGGCCCAATGACTCACGGTTCTAAAAACCATAGGCTACCTGGAAGTATTGGTGCGGGTAGTACACCTGGGCGCGTTTATCCAGGGAAGAAAATGGCAGGTCATTTAGGGAATGCGACTGTTACTCTTAAAAACACAGAAATTATGTATGTTAATACAGCAGAGCAGATTCTCGTTGTAAAGGGTTCAGTTCCTGGTAAAAAGAATACCATATTAAAGCTACAGTCCCAGAAAAAAGTTTAAGTAACGGTTTAATATGTCTATTGAAGCTAAACAAGACTTAATAATCTCTTCTGTCGGTACGGACGCGTCAGTGGGGCGTGCTTTCCGTCGCCAGAACGATTTATTAGGGATCATAAAATATCCGATATTAACAGAAAAAACGATTCGGTTAATTGAACAAAACCAATACAGTTTTGCGGTAGATTCAAAAGCGGATAAAACTGCGATAAAGTACGCTGTAGAAAACCTTTTTGACGTAAAAGTTGTATCTGTAAATACTTCACTATTACCGTCAAAAAAGCGTCGAGTAGGTAAATTTATCGGAAAACGTGCCCAATATAAAAGGGCAATTGTTAGATTAGCTGCAGAAAATTCTATTACTCTTTTCGAAGAAGAATAGCTTTTATCTTAAAAAGAAATTAAATTTCTGCTAGTAAAAAAATTTCGACGTTTTAAAACGTTTTAAAATAATTAGGCAAAGAATTTATGGCAATTCGTTTCTATAGGGCTTATAGTCCTGGTACACGTACTAAATCAGTGTCCTACTTCAACGATTTAACTCAAATAAAACCCGAAAGAACGTTAACATTTGGTAAGCGCGCATGTAACGGAAGAAATAATCGAGGTGTTATTACAGTTAAAGGTCGTGGTGGTGGCCACAAGCGTAAGTACCGTGTAATTGATTTTCAGCGAAAATTACCAATTTCTGCAAAGGTTGCAACTATTGAGTATGATCCAAACCGAAACGCAAGAATTGCTTTATTGCAGTATAAGGATGGTTCAAAAAAATACATAATTGCTCCTCGATCTTTACGAGTAGGTATGGACTTATCTTCAGGGCCTAATGTACCGATTGAAATTGGAAATGCAATGCCTTTAGAGTTTATTCCATTAGGAAGTATTATCCATAATGTGGAATTAACTTTAGGAAAAGGTGGTCAAATTGCACGTGCGGCTGGTACGTATGCGCAATTAATCGCGAAAGAAGGAGATTTTGTTACATTAAAGCTTCCTTCAAATGAAGTTCGCTTAGTTAATAAAAAATGTTACGCTACATTAGGCCAAGTGGGTAATGTAGATAGTATTAATGTTACGTTGGGTAAGGCTGGTAGAAAACGTTGGCTTGGAAAGACACCAAAAGTTCGTGGTGTTGTTAAAAACCCAATTGACCACCCGCATGGTGGTGGTGAAGGCCGATCTCCAATTGGTCGACCAAAACCAGTAACACCTTGGGGTAAACCTGCTTTAGGTATTAAAACAAGAAAGCAAACTAAAGCAAGTAGTAAGTACATTTTACGTTCAAGACGTTAAAGTAGTAAAAACAAAAATTTACTTAGAGAGAATAAATCAGATGGCACGTTCCTTAAAAAAGGGGCCCTTTGTAGCTTCGTATGTTATTGAAAAAGTCGAACAAATGAATGCTAGTGGTAAGAAAGATATCATTAAAACATGGTCCCGATCAACTACGATTCTACCCAACATGATTGGGCATACCTTTGCTGTATATAATGGGCAGCAGCATCTTCCTGTTTTTGTAACGGATCAGATGATTGGACATAAGCTTGGTGAGTTTTCTCCTTCAAGAACATTCCGTTCACACGTGAAAAAAGATAAAAAAGGAAAACGTTAGTCAAAAAAAATTATGCCACAAAACAATGAGGTTCGCGCGGTATCTAAATACGTTAGAATGTCGCCAAGTAAAGTAAGACGTGTTTTGCGACAAATACAGGGAAAAACCTACGCAGAAGCGTTACTTCTTTTACAGTTTATGCCCTATGCTTCATGTACCCCTATTATTAAAGTTTTACGCTCTGCTACAGCAAATGCGAAAAATAATTTCGGGTTAGACGAGACAACTTTGGTTGTTAAATCTGCTTTTGCAGATCAGGGTCCTACAATGAAGCGTTTTCGTCCAAGAGCCCAAGGTCGAGCGTACCGAATCTTAAAAGCTACGTCGCACATAACAATTGTTATGGCAAACTAAAAAAATTTAAAAATTTGCGAGGAGTTTAATTCGTGGGACAAAAAACACATCCAACCGGTTTTCGAACTGGTGTTAACAAACCGCATGCTTCTACATGGTATGCTGATTTCGGTGCTTATAGCCAAGTATTAAAAGAGGATTATGAAATCCGAAAATTCTTTGAAAAAGAATTTGAAACAATTTATGGTAAAGCAGGGATTACTAAACTTGAAATTCAGAGAAAGGTAAACCAACTTGAGCTTTTAGTTCATGCTGCGAGACCAAAAGCTATAGTTCTTGATAAGGACAACAATAGCTTGGTTGTAAAATTAAAAGAAAACCTTAAAACTTTAGTAAATGAATCTAAGCAGATTCGTATTAAAGTCTTACAAGTTACAAGAAGTGAAAACGAAAGCTTATTAGTAGCAAGGTCTATCGCTGACCAGCTTGAAAAGCGTGTTGCATTCAGAAAAGCGGTTCGTCAAACTACACAAATGCTACAAAAAAGTGGTGTTAAGGGTTTTAAAATTCAAGTTTCTGGACGTCTTAATGGTGCAGAAATTGCAAGAGCAGAGTGGGCTCGTGAGGGTCGTGTCCCGCTTCAAACAATAAGAGCTGACATAAGCTATGCAACGTACAGAGCAAATACCATATATGGTGTGCTCGGTATTAAAGTCTGGATCTTTGATAAAGAAATTTTATAGTTTCGCTTTTTAAATTTTGTATTCATAAACGTTTATGTTACTTCCTAAAAGAACAAAATTCCGCAGGCAGCATCGTGGAAGACTTAAAGGAACTTCAAAAGCCGATACAATTGTTTTTGGAGATTATGGCCTTCAAGCTTTAGAGCCTGTGTGGATAACATCACGACAAATTGAAGCTACACGACGTAGTATTACACGATACGTTCGTCGGACTGGTAAAATTTGGATTCGAATTTTCCCGGATAAACCTGTTACTGAGCGAGCAGCAGAATCTCGTATGGGTTCAGGTAAAGGTACAGTTGCTTATTGGGTTGCAGTTGTAAAACCTGGAGCCGTACTTTTCGAAATCACAGGGTTAAGCAAAGAAATGTCTTATAAGGTTTTAAAATTAGCTTCGTATAAGCTACCTATAAAAACAAAAATTTTAGAAAAAGCGTAGATCGCTACATAAATAATTTCTATTTATATTTTCATCAAATTAAATTCTTTAATTTAATTTAATAAAAAAAATTAGTTTAAATGGCTGTAAAAGAAAAAATAGGTATTGTTGTTAGTGACAAAATGAATAACACACGAGTTGTCGCAGTTGATGACCGTATTATTCATAAGCGCTACAAAAAAGTTATTACAAGAACAAGGCGTTATGCCGTACATGATTCCGAAGCCGCATCTTCAATTGGGGATAAAGTGTGCATTCGTGAAACAAGACCAATCAGTAAAACAAAAAATTGGACTTTAATTAGTGTGTTAAGAAAATCAGCAACATAAACAAATGATACAACCACAAACTTGTTTAAGGGTAGCGGATAATAGTGGGGCGAAAAAGCTAATGTGTATTCGAATCTTGGGTAGTAACCGTAGGTATGGACATGTTGGCGATGTTATTATAGGTGTTGTTAAAGATGCTACACCAAATCTAACTGTTAAACGTTCTGACGTTGTTCGCGCCGTTATTGTTCGAACAAAACAGTCCGTTCGTAGGAAAGATGGGTCAAGGTTACGTTTCGATGATAATGCTTCTGTAATTATAAATAAGGAAAATAACCCGCGTGGTACCCGTGTATTTGGCCCAATTGCTCGAGAACTTAAAGAAAAAGGTTTTACTAAAATTGTTTCTTTAGCACCAGAAGTACTTTAGTTTGGACCTGGCTTAACAAAAAAAGCGTAAGTGATTATCTATGAAACTAGATTTAAAAAACCTATATAAACAAAAAATTGTACCTTCCCTAATAGAGGAATTTGGTTACAAGAACATAGAACAAGTACCGAAGCTTGTTAAAATTTCTGTCAATCGTGGTATCGGAGAAGCTTCCAAGAATTCAAAAGAATTAGAGGCAAGTGCTGAAGAAATGGCTATTATCGTAGGTCAGCAGCCAATAGTGAACAAAGCTAAAAAATCTGTTGCTGGTTTTAAAATCCGAGATGGTATGTCGATTGGGGCTTCTGTTACTTTACGTAAAGACCAAATGTATACGTTTTTAACAAAAATAATACATATTGTTTTACCAAGAATAAGGGACTTTAGAGGTATTGACCCTAATGGTTTTGATGGTCGTGGTAACTATAACATCGGTTTAAAAGAGCAATTAATCTTTCCTGAAATTTCTTATGATGATGTAACTCAGATTAGAGGTTTAGATATTTCAATTGTAACAACAGCAAAAACCGATGAAGAAGCACGTGCTTTATTAAAGGCGTTTGGAATGCCATTTAAGGCATTTTAGTAAAAAACTGTTAAACAAAATATAGGATGACGACTGATACTATAGCTGATATGTTAACACGCATTCGTAATGCGAATTTGGCAAAACATCAAATTGTACAAATACCTTCAACAAAGGTAACTAGGAGCATAGCACAAGTGCTTTTATCAGAAGGTTTAATAGATTCTTTTGAAGAACTAAAAAATGGGTTAAAAAGTTCACTTCTTTTATCTCTTAAATACAAAGGCAAAGATCGAAAGCCTTGTATTGAAAAGATTCAACGTATAAGTACTCCAGGTTTGAGAGTATATAGCGGTGCAAAGAAGATGCCCAGAATTCTAGGCGGTTTCGGAACGGCAATTGTTTCGACTTCGTCTGGTTTAATGACAGACCACCAAGCTCGAAAAGAGGGCGTTGGTGGCGAACTTTTATGTTATATTTGGTAAATTTCACATAATTTATGTCTCGTATAGGTAAAAAAGGTATAGTTCTACCAGAAAAAGTTAAAGTAAAACTAGATGGACAGAAAATTTCTGTGGATGGACCTAAGGGTAGCCTTTCTAGAATTTTACCTTCATTAGTTTGTTGTACTTTAGACGAATCTGCCCAACAGTTATTTATTGAAAAAACAGTAGATACAAGACTTTCTCAAGCTCTATTTGGCTTATCGCGCACATTGGTAGCAAATATGGTTACTGGTGTTTCAACCGGTTTTGAGAAACGTCTACAAATTACAGGTGTAGGTTATCGTGCCCAACTTGATGGGAAAGATTTATTATTAAATATGGGTTATAGCCACCCTGTAAAGATGATTACACCAACTGAACTAACGGTTAAAGTGGAAAATCCTACCAGCGTTGTTGTTTCGGGAATGCAAAAAGATATGGTTGGGGAATTTGCCGCAAAAATACGTTCGGTACGCCCCCCAGAGCCCTACAAAGGAAAAGGAATTGCTTATGAAGGCGAAGTAATCCGACGTAAAGCAGGTAAAACAGGTAAGTAACCCTTCTATTATTCATTATCTATTATTCATTAAATTTACAATGAGCCCTAAAAAACCGATAAAACCTAAATCTGAGTGGTCAGAGCGTGTTGTATCTATTGAACGTGTTACAAAAGTTGTAAAAGGTGGTAAGAAGATGAGTTTCCGAGCAATTCTTGTTGTTGGGAACGAACAAGGTAAAGTAGGTGTTGGTGTTGGTAAGGCTGGTGATGTTATTACGGCTGTTAGAAAAGGTGTTACTGATGGCAAGAAGCACATCATTTCAGTACCTTTAACTAGCACTAACTCTATTCCCCACCAATCAAATGGGCGCTTTGGTGCTGCAAAAGTTTTATTGCGACCATCTGCACCAGGTTCTGGTGTAATTGCTGGTAGTTCCATTCGTACTGTTCTAGAGTTAGCTGGGGTAAAGAATATCCTCTCTAAACAATTAGGTTCTAATAACTTATTAAATAATGCCCGCGCAACTATTGATAGCTTAAGTAGTTTAAAATCGTATAGCGGCTAAAGTTTTCTTTCGAAAAATGGCTGGATCAGAAATAACAAATTTACTAAAACAAAAAATCCTAAAAATATTAACTTTTTTGTTAGTTATACGTTTAGGGCTTTATATTCCTGTACCTGGAGTAGATTTAGATATTTTTACACAAAATCAAAACTCGTCCTCATTGTTTGGTTTTGCTAGAAACCTTACAGGAAGTTCTTTTCTCGCGATAGGTTCTTTAGGAATATTACCTTATATTAATGCTTCCATTATAGTTCAACTACTAACTCCTGTTGTCCCTGCTTTAAATAGGTTACAGAAGGATGAGGGTGAGCTTGGTAGGCAAGAGATTAGAAAGTATACACGATATATAACGTTAGGGTGGGCTCTTATATTAAGCACAAGCGCAGCATTATTTTTGGTAAAGCCTGTCGTTTTTAATTGGAGTCTGTTTTTAGCTTTAAAGGTTATTGTGACCTTAACAACCGGTTCCATGCTTTCTATGTGGTTCGCTGAACGAATTACTAACGAAAATTTGGGTAATGGTTCATCCATGATAATTTTTATTAATATTGTAGGTGGTATCCCACAAAGTTTTACTGAATTCTCGCAATCACTAAATAATCTTTCAAGTTTTGATAATTTAAAAAGCTTCGGGTCAATTTTTTTAATTTATACAGCTATTGTATGTGTTATTATTTTAGTCCAAGATGCCTATAAAAGGATAAACATTGTATCCGCACGTCAACTTAACGTTAATTTTTTAGAGCAAGAGGCACAAACGTCAGAACTCAAAAATAGTTATATACCCATAAAACTAAACCAAGGTGGTATTATGCCACTTGTTTTTAGTACGACCATAGCAACTTTGTTGTTTCTACCGTTACAACAAGTATTAACTTCTACGTTTTCAGGGTTTGGGGGCTTATTAACAAATATTCTAACGTTTACGTCCTTTAGTTTGAATATTGTTTTAGTTGTATTTTTTAGCTGTTTTTATTCACTTTTAGTATTAAAGCCGAAAGATTTGTCCGAAAATTTGAAAAAAATGGCTTATACAATACCGGGTTTAAAACAAGGTAAAGAAACTACAGATTATATTCAACAGGTAATAAGCCGTTTGGCCTTCCTTGGTGGATTATTTTTAGCTTTTTTAGCCTTTTTTCCTTTTGTAATAAGTAGTGTTTTTAAAATCAATGTTTTTAAAAACTTAACATCTTTAATCATCCTAGTTGGTGTAATTACCGATGTTTCATCTCAAATACGAGGATATTTAGTTTCTCAGAATTATGAGACGTTTAAAAAAATGTAGACTTTTGAATATGAGTCAATTAACCTACTAAAACAAACACTTTGTTTATAGGGGGAGCAATTTGAGTTGCTCGTAAAGGCTGTATAGTTTGATAGTAAAGAACTTTTATTACAATAAATTTTAGAATTATGAAAGTCGTAAGTTCCATTGGTAATTTGAAGAATCGTTCGAAAGATTGCCAAGTTGTAAAACGTCGTGGAAGAATTTATTTGATCTGTAAAACAGATCCAAGACTAAAAGTTCGACAAGGTCGAGCAAAAATGAAACGTAAATAAAAAGTCAGTAAAAATTAAATGGCACGTATTTCAGGAGTAGACCTTCCGCGTAATAAACGGATTGAAATTGGATTAACATATGTTTTCGGTATTGGAAACACAAGTGCAAAACAGATTGTTAAAGCCGCTAATGTTTCTCCAAGTACACGTTGTGGTGATTTATCAGATGATGAAATTACTACTTTAAGAGCAATAATTGATGAAGATTACCAGACTGAAGGTGATTTACGCAGATTTTATTCTCAAAACATAAAAAGATTAACAGAAATCGGTTCCGCAGCAGGACGCCGACATCGTGTAGGGTTACCTGTTCGTGGTCAACGTACAAGGACTAATGCCCGAACACGTAAAGGAAAAATAAAGATTCCTGTTTCAAAGAAGAAATAAAAATTAGCTTAAGATGGTAAAACAAATAAAGCGTTTTTCTGGTAAAAAGGCGAAAAAATCAGTAACTAGTGGTGTAGTTCACATAAAGTCAACCTTTAACAATACCATTGTTAATATAACAGATAAGCAAGGCAATACCTTATTTTGGGCGTCTGCTGGAGGTAGTGGTTTTAAAGGCGCGAAAAAAAGTACCCCTTTCGCTGCTCAATCAGCTGCTGAAAAAGTTGCTTCTATTGCTTATGAGCAAGGTATGCGACAAGCCGAAGTAGTTGTTAGTGGGCCAGGAAGTGGCCGTGAAACAGCAATTCGTGCTCTACAGGGTTGTGGTTTACAGGTTTTAGTAATTAAGGATATTACACCAGTTCCACATAACGGTTGTAGACCTCCTAAGAAGCGTCGTGTATAAAATTTAATAATTTTTTTTTTAGTTTATTCCTAGAAGAATTTAAAAAATTTATTAAGTTATGTTTCAAGTACATTGCTTAGATTTTAAAACAAAAAAACCAACAGAGCTTTATTCAAAGTACAGCATAGGACCCTTTATAAAAGGTCAAAGTACTACTGTGGGTAATGCATTACGTCGTGTTTTACTTTCCAACTTACAAGGTCTCGCTATTAGTGGGGTCCGTATAACTGGAATAAACCACGAATTTTCAACAATTCCTGATATAAAAGAAGATGTAATAGACATTCTTCTTAATCTAAAACAAATTATTTTTAAAGGGTCGATCACAGAACCTACTTTAGCTCGGTTAACGGTAAAAGAGCCAGGTATTGTAACAGCAAACAACATTGAATTATTAGGTAATCTTCAGTTAGTTGATCCGCGTCAATATATTGCTTCGTTAACAAAGAAGGGAACACTTGAGATGGAATTTCTTATTACGAAGGGCCAAAATTACGTGACAAGCGGTAAAATGAGTTCTCTTATCCCGTCTGGTTTTCTGGCAGTTGATGCTGTTTTCATGCCTGTTACAAATGTTAATTTCTTTGTCGAAACTTCAAAAAGCACTAATGTGGGTGAACTAGAAAGCTTGATTTTAGAAATTACTACAAACGGTAGTATTACACCTGCTGAGGCTTTAAGCACTTCCGCAGAAATTTTAGAAAGCACCTTTGGGATGCTTAAGATTACTGAAAGTGTAAATAGTGTTGAACCAAATGTGGATTTACCTAAAATCGAGAAGAAAGATGAACCTTTCGAAATGATTTTTATTGAAGAATTAGAGCTTTCGGTTCGGGCTTACAATTGTTTGAAACGCGCGAATGTTCACACTCTCTCGGATTTACTGCAATATTCAGCTGAAGACCTTTTAGAATTTAAAAATTTTGGTCAGAAATCTGCGGATGAGGTTTGTGAAAATTTGAAAAAACGGTTTAAACTTGAATTGAAATAACGAACTTCAAAAAAAAACGACTGTTAAAAGACAAGATCTACTTTAGAAAAGTTTTCTATTAAAAAGCATCTTTGAACTTTGCAATAAAATTTATTAAAAAAACTACAAAAACATAAATTATGTCTGTATCAACTTCAGAACAGAAGTCGACTTATTTTGGTATAGGGCGTAGAAAAACCTCTGTAGCTAAAGTTGTTTTAGTTCCGGGAACTGGTGCAATGGTAGTAAACCAGAAGCCAGGTGAACTATATATGCAATGTAATTCACAGTATATAAATACGTCGAAAATTGCACTTACGACCTTAGGTTTAGAAAACATGTATGATATCTATGTAAATGCACATGGTGGTGGTCTTAAAGGGCAAGTAGATGCTATTAAATTAGGTGTCGCACGAGCCCTTTGTTACATGTCGCCAGAAAATAGAGCGTCATTAAAAACAGAAGGTTTCTTAACGCGAGACTCTCGCCGTAAAGAAAGAAAGAAATATGGTTTAAAGAAAGCTAGAAAAGCTCCTCAATTCTCTAAACGTTAATGAACTAGATTTATTTATAATGGCAAAAACTGCAATTCACCCTGAATGGTATCCGAACGCAAAAGTTTATTGTGACGGACAACTGGTTATGAAAGTCGGTTCAACCCGACCAAGGCTAAATGTTGATATTTGGTCTGGAAACCATCCATTTTATACAGGTTCTCAGAAAATTCTCGATACAGAAGGGCGCGTAGAACGTTTTATGCGCAAATATGGTATTGAAAACCAAAATGACTAATAATTTTTATGCCAACAATACAACAATTAGTTAGATCCGAAAGGTTAGCACAAAAAAAGAAAACAAAATCTCCAGCACTTAAAGCGTGTCCGCAAAGACGAGGTGTTTGTACTCGTGTATATACGCAAACTCCGAAAAAGCCGAATTCTGCCCTTCGAAAGGTTGCACGTGTTAGACTAACTTCAGGTTTCGAAGTAACTGCTTATATACCTGGGATAGGTCATAATATTCAGGAGCACTCTGTTGTCTTAATTCGTGGTGGTCGTGTTAAAGATTTACCAGGGTGTCGTTATCACGTTGTTCGAGGTACATTAGATGCTGCTGGAGTAAAAGACCGTAGACAAAGCCGTTCTAAGTACGGAGGTAAAAAACCAAAAGCATCTACTTAGTAGTAAAAATTTTTAGTGAACTTTATTTAAACTATGTCAAGAAGAAGTCGAGCGCAAAGAACAATTCCCGAGCCCGATCCAATTTACAACAGCCGTTTAGTGACTTTATTAATTAGTAGAATTTTACAATCTGGTAAAAAATCACTTGCGCAAAAAATTGTATACAATGCACTAGAGATAATTTCGACGAAAACTGAGGAAAACCCAGTGCTAATTTTAGAAAAAGCTGTAAAAAATGTTACTCCTCAAGTGGAAGTAAAAGCTAGGCGTGTAGGTGGTTCTACTTACCAAGTCCCTATTGAAATTCGCGCTTATCGCGGAACAAATGTCTCATTAAAATGGATTACTGAATTTGCACGAGCGCGTTCGGGTAAAAGTATGGCGATGAAATTGTCAAATGAAATCCTTGATGCAGCAAAGGAAGCAGGAAACAGTATTCGAAGAAAAGAGCAAACACACAAAATGGCAGAGGCAAATAAAGCTTTTGCACATTTCAGATACTAATTTCGTTTACGTAATTTTAAAATGGTTTTTCCATTATCGCCAAAAGTCTAAAAAAAAAATTTAAATTCTACTTAATACCATTGTATGGCACGCGAAAAATTCGAAAGATCAAAACCACATATTAATATTGGTACTATTGGTCACGTAGATCACGGTAAAACGACTCTAACAGCCGCAATTTCTGCTACTTTAGCAATTCATAACAAAGAAGCTACTAAAAAATTTGACGAAATTGATTCTGCTCCTGAAGAGAAAGCTCGTGGTATTACAATTAACACAGCACACGTAGAATACGAAACAGCAGATCGTCACTACGCGCACGTAGATTGTCCTGGGCACGCGGATTATGCAAAAAACATGATTACTGGCGCTGCCCAAATGGATGGTGGTATTTTAGTTGTATCAGCTGCAGATGGTCCAATGCCTCAAACACGAGAGCATATTCTATTAGCTAAGCAGGTAGGTGTTCCTTATCTTGTTGTATTTTTAAACAAGGCGGATCAAGTTGATGATGAAGAACTTCTAGAATTAGTACAACTAGAGGTACAAGAACTTCTAGAAAGTTATGATTTCCCTGGAGATGAAATTCCTTTTGTTTCAGGTTCGGCATTATTAGCTTTACAAGCTGTAGAAGGTGGTCCAAAGCCAAAGGGTGAGGATAAGTGGGTAGATCTTATTTACGATCTTATGGAAGCTGTTGATACTTACATTCCAACACCGGAACGTGATACTGAAAAAACATTCCTGATGGCTATTGAGGATGTATTCTCTATTACAGGTCGTGGTACTGTAGCGACAGGTAGAATTGAACGTGGTCAAGTAAACGTTGGTGATGCCGTAGAGTTAGTTGGTTTAAAGGAAACTAAAGCTACAACAGTTACTGGTATTGAGATGTTCCAGAAAACTCTTGATTCAGGGATGGCTGGTGATAACGTTGGTATCCTTATTCGAGGTATTCAAAAAAACAGAAATTGAGCGTGGTATGGTTTTAGCATTACCAGGTTCTATTACACCACACAAGAAATTTGAAGCAGAGGTGTATATCTTAAATAAAGATGAAGGTGGCCGTCATACGCCATTCTTTACAGGTTACCGCCCACAGTTTTATGTACGTACTACTGATGTTACAGGTACAATCGTCCAGTTTACGGGTGATGATGGAAGTATTGCGGAAATGGTAATGCCTGGTGACCGTATTAAAATGACAGCTGAACTAATAAACCCAATTGCAATTGAGCAAGGTATGCGTTTTGCCATTCGTGAAGGTGGTCGAACTGTTGGTGCTGGTGTCGTTTCAAAAATTTTAGAATAATTTTTTTAATTTTTATTAAAAACGTATGAGCACAATAAAGTTCGAAAAGCTTCGTATAAGCCTTAAGTCGTACGAATCTTCGACATTAGATAGCTCATGTCGTAAAATTGTTGAGGCTGTAAACTCAAGTGGTGTAGAGGCTGTTGGTCCTGTACCTTTGCCTACAAAGGTAAGACGTTACTGTGTTTTAACTTCTCCTCACGTAAACAAAAAGGCACGTGAGCATTTTGAGATTAGAACCCATAAACGTATCATTGATGTTTATACCCCCACAGATACGACATTTGAAAATCTTCGTAATTTAGAACTTTCAGCTGGTGTTGATGTAGAAGTGAAGAACTTTTAAAATAAAAAGATCCTAGTTTGAAATTCTTTTTTTTAGACATTTTTGGGCATTTTAATAGTGCCCATAAATGTTTATTTTAGTTACTGG
>Ga0115100_10190466_pt1 | contig 13415 bp, 1 predicted proteins | sample MBTome_3_FD_89642 | JGI IMG/M metagenome (GOLD analysis project Ga0115100, IMG submission 89642) | Marine eukaryotic communities from Pacific Ocean to study complex ecological interactions - MBTS_2Apr14_M1_3um Metatranscriptome... | ecosystem: Environmental > Aquatic > Marine > Oceanic | place... | reverse complement strand
TTATACAGCGGCAGTCATAGTAGAGGTCTATTTCTAAAATAGTTATAGTTCAGCCGCTGCATAATCACCCTCCCCACTACCACCCCGCCCTTTCCCTCTCTCTTCTGTCCACAGCCAATGGCGGATGGCCAACCAGCGTCGTTCAATTCTAGTTCGCCGAACGCGACGATGGCGTCTTTCCTCAAGCGGGACAAGAAGCTCCCCCCCAGCCTTCGCGATAGCACCGCACGGCAGCCGCTGAAGCCAGCAAGAGGTGACATATTTAGAGGAAAGCTAGTGCACTCATCCACGGCACCGAATTTATCAGTGGACAGCAATAATATTCAGCACAGATACAATGTTCCACGTAATAAGCGCAAGATCCCAAAACTTCAACGCGATCCTCAAGTGCGCAAATTTCCGGGGCAGATGCGGGAGAGTCCGCTCAAAGAATACGTGATCGTTGAACCAAAGGTCAGCAAAGCAGATCTCGAAGAGGAAGCAAAATTAAAGTCTAAACTACCGGAAGATTACCAAGACGATTCCGCTTACCTCAAACTAGATCAGGCAAAACTGCCTTTGCACCTTTTTGATAGTGCTGAGTTTGAGACCAAGACACCCGAAGAGTGGCTCAAGTCTGGTAGTAAAGCACATTCACTTTGCTATGCAGGTGCAGAGAAGGGTTGGCAGTGGCGACCTTGCGAGGTACTTGGATACGACGAGGACGATGATACTGTAACTAAGGGCACCAAGGCTGCACAGGCGGCTCTTGCCAAACCAATTGTCCGCGGCAAATTTTCTGTACGGTTTGTTGGCTCCAATTCCATCAAACGTGTAAAACGCATAAACCTGAATTTTGAGCAAGAAGACCAAGTGAATTTCACGCGTCGGCTGGCATATGCGGAGAGGGCAAGGGAACAAACAAAGGCATTACTGCGCTACGACCATTTTATCACAAGCCAGCCTGCTACACAGATGCGCCCTATGCAGCCGCAGACTTTGCAGGGAATTCATGACCGTGTAATGTTTGGCATGACTTCCGGTACAGTAGAAGCGATGGAAAGGGAGGAGAAGCGTAGAGCGCGGTGGGAAGACGGAGACCCACCACTAACTCTTACCAATCTGATCCGCAGCTTGTCCACTGAGGCCATTCGTATGTACACCTGGTGCATGAAGAAGCAAGTGCTGATGCACCGATTGCAAACAGAAGAGGAAGAAATCGAACGTTACGATTCGCTGCGATTGCCTCCATTGCGCACCCCTCCTGGGCCGCCCATGTACGGCAAGCTCGTTATTGGAAACGTTGGCATGCCGTACATGGAGGCTTGCGATGCAATTCGTACCACACACTACACGAACTGCAAAGAGACGAGGACTCTGGTTCTATGGGTGTACAAGCAATGGGAGACGAACTTGCAGTCGCGTCGGTTCATGGACGTGCACCTCGCAGATATTGTCGCTGCTGGCGAAAAACCACCGGCACTTGAGCTCCCATGCCAGCTCTCCGACTTCAACAAACTGCAGCTAAAGCACTTGTCCGATGTTACCTCGATACTGCGGGTGGAGTGGCGCCAAGCAATGGCGGAGCATGTCACAGATCACCTGCAGGACATCTTCGATTTCTTCCTCGCGAATCTGAAGCAGTTTGACGAAAGCCCGTTGAAGCGACTGCTCAAGGTGACGGAATTGCGCATGCGCGGCCACTTGCGCCACCTGTTGAAGAGTTCCCTTCAAGATTGGGTCGCCTTCATCCGCCACTTCACTTCCAAAGGTGCAATGCAAGAGCAAGAGCAAGAGCAAGAGGATGAGCAACCTGTTGAAGTCGCAGCCGAGGTAGTCGTGAAACAAAGAAACGACGAGGCTCCAGTGGGTGGAGCGGACGGCGAAGAAGAAGAAGCGCCGGTCCTCACCGAGGCGGAAGAAAATGCCGCTGCGGTCGCGCAATCGGCAGCTAACGCTTCCGCTGCTGCAGCAGCAAACGAACTCGACGCAAAGAAGTGGCTGGCTGCGAAGCAAGCCGAGCGCCGGGCGCTACCAGGCCACACGCCGTTATTCAAAGTGCAGCTTGAAGTAGATGCTCAACAAGTGAACATCAGCCCGAGCCAGCAGGAGTTGGAAGCAGTGCTGCAGAAGACCATCTCAGGCATGCTGCAGTCGGTGCATGAGTTTACTACTGTCGATCCCGAGCTCATGTCTCTGCTCCAACTCGAGCCGAAAATTATTTACGACCTGAACCAGCCCCCTGCTAGTCTCGGTAGTGTGGCGCAGTCTGTGAATTCGACCCGTGCCGCTGTGAAAGAGGAAGTTGAACGTTCTATGTCTCGTGCAGTGAAGATGGCGGAAAAGTTCTCTGAAATGGCGTGGATCATGCCGCTTGACACCGCCCAGTACGTGGCAGATCTGATCAAGAAGGAGCAGGAAGAGATTGCTGCAGCCAAGGCGGCGGCTGAAGCAGAAGCAAACGAGGGGGGTAAGAAGAAGAAGAAGAAGAAAAAGAAAGGCAAGAGCGAAGAGGAGGAAAAGAAAGAAGCAGAAAAAGCTGCCGAAGAAGACGCCGCCCCCAAAATCGACCCCGAAATGGAGCGCTTTGAGCGTTACATTGGCGAAGTCCGCAAGATATACCAGATCGCCAACGATGTGTTGCGTCTCAGCTACGATCACGAGCTGTTCGGACTCGTCGAGCTGGACACTACTGGCGCGAAACAGGCTGTCTCGCAGAAAGCGACGGAGATGGTGCACGCACTCCTCGACCGTGTCGCATACGAGTGCCGGGACCACTCACACGCCATTGTGAAGCGGTACAAGGAGATGCAGGAGCGTCTATCCCAGAAGCCGAAGAATGAGCAGGAGCTCCAGGCACTACGGGACTACATGGAAGAGAGCCGCGGTGTGGTGGAAGCCATGAAAATCGACGTCGGCAAAGTGCACAGTAAGATGGCCGCTCTTGACGAGTTCGTGTACCCGGTCAGCTGGGAAGACTTTGAGCTTGCGTGGAGCTGCAAGCAGTGGCCGAACCGCTACCTCAAGGATGTGAAGGCATGCGAGGACAGACTCGAGGAGGACAAGGTGAAGATGATGGACCAGTTGGCTTTGGAAAAGGAACAATTTGAAGTGTTAATGGACGAGCTGGAAAAGCAGGTGGCCGCCTTCAAGACGTACGGCGACGCGGAGAAGGTCGTAAAGTTTGCTGAGGAAGCGAACAATCTGTACGATTCCCTCATGCAGGCACAGGAGACCGGCGAGGACTTCAACGCTCGCGACAAGGTCTTCGGGTTCCCTCCAACGGAGTATTCCATGCTCGAGCAGATGCTCACCGACTTCGACCCGTTCTACAAGCTGTGGAACATGCTCTCCGACTTCAACGAGAGCAAGGTTGCATGGACCACGGGCTCGTTCCTCGAGCTGGATTTCCCGACCATCGAGACGAATGTGATGGAGTGGTTCCGGTCTTCGTACAAAATGCAACGGAACTTCGCAGAGGATGCACCCGGCTCGGCCGCGGTCGCTGCTGTGCTGCGCGAAGGCAGCAAGCAATTCAAGGCGAACCTTCCCGTGATCCAATCTCTGGCATCACCTGCCCTACGTGACCGTCACTGGGAGAAGCTGAGCCAGGAGTTGAGTAAGGGTATGGGTAAGACGATTGAGCTTCAACCCGACGAGGAGCTGACACTCGCGTCTCTGCTGGAGATGAAGATTCAGGATCATATGGACACAGTGCAGTCTGTGGCCGTCGAGGCTGAGAAGCAGTACTCGCTTGAGAAGGGCTTGAAGGCGATGAAGGCGGAATGGGAGCCGGTCGAATTCGAGGTGCTGCCCTACAAGAACACCGGCACCCATCTGGTGAAGGGTCTCGATGACATCATCATGCTGCTCGATGACCAAATCGTGAAAGCGCAGACGATGCGTGGGTCACCTTTCATCAAGCCGATTGAGAAGGATGTGAAGGGCTTCGAGAAGAAGCTCCAGTACTCCCAGCAGCTTGTTGATGAGTGGATCGCGTGCCAGCGCACGTGGCTCTACCTCGAGCCGATCTTCTCCTCTGATGACATCATGCGCCAGATGCCCAACGAGGCAAGAGGCTTCCAGTCCGTCGACGCGCTATGGCGCAAGAACATGGCGGAAACAGTCGAAGACCCGAACTTCATGCGCTGTGCGGAACGCGACCGCTTGCTCGAGAAGTTCCAGCAGGCGAACATCAAACTTGACAAGATCCAGAAGGGCTTGAACGACTACCTCGAGACGAAGAGGCTGTCTTTCCCGCGTTTCTTCTTCCTCTCGAACGACGAACTCCTTGAGATCCTCTCCCAGACCAAGGACCCTCTCGCAGTACAGCCGCACCTCGGCAAATGCTTCGAAGGCATCGGCAAGGTACGCTTCGAGGACGACCTGAAGATTACACGCATGATCTCGAACGAGAGCGAGGTCGTCGAACTGCGCGAGGTGATTGATCCAGAGTCACGCGCGAACAAGGGCAACGTCGAATTGTGGCTGCTGTCGCTCGAGCACATCGCGTGGGACTCCATCAAGAAGCGGTGCGGCGAGGCGGTGGTCACGTACCCGACGATGAAGCGTACGGAGTGGATGGTTGCGTACCAAGCGCAGGTGGTGATAGGCATTTCCCAAGTGTACTGGACCACAGACATCACGAGGATCTTGCAGCCGCCAGAAAAGGGCGGGACTGGCGTGAAGGGTCTGCAGGAGAATATCCTGAAGATGAACGAGCAGTTGAATGACATTGTGCAGCTGGTGCGTGGCAAGCTGTCGAAGGGCGACCGCAAGAAGGTCGGTGCCTTGGTTGTGATGGACGTCCACTCCCGCGATACAACCGTCATGATGGTGGAGAAGGGTGTGACACTCGAACATAACTTCGAGTGGATCTCGCAGCTGCGATACTACTGGGAGACGAACGCCAACGCGACTTGCACGAAGGAACAGATGGAGAACCTGAATTCCAAAGTCGGTGATGCATACCTGCAGGCACGTATTGTGAACGCTCGCCTGACGTACGGTTACGAGTACCTTGGTAACTCCATGCGTTTGGTCGTGACGCCGCTTACCGATCGCTGCTACAGAACGATGATGGGAGCCGTGCACCTCAACTACGGTGGTGCGCCGGAAGGCCCCGCAGGCACGGGCAAGACCGAGACTGTGAAGGATCTTGCTAAGGCACTTGCCGTTCAGTGCGTTGTGTTCAACTGCAGTGACGGTCTCGATTACCTGGCAATGGGCAAGTTCTTCAAAGGTCTAGCATCTGCAGGCGCGTGGGCTTGCTTCGACGAGTTCAACCGTATTAACATTGAGGTGCTGTCTGTGATTGCGCAGCAGATCCTTGAGATCAACGTCGCGAAGAACGAGATGAACAGGACGAGCAAGCGCCCGTACATGTTCCACTTCGAGGGGTCCTACATCAAGCTCAATGTCAATGCCAACGCCTTCATCACCATGAACCCTGGTTACGCCGGACGCGCCGAGCTGCCAGATAACCTGAAAGCTTTGTTCCGCCCGTGTGCTATGATGGTTCCCGACTACGCCATGATTGGCGAGATCCGCCTGTATTCTTTCGGCTTCACAGACGCGCGAATTAACGCGCAGAAGCTGGTGCAGGTGCTCCAGCTGTCGTCCGAGCAGCTCTCCTCGCAGAAGCACTACGACTACGGCATGCGAGCGACCAACTCCATTCTTGTCGCGGCCGGTAACCTCCGCCAGCAGCTCGGTGATGATCCGGAATGGACCGAGGCGCGTATTACACTCCGTGCCGTGCGCGATGTCAACCTGCCCAAATTCCTAGACATGGACCTGCCATTGTTCAGTGGCATCACGTCGGACTTGTTCCCTGGCCTCGAACTCGCGCCTAGTGACCACCACGAATTGATTGCAGCTATCAAGGAAAGTTGCCATATGGGAATCTGGATTCAGAACGGTGTAGCGGATATCGATCCAAACCCAGACACGGTACTGCAGCCCCACCCTAACTTTGTGAGTAAGGTGGTGCAGTTGTACGAGACGATCCTTGTAAGACACTCTCTCATGGTTGTCGGGAAGTGCTGCGGTGGCAAGACTTGCGCGTTCCACATCCTGGCCAAGGCTATGACCCTGGCCAACGAACGCGGTAGTGAAGACTTGGAAAGGGTGCACATCATCACCATGAACCCCAAGAGTATCACGTCCGGTCAGCTGTACGGTAATTTCGACGAGAATACACACGAGTGGTCCGATGGCATTCTTGCTATCTCCTACCGTCACCTCAGTAGGATTGCTAACGGTGACATGCGTGGGTGGATGTTGCTCGACGGCCCTGTCGACGCGGTGTGGATTGAGAACATGAACACGGTGATGGATGATAATCGCAAGCTCTGCCTGAATTCTGGTGAGATCATCAAGATGGGTGACAATCAGACCATCATGATTGAACCGGAAGATCTGCAGGAAGCGAGTCCTGCTACCGTGAGCCGTAACGGTGTTGTATTCATGGAGCCTGAGAAGCTGACCTGGGAGCCGCTGATTGGTTCATGGCTTGAAGTGCGATTGCCAACTCTAGGTGATGGTGAAGGGTCGCTCGAGGACCATGCTGATTATATTCGAGAACTCGTGGTATGGATCCTAGAGCCGACGACGTACTTCATCTTCGAGAACTGTATCTTGCCTGTACCGATGACTGCACAAGAGCTTGTCCTCTCGGTGCTGAACCTGCTGAATTGCTTCTACGACTTCACCGTCACGGGCGTGGGTAGTGACACCGAGAAGGCCCTCGAAGCCCTATTCGTACAGGCAATTATCTGGAGTGTCGGCGCGTGCGTCAACCAGGACGGCCGTGTGCGACTCGATCAATACATTCGCCAGCTATGCAAGGGCGAGGGCGTGGGCATTTCGTACCATGACGATTTCCTTGCCAAGAACCCGAACTACTCTGCACCATCCCGCGTGTTGCAGGCCGAGTTCCCGCCGCAGGACAAGGGCCTGATCTTCGACTTTTCGTTCAACCCGAAGAAGTTGGGATGGGATTACTGGATGGATCTGTCCCCCAAGTTCTCCATCCCTAAGGGGACAGACTTCACGGACATCCTCGTCCCTACAATTGACACCATTCGAACGGCGTTCCTCGTTGAGCAGCTGATCACGCACAAGCACCATGTGATGTGCACCGGTGACACCGGCACGGGCAAGTCCGTGACGGTCATGCAGAAGCTCATGACTGGCATGCCAATGAAGGAAGAGGACGGCGAGCATGTTGCCCTCTACAAGGTCATCAACGTGAACTTCTCGGCGCAAACGACCGCCCACCAGACGCAGGATATCATTGACGGGAAGCTCGACAAGAGAAGGAAAGGTGTGTTCGGCCCGCCTATGGGGATCACGGCCGTGGTGTTTGTCGACGACTTGAACATGCCCGCTAAGGAAGAGTACGGCGCACAGCCACCGATCGAGATCCTGCGGCAGTGGATGGACCACGGTGGATGGTATGACCTGAAGGAGAACGAATTCCGCAGGCTCATCGATCTGACATTCATGGCAGCAATGGGCCCGCCTGGTGGTGGCCGCAACCACATCACGCAGAGGTACATCCGCCACTTCAACATGATCACTCTCGTGCCGTTCTCTGACGAGATGCTCACGGTCGTGTTCTCCACGATCATGGACTGGTTCCTCATGTCCTTCCCAGGAGGCGTGAAGGCCGCCGGTGGGACGCTCGTTATCGCTACGATTGACCTATACAACACCATCGCGAGGAGTCTGCTTCCGACACCCGCCAAGAGCCACTACACATTCAACCTCCGCGACCTAGCCAAGGTGATCCAGGGAATGCTTCAGGCGAGCCCTGACTATATCAAGTCTGCCCCTGATTTGATCCGCATGTGGTCCCACGAGACATTGCGTGTATTCCACGATCGACTCATAGATGAGGACGACCGGAAGTGGTTCCACAAGACCTCCGCCGCCAAGGTGAAGGAGCACTTCAAGACCGATTTCAACAAGGTCAAAGGCCCGAATCAGGTGCTTATGTACGGGAACTTCATTGACCCGAAAGACCTGAAGAAGCCCTATGTGGAGATTATTGACCGTTCGGCGCTATCGACTGTCATTGAGCTTTACCTTGAAGACTACAACGCAATGACCACGAGGCCAATGGCACTCGTGCTGTTCCAGAATGCAATCGAGCACGTCGCAAGAATCAGCCGTGTCATCAACCTGCCATACGGTAACGCACTGCTCGTCGGTGTCGGCGGCAGTGGGCGTAAGAGTCTGACCGCTCTCGCGATCTCAGTCGCGGAGTTCGAAGAGTTCCAGATCGAAATCACGAAATCGTACGGCATGACAGAATGGCACGAGGACATCAAGAAGGTACTCTTCATGGCGGGTCTGGAGGATAAGCCGACGGTCTTCCTGTTCTCTGACACGCAGATCGTCACCGAGACCTTCGTTGAGGACGTGAATGGCCTCCTCAATACGGGCGAGGTGCCGAATCTGTTCGAAGCGGAAGATATCATGACGATTATGGAAAAGGTGGGAGAAGAGGCGAACAAAGCCGGATGCAGCGGTGAGGCGGAGGTGCTCGGCTACTTCAACAAGAAGTGCCGCCACAACTTGCACATTGTGCTCGCGTTCTCACCGATTGGTGATACATTCCGTACAAGGCTGCGAATGTTCCCGTCACTTGTGAACTGCTGTACGATCGACTGGTTCACGGAGTGGCCTGAGGAGGCCCTCCGTAGTGTCGCGAGCCACTTCCTCGATAAGGTGGAGATGCAAGCGTCGGTGAAAGAGGGCGTCATCAACACGTGCGTGTCGATGCAGGCTACCGTGACGGGCATGTCGAAGGCGTTCAAAGAATCAATGGGCAGGCACTACTACGTCACTCCGACGTCGTATCTGGAGCTGATCAAGACTTTCAAGGCACTTCTCGATTCCCAGCGGCAGTCAGTGTCGGAGCAGAAGATCCGTTACGATAATGGCCTGTCGAAGCTGAAGGAGACAGCGTCGCAGGTCGATACAATGAAAGAAGAGCTGGTTGCGCTGCAGCCGAAGTTAGTGGTTGCAACAAAGGACACCGACGCGTTGATTGAGACAGTGAAACATAACACAGTAGAGGCGAACGAGAAGAAAGCTTTCGTATCAGGCGAAGCGAAGAAGTGCGACGTGCAAGCTGAGGAGGCAGGCAACATGAAGGCGAGTTGCGAAGCAGACTTAGCTGAGGCGATTCCTGCACTGGAAGGGGCGAAGAAGGCGCTAGCTACGCTGAGTAAGGGTGACATCGTCGAGGTGAAGGCGATGAAGAAGCCTCCAGATGGTGTGAAGCTGACCATGCATGCCGTGTGCCTGATGATGGGCAAGAAGGGCAAGAAGGTGACGGACAAGGAGACGGGGAAGAAGGTGATGGATTTCTGGGAGGTGTCGCAAAAGGAGCTTCTTGGTGACTCTCGCTTCTTGCAGAGTCTTATCGAGTACGATAAGGACAACATGAAGGCGGAAGTGATGGAGAAGGTGAAGCCATTTACCGACAACCCGATGTTCCAGCCCGACATCGTGAAGAAAGCGTCAGTGGCAGCTGCTGGTTTGTGCAAGTGGGTGCACGCGATGGTTATTTACGACCGCATCGCGAAGGTCGTAGCACCGAAGAAGAAGGCATTGAAGGGCGCTGAAGAGTCGCTCGCATCTGCAAAGTCGAACTTGGCGGAGAAGCAGGCGCAGCTGAAGGCAGTGATGGACAAACTCCAGGCGCTGAATGACCAGCTGAATGCAGCGAATGCAAAGAAGCAGGCTTTGGCGGACCAGGTGGAAGATTGCCAAGCGAAACTCCAGCGTGCGTCCCAGTTGATGGGCGGGCTCGGTGGGGAGCGCGTTCGCTGGACGCAGTTGAGTAAGGATCTCGCCGCTGAGTACGAGAATGTGACCGGTGACATCATGCTGTCATCTGGGGTGATTGCCTACCTTGGCGCATTCACTGCCAATTACCGCACGGAAGCAATTGCCAAATGGTCGAATGAGCTCCACTCTGCCGACATCAAGTGTGCCGACAATTTTTCGCTGACGACCACACTCGGCGAGCCGGTGGCAATCCGAAACTGGACAATTAACAAGCTTCCTAACGACGGCTTCTCCATCGACAATGGTATTATGTTGCATAGGTCCAATCGTTGGCCGCTGATGATCGACCCACAGGGCCAGGCTAACAGGTGGGTCAAGAACATGGAGTCGAAGAACTCACTCAAGATAGTTAAGCAGAACCAAGCCTCGTTCGTGCGCACAGTAGAGAACGCCATTCAGTTCGGGAACCCAGTTCTATTGGAGAATGTACCGGAATCCATCGATCCTGTGCTGGAGTCGGTGCTGCTCAAGCAGGTTGTTACCACAGGCGGTATTGCCTGCATTAGAGTCGGAGATAACCAGGTAGAGTATGACCCGAGCTTCAAGCTCTACATCACGACCAAGCTGCGCAACCCGCACTACCCCCCGGAGACTTGCGTGAAGGTCAACCTGCTCAACTTCATGGCCACTGAGGAGGGTCTGCAGGACCAGATGCTTGGTATTGCTGTCGCGAAAGAAGAGCCCGAGCTCGAGGCGAAACGGGAGCAGCTAGTCATTGAGGACGCGGAGAACAAAGCGCAGCTCAAGGAGATTGAGGACACTATCCTGCGGCTTCTGAAAGAAGCAACGGGAAACATTCTCGACGATGAAGTGCTGATCGCGACGTTGGGCTCGTCGAAGCAGACCTCCGATGTTATCGGCATCAAGGTCGCGGAGGCAGAAAAGACGCAGATCGTGATTGCGAAGGCACGTGTGGCATACACGCCCGTCGCGTACCGCAGCAGTCAGCTCTTCTTCTGCATCGCTGACTTGATGATGATCGACCCTATGTACCAGTACTCTATGGAGTGGTTTGTTGGCTTGTTCCTTCAGGCCATCAAGAAGGCGCCCAAGAGCAACCACATCGAGGAGCGTATCAACCACCTCAACGATACCTTCACATTCGTGCTGTACCAGAACGTCTGCCGTTCGCTTTTCGAGAAGTCCAAACTCCTCTTCTCGTTTTTGCTTTGCATGAAACTTATGGTATCGAACAAGGAGCTCGACCAGAGCGAACTGCGCTACTTCTTGACCGGCTCGACTACCATGGACCTGGCAGTGCCGAACCCTATGGAGGACCAAGCTGACAAGTGGCTATCTGACCAGTCCTGGGGCAACATCCTTGGACTTGACATCATACCATCCCTCAAGGGCTACTCGGCTGTCTTCAACAAAAACCTAGCTGCTTGGCACGACTGCTTCAATTCGGACAACCCGTTGGCGAAGATTCTAGAAATCTGCCCGGATCTTGAGGGGGAGGCGAAACCCGGGCAGTGGGGCTTCAACTCGTTCCGCCGCCTTATCTTGCTCCGTGCGGTGCGCCCGGACGCGGTGGTGCCTGCCGTGCGTCTGTTCGTGAAGGACACCATGGGACAGCAGTTCATTGAGCCGCCGCCCTTTGACCTCGCCGCATCGTACGACGATTCGACCTGTGCGACGCCCCTCATCTTCGTGCTATCGCCGGGAGCAGACCCGATGTCAGAGTTGCTCAAGTTGGCCGAAGTGCAGGGGTTCTCAAAGAAGCTGCTGGCGATTTCCCTCGGCCAGGGGCAGGGCCCGCTGGCAGAGACCGCGATCGACGAGGGTACGGACAAGGGCACGTGGGTGTGCCTGCAGAATTGCCATTTGTACGTGAGTTGGATGTCAACGCTCGAGCGCATGTGCGAGGAGATCACCCCAGAGCTGGTGAACGAGAACTTTCGTTTGTGGCTCACCTCGGAGCCGTCCAAGGCCTTCCCCGTGTTCGTGCTGCAGAACGGCATCAAGATGGTGAACGAACCGCCCAAAGGCATCCGCGCATCGCTCAAGGGCACTTTCATAAAGATGGACGAGGAATTCTTCGAGGGTTGCATGTACGGTAGAGAGTTCAAGAAGATCCTCTTCAGCCTCGCTTTCTTCCACGCAGATGTGATTGAGCGTAAGAAGTTCGGCCCCATTGGCTGGAATATCAAATACGTGTTCTCAACACCGGACTTCAACATCACACGTGATCAGCTGCGCATCTTCCTCGACGACAAACACCCAGAAGATCCAGTGCCGTACTCGGCGCTTGCATACCTCGCCGGCCAGTGTAACTACGGCGGGCGTGTGACTGATGACAAGGATCGCCGGTGCATCGTGAATATCCTGCAGGACTTCTACACGGACGACATCCAGAAACCAGACTACAAGTTCTCGCCCTCTGGGGAGTATTACGCGCCCGGCGAGGGCAACATCGAGCACTACTTAAAGTACATCGAAACACTGCCATTCGAGGACGGTCCGGAGGTCTTCGGCTTGCACGACAACGCCAACATCACCTCTGCCATCAACGAGACTAACATCATGCTCGGCGAGGCGCTGTCATTGCAGCCGAAGGAGGCTGGCGGCGCGGGCCAGACTTGGGACGAGAAGCTTGCCGAGTTATCATCAGACATCGAGAAGCGGCTCCCTGGTAACTTCGATATCCCACTCGCACTTATTAAATTCCCCGTCCGATACGATGAGTCGATGAATACAGTGCTCACGCAGGAGCTCGGCCGTTTCAACATTCTGCAGTCGCAGCTCGCCGTCACGCTGAAGGAGGTGCAGAAGGCTCTGAAGGGACTTGTGGTGATGAGTGGCGAGCTAGAGGCAATGGGTAACTCCATGGTTGACGGTGGCGTGCCGACGTTATGGTCGAGTCGAGCGTACCCGTCACTGAAGCCGCTCGGGGGTTGGGTCAACGACCTGCTGCAGAGACTCGAGTTCCTGCAGACGTGGTTTGACTCAGGCGTGACCCCGAACTTGTTCTGGATCTCTGGGTTCTTCTTCACCCAGGCCTTCATTACGGGTACGAAGCAGAATTACGCACGAAAGCACAAGCTGCCGATCGACACGGTCGACTTCGATTTCTCAGTGCTCAAGCCGGACCTGATCGAGAAGATCCAGGACGGAAAGGGTGCAAAGCCAGACGACGGCGCGTACATATGGGGACTGTTTTTGGATGGCGGTCGGTTCGATGCAGAGAACCACCAAATCGCGGAGCAGAGGCCTAAGGAGCTGTTCACCACCATGCCGCATTTGCACCTTCTACCGAAGGAGAAGGCAAAGATAGAAGGAGTAAAGGACACAGACCCGGGTGGCACTGCGCATATATACCTGTGCCCGACATACAAGACGTCGCTGCGTTTTGGCATGCTGAGTACGACAGGGCACTCTACGAATTTTGTCATGTGGATCCGGGTGCCGATGGACCCAGTACACAACCAGCAGCACTGGATCAAGCGAGGGCTGGCGATGCTCTCGCAGCTAGATGACTAATGAGTATGGCCCTCGGCAATTTATTTAGGTTCGCAGCAATAGTGAGCGCCGTAGACCATCCTTCATATGTGTGTGTGTGTGTGTGTGTGTGT
>Ga0115100_10585335_pt1 | contig 13482 bp, 1 predicted proteins | sample MBTome_3_FD_89642 | JGI IMG/M metagenome (GOLD analysis project Ga0115100, IMG submission 89642) | Marine eukaryotic communities from Pacific Ocean to study complex ecological interactions - MBTS_2Apr14_M1_3um Metatranscriptome... | ecosystem: Environmental > Aquatic > Marine > Oceanic | place... | reverse complement strand
GGCGGAAGTTATATCAAAGCGGAGAGGTAGCTGGCAGCTCGGTACTCGCAGTCACTTCCATCTTCAATAATCTGCCCTTCGTGCTGAGGCTGCTATGGATTTTCAAGAAGACTCCAGCTCATTTCAACAGAATGACGTACTGCGGATCGAAGACCTATTCCGCGCGTGTCTGGAAAGGATCATCCCCGCCTCAATGGTCGGTGGTACCGTGGTCAAGCAGCAGACTTACTGGGACTGCTGGAACTCAATCCTCAGATGGGTCAAGAGTCAATTAGATGCGGGGCATTCTGTGAACGTTGCAGGCCTCGGCATCATCAGCCATCGCGTCTACAACCTTGGCATTCGCATTCCTGTGTTTACTATGTCCAGTAAATTTCAAGTGCACTATGGACTCCAAGCTGCGAGCTCGCGCTCGGTGACCCGCAAGGCAGGGGGACCGGTTAGGCGTATGAATCATGAGCTTGTGGCTCAGATTGCAGGAGTGGATAAGGAAATATTTACTGTAGTTGTTGCAAATATTTTTGATGAAATGGGCCAAATGATGCAAGCTGGACACTCATTGAACATTGACTTTGGCGTCGGTTCTCTCATGTGCCGTGACCGTGGCGTATCCTTTTATTTCACACAGCGCCCCGATCACTCCCCAGGCACGAAGGTTTCCAAAGAAAAGAAGGTTAATGGGCCTCATGGCTGGGGAGGAGGTCTCTCTGCGCTTCCCTCCACTGATGGCGCCAGAACTCTTAGTTTGGCAACCGCCCCCGGTCTCCGGTCCAACATTGACCCACAGTCTCTTGGTGGGGATAGCGTGTGGAAACCCAAGCCGCCTCCTGCAGCCCCACCAAGCCAGTCAGCAAGTGCTGGTGGACGACGTGGGCGTGCTGGAAGAAAAACTGAAGGTGCACCGCAAGCGAGTCCGAGTGAAATGCACCTCGACGCTTTTGGAAGTGTTTCGTATGAACCTGGTAGCAGAAAAGTGGGCGGCAAGTCCAGAGAAACAGGACCCCCAGGTGAGGAGGAGGAAAAACTGAAAGAACTTGCTGCGCAGGCTGCCCAAGGCTGGAGATATCCTCCAATGTTGGATATCCACTCACGCACTTTAGCAGCAGGATTTGATGACGAGCGTTTTGCACGAAGAACCAGCAACAAGATTGGTTCCCACTATTCTCCAAGTGCCAGTTTATTGACAATTAACACGACCTCGATCAGTGGGGGGTTGAAAGTTGAAAAGGCAAGGGACCCATTTGCTAATTCAAGCGGTGGACGTGTGTTTGGGGCACCCGCATTGCTATCACAGTCATTGCCTTCTGGTGCGACATCGATCTCAGCGGATGGTGCAGTACACATGGCCAACAAGCCTGTGGCCTCATGGAGACAAGCCCCTGTCGGATTTGATGCCGATGCTGCTCTCACAGGAAAAAGATGCGCTCCTCCACCGAAAGTTCCGGCGATGCCATCCTTGTGGGACCAATCTAATGCAGCCAGTGCTGCAGCCCAGAGCGTAGTAAATGCCAGCGCGGATCTTTCTGAATCAACCACCCAGGGTGGATTTGAACCTGGTACCAACGCTCACCAGGCAGATGTCTCTTCCGCTGATGCAATGGAACGCGCCGCTGATGAAAGACAGGCAGAAATTCGGTACTTGCATTACCTAAAGGACGGCATCGATACGGACACTGTTGCGGCAATGAAAGAGGAATGGGTTGTAAATGTTCTCGAGCTACTTCCGTCTTTGCCCCAGGAACCGGACACTGGAGTCGAAAAGCTGCTGCGGAGAGTTTTGCAGGAAATGAAAGGGGACTACTTCTTCAGTATGAAAAAGTCCATGCTTGATTACATGTTACGTTCTGAATCAGAAAGAAATCGGCTAGGAATTTCTCAAATTCCAATTGAGTGTCAACCAGAAGGTTGGGGCTGGGGAGAGGGCAAAGTGGTACCGGATGCTCCCTTATTTTGGCGACGAAATGTTGAGGTTGCTCACTCGTGTATCTCCGACAAGCTTCTGGTTGTCGATGTCCACATGGTGCAAGTTCTTGACTTGTGGCAGCAGTACGCAGGAAAATTGTTGGTTGCATTGCCCACCACTGATAACGAGGCACAGACTCAAAATTGGGAACCCCAGACAATCCGCCAGTTCAAAGAGCAGCAACTTAGACATTGCAAATCCGTCACCCAGGAACTAATGGACGAGTGGCTCCCGACAGCAACGGCAATCTTCAAGGATGCCATGGAAAATGGGACATTTGAAGTTCCATCATCGAAATATGAGACCTACTTCGAGGCTCTGTCGATACTCATGAGTAATCATGTTCGTGCACTCGTAACTACTTCAGTTGACGCGATGGTTGCTTTCTTCAAGCGGTTCGAGGAAGAACACATGGTGCAAACCACTGCTAAAAAGGGTACATCACAAAAGCCATACTCTGCGCAAAGTACTTGCATGCACAGGCCTGCATTCAGCGTCGTGCTTGAGGTTGACGAGAAGACCAATTCTATTGGTTTTGATACTTCTCCCCAAGACATCAAGCGGGAGGTTCTCGAGGTATTCGAAAACATCATCGATTGTCTCGCAAAGGTGCCCCGTGTAGAAATCAAGGGCAACCTTCCATTTGCCATGTCTGAATCCAATGCAGGCCGCCGTACTGAGCTTTTCGCCGTTCGCAAGGACGAAGTAGTAATCATGGAAGCTCGTGCGTACATTCTGCAAGTGCTGGAGCAAAATTTCCAGATGACTAAAGAGCGCATCAATATTTATGACGATTACAATTTCTTGATCACGTCTGGACCAGAAATCGATGAATTTGTTACTGCTGGTACGTCAGAGCATGGCCTACCAGCTTACGACGAGCATCTTGCAAAGTTCGCTGAGGGCAAGATGAAATTGGCTAAGAACGCACCTACCGAAATGCCGGTAACTTTGATTCTAGTCAAGTGCGTAAGGGTGAACGAGCAGCTGACTCAGTACTCCGCTGACCTTACCCAGAAACTCCTCCACACCATTTCCCAGGATAACATCCTTCGCAACTTGTCGTTGGTGAAGAAGTACAAGGCAGTCAGCACAAAGCTCAGCAAAACGCCCACGGAGAGTGAGGATTTGGTGGAGCTTGAGGAGTACTTGCAGACCATCAACAAGGTGGAGAAGGCTCAGCTAGATGACGAGGTTCGCGAGGTACAAGAAAGACTTCTTTTCTTGTTTTCACACGGATTCTCTGTCCCGGACGAGCTTCTCACAGCCACTAGTACAACCTTCAAGTGGGTTAAGGACATCCCTGGAATCGTTAAGGACGCCGACGATATGCTTACCAGTGCCCGTTTCGGAATCGAGGGCAAGTTCGACAACACTCGCGACAAATTCGAAGCTAGCTTCGAAGAGATGGATGGTCGTGTGGAAGCGTTCAACAAGAAGGCGGACATGAAGGAGCTCTGGCAATATGTGGATGAACTGGAGACTCTCAAAAAGGATCTCAGTCAGGCAGCCGAAACCGCCGAGGCAATGAACGAAGAAGAAGAGCGTCTGGGTAAGCCAGTGACAGAATTCGATCGTTTGCCAATGATCAATAAATCCCTCGAGCCATTCGATAAGCTTTGGACTACAGTTGCCGACTACCAGAAAAAGAACCAAGCATGGACGAAGGGTTGTATCTTTGTTCTCGATGCCGAGGAAGTTGACAAAGAAGTGCAGCAGATGTGGAGAACCGTTTACAAGCTCAGCAAGACCTTAACTGAACAGGCACCCGGCGTTGCCAGTGTGGCATTAAATGTTAAAGAACGCCTGGACGAATTCAAGAGTAGCATTCCGCTGATTGCTTCTTTATGTAACAAAGGTCTGCGTGACCGTCATTGGAAACAAATGGGGCAAGTCATTGGTTTCCCTATTCAGCCGGATGACCATTCGTCTCTGTCTCGTTTCCAAGATCTTGGTGTCGACAAATACCTGACTCAATTGGATACTGTTTCAGAATCTGCTTCAAAGGAGTGGAGTATTGAGAAAACTCTTGTTAAAATGAAGGAGGAATTTGGACCAATGACGTTTGATTTGCAGCCATACAAAGAATCGGGAACTTACGTCCTTGGTGGCACGTCACTCGAAGAGATCACAGTATTGCTTGATGATCACATTGTCAAAACTCAAACAATGAGAGGTTCTCCCTACGCAAAGCCTTTTATAGACGAAATTGGCGATTGGGATAGCTTGCTGCAAAACATGCAGGACACCATTGATGAATGGACGTCATGTCAAAACACCTGGCTCTACCTCGAGCCAATCTTTAGTTCCGACGACATTATGAAACAAATGCCCGTCGAGGGTCAGAAATTCAGAAAAGTCGACAAGACTTACAGAGGTATTATGGACGAAATTTTCAAGGTGCCTGCATGTCTAAAGGCCGCAAAGATCCCCAATGTGTTGGAGAATCTGCAAGAGTGTAACAAATTGTTGGAGGAAATTCAAAAGGGCTTGAACGCATATTTGGAAATGAAGCGACTCTACTTCCCACGTTTCTTCTTCTTGTCCAACGACGAACTCTTAGAAATTTTAGCAGAGACCAAGGACCCCCTTCGTGTTCAGCCCCATTTGAAGAAATGTTTTGATGGTCTTACTGCCCTAGAATTCACAGATGCCATGACAATTGTGTCAATGTGCTCCTCTGAAAAAGAAGTTGTACCATTCGTTGAGGTTCTAGATCCTGCCACCGCGCGCGGAGCTGTTGAAGTGTGGCTTCTGGATGTAGAACGAATTATGCGAGACACTTTGAAAGCTGTGTGCCAAGAAGCTATTGCTGATTACCCAACAAAGTCAAGAATCGCATGGACAGGAGACTGGCCTGGCCAGCTGGTCCTCAATGTGTCACAGTTGTACTGGACCAAAGATTTTGAAGAAGCTTGCGCCACAGATGGAGCTGCAGGAGTAGCCAAATACGTCGATGTTCTAGAAACGTACTTGGATGACATTATCAACGCGGTACGCGGCGAACTACCCAAACTGGCCCGACGAACATTATCTGCTCTCACCGTCATTGACGTGCATGCTCGTGACGTAATGCTCATGCTCAAGAAAAACGGAGTGTCGGATCCTGCTGATTTCGACTGGATGTCACAGCTGCGATACTACTGGGAAGACGACAGTTTACAGGTGAAGATGATCAGTTCGGTCCTCGAATACGGATACGAATACATCGGTAACTCTGGCAGGCTGGTTATCACGCCACTCACGGATCGGTGCTACCGCACTCTGATGGGTGCCCTGCACTTGCAGTATGGTGGTGCTCCGGAAGGTCCTGCAGGAACGGGCAAGACGGAAACAGTCAAGGACTTGTCTAAGGCTCTCGCCAGGCAATGTGTAGTCTTCAACTGCTCTGATCAGCTCGATTACTTGGCGATGGCCAAGTTCTTCAAGGGACTTGCAGGAACCGGTGCATGGGCTTGTTTCGATGAGTTCAATCGCATTACCCTGGAAGTGTTGTCTGTTGTTGCACAGCAAGTCACGCAGATTCAACAGGCCATCGCGCAGAGATTGACCGAGTTTGATTTCGAAGGTTCTCACATCAAATTGAGGTGGACAGCCAACTCTTTCATCACGATGAATCCTGGATATGCTGGTCGTGCTGCTTTGCCAGACAATTTGAAGGCCCTATTCCGCACTGTAGCTATGATGGTTCCTGATTACGCAATGATTGCAGAAATTATTCTCATGTCGTTTGGATACGAGCATGCGAAGCATTTGTCAACCAAAATCACGTCCACTTACAAGCTGTGCTCTGAGCAGCTCTCCTCGCAGTGCCACTATGACTACGGTATGCGTGCAGTGATGGCTGTGATCCGTGCAGCTGGTAACTTGAAACGTAAATATGGCACAGAGAACGAAGAGATCCTGATGCTTCGAGCAATCCAAGACGTGAACCTCGCCAAGTTTTTGTCTCACGATATTCCACTTTTCAATGGTATTACTTCCGATTTGTTCCCTGGAGTTAAATTACCCGAACCAGATTACAAAGATTTAATGGCTGCGGTTATGGTCAATGTGGAGAAGTTCAAGCTTCAACCTGAGTCTAATTTCCTCGAAAAGATCGTCCAGTTGTATGAAATGGTCGTGGTCCGACACGGATTGATGGTTGTTGGTGATCCTTTCTCGGGCAAGACCAGCAACATTCGTTGTTTAGCCGGTGCTTTGACAGTGCTGGAAGAAAGAAAGCAAATGCCATGTGCATTTGGCGACCACGAGCTCGCCACTGACATGATTCTGTTGAACCCAAAATCTGTGACTATGGGGCAGTTATACGGATGCTTCGATGATGTTTCGCACGAGTGGACAGACGGTGTGCTTGCGATTCAATACCGCAAGGCTGCGTCTGCTGCTGACGGCCGTCGTAAGTGGGTGGTCTTTGATGGGCCTGTTGACGCAATCTGGATTGAGAACATGAACACTGTGCTCGATGACAACAAGAAGCTTTGCTTGAACTCTGGTGAAATCATTCAGATGTCCGCAGAAATGACGATGATGTTTGAACCCAAGGATCTAGACGTGGCATCTCCTGCTACTGTGTCGCGCTGTGGCATGGTATTTATGGAGCCCCACAAACTAGGATGGAGGCCTGTTGTTGCTTCGTGGTTTAATACGCTGCCTGCTTGTATCCAGGGTAACGAAAAGGTCAAGGCATCGCTTCAAGCCAATTTTGATTGGTTTATTGATACCCTGCTATTTTTCGTGAGGCGTGAAACCAAGGAGCTTGCGCCAACAAGCCCTATCATGATGGTCAACAGCCTGATCACCCTCTTCACTAGTCTGCTGGACGAGTTCAACGACGAAGCTGTCATTAGTACGGTCTCTGAGAAGGATCTGATCAACTGGGTGGACGGCGTTTTTCTCTTCTGTTTGGTCTGGTCCGTTGGGGGCACTTTGACCAAGGATAGCCGCGAATTGTTCGATGCCAAGTTGCGTGCCATGGTTAATGGCGACGAAGGCGAAGAAACCCCACCAAAGAAAGTACCGATGATGTTCCCGTCCTCGGGTCTAGTATATGCGTACGTCTTTGAGAAGGAAGGCAAAGGCAAGTGGAAGAAATGGGAGGACACTCTTGACAAGAACTATGAAATCGATCCCAAGGCGAAGTTCAGCGCTATCACTGTGCCAACCTCTGATACGGCAAGGTACACATTCCTTGCAGACCATCTGCTTCAGCATGGGAAGCAGATCCTCTTTGTGGGTGGAACTGGTACTGGAAAAACCATTGACCTCCACACTTATCTGCTGGGCCTCTCCGACGAAAAGTTTGTGGTGCTTGAAACTCAATTCTCTGCCCAGACCTCTGCTAATCAGACTCAAGACGTCATTGACCAGAAGTTAGACAAGCGAAGAAAAGGTGTCTTCGGGCCTCCTCCAGGCAAGAAAATGATGATTTTCGTGGATGACTTGAACATGCCTGAGGTTGAGGTATACGGGGCACAGCCACCGCTTGAGCTCGTACGGCAGTTTATGGACCATGGCGGCTGGTACGACCTGAAGGAAATGACTTTCCGCACATTGGTCGACATCCAGTTCTGCTCTGCTATGGGTCCACCTGGAGGGGGTCGGAACAACATCACGCCTCGCCTCGTTCGTCATTTCAACGTAGTGGGCATGACTGAAGTGGAATCTGCAGTACTTATCAAAATTTTCAGCACGGTGATGAATTGGTTTGTCTCTTCAAAAGGAATCAGTGGGGATATTGCAAAGTGCACCAAAGCCGTGGTGGATGGTACCCTTCTCGTTTACAACGAAGCGATCGCAAATCTCTTGCCGACCCCTGCCAAGTCCCACTACTTGTTCAACCTGCGAGACTACGCAAGGATTGTCCAGGGTGTGTGTCTGGTACGTGCAAATGAAATCGGGACCGACAAGCCCAAATTTTGCAGGTTGTGGATCCATGAGTGCACTAGAGTTATAGCCGATCGTCTGATAGACGACCAAGACAAGTCGTGGTTCTTGGGCATGATGAAAGTCGCAACGAAAGAGCACTTCGGCCTCAAGTTCGATGACGTATGCAATTTTTTGATCCCTGAAGAATCTAGTGACAGGGAAATCACTCTTACTTACTTGCGTAACCTCATGTGGGGCGATTACAAGGTACCTGGTGCGGAACCCAAGCTGTACGACGAGATTGAGAGCATCACAGGAATTCACAAGGTGATCGACGAATACTTGGACGAGTACAACGCCATGGCCACCAAGCCAATGAATCTTGTTATGTTCAACTTCGCGATCGAGCACACGTCCCGTTTGGCACGTATTTTCAAGATTCCCGGTGGCAACGCGTTGCTAGTGGGTATGGGTGGTTCAGGCAGACAATCATTGTCTCGACTTGCCACGTTCATGTCCGAGTTTGATTGCTTTCAAATTGAAATCTCCAAAAGTTACGGCATCAACGAGTGGTATGAAGACATTAAAAAATGTCTAATTGCGGCAGGTGGTGCAGGCAAGCCTACCGTTTTCCTATTCACCGACACACAAGTGAAGTACGAATCTTTCGTCGAAGACATCAACAACATTCTCAACACCGGTGAAATTCCCAACCTGTTCCCTGCAGACGAGAAGGCCCAAATTGTAGAGATGGTGCGTGGCGCTGCCAAGGCAGAAGGTTTGAAGATAGAGACTCCTGGAGAATTTTACAGTTACTTCCTTGGACGAGTGAGGGATAATCTACACATTTCATTGTGTTTCAGTCCTATTGGAGATGCGTTCCGTACAAGATTGCGCCAGTTCCCCAGTCTTATCAACTGCTGTACCATCGACTGGTTCACAGCGTGGCCAAATGATGCTTTGCAAGCTGTCGCAACAAAGTTCTTGGAAGAGGTAGAGTTCAAAGATGATACCACCCGCAACGGGTCAATGGCCATGTGCATCGAATTTCACATGAGTACCAGGAACACTGCAGCCAAATTCCTGAACGAGCTTCGAAGAAATTACTACGTCACACCAACGTCGTACCTGGAACTGATCAGCACTTTCAAGACTATTCTTGGTGCCAAGCGTGCGGAAGTGTCAGCTGCCAAAAAACGTTACGATGTCGGTCTCGGGAAGCTCATCGCTACTGAGGAGTCTGTGGAAGGAATGAAACAAGAGATCATTGAACTCCAACCTGTGCTGGTCACAACGACCAAGGAAGTGGAGGACATGATGGTGGTAGTCGACACAGAAACCCAAGGTGCAGAGAAAATTAAGATAGTTGTAGAGGGTGAAGAAGCCATTGCGAAAGGCAAAGCAGACGAAGCAAACACAATCAAAACTGAGTGTGAAGCGGATCTTGCGGAGGCCATGCCAATCTTGCACGCTGCGCTTGCTGCGCTGGATACGCTCAACAAGTCCGATATTGTTGAAGTGAAGGCGATGAAGACGCCGCCAGGTGGCGTTAGACTTACAATGGAGGCTCTGTGCTACTTCTTTGGTGTCAAGGCCGTCAAAATTAAGGATCCTGATGACCCGACAAAAAAGATACAGGATTACTGGGAGCCGGCCAAGAAGGAAATTCTGGGCAATTCCAACTTGCTGAAAGACCTTAAGGCTTTCGACAAAGACAACATTGACCCGAAAATCATCAATAAGATGCAATCATTTATGCACAACCCTGATTTCGATCCCGATGTTGTGAAGAAGGCGTCAAAGGCAGCTCACGGCCTTTGCTGCTGGGCACGCGCAATGGTTTCCTACGACAGGGTAGCCAAGGTCGTTGCCCCCAAGAAAGCAAAACTTGCAGGCGCCGAGGCAGAATACGCCGAAGTGATGGTAGGTCTTAAGGGAAAACAGGCGGAGTTGAAGAAGGTTATGGACAAACTCCAAGCGCTTGACATTCAGCTGAAGGGGTGCGTTGCAAAAAAGAAGCAACTCGCAGACCAGATCGAGGATTGTGTCAATAAGTTAGAGAGGGCAGAAAAGCTCATCTCTGGTTTGGGTGGCGAAAAGTCAAGGTGGGGCCAAGCATCTGTTGCACTGGGCGAAGTGTACGAGAACCTTGTCAGTGACGTGCTGATATCTTCTGGTGTGATCGCGTATCTTGGTGCTTTTACTGCAGATTACAGACAGGAGATTATTACAGGCTGGAAGGAACAAAGTTTAGGCGCAGGTTTGACCCCCTCCGAGAAATTTTCATTAGACAGAACACTGGGAGACCCCGTGAAAATCAGGGAATGGAACATATGTGGCTTGCCGTCTGATTCGTTTTCCACCGAGAATGGCATCATTGTAGATATGGCGAAACGCTGGCCACTGATGATCGATCCCCAGGGCCAGGCAAACATCTGGGTGCGAAATATGGAGAAAGATCACGAATTGGTGGTCATCAAACTCACTGACAGCGACTACTTGCGCCAAATGGAGCTTGCGTTACAGTTCGGAAAGCCCGTGCTTCTAGAAAACATCGGTGAGGAATTGGACTCCGCTTTAGAGCCAGTTTTGCTAAAGCAGGTCTTCAAGAAGGGTGGTGTAATGATGATCAAGCTTGGTGAAGCTCTCGTCGAGTACAGCGACCAATTTCGCTTCTACATGACCACAACAATGCGTAACCCGCATTACTTGCCTGAAGTGTCTGTCAAGGTGACTCTCCTCAACTTCATGATCACGCCAACTGGCCTGCAGGAGCAGATGCTTGGTATCGTCGTCGCAAAGGAAAAGCCTGAGCTCGAAGAGGAGAAAAATAGATTGATTCTCGAATCGGCCGCAAACAAAAAGCAGCTTAAGGAAATCGAAGACAAGATTCTGCATGTGCTCAGTTCAAGTAGCGGCAATATTTTAGATGACGCAAGTGCTATTGAGGTGCTGTCAGAGGCCAAGATCGTGTCTGATGACATCGCTGAGAAGCAGATTATTGCAGAGGAGACCGAGAAGCGCATTGACGACGCACGCATGGGATACACACCTGTCGCTATCCGTGCATCTGCCTTGTTCTTCTGCATTTCTGACCTTGCAAACATAGAGCCCACCTACCAGTATTCGTTAAAATGGTTCAACAACATCTTCTTGTTTTCCATCGACAACAGTGACGCGTCAACTAATTTGTCAGCCCGTATTGAAAATTTGTGCGAATATTTCACTTACATGCTGTACAAAAACGTTTGCCGCAGTCTGTTTGAGAAAGACAAACTTTTGTTCTCTTTCTTGCTTTCCATCAAGATTCTCGAAGCTGAACAACCTGAAGTAAGCCCAGCTAATGAATTTAGATTCTTGCTCACTGGTGGCGTGGCGGCAGACATTCCACCTAACCACTTATCTGAGTGGCTGCCAGATCGTTCGTGGGGTGAATTTTGTCGCCTAGAGTTAGCCGCACCGCCCATGAAAGGCATTGTTGCTTCGTTGAAACAGTTCGAATCGGAGTGGCGAGAAATTTATGACAGCGATGCTGCGCACAGAGCAGTTTATCCGGGTCCGTGGAAAGACATGACGATGATGCAGCGTTTGATGGTAACACGCTGCATCCGCCCCGACAGAGTTGTCTCGGCAGTGCAGGACTTCGTTGTGAACTTGAGAGAAGCGAACAACCTCATGGGTCAAAGGTATATCGAGCCTCCTGCGTTTGATCTCCTCGGGCCTTTCGAGGAGTCCAATTCGGTCACCCCCATCATTTTTATTTTGTCGGCTGGCTCTGATCCTATGCTCACAATTTACAAATTTGCCGAACAGCAAGAAATTCCTGTCAATGCTCTGTCACTAGGACAAGGACAAGGCCCACTGGCTGAAAAGATGATTGAGAAGGGCACTGGTGATGGTTCGTGGGTCATTCTGCAAAACTGCCACGTATATCCTAGATGGATGACCACGCTTGAAAGAATTTGTGAGGAGATGGACATCAACAAAAACCACAAGCAATTCCGATTGTGGCTGACCAGTTACCCAAGCAAAGATTTGCCGGTTGCTGTGCTCCAAAACGGGGTGAAGCTGACCAATGAGCCACCTAAGGGGCTGCGTGCAAACTTGCTTGGCTCCTATCTGCTAGACCCAATCAGCGACATGGAATTCTTCGACGGATGCAGCGATGGCCCCGCCTTCCACAAGCTCTTGTACGGTCTGTGCTTCTTCCATGCCATCATTCAAGAACGCCGTAAGTTCGGACCTCTTGGGTGGAACATTGCCTACGAGTTCAACGAGTCTGATCTGCGTATCAGCGTGCGGCAGTTATCAATGTTCCTCAGCGACAATAAGGAGGACAAATTACCGCTGAAAGCGCTTATGTATATTACCGGGCAGTGCAACTATGGTGGCCGTGTAACCGATGGCTTCGACCGCACTTGCCTCGTGGCTATCCTTAAGAATTACTTCTGCGACGAGATCGTGGATCCGGGATACAAACTCTCGGATTCTGGTGTTTATATTGCACCGGAAGACGTTGGGTACGAATCTACGCTTGATCATATTCGAGCACTTCCAATCAACATGGACCCAGAGGTATTTGGAATGCATACGAATGCAGATATCACCAAGGACCAGAACGAAACTTTCGAGATGCTGGACTCACTTATGACAACGCAGGCCAGAGCCACCGGAGGAGGTGGTGATGGCCCTGAGGCGACTGTGGACAAGGCTGCCGATAGTATGCTCCAGAAGCTGCCGGCTAATTTCGACGTGGAATTAATTCAAAAGAAATTTCCTGTTCTGTACGAGGAATCTATGAACACGGTGCTTTGCCAAGAACTCATCCGCTTCAACGCCCTGCTTACTGTAATTCGATCCTCTCTAACAAACGTGAAGAAAGCTTTGGTCGGTCTTGTCGTAATGAGTGCTCAGTTAGAAACGGTGTTCAACAGCGTATACGATGGCAAAATTCCCGCCCTGTTTAAAGGGTCCTCATACCCTTCACTCAAGCCAATTGGATCCTATTTTACCGATCTCTTAGAAAGGCTCTCATTCTTCCAAACATGGGTGGATAATGGCATGCCAATAACCTTCTGGCTTTCAGGTTTCTTCTTCACGCAGGGGTTCCTGACCGGTGCGTCGCAGAACATGGCAAGAGCAAACGGAATCCCTATTGACACTCTGGGTTACACGTGCAAATTCTTGCCCCAGCCCAGAGCGGAGGTCAATAATATGAAGAGGCCAGAAACGGGGGTTTACACCTACGGTTTATACTTAGAAGGTGCGCGATGGGATTACGAGAAGGCGCAACTTGGCGAGTCTCGACCGAAAGAGCTTTTCACGCAAGTCCCGGTTATATGGATGAAGCCGTTCGTGAGCAAAGACATACCCTTCATCCCACATTACAATTGCCCGCTCTACAAAACCAGCGACCGCCGTGGTATTTTGATGACCACAGGGCACTCCACGAATTTCGTCATGCCGATCCAGACACCTTCAGACATGAAGCCTGAGCACTGGATCAAGCGTGGGGTAGCAATGCTCACGCAGCTAGACATATAGTTTAGATAGTACATAGTACACCACCCAGTATCTATGCATATGCATGAAAACTATATATGTATGATGTATATCTGATATTTATTATTATACACGCAATAATAATTATG
>Ga0115100_10044435_pt1 | contig 13515 bp, 2 predicted proteins | sample MBTome_3_FD_89642 | JGI IMG/M metagenome (GOLD analysis project Ga0115100, IMG submission 89642) | Marine eukaryotic communities from Pacific Ocean to study complex ecological interactions - MBTS_2Apr14_M1_3um Metatranscriptome... | ecosystem: Environmental > Aquatic > Marine > Oceanic | place... | reverse complement strand
CGGGAAAAGGATGTTTATTAAGAATGTATAAAATTGGGGTTTTTTTTTGTTGTTGGTTTTGAAGTTGAATGTAAATTGAAGGAAGGAAGTTAGGGGTTTGACAAAGGCGTGCAGCAAGTGAGCCCGCTATATAAATAAAAGATAAATAAAAGAACCGGCAGCAAAAACAACCAAGGTATCTATTTCTAGATGGGAGAAAAGAGCAAAGTGTTGGAAAAAATAAAATAATGTTAAAAATGGATTGCTTCCTTTTTCATCCCAATAAAATTGGCTGTTTGTTTGTTTGTTGTTGTAACTTGTAACTTGTTGTTGACGGCTTTTGTTTTGCTTGCCCATCTGTGAGCACACACTGATCTCCTTCTTCCCCCCGCCCATTCTTTTCTTCAAAATCATGGCCATGAACCACAAAGGACAAAAGAAAATAGAATGTAAAATAGAATGTTGACGATCATTCGTCCCTGTCTGTGAGCGTGAAAGTTTCAGCAGAGCCGGCGCCCTCAAGCGTAAAGAGCTCAGTCTTGAGAGAGTTTATCTTCACAATTTCCGAAATATGGAAGGTGATGGTACCAGTTTCCATGTCCAACTCCCAGCTTTCGAGGAATGGGTCGGTAGAATCTTCGATGAGTTGTTCGATATCCTTTTGCACTTGTACCAATGCGTTTCCGACAGGTGCCATGTCGAAGAAAGTCCCATCGTTCATCACAACGTGAACTGTCACCGTCTCTTCAGCGAGGAACTGCTTGATCAAGTCCAGCGACGCCGCGCCAATGTCAATCGTGATAATGGTGCCGTCCGTGTCGACCACCTCGGAGTTTTCATCTAAGGTGACGCCGCCGGACGACCCAGGCCCATCAATCTTAACAAAGGAAGGTTGAAAAGTGCTGGCGTCGATCGTCTCGCTAAACGTGCCTTTAATCCAACCTAGCTCGGTATCCATACTCCACGTCAGCAACGTTGGTTTTTTGGCGTCGTTGACCAGATTTCCGTTTCCGACGTTCGTCACAGATTCCACCACCGTGTTTGACCCAGTCATGTCAAAGGCTGCTGCAGAGGTTACCGACAAGTAGCAGTTCCCAACTGCGGTGCACAAGTTGTCGTTCCTGGCAATCTCATTCAAGTCTGCTTGCTCCATATTCAGCGTGATCGAAGTTCCGTCCACGTCGACTGGCGTGGAGGCACCCAAGGTGAAATGTTGCGTCACCCCATCCTGCAATTGAGCCGCAGATTGCAGCGTGAGACCCGCACCCAACGTTGCAGCATCTACAGTCTCGTCAAACACAATCGTGATCTCACCATCGTTTAAGTCCAACCTGAAGCTGGTGATTTCGCAACCAACGCTGTCGGGATTGTACCCGTTGACGGTAGCAATGCCCAGCGGGGCGTCTGCTCCGAATGCAGTGATGGTATTCACGCCTGTCATGTCTTTCGCAAACGCCGTGCCGAACGCCAGCGCCGTCGATGCGTGGTCAACTGCAAGCACTTGGTCAAGCTTGAGCGCATTCATGTCGTCTACTGCGAGCTTGATAACAATCACTGTCCCGTCTTCTAACGATTTTGTGTCGAAGCTCCCTACCAGGTGCGATGCAGCATCCTTAACAAAGGTAAGCGCGGTTGGGGTAACCGACGACGCAAGGATGGTCTCATCAAATGTCAGGCTCAACTCAAAATCATTCATGTCAAACGTGAAAGCCACCAAATTTGGATCAGTCGTGTCGCCTTCAAAGTTGTTGGCCGACAAAACTTGAGCGGCGTCGGCACCCACAGCATTTACAGGCTTTGCATTCATGTCGCTGATCGCACCACCTTCAACCTGCAAAAACACGCTCCCGGCATCCACAGCTAGATTTGTATTTTTCTTGATTGCGTTCATGTCCAGGACATCCATTGTAATTGTAATTTCAGTTGAGCGTGCAGTGCTTGCAGTGCCACCAACTAGCCGCCGAAAGTGCGTGGCATCGTCAGCTTTCCACTGCAAGATCAGCATGCTTGTGTCAATAGCTGGAGCCATTGTCTCGTCAAATGTGAGCGTTAGCAATCCAGCTCCGTTCATACTGAGTTTCCAATCCACCAGAGTTGGTTTGACGTTATCTTCCTGGAACTTGGTGGCCGCGGAATCAACAGCAAGCGTGTCAACTACAACCAAAGGATTGAGATCCATGTCGGTCAGCTCAATCTGAGCTCCCGACCCAACGCTCAAGTGGCAGTTGCCAGCACTCGTTGCCAAGTTGCTCAGGGCTTTGATGGCGTTCAAGTCTTTTGTGGCGAGCTGCAGGGTGATGACAGGCCCGTCACTCGAGGTAGTGTACGTGTGCCCTGTGACGTCCGTACCAAGGCTGTAGCTTTCAAAGTTCAGGGAATTTGCTGCGCCAGAAGAAAGGACAAAGTCCTGTGCAACCTTGACCGTGCTAGCCTTAACCGTTTCGCTGAACGAGAGAATCACAATGCCTGTCGCCATGCTAAACTCAAACGAATCCAGCGTTGGAGGACTTACGTCAGGTCTAAATTCGGCGCCGTCGACGGCCATGGCGCTACCGCCGAGGTTGACGCGTGGTACGACCTTCTTGGTGTTCATGTCGGCGATGCCGCCTTCGAGGATTTCAAGCCATGATGTAGCCGACGTTCGGCCAATGTTCTTTCTTTTCAGCTCGTTCATTTCGTTGTTTGTAAGCTGGATCACAACGTCGAGGCCATCTTCGGAGTTCGAGACAACTGCAGCACCATTCAATTGAACCTGTGTGGGCACATCGCCATTTACAGAAGTCTCGTCAACCGTGGCTGAGGCTTGCAGCTTTATCTGATCAACATTGAGCGAAGAAATCTCCATTGTCTCCAAAAAGTGCAGAGTAAGCTTTGCATTATCCATGTCTAGATCCCACGAGTTAAGCTCTGGCCGCGTGCTGTCTGGAGTGTGCCCACCATTCGGCGTCTGCTGAGCGGTTGTGTCGGCAATCGGTTTGACATCAACGCCAGCCATGTCGTTGATGAAAGTGTCTGTCATGGAAATGAAAGTGGTGCCGTCTGAAATCGCTAATCCCGCATCCTTTGTCTTCTTGTTGATGTCAGTATCCTTCAAGACGAGCGTGATGACCATGCCATCGTCGCTTCTGGTCTTTGATTGGACTCCTGCCAGTGTCACTTTGGTGGCACCTGCAGCATCGTTGATGCTTTCCTTTGACTGAATGCTGATGGCACTGAAGTCAACAATAGAGTCGTCGACTGGCTCATTGAAGTTGAGGGTCAGCGTGTTGGAATTCATGTTCAATGAAAAGCTGAAAAGCTCCGGAGGCGTCGAATCTACAACCCAGTCGCCAGCTTCTTTGGCAGACGTGTGGGCAATGCCTACAAGAAGGTTGTCATCGACATCTGTGAAAGCGCCGGCACTAAAGCTGATGTGGGTGTGAGCTTTATTGTTGGCAAGCAAAGGAATGTTCTTGATCGCATCCATGTCGCTCTTGTCCAGCGCAATCCTGATCGATGTGTAATCGCTGTCAACATTGTCTGCGTGGCCTATCTCAACCAACGAGTTGCTACTAATACCATGCGACTTAACGCCGACAGTCGTACTGGCCGCAGAATACAGAGTCAACGAGCCAGGGACAAAGCTGCCTTCCTTGATTGTCTCGGTAAAGTGCATCAGAATGTACCCGTCGTTCATGTTCAGGTCAAAGGACTTGGTAGGATGCAGCTGTGGGGCGACGTCATCCGACGTGTACAAGGTAGCTGTGACAGCGTTGGAGCTTGGGATGGCTTCAATATTGTTTGGCTTTGGGTCAGTCACAGCACCCTCAGCAAAGATCATGAAAATGGTGGTTGCCGGCGTCAAGAATGCGTTTGCCTTGATTGCGTTCATGTCGGCATCGTCAAGCTCGAGAGTAAGCTGCGTTTCAGAAACCTCGGCCTTGGTGCCTGCATTTTGCAACGTGTACGAGCCCCCGACTGATGGCGATGTCTTATGGTCTTGAAAAGTGATTCCGGTGGCGGTCAGCGAGGCAAGTTCAACAGTCTCGGAAAAAGTCAAGTAGAGCATGCTGGTGCTCATGTCCAGATCGAAGCCTGTGACGGTTGGAGAAGTCGAGTCTTGAGTGAAGCCGTTTTCTGCAACTTCGAGGCCAACGTTTGCGGTAATCGCATTTGGCGTCATGTCCTTGATCAGCGTGCTGTCAATGCTGATGAACGTTGTGGTCGCGCTGACGGCAAGGCCGTCGACGTGCTTGATGGCGTTCAAGTCGGCATCGTCCAGTTCGATGGTCATGGTGGTGTCCGTGTCGGTTTCCGTGACGGTGCCCCCGGTTAGACGGACCGCATCGATGGTTGGTGTTGCAGCATCCTGGAATATAATTGAGGTCAGCTGCTTTTGGGTGATGTCAACGACTTCGGAGAACGACAGGGTGAGCACGCCCTTTCCTTGACCGTTGTCGAGCGAGAACTCAAACCCGTCCAGGTTAGGCGGCGTTGCATCTCCATCGTAATCGTTGACTTGAATCGCTTTGTCAACTGCAAGTGGAAGGGCGTCCCGCTCGCTGAAATCACGAACAACTTTCGAATCCATCGAAAGGAATGTGTCTGCTTTCCCTGTGCACAGGTTGCGGAACGACTTCATGGCATCTAAATCGGCCTTGTCGAGATCAACCACAATTTCAAAGCCGCTGGAGCTAGATGTGCTACTTGCGGTGGTCAGCGTGTGCTCCTCGCCGCCTGAGCCATCGGCTGAGTTTTGCAACGTCAGGTACTTGGCATTAAAAGTGCTTACGTCGACAACGCCAGAGAACCTCAAGGTCAGCATGCCGGCTCCGTCCAAATCAAGATCAAAGTTGTCTAGGGATGCTTCCTGCACATTTCCAAAGATCTCAACGTTGAGCGCGCTTCCCGCTATTGTAGCAACGTTTGGTCTGCCAGAGGTATCCTGGATCATGGCAGCGCCAATAGACACGTGTGTGTTGCTCTTTTGGGATGCAAGACCGGTGATGATCAGCACTTTTTCAAAATCATCTTTCAACAGCGTGATGACTACTTCCAGCTTTGTTTCGTCATCGCTGTATGCCGACGAGTCGTAGCCAGTCAGCTTGAAGAAGTCGACGCCTTCGAGGCCCGCTTCGTCTCCGTTTGCATAAAGAGTAATTTTGCTGCCGTCAATTTGATCTTTGTCCATCGGTTCGTTGAAGCTGACTCGAAGTTGCCCAAGAGTTGCATCATATGCCTCAAAAGATACAATCTCTGGATCGGTCGCGTCATCCACGTAGTCTGTGGCCTTTAATACTGGAAGGTTCAAAGCCACATTGGGCAAAGCAGCATTCTTGACTTGACGAAGATCCTTCACAACGGAATCAGTCATGGCAATGTACGTATCGTCTTTTTTAGTGGCCATGTTTGTGATTGCCTTTATGGCCAAAACATCTGCATCAAGCAGTGTCACCTCTGACACTGCACCGTACTGCGGAAGGTTGGCGGTATCCTTTGGACCGCCATTCAGCTTGTACGAAGCCGAACCGTCTGCGTTCTGAATTGTGATGAACGACGCTTCAACCTCGTGCGATGCCACAGGCTCGTTAAACGTCAAGGTCAGCTTGTTTAATTCAAGGTTGATGACAAACTTCTCAAGCACCGCGCCTTGAGTGTCAAGCTGCACGGCTTGAGCCTTTCGGGTGACGTCTGCATTGGTTACTTCAACAACGCTGTTGCCAAAAGTATCCTTGATGAGCGGCTGGTCGTTCTGTGCACCACCAGTGATGGTGGCCCGCACATAGCAGCTGAACGTACTTGCACACAGTGCTGGACGCTGCTTGATTGCGTTCATATCGACTCGTTCAAGGTCGATCACAATCGTTGCACCTCGTCCACTACGTGTACTACCTCCTACAAGATTGTAGAAAAAGTCGGCGTTTTGCGCATCCGTGACGTCCATCTGTTGTGCAGAGTCGAGCCGAATCGCGTTTGCGTTGATGGTCAAAGGGTCGACCGGCTCTGAAAACGACAGCGTCAGTGTATTTGCATCATAATCAAATTCGACGAATTGTGAAATCTCTGGCTTGGTAATGTCATCTGCAAGGCTGCCTGTATTTTTGCCCGTGACCGTCTCAACACTGAGGCCCGCCATGTCTGTAATTGCTAGGCTGCTCAACCCTAAGTAGCATTTATCCGCTGCTGTACAAATGTCTTTTGCCTTCAAGAGGTCCACGTCGGTGGTCTCAATGTCAATTTTAATAACAGTGCCGTCCACCGAGCTGCTGTCAGCAGCATTGAACTCATATGGCGTGTTGGTTGATGGATCTGAACCCCCAAACAAGTAAATGTGCTCCGTGAGGAGGTTATCAACGTTCATGGTTTCGTCAAACGTGATTGTAATTGATTCAGATCCAGTAACCATACTGGTAGTGAACGAAAGTACCTTTGGCCGTATGTCATCTGGCGCGACGTTTGCCGCAACGACCACCTGCTCAAGGATGCCGTTGGAGGCCATATCTGTGACAGCATTTGCCGAAAGCTTAATAAAAGTGTTGGTTCCGTCGACGGCCAAATTTTGTAACTTCTTCAACGCATTCAATTCTGCGGTTGAGACTACAAACTCAACAGTCAACCCATCCGTGGCCAAGTAGGTGCCACCGCCAAGAGGGACTGATTCAGTCACTGCTGATGTAACACCATCCGTGTTTTGAATCGTCATCAATCCCATGTCTACTTTGTCTAAAGGCACGTCGTCGCCACCTTCCATGGTTTCGGTAAAGCTCAAGACAACTTTGCCGTCAGCCATGTCCAGGGTGAACGATTCAAGGACTGGTTTTGTGCCGTCACTGGTGAAGGTCCTCACTCGCTGCGCACTTCCTTCGGCAACTTCAGTGACAGCGATATTGCTTTGATCATTGACAAGCTCGTTGGCAATCGAAATCCAAGTGTTGTCGTCGCCATTCACGTCACCAGTAGCAAGACCTCTTTTTGACTTGATGACCTCGAGATCATCTTTGAGAAGTTTGACAACAATTTGAGTCGAGTCAGCGCGTGCTGGATTTGTTTGCGCAACTTCCCCTGCAAGACGGTGCCAAACTGCGCCATTCTTATCCGATCCACTCTGAAGCACAATCTTGGTTGCATCGAAGGGATTGAACAAGTTGGTTACGTCCATTGTTTCTGAAAAAACAAGTGTCAACGTTTCAGCGGTGAGGTCGAGATCAAAGTGGTCGAGAGATGCCGCAATCTCATCATCCGCAAAAAACTTTGCCCTTTGGGCCAACCCAGATACAATTTCAACAACGAAATTTCCGTTCATGTCCTCTGCAGTTGCAGCCAACGCCATAAACGTGTTGGTAGTTGAAGTTGCGAGATTCTCACGCTTCTGCAGTTCGTTGAAATCAGACGACGTTAAAGACAACGTGAGCTCAGTGCCTGACGCAGCTGTTGCGTCACCAAAGACTTCTGCTGTTCCACCTGTAAGGAGCATGAAATGGGCACCGTTTGTAATCTCATCGTAAAAAGTAAGCTGTCCGCCCAAGAGGGTCGATACTTTCATGGTTTCGGAAAAGGTCATTTGAACAACTTTGTTATGCATGTCCAACTTGTACTCTAGTAATTCTGGATCCCGCTCATCTCTAGTAAATGCAGTGGCGTCAAATCCCGAGGTAACAGCAAGCTCTGAAAGAGAGTTGAAGTCTCCCTCAGCCGTTAAGACCATATCCCGCACACCATCCGCAAGTGCAGAAACCACAGTGGTTGGCTTGCTAGTTGCAAGCTGAACGTCTTTCTTCAGGTTGTTCATGTCGTCGTCAGTAAGAGTAATGGTTAGCTCTGTACTGTCGACCGTAGATTTTTCTTTAAAGCCGGTGAGCTTCAAAAATGGATCGCCAGTCGTTTTTCCGCCATGAATGGTGAAGAATGTTGGTTGAAGGGTCGATGCTTTCACTGTTTCTGAGAATGTCAAAACGAGGTAGCCATCGTGCATGTTTAAAGTCTGGCCTACAAGGGTTGGCGCCACGTTATCCGTTACAACGAGAGTTGCTGCCATACCAATAGTCTTCGCATCGATTGCAACTGCAGCTGGTAGAGCCATGTCCGTAACGGCACCCGCTTCAAACGTAATGAACGTGTTTGACACAGCCCCACTATCGCCATCTGCGGTTGAAATATCGCCATCCATGGTGCCGAGGCCAGTTGCTTTCTTGATGGCGTTTGCGTCGTCGTCATTCAAAGAAATGACGAGAGTCACGCTGTCTAAATTGGACGTGCTTTCTGCACCGCTGGTTAGCTTTCGCACGTTGTCCGTGCCACTGATGGATTCGGCATACTGGAGGGTAACCTTAGCAGGCACAAGCGATGAAGCCAGCACAGTTTCCGAAAAGGTCAATCTCAACTGCATGGCATGCATGTCAAGATTGAACGACAAGAGCACTGGCTTTTTGGAGTCTACAGTGTACCCTGCATCACCGCACTTCTCGGAGATTGCAGCTACGATTGAGTTAGTCGATGTATCTTTGATTGCACCAGCATCAAGCTTGATAAATGATGTGTCGCCGTTAATGGCAATGTTTGTGTTTTTCTTGATAGCGTCTATGTCAGGTGAGCTCAACATCTGAAAAAGGACGATGGTGGAGTACCGGTAATCTTGTGAGATGACCACGTTTCCTCCTGACAGCTGAACTAGTTCAGCGCCAGTATCAACTTTCTGCGAACGAATGCTAATCTTGCTGGCGTCTGTCAGCGTGTCGGCATCCACGGTCTCATCAAACGTTAACGACAACTGCTCCAATGTCATATCGATGGAAAAGCCGGTGAGGGTTGGGGGGCTGCTGTCCGGGACGAGCGAAAACACTGAACGGCTCTGTTTGGTGCACTGGTTTGGCACCATGTCCAGAATAGTGTTTGCAGCGATCATCACGTACGTGTCATCTTCGACTTGAGCCAGGTCAGGGTTGGCCTTAATCCTGTTCGCGTCATCAACACCAATGCTTATGATCACTGTAAGGCCGTTGCTTGTGGTGGTGACTTGAGACGATTCGTCGGTGAGCAAGACAAAGTGCACGTCATCAACGGTCCGCACAGATATCCCAGGGACGTTAATGTTGAAGACATCGACTGTTTCGTCAAAATCCAAGGTGAGCGTTCGACTATTCATGTTCAACGTGGCTTTGGTCATCACTGGGCCTTCGCTATCTCCTTCGTACTCTGACGCATCCATGCCGATCGTCGTCGCTTCAACTGGGTTGCCGTAAACATCCGAGCACAGATTCGAGGTGACGGACACGAAGGTCGTTCCCGCGCTTGTGGCGAGCTGTGACGCCAACTTGATTGCGTTGAGGTCAGTGTTGGTGAAATCGACAGTGATGACAGTGGCATAGTCCATTGTCTTTGATACAAGATTTGTGAGCGTGTACATGGCCAGCTGTGCGTCCAAGTTGGTATCGTCTGCGGCGGCCTGCAGGGTTATTTTAGTCGTGTCAAACTTGCTTGGTGCTGCAACTGGTTCCGAAAAAGTAAAAGAAATTGTCTTGGCGTCGAGGTTGATCGAAGCGTCATCCAAAGTTGGATCAATGTCGTCTGAAACAAACGTGCCTGCCTTGATGGCAAGGCCGTCTGTTGGACCCCGCTCTTCTACTGCGTTGGTGCTCATGTCAGAGGCTGCATCACTCGTGTAGGACAAAAAGGTGGTTGCCTCCGTGCCAGCAACATCAAGTTGTTGTTTGAGAGCATTCAAATCTTTCACGTCGAGGGTGATAGTTATTTTCGCGTCGTCCGTTGTAGATACACCGCTTTGCGTTGTGTGGACAAGCTTGTAGCTCTCGTACTGCGTGGAATCGTGGACAAGAGAAGACGACGTAATGTCTACGGACACGGATTTTTGTAACCTGAAAGCCGTCGGATCGACCGATGTTGTCTCAATCGTTTCTGAGCAGACAAACGTGAGCGTTCCAAGCTTCAAGTCGAGCTCAAATTCGACCAGTGACGGCGGTGAGCTGTCGCCCACAAAGCCAGCTGCATCGACCTTTGTCGCAGCGCCGGTACCAATTTCGGCAATACCGTTGTTGTTCATGTCTTCCACAGTGTCGACCAAGAGCGACAAGTACGTGTTTTGGTTGGTCACCGCAAGCGGCCGTTCCTTGATCGCATCTATGTCTGCACCGAAAAGCACAATCGTAATCTTGGTGCCGTCGGCGGTGGACTTGCTTGCATAGTCCGTGAGCGTGAACGAACCTAAAGTGGCACCAAATGAAATATCTTCTGTGGATTGAAGCGTTATTTTCTCTGGGGCGACTGATGAAGCTAGAATGGTCTCGTCGAATGTGAGCACCAACGTCGCAGAGTCCACGTTAAACGAAAAGGTCACCAAAGACGGCGACTTACTGTCACCCTCAAAATCTGCATCCAACATGGTGACATCCGTACCGACGGTGTCAACTTCAAACACGTCTGCCATCAGGTTGGAGGTGTGTTCAACAATGGACGATGCTGCGTCCACAGCTAAATCGAGTTGTGCTTTCAAATAATTGAGGTCGTCCACGTCAAGCGTAATTACTGCCGACTGCGCATCTGCGGCAATCGCAACGGTGCCGCCGGAGAGGGGTCTCTTCTTGCCCCCTAAGTTCTTGATCGCAAGGTCTGTATTGAAATTCGATTCCAAGGTTGTTGAGTCAATTGCTTCACTAAATGTGAGGCTAAGAGTGCCTGCAGTCATGTCGAGGCTGGATTTCGAGATTTCAGGCGGTGTGGAATCAGCAATGTAACCGCCCGTCTTGACCTTCTTTGCTTTGTCTGCAGGTTCAGCAATAACATACCTGCCAAGAGTGTCTTCAAATGCACTTGGAACAAGCACCAAGTAAGTTGTTGTGTCGTCAGTGGCAAGGCCGGCCACGCTTCCGATTCCGAGAAGGTCTGGATCTGAAAGATCAATGACAATTGTCTCGCCATTTGAAGAACTGGTTGTGCTGTCCTTCAACGTGTACGACACTCCAGCAGCAGCTCCGCTTTGTAAAGAGACCTGTAAAGGATCAAACGAACCGGCGTTGATGTTTTCATCAAAGCTTAGGGTCAGGGTCCGAGCTTCGAAATTAATCGTAAAATCTTGGACACTACCAGGGGTGTTGTCTCCAACGTGGGAACCAGCTTTAATTGCGCTGAGCTGACTGCTTGGATTGCCGGCGGTATCCACGCAAAGTCCGACACCAGCAACCAAATACAAGTCGTCTACACTCGTTCCTAAGTCTTGGTTTGTCTTGATGACAGCAACGTCTGCGTCTGAAAGTTCAAAAGTGAGAATCTTCGACGGAGACGTTTCTTTTGGAGTAGCGCCGCCAATGACCCTTGTGTGCTCTGGATTAGCTGCCAAATCTTGAATTGTCATGGCATTTTCGTTAGCAGTGTCTGGCTCAACGGGTTCGTTGAAAGTGACCGTAAGCTCTCCTAATTCCAAGTTGAGGCCGAAATCCCCAATCGTCGGTGGCGTGTTGTCAGCAGCATAGCCGTTCTCTTTGACTTGCTGTAAAGTGGCTTGTTGGACGGGGTTGTTTGATATATCAACCACTGTGTCAGAAGTCAAGCTAAGGTACGTATTGCTTCTTGCTGAGCAAAACTCTTTGGCTTTAATCTCGTTCATATCTTCCACCGTAATTTTGATCTTCATTACAAGAGCATCCGCCGAAGTAATGACAGAATCCTGAGAGAAAGTCAGTGTTTTGCTTAAGGTGGGCGACTGCAACGTAATGTGCTGGGGCTTCAGCTTGAGATGTGCGACTGTTTCGTCGAAAGTAAGAGTGAGCAAAGCGTTATCCATGTCAAGCTCAAACGATTCCAACGTCGGACCTGTCGTGTCTTTTACGAGAGTTTGCAAAAACGAAGTGGTGAGCGTACTTTCTTCAAGGAGGTTTCCGGCCATGTCTTGGAAAGCGCCTTGCTCCATCTTCATGACGCACAAATAATCTTCAGAGCAGAGACCCTGCGTTTGCTGAATAGAGTTGATATCTTCGGCCGACACTTTGTAGATCAACTCTGTCCCGTCCTCCGTGCTCACTATAGTGAGAAAGCTTGTTTCTGAAAAGGTAAATTTAGCCACGTTTGCAAACTGTGACGTGTCCAACGTTGATGCCTGAACAGTGATTTTGTCGTATTCAACAGAATCCCGATCAATGGTCTCCGAAAAGCTGAAGGTGATTTCAGCATTGTTCAAGTCAAACTTGACAAATCCTTGGTTGTTCAGTGTAGGAGGCGTTTCATCCCCAGTATAGTCGGTACACGCGAGAGCTACTTCTGTCGTTGGATCGGTGGCAATGGTTGCAACCGTCTGATCTGTTGCATCATTTACAGAATTCTCTTTGAACCGTAAAAAACAGCCACCCTCAGCGGTTCCACTAGCGCACACAGCTTTCCTCTTGATTTCATCAAGGTCAGCTTTCACAAGCTTCAAAACAAATGTGGTAGCAATCTCCTGTGGTTCTACGGTACCGTCGATTAGACTGTGCGTACTGTCAGCGCCCGTGGCTTTATTTTCAAGTGTGAACGCTTCGGGGTCAACAGTTGATCCCTTCACAGGCTGTTCGTAGGAGACTGTCAGCGTGCCTACATCGAGATCCAATGTAAAGCCAGTTGCCAGGGGGGCAGACGTATCCGGGATGAATCCACCAACATCCTGGTTCACCCTTAAAACCACAGCGACAGCTTCATTGTCGTTCACGTCCTTGAATGCTGTGTTGTCCACTTTGAGAAATGTATCAGCTCCATCTGTTGCCAAATTAACAAGCGCCCGGACGCCGTTTGCGCTGTCAACAGTCAAGGTGAGAGTAATAACTGTATCATCCGTCGTCGACGGTGTACCATCAAGTGCATCTGACGTTTCTGTCGGGTTAGATTCGGCATTTTGAAGCACAAACCCCGACGGCGTGATGGACAAGCGAGACACAACTTCATCGAAAGTGAGAGTCAAAACACCACTGTCAACATTCAAAGCAAAGTCAATCAAGTTTGGATCTTGATCATCCTCTTCATAGTGTGTCACTGGTATTGCCTGGTTGGAAGGAACTTCCGGTGCATCATTCTCTGCGTAATCCGATGCGGACCCACCGCCGACTGTCACGTATGTGTTACCGTTGCCAGTAGCCAAAGTGGCATCTTTGTTCATCCTATCTATATCCTCTTGGGTCAGTTTAATCCGAAACGCATTTGCGATGGAATTGTGCGCTGTCACTTCACTCGAGACATCCAAATTAACTGCCGCAGATGTACCTCCAACCAACAGTGCCGTCAAAACTAAGGACAAACGCATCATTTCGACTAATTACTCTGAATTGCCTCTCCGGCAGGCAACTGGTCTGTTCGTCTTGGCGTAATTTTACCCAAATTGAGATATAATAAATCTTCGTTTGTCAGGTTCTGTGTTGCTAGTCTGCTGCTCGTTCGTATGCTGTGACCTATACGAGTGTCAGTATATCCGACACGCGTTCAAAAAGAGTGGGTAAGGTCAATGCCAGCAACTGAATGATAACAATCCAGGTGGTGAAGCTGTGTGTAACAGATGCAAGCTAAAGCAAAGGAAGCAACGAT
>Ga0115100_10811538_pt1 | contig 13535 bp, 2 predicted proteins | sample MBTome_3_FD_89642 | JGI IMG/M metagenome (GOLD analysis project Ga0115100, IMG submission 89642) | Marine eukaryotic communities from Pacific Ocean to study complex ecological interactions - MBTS_2Apr14_M1_3um Metatranscriptome... | ecosystem: Environmental > Aquatic > Marine > Oceanic | place... | reverse complement strand
TGTAGGAGCTGCTGCTGCTGCTGCAGCTGCAGCTGCTGCTGCGCCTCAGCCCACCCCACCCCCACCGAAGGAGGGCCGATCGATCACACAGGAGCGTTACGACGGATTGAGAGAGACGTTTCCGTTACATTACGGCAGTGCTGGAGGGCTGGAGGGCTTGTTGTTTGCTCTGTATTTTATCGCTCGCCGAACGGCAAGCTGACCTTTTCCCGAAGAAGGTGGACATTCTGTGCGACGACAGCAGCGCCCGCTTTCGACGAGATACAGGCAGGCAGGCAGAGGCCTGCTTTTTGACTTTTGACAAGGGGATGAGCGCTTTGCTGACGTGACGGCCGGATGGCTTGAGGCATAGGCGTAGGCAGCTTGGAGGGCGGAAGTACCTCTTTTTTGCTTTCTGCCTCTCAGGGGCGAAGGCTTTTATCGTTGCCTCTTTCTTTGCCGCTTGGGGTTGGCCGTACGAGAGGAACAGCTTAGGAGAGCTAGATAGGATTACAGCGCGGTGATGTCATAGGCGGCAGTGAGAGAGGCGGGAGACCTTATCACAGATACGCGCCCAGCCCGAGTTTTGCCCTTCGGCAGCTAGCTGGAGGAGATGTCGCGGAACCAGATCCAGCCGTACGAGTCGCCGCCGGATCGCGGGGCTGGGCGGAGACGAGACAGTCCGGTGTTCGATAGCCTGCCGGGTGAAGCGGCGGGCGGGCTTATGCAGCTTCCTTATGGAGGCAATGGTGGCGGGGGCGAGATGGCCATGGGCAATGCGATCCAACCGAGGGATAAGATGGCGCAGTACCGAGACGCTGCGCTGGACTTTTATAACAACGGGCAGGTGCAGCCAGCGCCCGGCGACATCCCGCTGGCGGGTATGCCAGGGATGGACCGGCCGCTGGACCAGACGCAGGGCAGCCTGGCGGACATGCTCGCAAACGTGGACCTGCCCGAGACTCCGCGCGGTGGGCCGGAGAGTATTAGCAAGAAGGAGTACGAGGACCTCACGAAGAAGCTGAAGACGGTGGAGAGACACACAGCGAAGAAGGATCGCAGCTGGTGGCACAACGCGCTATTGAAATTAAGTTGGTGGCACGTAGTGTTGGTCATCGTTATCAACGACATCATGCTGATCGCGGTGGGGTCGTTGGTTGGCTCGGCGTTCTACTCGATCGAGCCGATCAAAGGTGGCAGCTTCAGGGCGGAGCGCATCGAAGTGGAGGGACTGTCGATCGACCCAGACAACGGAGCTGTGCTAGTAGAGCTAGAGAGTGAGGATAGGGGTGCGGAGCTTTCTCTGCGCTCGTTTGCGGGCGAAGCGTCGCGGGTCACAATTTCAGACCTGACGGCACCAGTGGAACAGATTTTTTCGCTGCAGAGCAAGCTGGAGAGAGAGGGGGCGGAGAGAACGCTGTCGTTGAAACAGGGGGATGTAAACAGAATGACGATCACGGAGGCCCTCGATGGGAATGGAACAGACGTGTGGCTAGACCCGTCTGAGGATGGGCGAGTCGTGGTGAAGGGCGGCTTGTCACTTGATTATAATCGCATCGAGACTTCCGCAAACCAGAGCTTGGAACTGATGCCGGCTCTGGATGCCGACATCATCCTGCAGCCTACGGGTGAGGGTCAGGTGTTTGTGCACCATCAGCTGACATTTTTCGAATCGACGGTGACGACGGTGGACGCCGAGCTCCATTTAAGGCCGGCACTTGGCCAGGATCTCGTCTTAGAAGTGACGGATGGAGGAGGTATCCACACGATTGGCCCGTGGATGCAAGATGGAGGCGAAGTGACGATGTCGAGTAACTTGACTGTTGCCGATCGGACCGTGTTGAACAAGGTTCACATCTCGGGTGATGCAACGTTTGACCACAGCATGGTTCTGGGCGACAACATGAATGATAAGATTGACATCAACGGCCACATCAAGAGCTGTGGTACCTCTGCGATTGAGAGATACTTCTGCGACCAGTCCAAATTGATTTTTGACCCCAACGACGACGGCGTCGCTCTCACTGTGTACGTGCCTGATCCGCAAGATGGCTTTGACTACGAGATCACGTTTCCAGTGGAGACCGGCGAGCTTCTCACCACAGTTAGCAAGACGAGCTCGCTCATACGCGTCGGCGCGCTGGAGCAAGGCAGCCTTGTGTACGGGTTCGGCTCTGCAGAGGTAGCCAGTTTGACGAGCAGAGGCGCGTCGAACTTGTTCGGTGATGCCACTATAGGGATCTCTCGTGATAACCAGTTGAGCATCAAAGGGCACATTTCCGAGGAGGCATTGGTTTTTGACTCCAATTCTGATGGTGTGCGCTACATTATCAAGGTGCCAGATCCGAGCGCGAACAAGGATGAGCTGGATTGTTTCATTTCCACTGGTTCTACAGATGAGTGTGTAAGGCAAGGCATCATGGGGACAGCACAGATCGATTTCCCTGATGAGACCGGGACAATTCTGACGCACGTCAGCAAGGTTTCGCAGCTAGAAGAAGTAGGCGATCTGAGAGTCGGAAGTATTCAGCCGGGCTTCGGCGCGGCTCACGTAGCGGCTCTGTCCGTTCCCCGTGATGGGTACTCCAATCTTCTGGGGAATGTCAGGCTGGGCGAGACGTCCAGTAACACGCTGAACATCCAGTCGCGTATTCTCAACGAGAATCTCATTTTCGATGCAAATTCAGACGGCGCATCGATGTCAATTTGGATCCCTGACCCTTTGTTGTCACAGACGATTCACTTTCCAGAACGAAGCGGTGAGCTCCTAACTGATACTAGTACTTACTCTGTGCTGACGCACGTCGACGTACTGGTGGAAGGCAGCATTGCAGAAGGCTTCGGTCCAATTCACGCAGAAAAGTTCTGGAGCACGGGAGACGCTATTCTGTACGATGACGTAACGCTTGGCGATGTGCTGACTGACGTTGTGGAGATCAATGGTCATATTGTCTCGCATGCAATGGTCTATGACGCAAACTCAGACCGTTCGTCTCTTACGATCCACTACCCAGATCCGCCGCAGGGAGTCTCACATCACATCGAGTTTCCGTTGGAAGATGGCTTTGTACTCACAACCATGAGTCCCGCCAGCAACCTCACAGAGGTCGCTGATTTGCACAGGGGATCCTTAGTCGAAGGCTTCGGGAGTGCAACCATTACCGACTTGCACGCCAAGGGTGACGCAGAGCTGGACGGGCACGTAACTTTGTGTAACACCCGTGCGAATAATCTCGAGATCAAGGGTTCCATTCTTGATGACGAGCTTGTCATGAAGCATCCGGCTGCCAACGGCAACACTTACGCGATGAAATTTCCAACTACTACGGAGAGCGTGGAGGTAATGTACCCATTGCAGCAGTTCACTGGTGGCTTTCTGCTGTCAGACCAGTCCCTTGACAGCAACCTCGCCAAGGTTGGTACTCTGACCGCGGGCACGATTCAGCCCGGGTTTGGCGAGATCCACACAACTGACGCCCTTCATGCCGACACCGTGACGTCCGAAGGCCTGTTTCGCGCTTTCTCTAGCGCTGAGTTCGGCAGCCAGCCTGGCGATCGTGTGTCCTTTGAAGCGTCTATTGCAGTCCGTGGTCGTTTGCCGAACGGCACAATGCGCACCAACTTTGCAGTGGATCCATCGACCGGAGACACGCTGGTGCGGGGTGTGCTGACAGTGCAGGAGAGAATAGAGGCTCTGGCGGCCCCTTTCTACGTGGATAGCATTCACGCCGACAAGATCGTGGAGCTGGTCGAGAATAAGGGTGTGCAAATTGAAGGTATGACGTTCATTGATGGAGGTTTCCCTTTTGCAAAGACGGACTTCGTGTCGGAACACACGGAGGGGCAGGGCGTTGATGTGGAGGGTGTGAAATTCAATGACGGCGCTCTAATTGCCGAAGCGACGGTCGCGGGCACCAGCCCGATCGGAAACATCGATCTCGTCACACTCATCAATGAGGGACGCGATTTTCTCATGGCAGGAACGACCACAAGTATCAAATTTAGGCAGTGGCATCAGGGCATCCCGGACAACACATCGTACGCCTCCGACAGCGGGGCGCTCACAGTGGGAACGGAGAGTGACTGGAGAGAGGACTTGTCAACAAGAAGTGCGTACATGGGAATGTCGACAGTCTACCAAGGCAACATGGTCGAGCGCGTGCACATTCACGGGAACGGAGATTTTGATGTGAATGGTCAGCAGTTTGTGTCGTTCGAGGAGACTGGAAATGCCTACATCTCAGGCAATGTCTCGGTCGGCGAGTATCAGGAAGGGGCGAGACAGCTGCTGGTGCAGAGCGAAGACTTAGATTCTACCATTAAGGTCGTCTCCAAGATGAGGCAGGCACAAGTGTCAATCGAAGCAGGTGAGGGATACGCTGCGATGATGTCCGTTGTCGGTGGTCCGAACGATCGCGCTATTGTTCGCCTACAGGACCCAGCACCAGAGCTTGAAGGCTCGATCTTCGATTGGACCTTGGATGGAAACGTGTACAGTCCAATTGGCAGAAGGTTGTCAGAAGAGAGTGAAAACGCGACGCAGCATACTATGCGGCTAACCAATATTTACAACGAGTACATCTGTAACAACATAACGGAGGTTGTCGGAGTTCTCAATCCACGCAATGTGACACGGATGGTTTGTGCTTGGATGGAGTCCGATCCTCTTGAAGTAATGGAAATCACAGCGGATCCTGCGGCCGGCGTTGGCAACATTGCAGTGTCTGGCAAGACGACGACTTTGAATGCGAATGTAACGTCACTGCTGGAGGCTGAAGACACAAAGATTTACGGTGACACTCAGATTGGAGCGGACTGGGACGACCGGATTTTCATTTATGGCTCCATCGCCAATGAGAACGTAACTGTTGATGTGGGTGAGCCGGGCGTAAACCCAATGACTTTGCAGTTTGTGGAACCTACCCAACCACGTCTGATCACGTATCCGGATGAAGATGGCAGAGTGCTCACTACCTCTAGCAATTACTCAACGCTTAGAGCTGTGTCAGAGCTCACGGTTGGTTCCATTGGTAGAGGATTTGGGCACGCAGAGGTAGCTTCGCTTGGGGCTGATGGCGACATTCAGAGCAGGGGCGAGATAATTTTCGGTGATGATGCCTCTGACGGTGTGAACATCAACGGGCATTTCCGCGAGACGCAGTTCGTATTTGACCGCAACTCCGACTTCATCACTACGACCATCACAGTAACTGATCCGTCGCCGGAGCTGCCTCCTTTCGACGAGGTGTGTCAGTTGGTGAACGGCTCAGCTTACAGAGTCTACGTTCCGTGGGAGCACGAAGATTTCCGTTCGTTCAAGTGGACAGACTCATCATTAACCCCAGACGAAGCTCTCCAAGAACTCACGAACGAGGTTGTTAACTTGATCTCAGTCCCTATTCCGGAGAACACGACCAATTTGCTATTCGAGAATTTCGAAACGCAAAACATTTCCCTCTATAGAGAGCGCACAATTGAGGACATCAATTGTGCGTGGACGTGTGTGGTTTCGCCATACGAACACTGCGGATTTAACAACGGCTCAGTAGTCGTTGGTCTTACTCTAGACGATGCGGCATGCGTGGGAACTGACGACGGCGCTGGCTCGCCCTGCGCATTGAATGCAGCATCGTGCGACGCGACAGTAGCTGGGGTCGATGATCAAGTCTGTGCCGACGTCGTACTGGACGAACCATCTAGTCTGTTGAATCAGGCCAAATGTACCAGTGCTGGCGCCTGTACGTACACTGTTCCGAACTCGGGATGCGCTGTGAGTGATGGAGACTGCGTTTTTTCTCCACCGACCATTCAGAATGGAATCCAGGAAGTGATGACCCTTCGCGACAAAATGTTTGCATACATGATCGAGATCCTTCAGATCCAGCTCGACGCAGCGACGAACAACGCAAGCAACACTCTGAAAATGCCAAACGCGGATGGCACACTACTTTACAAGCACAACGGGGAGACCCACCTTGATGGCGACGTCTATTTGGGTGAGAATCCCGAGGACACCGTATTCATCCCTGGAATTGTGGCCGGGAATGTGCGCATGCTTGCTCACATTAGCGGCAAAAAGATAGATGAGAACGGCGAAGACACATCCTGTGTTAACAAGCCCCTGTACTGGACTAGCATGTCCTGCGAACAGGTCGTGCCTAGTATCCTGGCCCTAGGTGCTGCCACCTGCAGCAACTATTGGTCACTGCTTGGCATCACTGGTGAGGACACCCCGATTGGTGACTGGTGCCCAATGGAGTGCTGGGCTCGCTGTCACGCCAACGGCACGGCCCTTCGTTTCAAGAACAAGGACAGGGACCCGTACATGTATTCTCCAGATGGAACGGTCATTACTGGCGAGAACGGCGAAGAGATGATCCTAGCGGTGCCAGAATACACGACATCGCAAGTGCTGACGCTCCCAGACAACACTGGAGACATCCTCTCCGATGCAAGCAAATATAGCACGCTCGAGGAAGTGGGCACACTAAAGTATCTCAACGTGGCTGGGCCAACGGGACTTGTCGGAACGACTAGCGTGGGCGGCTTCGTGAACAGCATCAAAGAGAGCGGCGTGGCGGGCCGCAGTGATATCTATATGGACGGAGTGATCACGCAGCCAGCGCATAGCTCTGCGCCGATTGGGTCAGAAGGCGCCGAGCTAAAGACAGCGCGCTCGATGTCTTTTGGTGGGGAACTGTATGGACAAAGCTACGTTGCATCTTGCAATCTGTGGAACTATCCCTGCCTGCACACGCCGCAGGATCCACTTGGAGCGTGCAGCCCGCTAGGGTGTCCAGAGACCTGTATGGCGCAGCCAGCCGACACCCTTGCATGCGGAGCTGTTCTTCTGGACGGCACGGCTGCAACCTGTGAATCTGCTGGCCGCTGCACGTATCAACCTCTCGATTTGATTAATGGCATTGCTGAGGAGTGCTACCCGACGTATGAAGCTCAGTGCGGCGCTGTCGCTGTTGATGGCAACCCAGATACGTGTCTGGTTATCGGACGAACATGTCTAGACGAAGTGATTGCGGTACACACAGAGACGACGAACATAGTGCACGATTCTGACTCCACGACTGGTCCGCGCGCCAACATTCTTCCGCAAGACGAGCAGACTCTGACCTTGCCACGCGAAACCGGCACGCTGATCTCAAGTGGTAGCGACTTCCGTCTAATAACTGGCTTGGGTGATGTTGCCTACGGCAATCTTGTCACAGGATTCGGCGACGCAGAAGTGGCATCGCTTCGTGTAACTGGACATTCATATTTGGATGGCGACTCTACCATCGGGAGCACCGGTGGCAGTGAGCTTACATTCTTGGGGAACATTGTTGGTGAATCGGCGATGTTCTTCGAGGGCACGGTGAGCGACGACAATGACTTGACCATTAAGCAGCCAGCATTTTCACGGCCTCGTAGTATCTTCATGCCCGATGAGGATGGAAGGTTTCTGACCACGACGTCTGTTGAGAGCGCTCTTGAAGAGGTTGGCGCACTGCGAATCGGGAGCATTGTTGAAGGGTTTGGCGCGGCACACGTTGCGTCGATGACCGTCACAGGCCGCTCGACGCTTAATGGTCCGGTGCAGCTCGGGGACGACCCAGCGGCAGACTTCATAAACATCAACGGGTACATTCGGTCGCAGCTCATCAAATTTGATGGGGATGGCATTGGTGGCTCGATGTCTCTGTCCTTTTCGGACCCACCACAGGATAACGCAGTCATTCGATTCCCAACGTACGATGGAACTGTGGTATTGGATACGACGAAAACAACAGGCATCACCGGTACAGCCGCGCTGGAACAGGGATCAATTGTAGACAGTTTTGGTCCAATCACGGTTGGCCAGATGGGGGGCATTTCGACTACGAACGGCCAGCCAATTATCTCAGATGGAGACCTAGTTGCGAATGGTGCCACTGTGTTCTCGACCGACGGCGTGGAAGCGTCAGCCAACATCATCATCCCAGAAGATAGAACCGTCGTGCGCATTACCAGAGGTAACGGTGAGAACCCCAACTACTTCACGATGCCGCGTGGCGAAGCTGGTGAGATGCTTGTGGTTCAGAATGATGACGACAAGCCGTGCACTCCCCTGGATGCGGGACTTATAGAAACCATCCCTGCCGCGGATACCGCAGTGTTTTTCCACATCGGTGTGCGGTGGGTGGAAATTTCGCGACTGCTGGATTGGAACCTCGATGGCTCGAGCGAGAACAAGGTGCCGTTCTCATCTGGATCGAAGCGCCTCACCAACTCTCAAGGCCTTTACTATCAGGACGCAATTGACATGTTGACAGTCAAGAGCTCCAACGACCAGGCCAAATTTGCAATGGAATCAAAGGGTAACTGCCCAGGACATCTGCCACATGAAGCTGCCTGCCGAGAAAATACAACTCGGTACACACTGCAGTTGGATGCCCAAGCGAAGCCTGGCACGGAGATGGTACCGCTTCAGATGAAGGTCAAACACGTGTACGGCCAGGACATACCTGATGGCACTATGTCAGTGATCAGCAGCAACGATAACGCCATGTGCGAAGCTGTGACTCTGAACGGCGCATCAACTACTTGTACCAATGTCGGAGCGTGTAGTTTTACACCTGATGATCCTTCCACGCCAGGCCATGATCCAACCTGTGGGCCGCATGATGCATGCGCCGCCGTCATTCTAGATGGACAATCATGCAAAGCCACACACGAAACACTTTGTGCGGGGGTTGCGCTCGATGGAAACTCAGCGACATGTACTGGGGCCGGCGACTGTGCGTACACCGCTCCGGATCCAACTGCTACTCCTGTAGTAGAAGAGAGCTGCGAAGCCATTGCTCTCGATGACTGTGCAGCCATCGGCAACGATGCTGGGATGGCAGCAGCTTGTGGATTAGTTGCAGGATGCTCTTACTTCGCGGACGACGACGAGGCGCAGTGTGAAAGCGTCAGTGCATGCACTTACACTCCGGATGACGCACTCACGACGGCCGTGGAGGAGGCTTGCAAGGGTACTGAACACGACATCACCGTTGACATCGTAGCAGAGGCATGCGAGGCCACCGACACAGCTGTTTGCGCCAGTGCAGACATCAGCGACCCGGACATTGCGGTCAGCGAGTCATCTTGTTCAAATGCAGGCGCATGCACATACGTGCCGGAAGACCTAGTCAGCGTGCCTAATGTCCCTGAATCCTGCCACGCCACTGTCGCTGCAGATTGTTCCGCTGTCGTGCTTAACGGCTACCCTGCCACCTGTGAAGACGTTCTGGGCTGTACGTACACGGCTCCTAGTGGGCTAACCGACTACAGGACAGTCGAGAAGACTTTAATTTCGATGGGGGACGCCAACGGAATGATTCTCTCTGACCTAAACGTGACGATGATTCCGTCGTTTGCCATGGCGGTCAGGGACGCTGCGGGGAAGAACGACTTGCTTGCAGTGAACACTAACGTTGCTGGTTCCGAGAACATCGACATCCATGCACCGTCCATTACTCTTTCTGCTGGCACTTGGCCGGATGAGACTCAAAGCACGTGTGACCCTTGTACTTGCGACACCGACGGTGTGGTCTCAGGATGGGATACAGGCAGGGATGGTTGCGTGTTGGACCCAGAAATACCCAACTGGGACGGCACTTCGCCGAGAGAGTACTGCATGGTGCACCCAGACTGCTACGCGGCTGGCGCAGAATGTGATGCCATTACACCCGAACTCCAAGCGGGCACTGCAAATCAGTACAGCTGCGAGAGTGCTGGTAGCTGTGTCTACACCGCAGACGATCCCGGAACGGCAGATTTTGATCCAACCTGCACACGAATTGCTGTAGGCTTCATCAACATGTGCTCCGACTATGTCTACGACGGTACTGAGGCCTCGTGCATCGACCGGCACCCCGGCAGGTGCATATACGTGCCTGACGATCCACTCACGGGTGGACTGGATGAGGAGTCATGCAACCCTGCGGTACCAGGGTTTGAGATTCCGTATCGAACATGCGCTATCACTGATCCTGATACAGACTGTAACGATCCGGACACAGGTAATACGGACGAGACAGAAGTGCACGGTGACATGACGGTGTATGCAAGCCGCTTTGCCTTGCAACGCAAGACAGTCGACTACATGATCGGCCGCAACAATCGCAAGTATGATGAAGTGATAGCCTTCGACAATGACGGTACACTCCAGATCACGGACAGAAAGATGGACGTCATGGCTAGCGAGTCCTTCAATCTGTACAGCCCAGTAGCTTACTCTGCGTCCGGTCGGCGGCGGTTAGGATACGTAGAACCGACCTGCGTCGCCACGGACATTGATGCCTGCTTGGCTATTGTACTTGATGGCACGGCGTCTACTTGCACCGGCGGAGCTGCAGCTTGCACTTACACGCAAGCGAATGCCGCGTTGGACATCGAAGAGGCTTGCGTCGCGACTCATATCGACGCGTGTGCGGCCGAGAGTGGAGAGGATGAAAGCACGTGCGAGGCGTCTGGTTTCTGTACCCACATTAGTGCTAATGGCAATACTGTCTTCGGCTTCTCCAATCTGAATAACGTTGGCGCGGAAGCTGCCACTATGTCTGTACGCGACTTGACGATGTCTGCTACCGGCACAACGATCCTGGACACAGGCAAGTTGTCGTACTCCATCGATGGGATCACAGCGTTTGAGATGGACCCAGCTGCCGGCATACGGATCTCCAACGAGATGAACCCTTCCGATGCTACCAAAAAGGTGACAATCGTTACTGGCCAGACCGTGTTCCGCAACATGGCAGATACGGCAGACATAGTGACCGTCGACACAAGCGTAGCGGGGAACGAGAAGCTGCTCCTCAACACACCAGATATGAATTTTGATGCGCGCACGACAATGCAAGACGGCATCAATAAATACGGTGGATCCATGAAAATTGCAGCGCTGAAGACAGTTTTGCAGACCAGCGTCTCGCAGGGTTTGAACAGGAATGTCGATGTGCTGACGGTCGAGGACAAGGGAATCCTTTGTGAAGTAAAAGTCAGAGCTACAATGGCTGCTATGGCTGCCAGGTATTTCTACTACATAGACTTCGACGAAGACAACCCACTGAGCAGTGGTCAATGCGTAGCAGGCCCTTGCTGCGGTAATAGCTATAGCGTCGGCCAGAGCTGTTCTCCGGCCGGCTCCGGTGCATTTCACGGACCATACGATCCAGATGACGACTTCGTGAATGGCCGGCGCCCCAATTCGCCTTGGAAGGACTACTCAGTCTACGAATGGACTCTGCAGATCGCAGGTGGCGAACATTTTCTGCAGCATTACTCAGAGCCGATCGGTGACAACGCGAACGGTTTCGGGTGGTATGGGACGAGTGTGATCATGTTTGATGCCAACGGTGGTGTCATCGGACAATCAACAGCCAGCCTTGCGAGCGATGGCGCGCGCACTTACTTCTCTGTGGGTTCCAGTGGCGAGTGCGAGCGAGTAGAGGCACGGATCAACTCCGAGTACACGGCAATCCGAAACCGTGAGGGGACCACTTCCTTCATCACAATCAATGCAGAAGAAGAGGCAACATCGTCCGTCACGGTGTACGCACCGACGGTGACCGTGGGTGCGCCTGACAGTTCTGTCACGATGAACGGTCGGACTGTGACGCTGCAGGCAGGCAACAGTGACGCACTTGTGCTGACGAACGATGCCCCACTCTGCGAGGCGTACGTACTCACGAACTCGATTGTGGACGACACAGCAGCCTGCGAAGCTATCGGAAACTGCGAGTATGTCGGTGTTAGTCCCACGAACAACATTGCGAGGTGCCAAGGTGCGGGCACGTCGATCGACAGCAAGTGGGACATGACGTTCTCTGGGAAGGCGATTTTCAACGCGGGGATCGAGATGGGCAAATCGGTCGAGACAGTTGGATTCCGCGCTGCTGACGTTACGGTTGGAAACATTGATACCTGTGTGGCGACGCACAAGGAACAATGCGAAAGCGCACCTCTCAACGGAAATCCGACGACATGCACAAATGCCGGTGACTGCGACCACACTCCGGCCACAGCAAACACACCAGAGAGTTGCGTTGCGTCGTACACCGATGAGTGTCTAGCCGTGAACGTAGACGGCACGCAGGCGACATGCGAGGCCACTACAGGCTGCTCATTTAGGCCACCAGCCGGTACAGTTGACATCATAGGGGAGACCACGAAGTTGCGCGGCCAGGATATCCTCATTCAGGGCAAATGCAAGGATACCGGCAACATGGTGCCGGCTGGTACAACTAATTACGTTGCTGCACATTGCGAGGCAATCTCAACTGGGGCTACACTCAGCATGACGAAGGATGCGTGCGATGCATCGGCTGCGGCCACATGGGTGCTCGGGTCGTGTTACTCTGGCAGTGGTCAAAACAGCGTGAACTTGCTTGAGTACGGGAAGTCGAAGCTGGATTGTGACAACCGCGCCGCGAATGCACATTCGGACTGCATTGATGGCGCTGAGCACGAGCCATCGACAGTGCGCGTGTCTGCAAACAGGGTAAAGCTGCAGGCAGACGGCATCGACATCATTACTCTGACCTCACAAAATACCCTAGGAAAGTACTATGAGTCGTCGCCATACGAGCTTGGCGAGGACACTGGTGTCGAGTTCACCGCGGACACAATCAGTTTCGCGAACAAGGCTAAGCAGATGAGCGGCGGAGCCTTTGAGGACAGCGATGACCTGATTAAGCTCACGACAGCCTACTCCGCATTGGGAAGTGAGTCCGCTGTGGTGTTGTCTGCTGAGACAGTTCAGATCGGCAAGAAGTACTATGACCCACTGCGCTACGAGTTTGACGGTACTGCGGGACTGAACGGAAAGTGCTCTACTCCTTTCAATGGCGATGGTAGCCCCCGAACGGAGGCCCAGTGCGGAGGTTCAGGATGGACTCCGTCGACGTGCGTCCGAGTGTCAGATGGCGTCAACATGCAATCGGGTGGGTACGAAAGCGAGTGTCTGGCGCGGAATTACGCTGGGCAGACGACGAACATAGAAGGCACTACAGTCACGCTTTCTGCGGCGGATCAGGTGCAACTCGAGGCTCCTAACATGATCAACATGGTGTCGGACGTCATGATGTCACGGCAGGTGGCCTTCTCCTATGAGGAGCACGTGGCGGACGACGAACTGAGTGTGTCTGCTGATGCTACGATGGTGGTTGTGCTTAACGTCGCCGGAATTCAGCAGAACTCTCTGACCCTCCCGTCGATTAGCGATGGCTCGGACGTTGGCAACATGCTGATGATCTACAACGCCGATGACGACACGGTTATGACCAATTCGGGCAATATAGCTCCTGGGACGTCCGGGATTTTCTTCCGTGCATCGATCGGGTGGATCTGTGGAACATGCTCATAACTTGACGAAACGTGCAGAGCGCAAAATAGACAGAACCGTCTTTGGTGAACCCGGGCATGAAAACGTTGCAACAGTGTATGTAGGGACATCAATCAGCTCAGGGGCTAGTACCCCTGGCCTGCTTGCTTATCTCTCTGGAGTGGCAAAAATTCTCTGAATGCAGTGTTCCCTA
>Ga0115100_10831608_pt1 | contig 13539 bp, 24 predicted proteins | sample MBTome_3_FD_89642 | JGI IMG/M metagenome (GOLD analysis project Ga0115100, IMG submission 89642) | Marine eukaryotic communities from Pacific Ocean to study complex ecological interactions - MBTS_2Apr14_M1_3um Metatranscriptome... | ecosystem: Environmental > Aquatic > Marine > Oceanic | place... | reverse complement strand
TTTTAAACTCTTACAAACTAATTCTTAATAGTTTTTAACTTCTACATCTACTCCAGGCGAAATATCTAAATTTCTAAGATTTTCTAATGTAGTGTCCGTCGGCTTATAGATATCGATTATACGTTTGTGTGTACGAATTTCAAAATGATCACGCGCATCTTTATTTACATGCGGTGATGTTAAAACGCAATAACGTCTTAATTTTGTAGGCAAAGGTACTGGACCTACAGCCTCAATACCACTTGCGTTTACAGCACCCATAATTTTACTACACGAACTATCTAAAACCGGAGCTTCATAAGATTTTAGACTTATACGAAGTTTTTCCAATTTTAATGTATTCATAATTTCGTTGACAAACTATTCTAAAATTTTCGAAACAACACCAGCACCTACTGTTCTACCACCTTCACGAATAGCAAAACGCATACCTTGCTCAATAGCAATGGGGTTAATAAGCTCAGCTGTCATTTTAATTCTATCACCAGGCATTACCATTTCAGCCGTACTACCATCGTCACCTGTAAATTGTACAATTGTACCTGTAACGTCAGTTGTTCTCACATAAAATTGAGGTCGGTAACCTGTAAAGAATGGAGTGTGTCTACCACCCTGGTCTTTGTTTAAAATGTAAACTTCAGCTTCAAACTTTTTGTGAGGAGTAATAGATCCAGGAAGGGCTAATACCATTCCTCTTTCAATTTCTGTTTTTTGGATACCTCGAATCAGGATACCCACGTTATCTCCAGCCATACCTTGATCAAGTGTTTTCTGGAACATCTCAATACCAGTAACAGTAGTTGTTTTTGTATCTTTTAAACCAACTAATTCTACTGAATCTCCCACATTAACCTGTCCTCTTTCAATACGGCCTGTTGCTACAGTACCACGACCTGTAATTGAGAAAACGTCCTCAATAGCCATTAAGAATGTTTTTTCTGTATCACGCTCTGGTGTTGGAATATATGAATCTACGGCATCCATTAAGTCATAGATTAGGTCTACCCACTTATCAGCACCACGCTCTTTAGGACCACCTTCTACTGCTTGTAAGGCTAATAAAGCAGAACCTGAAACGAAAGGAATGTCATCTCCAGGGAAATCATAACTTTCTAATAGCTCTTGTACTTCCAGTTGAACTAATTCTAGAAGTTCTTCATCATCAACTTGATCCGCTTTGTTTAAGAATACAACTAGGTAAGGAACACCAACTTGTTTTGCTAATAAGATGTGCTCTCGTGTTTGTGGCATTGGTCCATCAGCTGCGGATACAACTAGAATACCACCGTCCATTTGGGCAGCTCCTGTAATCATATTTTTTACGTAGTCGGCGTGACCCGGACAATCAACGTGTGCGTAGTGACGGTCCGCTGTTTCATATTCTACGTGAGCTGTATTAATTGTAATACCACGGGCTTTTTCTTCTGGAGCTGAGTCAATTTCATCAAATTTCTTCGTTGCCGATTCATTGTAAATAGCTAATGTTGCAGAAATTGCAGCTGTTAATGTCGTTTTTCCGTGGTCTACGTGACCAATAGTACCAATATTAATGTGTGGCTTTGATCTTTCAAACTTCTCGCGTGCCATATTATGTTATAAATTATCTTTTATTTTTCTATTTTTTATAAATACTTTTGGCGAAAATAATTTGGGGTACAGTAATTACACCCTTAAATTATTTAGTATCTAAAATGGGCAAAAGCCTTATTTGCATCAGCCATTTTATGTGTCTGTTCTTTTTTTCTTATACTGTTACCAGCTTCCTTAGCTGCATCTACAATCTCATTCGAAAGTTTCATTGCCATACTTTTACCAGAACGTGCTCTTGCAAATTCAGTAATCCATTTTAATGAAACATTAGTTCCACGATATGCTCGTATTTCAATGGGAACTTGATATGTAGAACCACCAACCCGTCTTGCCTTTACTTCAACGGCAGGTGTTACATTTTTTACAGCTTTTTCTAAGACTAAAACAGGGTTTTCTTCTGTTTTTGTAGCAATTATATCTAATGCTCCGTAGACAATTTTTTGGGCAAGTGATTTTTTACCAGATTGTAAAATTCGACTGATCAGTAAAGTCACCAATCGACTGTTATAAATCGGGTCTGGCTTCGCTAAGGTTCTTTGAGCTCTACTTCTTCTTGACATGGTTTAGGGTAATTAAATAATGTTTATTCGCGATTAGCCTTTTGGTTTTTTACCACCATATTTTGATCGACTTTGCTTTCGATCTTTAACACCAGCTGCATCTAATGTACCTCTAACAACGTGATATCTACAACCCGGTAAATCTTTAACACGACCACCTCGAATTAAAACTACCGAATGTTCTTGTATATTGTGCCCAATACCTGGAATATATGCTGTAACTTCAAAACCAGATGTTAATCTAACACGGGCAACTTTACGCAATGCAGAATTTGGCTTTTTCGGTGTTGTTGTATATACGCGAGTACAAACCCCTCGTCTTTGGGGACAAGATTTAAGAGCTGGCGATTTTGTTTTCTTTTTATTGGCTACTCTTTCAAATCTAACTAATTGTTGTATCGTTGGCATAAGAAATTTTTATTCACTTTGGTTTTCAATACCGTATTTGCGCATAAAGCGTTCTACTCTTCCTTCTGTATCAAGAATTTTCTGAGATCCTGTATAAAAAGGATGGTTCCCAGACCAGATATCGACATTTAACCTAGATTTTGTCGAACCAATTTTCATAACTAATTGTCCATCACAGTAAACTTTGGCATTTGGGTACCATTCAGGATGTATTGAATTTTTTGGCATAATACTATTAAATTTTATTAACGTTTAGAGAATTGTGGAGCTTTTCTCGCTTTACGTAGACCATATTTCTTTCTTTCTTTGCGACGCGAATCACGTGTTAAGAAACCTTCTGATTTTAGAGCAGCCCTATTCTCAGAGGACATGTAACATAAAGCACGAGCGACGCCAAGCTTAATAGCATCTGCTTGACCCCTTAAACCCCCACCATGAGTATTTACATAAATATCATACATATTTTCTAAACCTAAAGTGGTTAAGGGAATCTTTGATGCACTGATATACTGCGAATTAAATTGTAAGTATAATTCGCCAGGCTTTTGATTTACTACCATAGAACCTGTTCCTGGAACTAAAATAACTTTAGCTACAGAAGTTTTTCTACGCCCTATACCAAAATAAGCTGACTTCGTTTCTGAAGTTGATAAAGACATAATTTAATTTAAATTTTTGTAGTCGTTTTTAATAATTTTTTATCAAGTTCAAAGATTCTTTGGAGCCTTAATTAAAGGCTTCCCATTTGATCTTGTCTTTTAACAGTCGTTTTAATTTTTTCTTTCAGTGTTCTATTTTCGAAGATCCATCGCAAATCTTTTTTGTAAACTGTCGCAAACTTCGTCAGCAGATTTTTGACCAAAATTTTTAAATTCTAATAAATCACTAGCTGAATATTGTAATAAATCGGACAGCGTATGAACATTTGCCCGTTTTAAACAATTGTACGCTCGAACGGATAATTCTAGTTCTTCTATAAAAACTGTATCTAAGTGTTCCTCAGCTTCTTCTTTTACAGGTGTTTCAGTATCGATTACTAGTGTTTCTGAAGTCTCTGTTATTTTAAGAAGTTTAAAAGTATTTTCTAAAATTTCAGCAGCAGAACTTAGTGCTTCCGCGGGCGTAATACTGCCGTTAGTCCAAATCTCGAATATTAAACTTTCTAATTCAGAAGATGTTGTACTTCGAGATGTTTCTACAAAAAAATTGACCTTTTTTACTGGCATAAAAATCGCATCGACACCTAAAAATCCAGCAGGAATAACTGAATCTACAATACCATTATTAAGATAGTTTTGTCCGCGTGCAATTAAGAATTCCATTTCAAGATTTTCTTTTGCATTAAGTGTGGCAATATATTGTCGAGAATCAACTAAACTGATATTCGCTGGTAATTCAATATCATTTGCAGTTATAATACCCGAAGTTTTTACCATGAGCCTAGCTAAAACTGGTTCATTAATTGTTCCTTTTAAAATAATCTGTTTTAGATTTAGTAAAATATCTATAACGTCTTCTTTAACGTTTGGAACGGTAGAAAATTCATGGTTAATTCCCGTAACACGAACACCAATAATTGCGAGGCCTTGTAAATTAGATAAAAGAACACGGCGTAATGTATTCCCGACTGTTGTACTTTGCCCTTTTATAAAAGGGCCAATAGAATATTTAGAATAGTGATCCGTTGGAGTTTTTACCTTGGACTGTAAACACTGAACTTGAAACATGGTTTTTTGAAAAATTTTTAAATTTCTCCATTGAAATCGTGTTACAGTTTATTTTCAACTACATTAAACACGTCGTTTTTTCGGTGGTCGGCAACCATTATGTGGCACAGGTGTAATATCTTTAATTACTAGAACTTGTAAACCACACCCCTGTAGGGCACGAATAGCTGTTTCTCTTCCACTACCGGGTCCACTAACAACTACTTCTGCTTGGCGCATACCTTGCTCATAAGCAATAGTTGCTACTTTTTCAGCAGCAGATTGGGCAGCAAAAGGTGTGCTTTTTTTAGCTCCTTTAAACCCACTCCCTCCGGCAGAAGCCCAAAATAGTGTATTTCCTTGCTTATCCGTAATATTAACGATTGTGTTATTAAATGTTGATTTAATGTGGACAACCCCACTACTTACTGTTTTTTTTGATTTTTTACCAGAAAATCGCTTTATTTGTTTTACCATACTTGGCTAGTAGAAAATATCTAAAAAATTGTTATTTTTTCTTTGCAACTGGGATTTTCACTTTTCCTTTACGTGTTCTTGCATTTGTTCTTGTGCGTTGACCACGAACAGGTAAACCAACACGATGGCGTCGTCCTTTTGCCGATCCTATTTCTGTTAATCTTTTAATGTTTAAAGAACAGAATCGTCTTAAATCACCTTCTGTTTGATAGTCTGCATCAATTAATGCACGAATAGCAGTAACTTCTTCATCTGTTAAATCACTACAACGTGTGCTTGGTGATACGTTTGCATCTTTTACAATTTTTTTGCACTCGTATTCCCAATACCAAAAACATACGTTAATCCAATATCAATCCGCTTGTTACGCGGAAGATCTACTCCTGAAATACGTGCCATTTATTTTTGTTATTTCTAACTATTTATTTACGTTTCATTTTTGCTCGGCCTTGTCGAACTTTAAGTCGGGGGTCTGATTTACAAATCAAATAAGTCCTCCCACGACGCTTTACAACTTGGCAATCTTTTGAGCGATTTTTTAAATTGCCTATGGAACTTACGACTTTCATAATCTTATTTTTGTATTTTTAGATATGGTGTAATAGAAATTATTTTTTGTGGTAACATCCGGTATTGAAGTTGCTTTAACTATACTTCTACCAATCTATGCTAACCGACTTAGAAACAAAAGTCTACGTTTTTTTAAATGTCTCATAGTTCTGGGATACTAAGAACCCTCGTACTTGAGAAGATACATCAGTAATAACACCAACTAGAATTACTAAAGATGTTAAATTTTTAAATAAACCTATATTAAATAGATTTGTTAATAAAAATGGAAAGAAGGCTAAAAATGCTAGAAATAAACCACCCATAAAAGCTAATCGACTGATTAACTGTTCAAGATATTTTGTCGTTTGATTTCCCTGTTTTAACCCGGGAACGTTATAAGCCATTTTTGTTAAATTTTCAGAAAGGTCTTTCGGCTTCAATACTAGAAGTGCATAAAAACTACTGAAAAACACAACTAAAACGATATTTAGAATAAACGAGCTTACTGTTAATAAATTTGTTAATTGTGGGCCCCCGACGGAAAATGTTCCTGTCAGAAATAACTGCAAGGGATAAAACAACAATGTTGCTACAGTTGTACTAAATACCAGAGGCATAATACCCCCTTGGTTAAGTTTTATTGGAATATAACTATTCTTTATTTCTGAACCGCGGGAATCTTGTTCTAAGTACGAAAAATTTAATTGACGGGCCGACACAATGTTTACCTTTTTATAGGAATCCTGAACTAAAACAATTATGGAAACAATAAGTAAGTATACTGTTATAACACTAACCGTTGTAATTAATGTCGTAATACTTGATGCCCCATTTAAGTTTTGGGTAAATTCACTAAATCCCGCAGGAATTCCACCAATAATATTGATGAAAATTATCATAGAGGAACCATTTCCTAAATTTTCGTTTGTTATCAATTCAGCAAACCACATAGATAACATTGACCCTGTTGTAAGGGATATGATAATTTTCAAGGCTAAAAATAGGTTCCAATTAAAAATTACAGGCTTAACAAGAATAAAAGCTACTGCTGTACTTAGAATAAGTGCCCACCCAAGCGTTAAATATTTCGTATATTTAGTGATTTGTCGTCTACCTAATTCACCTTCTTCTTTTTGTAAACGTTCTAATGCAGGTAATACTGGAGTTAGAAGTTGAATGACAATGGACGAATTGATATACGGTAATATACCTAATGAACCAATACCCAAAAAGGAGCTACCTGTCAAATTTTTTGCAAAACCAAATAAAGGGTTGGCTTGTTGGCTTTGAGAAAAAATATCTAAATCGACACTAGGTACAGGAATATATAAACCGAAACGGATTGCAATTAAAAGCCCTAATATTTTAAATATTTTTTGCTTTAATAAATTTGTTGTTTCGTATACTACCATTTGATTAAAGGGTCAAGTTAAACATTATACTCTCTTAGAGTACTTAAACCATTAACCGTTGCTCGTGCATTGTTTAATAAATTATTAGACCCTAATTGCTTTGATAAAATATTCTTAATGCCTGCTAATTCTAATACAGTGCGGATTGAACTACCTGCAATTACACCTGAACCAGGTGCTGAAGGTCGAAGAATCAATTTTGCTGCACCAAAACGACCATTTGTGGCGTGGGGTATAGAATTAGAACTTGTTAAAGGAACGGAAATAATATGTTTTTTTCCATCAGTAACACCTTTTCTTACAGCAGTAATAACATCACCTGCTTTTCCAACACCAACGCCTACTTTACCCTGTTCATTGCCGACTACAATAATAGCTCGGAAACTCATTTTCTTACCACCTTTTACAACCTTGGTTACGCGTTCAATTGAGACAACGCGTTCTGACCATTCAGATTTAGGTTTAAATGCTTTTTTCGGACTCATACTAATAAAATTCTGTTTTAAAATAATGAATTATTTACCAGTTTTACCTGCTTTACGTCTGATGACTTCTCCTTCGTAAGCAATCCCTTTTCCTTTATAAGGCTCAGGTGGACGCACAGAACGAATTTTAGCTGAAAACTCTCCAACCATATCTTTTTGCATGCCGGAAACGACAACACTTGTTGGGCTCTCAACTTTTACAGATAACTCTTTTGGTGTAACCATTTTAACAGGGTGACTATACCCCATGTTTAAAACTAAATCTTTTCCATCCAATTGGGCTCGGTAACCAACTCCTGTAATTTGCAGCCTTTTTTCAAAACCTGCAGACACACCGGTAACCATATTTGCAACAAGTGTTCGCGATAAACCGTAAAGAGCTTGCGAAAGTTTAGTTTCTTGTGTTTTTTCTATAAATAGTTTTTCCTTTCCATCGTCCATAGTACAACAAACTAACGAGGGCAAAATTCTTGATAGACTACCTTTTGGTCCGTCTACGGATATTTTTTGCCCTTCTAGCTTTACTGTGACTTTTTCTGGTATAACTATAAATTGCTTACCTATACGAGACATACTTTATTTGAAATTTACCAAATATAACATAAAAGTTCACCACCAACACCTTCTTTACGGGCTTGGTGATCGGTCATTAGACCACGTGAAGTTGAAACAATTGCTGTTCCAAATCCACCTAAAATTCTGGGCATTTTTTTAGATCCACTGTAGACACGTAAACCAGGTTTACTTATACGTTGAATCTTTTCAATAAGAGGCTTACGTTCTTTTCCGTTATATTTAAGTGATAAAAGAAGTGAACTATTTAACCCATTTTTTAATTCTTCAAACGATTCAATTAAACCTTCAGAAAGTAAAACTTGTGAAATATTTCTTGTGATTTTCGTAGAAGGTATCTGTACAATTTGATGCTTTGCTAAATTGGCATTACGGATGCGTGTTAGCATATCCGCTATAGTATCAGTAGTCATGGGATAATTTTTGTATAAAGTTTAAACTACGTTGTTGTAAACGGCATTCCAAATGCTTTTAATAACGAACGAGCTTCTTCATCCGTTTTTGCAGTCGTTACGATTGAAATATCTAAACCCCGAATTTGAGTTACATCATCGTAAGAAATTTCCGGAAAAATTAATTGCTCTTTCAAACCTATATTGTAGTTACCACGGCCATCAAAACCATTAGGATTAATACCTCTAAAATCTCTTATTCTAGGTAATACAATATGGATTAATTTTGTTAAAAATGTATACATTTGCTCTTGACGCAAAGTAACCGATGCGCCAATGGACATACCTTCACGAATTTTAAATCCAGCAACAGACTTTGTTGCTTTATTAATACTCGGTTGTTGACCCAACATAAGAGCCATTTCTTGGACACTTGCATCTAATTCTTTAGAATTTTTTGATGCTTCTCCAATTCCTCTATTGACAGATATCTTAACAAGTTTAGGTACTTGTTCGATATTTTTGTAACCGAATTCTTCGATCATAGAAGGAACAATTTTTTGCTTGTATAAGCCTTTTAAATCTAGTTTCATGGCTAGTAAATTTCGCTTTTTTAAATTAAAACCATTCTATGTTACAGCACTTCAGGCGCTAACGAAACAATTTTTGTAAATCCTTTTTCTTTCAATTCCCGTGCAATTGGACCAAATACTCGTGAACCGCGAGGATTATTTTCTTTGTTTATAATAACAGAAGCATTGTCATCAAAACGAAGTCGAGAACCATCCTTTCTACGCACGGATTGTTTAGTCCTTACAATAACAGCACGAACAACGTCAGAACGTTTAACTGTAAGGTTTGGTGTTGCATCTTTAACAACACCAATGATAACATCCCCTACATGACCATATCTTCGGTTACTACCAAGAACTCTAATACACATAAGTTTCTTGGCACCACTATTATCTGCTACTTTTAGACAAGTTTGCGGTTGTATCATTTGTTTATGTTGATGACTTTCTTAAAACATTAATTAAGACCCAATTTTTAGTCTTACTGATAGGTCTTGATTCGCGAATACGAACTTGATCACCCATAGAAGCGTTCAATTCTGCATCATGCACAGCATAACGTTTTGTTCTCGTAATAACTTTTTTGTATCTTTTATGAACAATACGATCACTAACAGCAACAATACATGTGTTATTCATTTTGTCGCTAACAACAATACCTATTTTTTCTTTGACTGCCATATTATTCGTTTTAGAAAATTAACGACGTTAATCTAGTATTAAATTGGTACTTCATTATACCTTTTCTATAATTTTTGTTTTTACTGGTAACTTATAAGAAGCTAACTTCAAAACTTTGTAGGCCATTTCTTTATTTAGACCGTTTATTTCAAAAAGAACTGCTCCTGGTTTCACAACAGCTACCCAATAAGCAACTGTACCTTTACCTGAACCCATTCTCGATTCTGCAGCTCTTTCAGTAATCGGCTTATCTGGAAAAATACGGATCCAAATTTTACCAGTACGACGAACGTATCTTGTGATACTGCGTCGTGTTGCTTCGATTTGTCGTGACGTTAACCAAACAGGTTCTAACGCTTGAATACCGTAGTCACCAAAGACAATCGTATCGGCTTTGGAAACTCCTTTAAGTCTTCCACGATGTTGTCTACGAAATTTCGTTCTCTTAGGAAGTAACATAAAATTTTACTTGTATGGAATCTTAAATGATAAATTAAAAAACTTCTTTATTAAATATCCAAACTTTGATACCCAATACTCCATAAATAGTGTTTGCTCTGTAAGTAGCATAACTAATATCGGCTCTGATAGTTTGAAGTGGTACGCGTCCTTCGCGGGCCCATTCAGCGCGGGCAATCTCAGCACCATTTAAACGTCCAGAAACTTGAATTTTAAACCCTTTTACACCACTCTTTTGCAGCATTTGCGTTGTTTGACGAACTGCTTTTCGGAATGCTACACGCTTTTCTAACTGATCTGCAATTGATCTGGCAACTAAGGCACTTTCATTCTCACTTTTTGTAACTTGTAAGACTTTAATACGTATCTGTTTAGAATCGTTTACTAATGCTTTTAGTTTTTCTTTTAGATCTGTAATTGATCCATCTTGATCTGTATCTGCTGCAATTGCTTTAGGCCTTGCTGCATGAATGATTAACTCCAATTGATTTACTTTTCGCTGTATTTCTAATTTAGTAATACCCGCCTTACCATAAACCGACTCAAAATTATCTTCAAAAAACTTTCTTATCTTGTAATCTTCTTTTAGAACTTCGCTGTACGCCCCATAATTAGCAAACCAAGTTGACTTATGCGGTTTATTAACGCCTATTCTAAAACCATTTGGATGTGTTTTTTGTCCCACGAACTAAATCCTTGTAATTTTATATTAGGTTTTATTTAACTTGCCATAACGATTGTTATGTGCGATGTAGCTTTTTGAATACGGTAAGCTCGACCTTGAGCTCGAGGTCGAAAACGTTTCATAGTTGGTCCTTGATCTGCGAAGGCTGATTTAACAATTATTGTTGCCTCATCCATACCTAAGTTATTTCTGGCATTCGCAGTAGCAGAACGCAAAACTTTTATAATTGGAGTACATGATGCATACGGCATGAACTCTAACAGTGATAAAGCTTCTGGATACGTTTTCCCTTGAATCTGTCTTAAAACACGACGAACTTTGCTTGGAGACATTCTAATGTATTTAGAAACAGCCCGAACTTCGTTTTTTTGTAATGTATCTTTAGCCATAACTTTTGATTAACGTTTTCCTTTCTTATCTTTTTTCACGTGGGAACGGAACGTTCGTGTAGGGGCAAATTCACCAAGTTTGTGACCGATCATTTGATCAGAAACAAATACAGGAAGGTGCTGGTGCCCATTATAAACAGCAAACGTATGACCAATCATATTTGGTAAAATTGTTGTTGAGCGAGACCATGTTTTAATAATGTCTTTTTTCCCACTAGCATTCATTTGCTCAACCCTTTCAAATACATGAGAAGCCACAAAAGGGCCTTTCTTTAAGGAACGTGCCATCTTAGATTTTTTTATTAAATTGTCGTCAAAAAGTTCTTAACGTCGCGAACGTAAAATGTACTTACTACTTGCTTTCGTTGGCCTGCGTGTCTTAATACCTAAAGCAGGCTTACCCCAAGGGGTAACTGGCTTTGGTCGACCAATTGGTGAGCGCCCTTCTCCACCACCGTGTGGGTGATCGATTGGGTTTTTAACTACACCACGAACTTTTGGCTTTTTACCGAGCCAACGGCTTCGCCCAGCTTTTCCAAGAGTAATATTTATGCTGTCAACATTACCAACTTGACCTAGGGTAGCGTAACATTTTTTATTTACTAAACGCACTTCATTGGAAGGTAACTTAAGTGTGACAAAATCACCTTCTTTAGCAATTAATTGTGCATAAGTTCCAGCAGCACGAGCAATTTGACCACCTTTACCAAGTGTTAACTCAACGTTATGGATGATGCTTCCTAACGGGATAGATTCTAAAGGCATTGCATTACCAATTTCGATAGGAACATCTACTCCAGAGGAAATATCCATTCCTAAACGCAGTGAACGTGGGGCTAAAATATATTTTTTTGTTCCATTTCTATATTGTAATAAAGCGATCCTAGCATTTCTATTAGGGTCATACTCAATAGTGGATACTTTTGCTGAGATAGAAGATTTTCTTTGAAAATCGATTATACGGTGTTTTCTTTTGTGACCACCACCGCGGCCTTTGACTGTGATTACACCGCGATTATTTCTCCCGCCACAGGCTTTTTTACCAAATGTCAAAGTCCTTTCTGCCTTTACTTTTGATAAACCATCAAAGTAAGATACTGACTTTGTACGTGTACCTGGGCTATAAGCCCTATACAGACGAATTGCCATATATTATTTCCTATTTAAAAACGTCTAAGATTTTATTTTTTAATACACCAAGCAAATTATTCTTCTTCAAATAAAGTGATAGAATCTTCTGGTGCAAGTTCTACTATTGCTCTCTTATAACGAGCTTTTGTTCCGATAAATTTACCTACACGGCGCTTCCTTAACGGTAGTAAAGATGTATTTACGGAAACGACCTTAACATTAAATAACTGCTCAACAGCATACTTTACAGCAGTTTTATCTGCTTTTGGATCTATTGCGAAGCTATATTGGTTTTGTTCAATTAAGCGTATCGTCTTTTCCGTCAGGATAGGGTATTTTACTATACCGAGTAAGTCTCTCTGATTAGGTTGAATGTAAGACATAAGAATATTTTGAACTAATCTTTTTAAACTACTTTCTGTGATTGGAGTTTTAACATAGCGTTTTTCTTACCAGGCACAGATCCTTTTACAACTAGAATGTTTTCTGTAGCATTAACATACAAGATTTCAGTATTCTTTAAAGTTACTGTATTACCCCCAAGGCGCCCGGCCATCTTTTTTCCAGGATATACACGACCTGGTGTACTTCCGGCGCCTATACTCCCTGGTAATCGGTGGTTTTTCGAACCGTGGGTCATTGGACCTCGGCTGAAATTATGGCGTTTCTGATTACCAGCAAAACCTTTACCAATACTCTTTCCAGTGACCCTAATCATTTGGCCTTTAGCAAAATTTTCAACACTTAGAGCTTGTCCTAATTTGTATTCTTCTGGATTTGTTACATGAAATTCTCCAAAAGATCTGAACCCTTGACCACCAATTTTATTTAAGTGGCCTCGTTTAGATTTGTTAATGTTTTCCACCTTTTCTTCGTTATATGCGACTTGTATCGCATTATAACCGTCGGTACTTGTTGTTTTTATTTGGCTAATCTTACATACCCCTGCTTTTAAAATAGTTACAGGAAATATCGTACCCGATTCATCGAATATTTGTGTCATGCCAACTTTTTTTGCAAAAAGACCTGTCTGCATAAAGATATTTTGTACATCTAGAATGGATTCTAAAACAATGCAATTTTTAAAAAAATTGAAATAATATATCTAAGATATTTTAGACATATAAATTACTACTATTATAAATGAGGGAAGCTGCCTTTGTCTATAAAACGTCAATAAGATGCGAGTTAAAAAATTTGGCAGTATTAGAAATACGTAACAGTGGATCTGTCAATTAGAAACCTTTAAATTACGTGTTTGATAAAATAATTTTTTTAAATTTAACAAAAAACCACTTAAGTAGCACTTTAGTTAACGGGAATTTTAGACAACATGGTGGTTTTTTAAAAAGTTCAAGAGGACGAATTAGAAAGTATTTAAGTAAATTAAATTTTATTGAGTACCCATATAATGCAAAAATTCTGGGAGTAATATTTTTATATAGGTTGGCAAAAAATATCGTAAAC
>Ga0115100_10346653_pt1 | contig 13557 bp, 24 predicted proteins | sample MBTome_3_FD_89642 | JGI IMG/M metagenome (GOLD analysis project Ga0115100, IMG submission 89642) | Marine eukaryotic communities from Pacific Ocean to study complex ecological interactions - MBTS_2Apr14_M1_3um Metatranscriptome... | ecosystem: Environmental > Aquatic > Marine > Oceanic | place... | reverse complement strand
TTTCGTGGACTCTTTGCCTAAAACCCCCAGTACCATATATTTAACTACCTTCACTTCTGGCCTTGATAATATCCTGAAGGACCCACTAACACTTGAACACGTCAAGACGTCATTTTTGCCCTTCAAATCTTATAGCTCTTCTAGTCAAACGGAAAGGGGTGAAGTACAAGCTTTACTAGCTTTTTCATATAAAATCTGGACAAACTCTTTGTTCGCAGTTTATACTACGAGCATTCTTATTTGTTAGAATTATTCACATATTCTAAATAAAAGAGTTAAAAAAAACATTTGTTTTTTTGTATTGCTTTATAGAATGGATTAAATATCTAAAAAATTTCTTACATATTATGTCTGTTGGCTTGTTTGCAAAGAAACTTGGAATGACACAAATATTTGATGAATCGGGAACTATTTTTCCGGTGACATTACTAAAAATTGAGGAATGTCAAATCAGTCAAATTAAAACGACAAATACAGATGGGTATAACGCTATTCAAGTTGCTTATGGCCCAGAAAAAATAAATAAAATTACAAAGCCCCAATTAGGCCATTTAAAGAAAAGTGGGGAGAAGGGGTTTAAATCGTTTGGAGAATTCCGTATCGACAACCCTCAGAACTTTAAGCTTGGACAAAGCATAACTTTAGATTCTTTTGAAATCGGCCAAAAAGTTCGTGTGACAGGTAAAAGTATCGGTAAAGGCTTTGCGGGTAACCAAAAACGTCACAATTTTAGCCGAGGACCAATGACACATGGTTCGAAAAACCATAGATTACCTGGTTCTATTGGTGCCGGTAGTACTCCTGGTCGAGTATACCCAGGAAAAAAGATGGCAGGACAACTTGGTGGACAAACAGTAACTATTAAAAATAGTGAAGTTCTTTTTATAAACTCGGAAGAACAAATCTTGGTTCTAAAGGGTTCCTTACCCGGTAAACGCAAAACCGTTTTAAAAGTCCAGGTGAAAGGTTAATTAAAGAAAAGAAAAGTTACTAGACGATTTAAAGTATAAAAGTGCTTTTAACATTATTTAAAAATTTGATATGAATTTCAATCAAAAAGCAGCAATTGATTTAGTAAAGTACCCACTTCTTACTGAGAAAACCATAAAATTAATTGAACAGAATCAGTATAGTTTTGCGGTAGCTGCGCACGCAACGAAAACGTCCGTAAAGATTGCAATTGAAAAGCTGTTTGACGTTAAAGTAGTTTCGGTAAATACATCACTCCAAGCCGTAAAAAAACGTCGAGTGGGTAAATTTATTGGTAAGAAAACTCAGTACAAACGAGCAATCGTTACACTTGCACCCCGAGAATTCTATTACTCTTTTTGAAGACGTTTAAGAAATACCAACTCAGGGTTCGAATATTAGACTGTATTAAAAATAACCAGAATTATAATGGCAATTCGTTTATATAGAGCTTATAGCCCAGGAACGCGTTCTCGTTCTAGTTTATTCTTAAATGATTTATCAAAGAATAAACCAGAGAGATCTTTAACATTTGGAAAAAAACGTTGTAGTGGACGTAACAATCGAGGTGTTATAACGCTTAATGGTCGTGGCGGTGGCCACAAAAGAAAATATCGAGTTATCGATTTTCGACGTAAAGAAACAAGTTGTTTAGCAAAAGTTGTTAGTATCGAGTATGATCCAAATCGAAATGCGCGAATTGCTCGATTACATTATACAGATGGTTCAAAAAAATATATAATAGCACCTCGATCATTAAAGATTGGTACTACAGTTTGTTCCGGTAGTGATAGTCCAATTGAAATTGGTAACTCTATGCCACTAGAATTTATACCTTTAGGTAGTATAGTTCATAATATTGAATTAACTCTTGGAAAAGGTGGTCAAATTGCTCGGGCAGCTGGTACTTACGCACAATTGATTGCAAAAGAAGGAAACTTTGTTACGCTAAAATTACCGTCTAATGAAGTCCGATTAGTAAACAAAAGATGCTGTGCAACGTTAGGACAAGTTGGTAATGTCGAGTTTATTAATATAACACTTGGAAAAGCCGGTCGAAAACGATGGTTAGGTCGAAAACCAAAGGTACGTGGAGTTGTACAAAACCCAATTGACCACCCGCATGGTGGTGGAGAAGGTAGATCGCCTATTGGTCGTGCAAAACCAGTTACTCCTTGGGGTAAACCAGCATTAGGTATTAAAACAAGAAGACCAACAAAAGCAAGTAGTCGTTATATTTTACGTGGACGACGTTAATAAAAAACAATAAAAAAGTAAAAAAATGTCACGTTCCTTAAAAAAAGGTCCTTATGTAGCAACATATGTTCTTGACCAAGTCGAGTCAATGAACAGTGAGGGAAAAAAAGATATCATTAAAACTTGGTCACGCTCTACAACCATTTTACCAAACATGATTGGCCACACTTTCGCTGTTTATAATGGACGTCAGCATTTACCAGTATTTGTAACTGATCAAATGGTTGGCCATAAATTAGGAGAATTTTCGCCTACAAGAACATTTAGGTCACATATTAAAAAAGATAAAAAAGGAAAACGCTAGTTTAATATTTATACCTTATGAAGACAATTTCTGTACAACCAAATGAAGCGCGCGCAGTCTCAAAATATATTAGAATGTCGCCAAGTAAAATTCGTCGAGTATTACGACAAATTCAAGGGAAAAGTTATAAAGATGCTTTAATTATCTTAGAATTTTTACCTTATGCTTCATGTGAGCCTATTATTAAAGTTTTAAGGTCAGCAGCAGCAAATGCAAAACATAATAAAGGGTTTAACGAAACAAACTTAACTGTTAAGTCAGCTTTTGCCAATCAAGGACCGACAATGAAACGTTTTCGACCTAGAGCACAAGGTCGAGCGTACCGTATTTTAAAAGCTACTTCCCACATCACAATTATTGTGGCCGCTTAGTAGACTAAATAATTTAAATTTTTACGAGATATATTTATTTGTGGGACAAAAAACACATCCAACCGGTATTCGAATTGGAATAAATAAAACGCAAAGTTCGACATGGTTTGCAAACTATGGTGCATTCAGTGACGTTTTAAAAGAAGATTACCAAATTCGACAATTTTTTGAAAAAGAGTTCTCAGTCCTATATAATAAGGCTGGAATTGCTAAACTAGAAATTAACAGAAAAGTAAATCAGTTAGAGTTGTTAATATATGCAGCCCGTCCAAAATCAATAGCTTCCAATTCCGATGAAGAAGGAACAATTTTAAAGCTGCAGTCAAGTCTGAAAAAAATTCTAACAGAACCAAAGCAGATTAGAATCAAGGTACTTCAAATAAACAAAAGTGAAAATGAAAGTTCATTAGTTGCCAGATCGCTGGCAGACCAACTTGAAAAGAGGGTCGCATTTAGGAAAGCCATTCGTCAAACGACACAAATGCTTCAGAAAAGTGGTGTTAAAGGATTCAAAATCCAAGTTTCTGGTAGATTAAATGGAGCCGAAATTGCGAGAGCTGAGTGGGTTCGTGAAGGCCGAGTACCCCTTCAAACATTAAGAGCCGATATTAGCTACGCTACACAAAGGGCAAACACAATTTATGGTGTGCTTGGAATAAAAGTTTGGATTTTTAACAAGGAAATTCTCTAACCTAAACGCATTAATTACAGTTTGAAGATATTACAGAAATAAATTATGTTACTTCCTAAAAGAACAAAATTTCGTAAAGTCCATAGAGGAAGACTAAAGGGTGTTTCAAAAGCAAACACAGTTGTTTTTGGAGAATACGGAATTCAGGCTTTAGAACCAATTTGGTTAACATCAAGACAAATCGAAGCAACGAGACGAAGTATAACTCGATATGTTCGTAAAACCGGAAAAATATGGATTCGAATCTTTCCTGATAAACCTATTACAGAACGAGCGGCAGAATCACGAATGGGATCTGGTAAAGGTGCTGTAGATTATTGGGTAGCAGTTATTAAACCAGGAGCAATTCTTTTTGAAATAAATGGTTTAGAGCAAGAGCGTGCGTATAAAGTTTTAAAACTCGCCTCTTACAAATTACCAATTAGAACAAAAATTGTTAGCCGGTAAATAAAAATTTCTCCCTATATTAAGAATATAAGACAATAACTCAACATGGCTACAAAAGTAAAAACAGGTATTGTTGTCAGTGATAAGATGACAAAGACGCGCATTGTTGCTGTTAGTGACCGTATAACACATAAACGCTACGGCAAAGTAATTACGCGAACTAAACGTTATGCCGTTCATGACGCAGATTTTAATACAACAATTGGCGATAAAGTCCGTATTCGTGAAACTCGTCCTATGAGTAAAACAGTAAATTGGATTTTAACCGATATAGTGAAAAAGTCCTCAACATAAAAGAAAAAAAATGATACAACCGCAAACTTGTCTAAAAGTCGCAGATAATAGTGGTGCAAAAAAGTTAATGTGTATTCGTGTTCTCGGAAGTAATCGTCGATATGGTTATGTCGGCGATGTAATTATAGGTGTTGTTAAAGATGCTACACCTAATTTAACTGTTAAACGCTCTGACGTAGTACGTGCTGTAATTGTGAGAACAAAATATTCCATTAGAAGAAAAGATGGGTCTCGATTACGATTTGATGATAATGCTTCAGTAATTATCAACAAAGAAAATAATCCGCGCGGAACACGTGTATTTGGTCCAATTGCACGCGAATTGAAAGATAAAGGTTTTACAAAAATTATTTCGCTAGCACCAGAAGTACTTTAATTAAGCCTTGAATATTGAAAATTTAAAATTTATCTAAAAATGTATAAAGACCTAAAAACGTCGTATCGGGAAAAAATTGTTCCTTCGATGATCAAAGATTTTGGTTACAAAAATATTGAGCAAGTTCCTAAGGTTGTAAAAATTTCTGTAAATCGTGGCCTTGGTGAAGCATCGAAAAATTCAAAAGAGTTAGAAAATAGCCTTAAAGAAATTGCAACTATTACAGGTCAACAACCAATAACAAATAAAGCTCGAAAGTCGGTAGCTGGATTCAAAATCCGTGACGGTATGCCAGTTGGTGGATCCGTTACTTTAAGAAAAGCGCAAATGTATACATTTTTAACAAAATTAATAAATATTGTACTGCCACGTATTCGAGATTTTAGAGGTATAAACCCTAACGGATTTGATGGTCGAGGTAATTATAACCTTGGATTAACAGAACAGTTAATGTTCCCTGAGATTTCTTACGATGAGGTAAATCAACTTCATGGTTTTGATATTTCGATTGTCACAACGGCAAAAACCGATGAAGAAGCTTTCGCTCTTTTAAAGGGATTTGGAATGCCATTTAAGACGACGTAAATTTTTAAAGACTCTTTAACATATGACAACAGATACTATAGCAGATATGTTAACGCGAATTCGTAATGCGAATTTAGCCAAACATCAAATTGTTCAAATACCTTCTACAAAGGTTACGCGTAATATTGCAAATGTTCTTCTGGCAGAAGGATTTATTGAATCGTTCGAGGAATTAAAGAACGGATTAAAAAGTTCCCTTCTACTTTCACTTAAGTATAGTGGGAAAGAACGAACACCCTTTATTACAAAAATAACGCGGGCAAGTAAGCCTGGTCTACGTGTATATAGTAGCTCTAAAAAGATGCCTCGAATTCTTGGGGGGTTTGGTACAGCGATAATTTCGACTTCAAAAGGTTTAATGACAGATAAAACAGCCCGTGAAGAAGGAATAGGTGGAGAGCTATTATGTTATATTTGGTAACTAAATTTTATATAAAAAAATGTCTCGAATCGGTAAACAATTTATAGAAATACCTAAACAAGTTAATGTAAAACTTGACGGACAAAAAATTCTTGTAGACGGACCTAAAGGAAGTCTATCTCGTATTTTACCGTCACTTATATGTTGTACATTAAATCAGGAAGAAGGAAAGCTTTTTTTAGAAAAAGCTCAAGATACAAAACTTTCACAAGCTCTTTATGGTTTATCAAGAACACTTGTATCAAATATGGTAATTGGTGTTTCTGATGGGTTTAATAAGCGTTTACAAATAACAGGAGTAGGTTACCGTGCACAATTAGATGGTAAAGATTTAGTTCTAAACATGGGCTATAGTCATCCAGTGCGAATGCTTACACCTACTTCCCTATCTGTAACAGTAGAAACACCAACTAGTGTTGTTGTTTCTGGAATGGAAAAAGATGTTGTTGGAGAATTTGCAGCTAAAATACGTTCTGTACGTCCGCCAGAACCTTATAAAGGTAAGGGGATTGCGTATGAAGGTGAAGTTATTCGCCGTAAAGCCGGTAAAACTGGTAAATAGTGGGTGTAAAAATAATTTTACTTAAATTTTTTATAACTAATTAACTTTTAAAGTATGGCAGGCCCTAAAAAAGCATATAAGGCAAAATCAGAATGGTCAGAGCGCGTCGTATCTATTCAACGTGTAACCAAAGTAGTAAAAGGTGGAAAAAAGATGAGTTTTCGCGCTGTAATTGTTGTAGGAAATGAACAAGGTAAAGTTGGGGTTGGAGTTGGAAAAGCTGGAGATGTTATTACGGCTGTTCGAAAAGGAGTTACTGATGGAAAAAAGAATATCGTTTCTATTCCATTAACAAGTTCTAACTCAATACCACACCCAACTAGTGGTAGGTTTGGTGCTGCAAAACTAATCTTAAGACCATCAGCACCAGGTTCTGGAGTAATTGCTGGTAGCTCAATTAGAACTGTTCTTGAATTAGCTGGCATCAAGAATATTCTTTCAAAACAACTTGGTTCAAACAATTTGTTAAATAATGCTCGTGCAACTGTAAACGGGTTAAGCTCCTTACGTTCATATAGTAGCTAATAATTAAGCAAAGTTTAAAATAGAGTAGATAAAAAAAAACGACATGAAAATCTCAGAAACAACTACTCTTCTTCAAACAAAAATAACGAAGATTTTAAGTCTTCTCCTATTAGTTAGGTTAGGGCTATATATTCCAGTACCAAATGTAGACTTAGATATATTTTCGCAAGGGCAAGCATTAAACCCTATGTTTGGCTTTGCAAGAACCTTAACTGGTAGTTCATTTTTAGGTATTGGATCGTTGGGAATTTTACCTTATATAAATTCCTCGATCATTATTCAATTATTAACATCTGTATTCCCTAATCTAGAACGTTTACAAAAAGAAGAAGGTGAACTAGGACGGCAAAAGATTAGCCGGTACACACGCTACTTGACTTGTGCATGGGCACTAGTTTTAAGTTCAGCAATTGCCTTCTTATTAGTTAAACCTGTTGTTTTTAATTGGAGTCCTGAACTCGCATTAAAAATAATAATTTCCCTAACTACTGGGTCTTTATTATCTATGTGGTTCGCCGAATTAATTACTGAAGAGAGTTTAGGTAACGGCTCATCAATGATTATTTTTATAAATATTGTTGGGAGTATTCCAAATAGTTTTAGTGAGTTTAGTAAAAAATTAAGTGGAGCTTCATACTTAGATACAAGTTTTTTAATTGGTCAAGGCCTTTTAGTTTACCTATTTATTGTATTTATAATTGTTCTATTTCAAGATGCTTATAAGAAAATTAATATTGTTTCCGCTAAGCAATTAAATGTTAATTATTCAGAACAAAATCCACAATCAGGCGAATTAAAAAATAGCTATATTCCAATTAAGTTGAATCAGGGTGGTATCATGCCATTAGTTTTTAGCTCAACTATTGCAACCTTTCTTTACTACCCTTTACAAGTCTTTGCTAATTCATCGATTGGTTCATCATTAAATATTATGCCAATTTTCATGACTGGTTACTCATTTGTACTAAACATTGTACTAGTGATCTTCTTCAGTGGTTTCTATGCATTATTAGTTCTCAAACCAAATGATATTTCCCAAAATTTGGCAAAAATGGCTTATAGTATTCCTGGTATCAGGCAAGGTAACCAAACAACTCAATACTTAAAACAAACAGTTAGTCGGTTAGCTTTTATGGGAGGCTTATTTCTAGCATTTTTAGCATTTTTTCCAATTTTACTTGGAAATATTTTCCAATTTAATGTATTCAAAAATGTTACCTCATTGTTAATACTAGTTGGCGTAATTACAGACACAACAGCTCAAATTCGTGGATACTTGATATCCCGTAATTATGAGGGCTTTAAAAAAACGTAGACTTTTTAACTTAAGTAAGTTACCTTTATTTAAGGTACTCAAAGTTCTAAATAGTATAGTTTGGCATTATACACTAATTATATCTAATCTATCGAACAGTAAATTTATCTCCAATTTTATGAAAGTAGTAAGTTCAATCGGAAATCTAAAGAATAGATCCAAAGATTGTCAAGTTGTAAAAAGACGAGGTCGAATTTACCTTATATGTAAGACAGACCCACGTTTAAAGGTTAGACAAGGAAGGGCAAAAATGAAACGTAAATAATAAAAAAAGAATCAAATGGCACGTATATCAGGAGTGGATCTTCCACGAAATAAACGCATTGACATTGGTTTAACCTATGTTTTTGGAATTGGACAAACAAGTGCAAAACAGATTGTCCAAGATGCTAATGTAACACCAAGCACACGTTGTATGGACTTGACTGACGAAGATATAACAAATATCCGAGCAATTGTTGACGCAAATTACCAAACTGAAGGTGATTTACGTCGTGTTTATTCACAGAATATTAAACGTTTAACTGAAATTGGGTCAGCTGCTGGTCGTCGACACAGAGTAGGTCTACCAGTACGTGGTCAACGTACACGTACAAATGCACGTACACGTAAAGGAAAGGTTAAGGTAGTGGCTGCGAAGAAATCGCGTTAGAGTAACAAGTTATATTTTTTTACCACATACATTCACTATTTTATAATAGACATGGTTAAACAAGTAAAACGATTTTCAAATAAAAAAATCAAAAAAGATAGTGTCTTTAGGTGTTGTTCATATTAAATCAACGTTTAATAACACTATTGTAAATATCACGGATAAGACCGGAAATACATTAGTTTGGGCGTCTGCTGGCGGCAGCGGTTTTAAAGGAGCAAAAAAAGGGACTCCATTCGCAGCACAATCTGCTGCAGAAAAAGCAGCATCCCAAGCTTATGACCAAGGTATGCGACAAGCGGAAGTAGTCGTTAGTGGTCCTGGAAGTGGTCGAGAAACTGCTATTCGAGCGTTACAAGGTTGTGGTCTTGAAGTGTTAGTAATAAAAGATATTACACCAGTACCACATAATGGGTGTCGACCACCAAAGAAGCGTCGCGTATAAAAATTTCTAAGGAGCTGATTTGATTACTAACAAAAAGTTGAATTTTAATCGATAATGTAATGTTACAAATTCAGTGTTTACAATCTAAAACACAAGAACTTAATACTCTTTTTTCAAGATTTGTAATTGGACCTTTAAAGAAAGGTCAAGGCCTTACGATTGGTAATGCGTTAAGACGCGTTTTGTTATCAGATTTACAGGGATTAGCAATTACGGGAGTTCGTATTGCAGATGTCAATCATGAATTTTCAACAATTCCAGATGTAAAAGAAGACGTTATTGATATCTTATTAAATTTAAAACAAATTGTTTTAAAGGGTTGTATTAAAGAATCAGCCTTATCTCGATTAGCATATCACGGTCCTGGTATCATTACAGCAAAAGATATGAAATTACCCGAGGGAGTTACATTAGTAGAACCAAACCAATATATTGCTAATGTAAACACTAATAAAACGGTCGAAATGGAGTTTTTAATTAAAAGTGGGGAAGGTTATTCTATAAACAATTCTTCACAACAATTACCTGAAGGCTTCCTATCAATCGATGCTGTTTACATGCCAGTTAAAAAAGTTAATTTTTTTATTGAAACGTCTGGTAACAATATTTCGACAGATCTTGAAAGTCTAATTTTAGAGGTCTATACAAATGGTAGTATCACACCGACAGAAGCAGTAAGTTCAGCAGCTGAAATTCTACAAACAATCTTTGACTCATTGAAATTAACGGATCTTCCTATACAATCAAAAACTGTTATTGAAGATGACCTAAAAAAAGAGAAAGATAACGAGTTAGAAAACATTATGATTGAAGAGCTTGAACTTTCTGTTCGTGCTTTTAATTGTTTAAAACGTGCTAATATTCACACATTACCAGATTTGTTAAAATATTCACAAGAAGATTTATTAGAATTCAAAAATTTTGGGCAAAAATCCGCAGATGAGGTTTGTTTAAATTTAAAACGAAAGTTTGGTAAAACACTAAGTTAGTAAAAAGGATTAAACGACTGTAAAAAGATAAGATTCATAGCGAGTATCACAAAGCTGATATTTTATAGCCAAATAATCTTTGAACTGATTAATAAACATCACAGTAAAAATAGAACGAATTTATGTCTCTTATGACTTCAGATACACAAGCGGCTTACTTTGGTATAGGACGTCGTAAAACGTCTGTGGCAAAAGTTATCCTTGTTTCCGGTACTGGATCTATGGTAGTAAACCATAAGCCAGGTGAACTTTACTTACAATTTAACTCTCAATATATCAATGCTGCGAAAGCACCTTTAATAAAATTAGGGTTAGAAAATACCTACGATATCTATGTTAATGCGCATGGTGGTGGTATCAAAGGTCAAGCGGATGCAATTAAACTAGGTGTCGCACGAGCACTTTGCTACATATCATCAGAAAACCGTAACTCATTAAAAATAGCTGGTCACCTGACGCGTGACGCTCGAAGTAAAGAAAGAAAGAAATATGGTTTACGTAAAGCACGTAAAGCACCACAATTCTCAAAACGTTAATAAACCTAACATTATTCAAATTAAAATGGTTAAACCTGATATCCACCCAAAATGGTATGCCAATGCAAAAGTTTTTTGTGATGGTCAACTAATTATGAAGGTAGGTTCAACGAAACCAAGATTAAATGTAGATATTTGGTCTGGAAACCACCCATTCTATACAGGTTCACAAAAAATTCTGGATACAGAAGGCCGTGTTGAACGTTTTATGCGTAAATATGGAATGGAAAATCAAACATAAAAGCTATAAATTTATATGCCTACAATACAGCAATTAGTCAGATTTGAGCGAACAGTTAATAAAAAGAAAACTAAATCACCAGCTCTTCAATCTTGTCCACAAAGGCGTGGCGTATGTACACGTGTATATACAACGACACCTAAAAAACCTAATTCCGCGCTAAGAAAAGTTGCACGTGTAAGGTTAACATCAGGATTTGAAGTTACAGCTTACATTCCCGGAATTGGACATAATATTCAAGAACATTCTGTAGTGCTAGTACGTGGTGGACGTGTTAAAGATTTACCGGGTTGTAGATACCATGTTGTCCGAGGAACGTTAGATGCTGCTGGTGTTAAAGATCGAAAACAAAGTAGATCAAAATATGGTGGTAAAAAGCCAAAAAATTAATTTAATTTAACCACTTTGTATCACGTTAATAAAAACTTATGTCACGAAGAAATAGAGCACAACGAACATTAGCCCAACCAGACCCTATTTATAATAGTCGCCTGGTAACATTATTAGTATCACGAATATTACAATCAGGTAAAAAGTCATTAGCACAAAGAATAGTTTACGAAGCATTAGAAATTATCTCAGCTAAAACTCAAGAAAACCCAATTTTAGTGCTTGAGAAAGCTGTAAAAAACGTAACTCCGCAAGTAGAAGTAAAAGCACGTCGTGTTGGTGGATCGACATATCAAATTCCAATTGAAATACGAGCTTATCGTGGGACAAACATTTCTCTTAAATGGATTACTGAATTTGCTCGTGCACGCTCCGGTAAAAATATGGCAGGGAAATTGGCTAATGAGTTAATTGATGCTGCCAAAGAATCTGGAAACTCAATTCGTCGAAAAGAGCAAACACATAAAATGGCTGAAGCTAACAAAGCATTTGCCCATTTTAGATATTAAAATATAAATTTTCGAATTAGATATAAATATCTCGCCAAAAGTATTTTCAAACAACGAAAGTAGAATCACTAAATTAAAAAAAAAATAAACTAAGATATGGCACGCGAAAAATTTGAAAGATCTAAGCCACACATCAATATTGGAACTATTGGCCACGTTGACCATGGTAAAACTACATTAACGGCTGCGATATCAGCGACTTTAGCAATTCATAACGCAAAGCATACAAAGAAGTTTGATGAGATTGATTCAGCACCTGAAGAAAAAGCTCGTGGTATTACTATTAATACAGCTCACGTAGAGTATGAAACAGCAACAAGACACTATGCTCACGTAGATTGTCCAGGACACGCGGATTATGTAAAAAATATGATTACAGGTGCTGCTCAAATGGATGGTGGTATTCTAGTTGTATCAGCTGCTGATGGACCAATGCCACAAACTAGAGAACACATCTTATTAGCAAAACAAGTTGGTGTACCTCACCTAGTAGTTTTCTTAAATAAAGCAGATCAGGTTGATGACGAAGAGTTACTAGAGTTAGTTCAATTAGAAGTACAAGAACTTCTTGAAAGTTATGACTTCCCTGGTGATGACATTCCATTCGTATCTGGATCGGCACTACTTGCTCTTCAAGCTGTAGAAGGTGGTCCAAAAGAGCGTGGAGAAGATAAGTGGGTTGACCTTATTTACGACTTAATGGATGCAATTGATAACTATATACCAACTCCAGAGCGTGATACAGAAAAAACGTTCTTAATGGCCGTGGAAGATGTTTTCTCAATTACTGGTCGTGGTACTGTAGCAACAGGAAGAATCGAACGTGGTATGGTTTCTGTAGGTGATACTGTAGAGCTTGTTGGATTAAAAGATACAAAATCTACAATCGTTACAGGTATTGAAATGTTCCAAAAAACACTTGACCAAGGAATGGCAGGTGACAATGTTGGTATTTTAATTCGAGGTATTCAGAAGACAGATATCGAGCGCGGTATGGTATTAGCTAAACCTGGTTCAATTACTCCACACAAAAAGTTTGAAGCAGAAGTATATATCCTAAATAAAGAAGAAGGTGGTCGTCATACTCCATTCTTTACAGGATACCGTCCTCAATTTTATGTGCGTACAACTGATGTAACAGGAACAATCGTTCAATTTACAGGTGATGATGGAAGTGTGGCTGAAATGGTAATGCCTGGTGACCGTATTAAGATGACTGCTGAATTAATCAACCCGATTGCCATTGAACAGGGAATGCGTTTTGCAATTCGAGAAGGTGGTAGAACAGTGGGTGCTGGCGTTGTTTCAAAAATTCTAGAATAAATTAATATAATACTATATGGATTTATATAAACCGGAAAAACTCCGTATTGGACTAAAAGCTTATGACTCTACTATACTAGATGAGTCGTGCCATAAAATTATTGATGTTGTCAATAATAGTGGTACAAAGGCTGTAGGACCAATTCCATTACCAACGAAAAGACGAATTTACTGTGTTTTAAGATCTCCTCATGTAAATAAAGATTCACGTGAGCACTTCGAAATCCGAACACATAAACGTCTAATTGATGTTTATTCTCCATCAGAACAAACAATGGAAAATCTTAGACTCTTAGATTTATCTGCTGGTGTTGATGTAGAAATTACAAGCTCTTAACAAAAAAATATAACTACC
>Ga0115100_10189572_pt1 | contig 13571 bp, 26 predicted proteins | sample MBTome_3_FD_89642 | JGI IMG/M metagenome (GOLD analysis project Ga0115100, IMG submission 89642) | Marine eukaryotic communities from Pacific Ocean to study complex ecological interactions - MBTS_2Apr14_M1_3um Metatranscriptome... | ecosystem: Environmental > Aquatic > Marine > Oceanic | place... | reverse complement strand
TTTATGCAAGTAGGTTTATTCGCAAAAAAGGTTGGTATGACTCAAGTTTTTGATGAGTCAGGTACAATTTTTCCAGTAACTATTTTAAAAGCTGGAGTTTGTAAAATCAGCCAAATTAAAAGTATTACTACGGATGGCTATAATGCTGTTCAGGTAGCATACGAAGAAAAGCAAATCGATAAGCTTAATAAATCAGTAAGAGGCCACTTAAAGAAAATTGGTGATCAAGGATTCAATTCTTTTGGAGAATTTCGTGTAGGAAATCCAGACAACTTTAAATTAGGTCAAACTTTAAACGTTGGTACATTTACTAAGGGCCAAAAAATCCGTGTCACAGGAAAGAGCATTGGTAAAGGCTTTGCTGGTAACCAAAAACGACATAATTTTAGTAGGGGTCCAATGACCCATGGTTCAAAGAACCATCGATTACCCGGAAGTATTGGTGCAGGTAGTACTCCAGGGCGCGTTTATCCAGGTAAAAAAATGGCTGGTCGACTGGGGGGTCAAAACGTAACTCTGAAAAATACAGAAATTCTTTTCGTTAATACGGAAGAAAACATTTTAGTTGTAAAAGGTTCTGTACCTGGTAAAAAGAATACCCTATTAAAAATTCAACCAATGAAGGTAGCTTAAAAATTAGTTTACAATACTATGCCTTACATTCAATCTAATAAAAGAGATTTACTGGGTATCATAAAATACCCACTTCTAACAGAGAAGACAATAAAACTAATTGAACAAAATCAGTATAGCTTTGCGGTTGATACTAAGGCTACGAAAACTGCGGTAAAATCAGCCATTGAGCAATTGTTTGACGTTAAAGTAGTTTCTGTAAATACGTCCTTATTACCTTTACGTAAAAGACGAGTAGGTAAATTTATTGGTACAAAAGCACGCTATAAAAGAGCTATCGTGGAATTAGCTGCTGAAAGTTCAATTACCTTATTTGAGGAAGAGTAAATTTTTCTACAATTTATTTATACAATAAAATCGAACACGTTAAACAATCGGAAATTAATACATATGGCAATTCGTCTGTATAGAGCCTATAGTCCAGGCACCCGCTCAAAATCGGTTTCATATTTTGATGATTTAACCAAAATAAAACCAGAAAAAAGTCTGACGTTCGGTAAAAAAGCTTGCGGTGGACGAAATAATCGTGGTGTAATTACAGTAAAAGGTCGCGGTGGTGGACACAAACGTAAGTATCGTGTTATAGATTTTCAACGAAAATCTAACCTTCTAGCTACCGTATCGACTATTGAATACGATCCGAACCGAAATGCAAGAATTGCATTATTACAATATACTGATGGTTCAAAAAAGTATATTATAGCCCCACGTTCATTAAGAGTTGGAATGTCTATTTCCTCCGGAACAACAGTTCCGATTGAAATTGGAAATTCGATGCCTCTCGAATACATTCCTTTAGGTAGTATTATCCACAATGTTGAATTAACTTTAGGAAAAGGAGGACAGATTGCACGTGCTGCTGGTACTTATGCTCAGCTTATCGCCAAAGAAGGTGATTTTGTAACTTTAAAGCTTCCTTCAAATGAAGTACGTTTAGTTAATAAAAAATGTTATGCTACTCTAGGTCAAGTGGGTAATGTTGATAGTATTAATATTACACTTGGAAAAGCTGGGCGAAGTCGTTGGCTTGGTAAAAAACCAAAAGTCCGTGGAGTTGTTAAGAACCCAATTGATCACCCACATGGTGGTGGAGAAGGACGTTCACCAATTGGCCGAGCAAAACCTGTAACACCGTGGGGTAAACCTGCCTTAGGTATTAAAACGCGTAAGCAAACAAAGGCAAGTAGTAAATACATCTTACGTTCGCGTCGTTAGACTAAAGACAACAAATATAATCATTAATTTTTTAATAAATAAAAATGACACGTTCTTTAAAAAAAGGACCTTTTGTAGCTTCGCATGTTTTTGAGCGAGTTGAGCAAATGAATGCGAGTGGTAAAAAAGATGTTATTAAAACGTGGTCTCGTGCGACAACAATATTACCAAATATGATTGGTCATACATTCGCAGTTTACAACGGTCATCAACATCTCCCTGTTTTTGTATCTGATCAAATGATTGGTCATAAATTAGGTGAATTTGCTCCAACAAGAACATTTCGTTCACATGTAAAAAAAGATAAGAAAGGAAAACGCTAGTTTACGTTTATGAATAGTAATTCTGTACAAAGAAAAGAAGTACGAGCGGTTTCAAAATTCGTTAGAATGTCACCAAGTAAAATCCGTCGAGTACTTCGACAGATTCAAGGAAAGACATATGCAGAGGCATTACTTCTTTTAGAATTTATGCCTTATGCTTCTTGCGCTCCAATTATTAAGGTTTTGCGTTCTGCAACAGCCAACGCCAAAAATAACTTTGGTTTTGATGAAACTAAATTAATTGTAAAATCGGCTTTTGCCGATCAAGGCCCTACAATGAAAAGATTTCGTCCAAGAGCACAAGGTAGAGCATACCGAATTTTAAAAGCGACGTCACACATAACAATTGTTATGGAAAGTTAAAAAAATTAAAACAATTACGAGGATATAGTTTGTGGGACAAAAAACACACCCAACAGGTTTTAGGATTGGTGTTAATAAAACACATGACTCAACGTGGTTTGCTAACTATGGTGCTTACAGCGAAGTTCTAAAAGAAGATTACAAAATAAGAGCATTTTTTGAAAAAGAATTTGAGAACATTTATAGTAAAGCAGGGATTACGAAATTAGAAATTCTGCGAAAAGTAAACCAACTCGAATTAATTGTTCATGCTGCAAGACCAAAAGCTATAGCTGGAGATAATGAACAGAGTAGTATAATTAACAATTTCCGGGATAGCCTTAAAACTTTAGTAGGAAACTCAAAACAAATTCGAATAAAAGTTTGTCAAATTACTAAAAGCGAGAATGAAAGTTTATTAGTTGCTCGATCAATTGGTGATCAACTTGAAAAACGTGTAGCTTTCCGTAAAGCAATTCGTCAAACTACTCAAATGTTACAAAAAAGTGGTGTAAAAGGATTTAAAATTCAGGTTTCGGGCCGCTTAAATGGTGCAGAAATCGCGCGTGCAGAATGGGCTCGAGAGGGTCGAGTTCCACTTCAAACACTTCGAGCAGATATTAGTTATGCAACGCATAGAGCAAATACAATTTATGGTGTTTTAGGCATTAAAGTTTGGATATTTAACAAAGAAGTTTTTTAATAAAGAATTGGATAAGTATTTATGTTACTTCCGAAGAGAACGAAATTCCGTCGACAACATCGTGGACGTTTTAAAGGTGTTTCAAAAGCAAATACAATTGTCTTTGGAGACTATGGCCTACAAGCGTTAGAACCTGTATGGTTAACATCACGACAAATAGAAGCCACAAGACGTAGTATCACTAGATATGTTCGTCGTACAGGAAAAATTTGGATTCGTATTTTTCCTGATAAGCCAATTACTGAACGAGCTGCAGAGTCTAGAATGGGTTCTGGTAAAGGTACAGTGGCATATTGGGTAGCGGTAGTAAAACCTGGCGCTGTTCTTTTTGAAATCAATGGCTTAAATAAAGAAATGTCTTATAAAGTTTTAAGATTAGCATCATACAAACTTCCTATTAAGACTAAAATTTTAGAACGTGTATAGGCGCCACAAAAAAATAGCGTTTTATATTAGAAAAAAATTATTATTTTCTTGAAAAATATATCTATATGGCTGTAAAAGAAAAAACAGGCATTGTTGTTAGTGACAAAACGGATAATACACGCATTGTTGCAGTAAATGCGAGGGTTTTACATAAAAGGTACAAAAAAGTTGTTACAGTAACAAAACGTTATGCTGTACATGATACAGAATCAGCTTCTTCTATTGGGGATCAAGTTATCATTCGTGAAACAAGGCCGATTAGTAAGACAAAAAATTGGATTTTAACTAGTATTCTAAGAAAGTCATCAACATAAAAAAATGATACAACCACAAACTTGTTTACGCGTAGCTGATAACAGTGGTGCTAAAAAATTGATGTGTATTCGAATTCTTGGTAGTAACAGAAGATACGGGCATGTTGGAGATGTTATTATTGGAGTTGTTAAAGATGCCACACCAAATTTAGCAGTAAAGCGTTCTGATGTAGTAAGAGCTGTTATAGTTCGTACAAAACAATCTGCACGTAGAAAAGATGGTTCTCGATTACGTTTCGATGATAACGCATCTGTAATTATAAATAAAGAAAATAATCCACGTGGAACTCGTGTTTTTGGACCAATTGCTCGTGAATTAAAAGAAAAAGGATTTACAAAAATTGTTTCGTTAGCACCAGAAGTACTTTAGCAAGGAAACATTTAAATCTTAAAAATCGAAAGCTATTAAACATGAAACTAGACTTAAAAAGCTTATATAAGCAAGAAATTGTTCCTGCTATGATAGAAGCGTTTGGTTACAAAAATATTGAACAAGTACCAAAAATTGTTAAAATATCTGTTAACCGGGGTATTGGAGAAGCCGCAAAGAATAGCAAAGAACTAGATGCGAGCGTTAAAGAAATGGCTCTTATTGTTGGTCAACAACCAACAATCAATAAATCAAGAAAATCTGTTGCTGGATTCAAAATTCGAGACGGTATGTCTGTCGGCTCATCGGTTACTTTGCGTAAAGTACAAATGTACACTTTTTTAACAAAACTAATTCATATTGTTTTACCACGAATTCGAGATTTCAGAGGTATTGATCCAAATGGTTTTGATGGTCGTGGTAATTACAATATTGGTTTAAAGGAACAATTAATCTTTCCAGAAATATCGTATGATGATGTAACACAATTACGTGGACTAGATATTTCTATCGTAACTACGGCAAAAACGGATGAGGAAGCTTACGCTTTACTAAAAGCATTTGGTATGCCATTTGCAAAGCCTTAGTTTAACTATTTTATTAAAAAGGTAAAAAAATGACTACTGATACTATAGCTGATATGTTAACTCGAATTCGTAACGCGAATTTGGCTAAACATCAAGTTGTACAAATTCCTTCAACAAAACTTACGAAAAATATAGCGCAAGTGTTGTTTACAGAAGGGCTAATTGATTCTTTTGAAGAATTAAAAAATGGTTTAAAGAGCTCCCTATTATTATCTCTTAAATATAGTGAAAAAGAGCGTAAACCGTGTATTGAAGAAATACAGCGTATAAGTAAACCAGGATTACGCGTTTACAGTAAAGCTAAAAAAATGCCTAGAGTTTTAGGTGGATTTGGAACGGCAATTGTTTCCACATCTAAGGGTTTAATGACAGATCACCAAGCCCGTAAGGAAGGCATTGGTGGCGAACTATTATGTTATATTTGGTAAATTTCAACTAAATTATGTCTCGTATAGGTAAGCGATTTATAGAGGTCCCAGAAAAAGTTACAATCAAATTGGACGGCCAAAAGATTTCTGTTGACGGTCCAAAGGGAAATCTTTCAAGAATTTTACCGTCTTTAGTTTGTTGTACTTTGGATGATAGTAAGCAAAAAATTTTTATAGAAAAAACACAAGATACTAAACTTTCACAAGCTTTATATGGGCTTTCAAGAACTTTAGTATCTAACATGGTAGTAGGTGTTTCGAAGGGTTTCCAAAAACGGTTACAAATTACTGGTGTTGGTTATCGAGCTCAACTCGATGGTAAAGATTTAGTACTAAACATGGGCTATAGTCATCCAGTAAAAATGATTACCCCTAAAGAATTAACCGTAATTGTAGAAAATCCAACCAGTGTTGTTGTTTCAGGTATGCAAAAAGATATGGTTGGAGAATTTGCAGCAAAAATACGCTCTGTTCGACCACCAGAACCCTATAAGGGAAAGGGTATTGCTTATGATGGTGAAATCATAAGACGAAAAGCTGGTAAAACAGGTAAGTAGAAGCGTTACCTTTAAATCTTTTTTCTTTATTTATATTTTTAATTGATTAATATGAGCTCTAAAAGAGTAGTAAAGCCTAAGTCTGAATGGCTAGAACGCGTTGTTTCCATTGAACGTGTAACAAAGGTTGTTAAAGGTGGTAAAAAAATGAGTTTCCGAGCAGTTATTGTTGTTGGAAATGAGCAGGGTAAAGTTGGTGTTGGTGTTGGAAAAGCTGGTGATGTTATTACAGCTGTACGAAAAGGGGTAACAGATGGAAAGAAGCATATTATTTCTGTGCCTTTAACAAGTTCTAATTCGATACCACATTCAACTAATGGTCGATTTGGTGCAGCTAAATTAGTTCTTCGCCCTTCTGCTCCTGGTTCAGGTGTAATTGCAGGTAGTTCTATTCGTACTGTATTAGAATTAGCTGGGGTTAAAAATATTTTATCAAAACAGTTAGGTTCTAATAACCTTTTAAATAATGCAAGGGCTACTATTAATGGTTTAAGTAGCTTAAGATCTTATAATGTCTAATGAAATATCGTAAGTTAAATGGCTGGGTCTGAAACAACGAATTTATTAAAACAGAAAATACTGAAGATTTTAGGTTTTTTGATTCTTATACGGTTAGGGTTATATATACCAGTGCCTAATATTGATTTGGATATTTTCGCACAAAACCAAATAACAAACCCATTTTTTGGGTTTGCAAAAAACTTAACAGGAAGTTCCTTCTTAGGAGTGGGTTCACTTGGTATATTACCTTATATAAATTCCTCTATTGTAATACAACTTTTAACACCCGTACTGCCGGCTCTAGAAAGATTACAAAAAGAAGAAGGAGAGTTAGGCCGGCAACAGATAAGCAAATATACACGGTATTTGACTTTTGGTTGGGCCTTAATTTTAAGCACAAGTATAGCATTTTTTTTTAGTAAAACCAATTGTTTTTAACTGGAGCAGTATTTTAGCACTAAAAATAATTGTGGCATTAACAACTGGGTCTATGCTTTCAATGTGGTTTGCTGAATTAATAACTAATGAAAATCTTGGGAATGGTTCTTCAATGATTATTTTTATAAATATTATTGGAAGCATACCTGCAAACTTCAATGAATTTTCACAAAATTTAACTGCTACTTCAAGTATTAACAATCTTTTAACAATAACTGGAGTTTTACTACTTTATTTATTTATTGTTTGTATGATTGTATTAGTCCAAGAGGCATATAAAAAAATTGATATTGTTTCTGCTCGTCAGTTAAATTTTAACTCGACCGAAAAAGGGCCTCAAAATAAGGAATTTAAAAACAGCTATATTCCAATTAAACTTAATCAAGGTGGAATAATGCCATTAGTTTTTAGTTCAACAATTGCAACTCTTTTGTTCTATCCACTGCAATTATCCTTGACAAGCCTTTTTGCTGGGATGGGTGCTCAATTAACAAGCTTTTTAACACTCATATCATTCTTTTTAAATTTAGTTTTGGTAATATTTTTCAGTAGTTTTTATGCTCTTATAGTTCTAAAACCTAAAGATCTTTCTGAAAATTTAACTAAATTAGCTTATAGTATTCCTGGATTAAAACAAGGGAAGGAAACCACTCAATATCTTGAACAAATAATAAGTCGGCTTGCTTTCATGGGAGGTATTTTTTTAGCCTTTTTAGCCCTTTTTCCTTTTGTTCTAAGTAGTTTATTTCACTTCAATGTTTTCAAAAATTTGACTTCTTTAGTCATTTTAGTTGGTGTTATTACTGATGTATCATCGCAAATTCGAGGATATCTTATATCTCAAAATTATGAGAGCTTTTAAAAAAGTAGACTTTTTACTGTGTGTCCATTAGCATAAATTAATAAAGGATTCTAAAAAGGATTTTGAAGAGGTTCTTTTGTTAAAAAAACAATTTAATTTAAATATATGAAAGTCGTTAGTTCGATTGGAAATTTAAAAAACCGATCAAAGGATTGTCAAGTTGTAAAACGTCGCGGGAGGATTTATTTAATTTGTAAATCAGATCCTAGACTTAAAGTTCGACAAGGTCGAGCAAAAATGAAACGTAAATAAACAGCTAGATAAAAAAAATGGCACGTATTTCAGGAGTAGATCTTCCGCGAAATAAGCGGATTGATATTGGGCTAACCTATGTTTTTGGAATCGGTAATACAAGTGCAAAACAAATCTTAGAAGATGCTAATGTTTCGCCGAGTACACGTTGTAATGATTTAAGTGATGATGATATTACTGCTATTCGAGCAATAGTAGATAATGCTTATCAAACTGAAGGGGATTTACGACGTTTCATTTCACAAAACATAAAAAGATTAACTGAAGTTGGAAGCGCAAAAGGAAGACGACATCGTGTTGGATTACCTGTACGTGGACAACGAACAAAAACAAATGCACGAACTCGTAAAGGGAAGGTGAAAATAGCAGTAGCAAAGAAGAAATAAACATTTGTTTTTTTACTTAAACTTATCAAAATGGTCAAACAAGTAAAGAGATTTTCTGGAAAAAAAACGAAGAAATCTGTAACAAGTGGTGTTGTTCATATCAACTCTACATTTAATAATACAATTGTAAATATTACAGATAAACAAGGTAATACAATTTGTTGGGCATCTGCCGGGGGTAGTGGTTTTAAAGGAGCAAAAAAAAGTACTCCCTTTGCTGCTCAATCGACAGCAGAAAAAGTTGCGACAATTGCTTATGAGCAAGGAATGAGAGAAGCTGAAATTGTTGTTACAGGTCCTGGAAGTGGCCGAGAGACTGCTATTAGAGCATTACAAGGGTGTGGTTTACAAGTTTTAGTATTAAAGGATAAAACACCGGTGCCTCATAATGGATGTCGTCCTCCTAAAAAACGACGTGTTTAAATTTAAGTTAAGCACCTATTAATATTCGTAATAAATATAAAAAAGGTACTTAAGTCATGTTTAACGTTCAATGCTTGCAATCTACAGCAAACGAAACTACAAATCTTTACGCTAAATATTCTCTTGGCCCTTTTATTAAAGGTCAAAGTATGACAATTGGAAATGCCTTAAGACGGGTTTTACTTTCTAATTTACAAGGTCTTTCTATTATTGGTGCTCGCATTACCGGGATTAATCATGAGTTTTCGACTGTTCAGAATGTTAAAGAGGATGTCATTGATATTCTGCTTAACTTAAAACAAATTACTTTAAAAGGTGATATTACTGAACCTACATTAGCTCGGCTTATGGTAAAAGGTCCAGGTATTGTGACAGTTAAAGATTTAGAACTACCAAGTAATATTGCATTTGTTGACTCACAACAATATATTGCTAGTTTAACGGCTAAGGGAACTTTAGAAATGGAAGTGTTAATTGCTCGAGGCCAAAATTATATTAGCAGCACAAAGATTGGTTCTATTATTCCTGCAGGATTTTTAGCTGTGGACGGTGTTTTTATGCCTGTAACTCAGGTAAATTTCTTTGTAGAAACATCTAGGAGTAATTCTTCCTCCGAATTAGAATGTTTAATATTAGAAATTTGGACAAATGGTAGTTTATCTCCTGCTGATGCTTTAAGTTCTGCTGCAAAAATTTTAGAAGGTACTTTTGGTTTACTTAAAATTACAGATACATTGCCTACAATGGCTTTAAACATTGGTATGCCATCTTTTGAAGAAGAGAAGGAAGAGCATTTGGATACTATTTTTATAGAAGAATTAGAGTTATCTGTACGTGCTTACAATTGTTTAAAGCGAGCAAACATACATACATTAAGTGATTTATTACAGTATTCTGCTGAGGATCTTCTAGAATTTAAAAATTTTGGTCAAAAATCTGCTGATGAGGTTTGTGAGCGTATAAAATTAAAATTTGATAAGGATCTTCAAAAAAAACACGTATAAAAATACATAACGACTGTTAAAAGACAAGATCGATAATAACATATTAATGTTCTTTAATTAGAGCAATGATCTTTGAGCAAAATTAAATATTAATTTAATTTAAACAATTTAAAATAACTTAAAAATAACTGTATGTCTTTATCTGCTTCAGAAGCGAAGTCAGCTTTTTTCGGTATAGGGCGTAGAAAAACCTCTGTTGCTAAAGTGGTTTTAGTTCCAGGGACTGGTTCTATGACCGTAAATCAAAAGCTTGGTGAATTATACTTACAGTACAATTCGCAATACATTAATTCTTTAAAAACGCCTTTAACAATTTTAGGCATAGAAAAAATGTATAATATTCATGTAAATACGCATGGTGGAGGATTAAAGGGTCAAGCAGATGCTATTAAACTTGGCATCGCTCGAGCTTTATGTCAAATTTCGCCTGAGCATCGCTCTTCTTTAAAATCAGAAGGCTTATTAACACGTGATGCAAGATGTAAAGAGAGAAAGAAATATGGACTAAGAAAAGCCCGAAAGGCTCCACAGTTCTCTAAACGTTAATTTTTTATATTAAAAATGGTAAAACCTTTAATTCATCCGGACTGGTACCCTAACGCCAAAGTTTATTGCGATGGTCAATTAGTTATGAAAATCGGTTCAACAAAACCTCGATTAAATGTTGATATTTGGTCTGGTAATCACCCTTTTTATACAGGTTCTCAAAAAATTCTTGATACCGAAGGCCGAGTAGAGCGCTTTATGCGTAAATATGGTATTGATAACACAACTGAATAAATAAATCGTATGCCAACAATACAACAATTAGTTAGATTTGAACGAGTAACAAATAAAAAGAAAACAAAATCACCCGCTCTTAAATCTTGTCCTCAAAGACGTGGTGTTTGCACTCGTGTTTATACGACGACACCTAAAAAACCTAATTCTGCTTTACGTAAAGTAGCACGTGTAAGATTAACTTCTGGGTTCGAAGTAACTGCATATATACCTGGTATTGGTCACAATATTCAGGAACATTCTGTTGTTTTAATTCGTGGTGGGCGTGTAAAAGATTTACCGGGATGTCGTTACCATGTCGTTAGAGGTACCTTAGATGCGGCTGGTGTAAAAGATCGAAAACAAAGTCGATCGAAATATGGTGGTAAAAAACCAAAGAATTAATAATAATTATCCTTTGTAAAAATCCAATAAAAAATGTCACGAAGAAGTAAAGCTCAACGAATCCTAGCAGAGCCTGATCCAATTTATAACAGTCGTTTAGTTACTTTATTAATTAGCCGAATTTTACAATCTGGTAAAAAATCACTAGCTCAAAGAATTGTTTATAATGCCTTGGAACTTATTTCATCAAAAACAGAGGAGAATCCTGTTTTAGTTTTAGAAAAAGCAGTAAAAAACGTTACTCCGCAAGTTGAAGTAAAGGCTAGAAGAGTTGGTGGTTCTACATACCAAGTTCCAATTGAAATTCGTGCTTACAGGGGTACTAATGTTTCTTTAAAATGGATTACAGAATTTGCTCGCGCACGTTCAGGAAAAAGTATGTCCTTAAAATTATCAAATGAAATCATGGATGCTGCTAAAGAAACAGGAAATAGTATCCGAAGAAAAGAACAGACTCATAAAATGGCTGATGCAAATAAAGCTTTTGCACATTTTAGATATTAAATCTTAGGTTTTTAGCAAAACCTTTATCGCCAAAAGTTATTTAAAGTACAAAGATTAAATTAAAAATTTATATGGCACGCGAAAAGTTTGAACGTTCAAAACCACATTTAAACATTGGTACAATTGGTCACGTAGATCACGGTAAAACAACATTAACAGCAGCAATCTCAGCGACATTAGCTATTTTTAACGAATCCGCAACGAAAAAATTTGACGAGATTGATTCGGCACCTGAAGAAAAAGCCCGTGGTATTACTATTAATACAGCACACGTTGAATATGAAACTGCCGATAGACATTATGCGCACGTAGATTGTCCTGGGCACGCGGATTATGTGAAAAACATGATTACAGGTGCTGCACAAATGGATGGTGGTATTCTAGTTGTATCTGCTGCAGATGGACCAATGCCACAAACGCGTGAGCATATTCTTTTAGCAAAACAAGTAGGTGTACCTTATTTAGTTGTTTTCTTAAATAAAGCAGACCAAGTTGATGATGAAGAGCTTCTTGAACTAGTACAACTTGAAGTACAAGAACTTCTAGAAAGTTATGATTTCCCTGGTGATGATATTCCTTTTGTTTCAGGGTCCGCGCTTTTAGCTTTACAAGCCGTTGAAGATGGTCCAAAAGAACGAGGTGCAGATAAATGGGTTGATCTGATTTATGATTTAATGGATGCTGTTGATAGTTATATCCCAACTCCTGAAAGAGAAACTGATAAAACTTTCTTAATGGCTATTGAGGATGTTTTCTCTATTACAGGTCGTGGTACTGTTGCAACTGGTCGTATTGAAAGAGGAACTATTAATGTTGGTGACGCCGTAGAATTAGTTGGTTTAAAAGATACGAAAGCCACAACAGTAACAGGAATTGAAATGTTCCAAAAGACACTTGACCAAGGAATGGCCGGTGATAATGTCGGTATTCTTATCCGTGGTATTCAAAAAACGGAAATTGAGCGTGGTATGGTATTAGCTGTACCTGGTTCTATTACACCACACAAAAAATTTGAGGCGGAAGTTTATATTTTAAACAAAGATGAAGGTGGTAGACATACACCTTTCTTTACAGGTTACCGTCCACAGTTCTATGTTCGTACAACTGATGTTACTGGAACAATTGTTCAATTTACCGGAGATGATGGTAGTTGCTGAAATGGTAATGCCAGGAGATCGAATTAAGATGACTGCTGAACTTATTAACCCTATTGCTATTGAGCAAGGAATGCGTTTTGCCATTAGAGAAGGTGGACGAACTGTTGGTGCAGGAGTAGTCTCAAAGATTATTGAATAAATTTTTGTATATAATTTATGAGTATAGAAAAGTTAGATAAACTTCGAATAAGTCTTAAGGCATATGAATCTCCTATTTTAGATAATTCGTGTGACAAAATAATGGAAGCTGTAAAAGCAAGTGGTTTAAACGCTGTTGGACCGGTTCCATTACCAACTAAGATAAGACGATATTGTGTTTTAACCTCTCCACACGTAAATAAGGATGCTAGGGAGCATTTTGAAATTCGTACACATAAGCGCATTATTGACGTTTATAAACCAACAGAAACAACTTTGGAAAATCTTAGAAATTTAGATATTTCAGCTGGTGTTGATGTTGAGGTTAAAAATATTTAAGGAACTTTTTACTACTAATTTGAGTCCATTGTTATAACTAATAACCGCTTAAATAACCTAATAAGTTATTTTTGCGGTTATTTTTTTTATTTCTTTTTGAAAAACCCAAGTAATCTACATAGAGTTGAAAAAAACACCGCTAGCTTTTTTTTAATAAAAAGCTGTCGCTAATAGTGGATCTGGCGCTAAACAAAAGGCTCCCCAGGCAGGAGCTGTAACACGTAATACTTTAGAAGCTGTTAAATTCCCTGTAAGGTCCAAACCAAGCGCAACGCCCTAAACAGCCCAGACTATTGGGTTATCAGATTTTGTGATGCGACGTGCGCTTAGCGCTCCACGCGTAACTTGCCCTAACGGACCTATTAATCCAATATTATCTGTTACTGCTGTGGGTACCATTAGTGAACCCTCTGTAGCGATTTTTTCAATTACAATAGCAGATATGCACATTTTGGTTTATTACTAAAATAAAATTATTACTATCCTTGTAAATCTGGTTTTAAGC
>Ga0115100_10240269_pt1 | contig 13647 bp, 1 predicted proteins | sample MBTome_3_FD_89642 | JGI IMG/M metagenome (GOLD analysis project Ga0115100, IMG submission 89642) | Marine eukaryotic communities from Pacific Ocean to study complex ecological interactions - MBTS_2Apr14_M1_3um Metatranscriptome... | ecosystem: Environmental > Aquatic > Marine > Oceanic | place... | reverse complement strand
CCTAGATATTCCCCCTCCCCCAAAATTATGACAGGCGCCAGAAAATAAATTTATATAATGTCAATACGTCACAACATCAAACACTGACCCAGATTCACTTAATCGCTTTGCTATGTACACACTGTGAGTTCTGTCACATGAGAAAGTTTTCAAAAGTTTCAAGAACTTAGCAACAGCGCCACACCGGCCAACACCCACTTCGCAGGGTTCTCTTTGGTTTTGAGGAAAAAGTTCCACACATAAGTAGGCCCACGTTGACGCGTCTTATATACCGGACACTCGTAAGAGTTCTTCGTGTCCTGCTTGTCTACAGGGATGGCACGCAAGAACAAGACAGGCATCGAAGGTGTGAGCTCTTTGAGGCGAGATTCTGCAATCAAACCGGTCTGTACGTCCCAACGAGCTCCCTCCATGAAGAGACCGTGTACATAGGCTCCTTCACGCGGTGGTGCGTTGAAATCGTCTTTGTTTTTCTTCGTCACGTCGACCTGGAGGGTCATTCTGTCGAGAGGCCATTCGTTCTTTCGGGCCATGCTCTGCATGACGGCTGTGATGAAGGACTGGGGGTTGAAGAGACCCGACAACCAAACCACGACCGGGAGTTGGAAATCTGTCGTCCAACTCTCCAACTGTTTGATCCTGAGGAGCAGATCGATGAACCAGGCGGACAAACCTTGCATACTGGGGAACGCTTTCTTCGTCCACGACTCTGGAACTTCGTCTAAGTACAAAGCGTTGGAGAGATCTTCCATTGCACTCGTGATGGTCAGTTCTCCCTTCAATCCAAGGTCGAGTTCGCGGAGAGAAAGCTTCATTTCGTTGGTGAGTCCGTTCATACGGTCAGCCTCTTGTAAAGCGACAACTGTGTACGGCGTCCGTTCTTCGGCCTTTCCCATCAGTTCGATCATGTTGAATTCGTCAGGAAGTTTCTCGAGGATTTCGTCCAGAATCTGTTTAACTTTTTCCTCACGCGTCTGCCCTGCACCACCTCCTGCACCGGTCTCTCGCGGTTGAAGCTCGAGAATTGTCTTGAAAAGATTCTCCGATGTTGCCGTTAAGAAACCGATCTCAGCATTCGGATGGAGACCGTACAAGTTGGGACTTTCTGGTGGAAGATTTTCGTCTAAATAAGTGTGGTAACCGTTGTAGTCGGAATTGGGCGGAAGAGCAAAACCAGGAGCGAGATACAACTCTGTATCCAGCATTTCCGGTTTCATGTATTCTTCAAGATAGGTTCGACAGAGACGTCGATCCCAATCATCGGTGATATGTCCACCGTACATGATGTCACCGAACAGGTAGCGGAGATCCTCCCACGGTACTTTCGAGTTAGCTTCGAGGTAATTGTACAAAACGAAAACGCTAATAGTAAGATCACCAGTGTTGAAAGGATAACTTCTGTTCCATCCCTGAGGACCGAACTTACGCCTTTCGGCCACCACAGCGTGGAAGTAGCACAGAGAGAAGAGGATCGACTTGAACTCGTTCTCTCGCGCGCACATTTCCAGAGTTTCCTGAGTGAAGTTATCGAGTGATTTATGGACGTTAGCGAGCATACCAGTCGGAGGTTCGTTCGTGATTTTGATGGAAATTTCAAGGATACCTCCCGGTATGATGTGACCTTCGCGAGTAGGTGAAGGTTCGGCCGACATGAAGAGTCGATAGTCCTCGTGACTACCAACGCTGTACGCTTCGATTTTCTTCTCAAGAGTACTCAGCCATTTCTTGACGAGATGGATATTCTGGAGCACGACCCAGTGACCTTCTTTCGACGCCAGGTCTAACGCTGCCTCGGCTACAATTTCCTGACCCTGACCCAGGGAGACACTGTGTAGATTCTTGGCGTCCGTCGTGAAGCCCAGCTTTTTCCCGAGAGCTTCCACATCTTTGAGAGGATCGACACCAGGGGAGAGAATGAAGAATATGGGAGTTCCAGCTCCGCTTTCCTCGAATGACACAGCAAATTCAACAGACCGATTCTCGACATACTTGGTACCCATCATCTCCTCAACGTAGTTACGAATCGCATACGTCATACGATCAGGTCGGAAAGCCCTCAGCATACACAACTTCTGCAGCGACGTTTTGTTTTTCCATTCTTGTGGGAATTTCTCCTTTTCGGGACACTCGCTTTCAATGAATTTCTTCCATCGTTTCGCGGAGCCTTCGATATCGCGATCCAGGTTACGGAATTCGTCCATGTTGCTGAGCGCTTTGACACCTCCCCACGACATATCAGCCAGGAAGTCCACAGGACTCGTCACGTTCATCACAACTGGGAAACGGAGAAGGAAATCCAACTCAACCGCGTTCAACTGTTTGTTCATTTGTAGAATTTGGAAGGCCGTCTGGGCCATGAAGATAAGTTTGTCTTTCTCAAACAGACCACGGGTAGTGTATACAAACACACTGAACGTGATACAATCGATCAGATTCACAACGCGTTGCTTCACCTCGTCCGCTGGTTCAGTTTTCTCAATGGCTTTCTCGAAAACCGTGGTGAAGGCTTTGAGAGAGAACTGGTAGATGAGATTGATTTTATTCAACTCGTTGAGGATGAAATAAAGGAGAGAAGAACGAGCAGCTGCAGGTCGGTACATTTCACGAGCTGTGTTGATCTCAACCTCGGTGATTTTCGCTTCTTTGGATTTCACTTCAATTTCGGCAGCTGTTCGTTTTGTAGTTTCCAAGTTCTCAACCAGCTCGTAGTCGCCCAGGAAATTTCCACCGGCAGCAGACAAACGAGCCAGCAAAGAATCTTCGAGTTCTTTCAGTGTGATCGTGAACTGATTTTGTTGCTGCGTCAGCTCTGCTTTTGTCTGTTCAAGATCGGGTCTTTCTTTGGCAACGACCTTGGCCAGCAATTGATCTTCGAGACCCTCACGAGTGACAGTGAAGTTGATGATTGTCGTCTGCGCCTGCATCTCAGGTTGGTAATGTGGGTTTGCCATCTTCGTTTGTAGAATTAAACGGAAGTTGGGATGGTATTCGATTTCTTTGTCACCCAACTTGATGTACCTTCCTTTCTTGATCGTATTTCGACCAAGGATGGGATCGAGAACGGGGTCGATCGACTCACCGATATTTTCGATGAAAACACAATCTCCATTAGTCACACCAGATTCGATTTTTTCAAGATATCCTTTCTGGCCGAGTCTAACGACTTTCAGTGATTCACCTTCTCGAGTTTTGATCCATTTTATCCCCTGCAACTGGGGATCGATCATAAGGGGCCATCGTTCAGCATTCAAAAGAATGGTTGCATTTTCGGTGGACATCCTATCACTTGGTAAATTGTCGTTGTTCCACTGGGCAATCATGGCGTTGTCGGTGAGCAAACAGAGAGGATCCAAACCCTCGGTGAAAGGGATCGGAACCTTTTGTCCTTTCAAAAAATCTAACCATTCTCCCATCATTTCTTCACGGTATGATTTCGAGAAAGCACCCACGTACGAGATGAATGCAGCGATGAGCAAAACGTCCCCAGGCAGCGTGACAGCTTGTTCTTTGAATTTACCGACAGCATCAGCCCAACGAATGTTCTCGGACGCAAGACCACCAACAAGACGATTGGCCAACTCGATGATCTTCGTGGTACGGTCAGCCTCCTGTTGACATTTCAGCTTTGCTGCTGTCGCTTCTTCAAACGAGGCTGTTAATTCTGCCAAGTTATCATCTAATTCCTGAATCTTGGCTTTGATCTTTCCCAACTTTTCTTCTGCCGCTGCAAGATCAGCGTTGGCTTGGGCTAAAGCTTTCCTTTTCGGTTCGACGTCGCAGAACACCCTGTAGAAAGTGACAATGTTGATGACCCAAGAACATAGACCAGCAGCTGCACCAGATTTGGCACGGATAAATTCAGGATTAAAATCTGCATCGTCTAAGTACGGCTGGACTGCTTTCAAGCAAGCTTCATGTATGTTCTCCTTGTCGTAATGGATCAGCGATTCTAAAAATTGATCCACTTTTGCCATCATCACTTTGGCTGCCTTCCAACTACGATCTTTGGGCACTTTTCCATTGGGAGCCAACAAACACATGACAGCAGCAGTGACGTTCACACAAGCGGCAGGTGGACTGCCGAACGACTTCAACTCAGTCAAGTTATTCTTGTTCAAAGTGTTCAAAGCTTCTTCAGCGGCCATAAGTGCAGGTTCGGCTTTCGCCAAATCCGTTTCGCAGTCGACTTGTTTCTGTCCGACTTCTTTGGCAATAACTTCGACTTTCTTTTCTTCGCCATCAGCAAATTCTTTCTCCTTACTCACCTTCTCCGTTTCATAACCGACTTTCTCGATCAACGCATCTGTGTCGGCATTCTTCTGTGCCAATTCGATTTCTTGCGACGCCAGTTTCGATTTCAAGTCGTCGACTTGCGATGCAGTGCTCTGCAACTTCGTCAGACCATTTTCCAAACGTTCCATGCTGTTGTGCAGTTCGCGACTCTTCTTCGACACCAGATTCTGGTAGAGCTTGATCTGTTCGAGGAAACTCTTTGGAGTGGTGTAGTTGTGGCGACGTTCGTTCAGCAAGAACTTCTCACTTTTAGAGATGACAGTAAGATGGACTTGTGCAATGAACTCGGCAACCGACTGTTTCTTTTCTGGCAAGACTTGTTCAGTTTCTTCGAGGAATTTCCGCGACACAGATATAAGGGCTTCTTGGGGCCACTCGTGGAACCAATCGATGGCAGTGCAGTTGACGACGGCAGGGAATTTCCTGCTACGTACACGAAGGGTACTACCAACAGGTGAGAAACAGAGAACCACTTTAAGTTGTCGCCTCACACGGTCAATGAAGAACTTCCAGCAGTTCTCTCGAGTATCTTGCATTCCGGCTCCTTTGACTTCGTTTCGCACTGCTCCGATGATATTCTCGACCTCATCGTCTGGGAACAGATCGGGAACTTCTCCCGAAGCTAGCAAATCGTTAATCAAGACAAGGAAATGTTCTTCGGGTATCTGTGCGTCGGTCAGCAAGAAGACTGTTCCAATGTTCTTTACACCAGCTTTCATACACAGCATGGCCAAGTCTACTTTGAGATCTGCAATACTGTAACCTTTCCTCAGCGTGATTTGGAACACCTCCAGAGCACTAATGAATGCAGAAAGACGAGCCAAACTCTGCTTTCCACTACCACCCACACCGACCAGAAGGGCATTCCCACGTGGCGATTCAAGAATCCGATTGATGCGACAGATATGCGACATAGCATCTTCGAAGAGTACCAAGTTCATGACAGCGTTTACTTCGTTATGACTGTCCAGAGCTTCCGTCAACAATTTCGATAGATCTTCCCAGCCTTTAATACCCGAATATTTGGGCTCTCCAATTCCTTCAGCGAAGTGACAATATATCAGTGGTTTAGCGTTCAGCGTTGCCTCATCCATGTCGTCAAAAAGTTTTTTGTTGAAATCTGTTTGTAATTTGTCGTACAGCTCCATATCAGATTTATCGATAAGCTTGTCAAAATAAACCCTATTACACTCGTGGTTCCACAAGCGAATAAGATCAATCGGCGTCTTGAGTATTTCTTTTGCTGAGAAAAGCACACCTTGGAAGATATTGGAAAGATCTCGAAGGTTAAAGACGTAATGAAACTTAACGGCAGTCGGAAGGAAGGAACTTGTGATCTTTGAGTGCATAGCTACAGCTGCTTCCACAACACGTTCAGAGAATTTACTGATGCCAGCTGGGACACCACATGTCGCCAGATGGCCGTTCAAGATGTTCAAGTAAATCATTTTCAGGGCATCAGCACCAGGGAAGGAGATGGCGAAAACACAGAAATGTCTTTGCAGACGAGGGTTGATGGTGAAACTACCGGCCGTGGGATTCATGCAGGCGACATATTGACAGTTATGGATTTCTTTCAGAGAGATCTTTACACGATCGTACCAATGCTGGTAATCCATATGTTGACGAATCAGTGTGTGAGGCTGTACAGTACCGTATGTATCAACTTCCGGCATGTTCATGTCGTCAATGAAATAAACCAACTTCTTAGCGCCAGGAGGTCCATAGTTTCGACCGGCCTTCTTCTCCAACGGTTTCTCGAGCACTTGTTGCAACATAGCAGATGTTGTGTAGAAATTGAAAGGTACGTTGGTCACCACAACCTGATCTGGGTCGAGGGAGGAAAACTTTTCACCGGCAAGGACAGTTTTACCGCATCCTGCATTACCAACCAACATAATGGGTCGTCTCGTCTCCATCAACAAGTCCATGAAATATCTGACACGGATCGTTTCTGCTGTGTGCACCAGTACAGCTTGCAACGGCATTTCAGGATCGAAATTGAATTTGGGTACCATTTCCACCCAGGGGATGAACTTGTGCGATTCCCGGTCGATGTAGTAATCGAAAACTGTACCCACAGACGGGAATTTGATTGTTTTGAATTCGTTCACCCACCACTTGGAGAATTCTACTCGGTAATCGGTGAGCTGATCCTGGAACATGGAGCCACCGAAGGCCCAAATAGCAGCGAACACGAAGTACAATTCGTACAATTCCTTGGAGGAATCTGGGGGTGTGTTCTCCAGTGTGAGAAGAACTTCGAGAAGATAGCACAACATCTGAACCATAGAGATGTCCTGGATGGGAGTGATCTTCTTGAAGCGCACACGCAGCGTGTCCAGACATGCAGGGACATATTTATCGAAGAGAATCTGCAAGTTGGCTTTCTCCGACTGTATCTCTCTCCTATCAATCCAACTTTGCACGTAAGGGTTCCAGCCGACGTCCGCATAATTCAGAAACAGAATACCTGCACGTGACACAGTGGCAGGTGTAGCTGTTTTCAAATCTCCAATTTCGAACACCAATCTCATGGAGGGAGACATGGGAATACGTTCGTTACTAGCAAGTGTGAGCACTTTGTTGTCGTCCATAACAGTGTTAAGCGATTCAATCCACATAGGATCGATGTCACCATCCAGAACAATCCACTTCGGTGAGTCGTTGGGTATGTTGGAAAGATCTCTCATTGAAACAGAGAAAAGTCCATCTTTCCATTCACGCGTTGCTGGATTGATGTAACCAAAAAGTTCGTCAGCTGTCACAGCTTTGGGATTCATGTCGACCAAGTGCGGTTTCTTCTTTTGATTCGCGTATGTTTTGTTCAAGCACTTGATGACTTGAGATTTTCCAGTACCGGGAGCACCTATCACAAAAACGGAATGACGCACCTCGAGTAATTCTTGAAGCTGAACAATCTTGAGTACAAAACTGTCTTCTGGTTGGAGTTTGAGATCGAGTACCGATTTTTTGATGTCAGCTTCGAAATCCATATCTCTCTTACGTGGGACATCCATGGCTGGAAACAGATCACCGATGAGACCCATGAAAACAGGACAATCATCAGTCACAATCTTAGGAATGTTGAAATCACGAAGAGCTCTCATAAGCACTTGATCTTCGGCGCGACCTTTGTCACTTCTTTTCAGTGCACCTGCAACAACCAACACAGATTTGATGGCTCGCAGACCCCAATCGTAATGGTCCTGTTTAGACAATAATTCTTTACACAAGGTATACAGGGTGATGAATTTTCTGGCGAGCAATCTGGCCTCCTGGAAACCTTCAGCCACCAACATAATTTCGCAAATCAATTCAAAATCGGGTACGACCATAGCACATGGTCGGAAAAGGGACTTCAAATTTTCTGGCAACTCTGTACGACCAGCATAACCAGGGTTCATTGTAATCCAGATACCGACAGTGGGGATCATCGAAATCTCCTCGCCCTGGAAGATAAATCGCTCTTTTTTGTCCCTGATGGCATCCTGGATGGATTTGACTTGAACAGCAATGACAGACAACACTTCGATAGAGATTCGATTAAATTCATCGAAGCATCCCCATGCACCGGACTGAGCAAGACCCTTGTAAATATTACCACAAGATTTGTAGTCCATCTGTTCAGAGCAATTGAACACATACACCATGATTCCAAGAGCTCGACCCAAATCCTTGGTGGTTTCAGTTTTACCGGTACCTGCAGGACCCGCAGGAGCACCACTCATGTTGAGATGAAGTGACTGTGTGAGTGTGATGTAACATCTGTCTGTAAGAGGTGTAATGACGAGACGTGGTGTGTTACCGAGGTATTCGTATGAGTAGGTGAACTGAGCATCGCAAATGTTGACGAAGCAGTGGCCCTTCACGTCACACCAACGATGTCGAAGCTGACTGAGCCAGAAGAAAGCTTGGGAGTTGTCGATCTTTTGTGTGACCATTTTGGAGACCACGTCACGAGCGTGGACGTCGATCGTACAAATGGTCATAATCTTTTGTCGATCCCCGGATGTGAGATCGCCGATCAAATGTGTGATCAAAGTACTCAGTTGATTGATCTGTTTCTTGTTGTATTCTTTCATCGCGTTTTCGTACCCTTCCTCCAACCGACTGAAAGCAATGCCTACTTCGGTCGTCCACCAGATCTGAGTTCCACACAGTGCAACTTGGGCAGGGTAATCAAACAGCCATTGATCTCTAGGCTTCTCTTCGTATGCCACAGTACCCTCAGAGAGTTGATGTCGGACAGTGGCTTGCATAGAAACGAGAAGCGTCATGAGCCAGATCTCGACTTGACCAACGCACATAAAGTTCTCGTGGAATGGGACAAATTCGTCTTCTTTACTGTACATACCAATAGCTTCTTTGCTCTTAGTTACTCCATCCTCTTCCTTTTTGAATTCCAGAGTGGACATGTTGTCGAATAATTTAGCCAAATGCCGACAAACCTCCAACGGCTGATTTCCTTTAGACAGAATGTCGAGAAGATCTGCTGGAGAAACGAAATAGAACCTAGGGAATGCCAATCGTTTGGTTTCCAAATATTCTGCCAGAGCTTTCTCACACTTACTCAAGTTCGTTTCAATCTCTTCAAGTTTTTCGTGAAGACCAGGCTTGGTACAACACTGGACGACATTGGGAGTCTTAGCTGCATCCATCGCTAATTCTTTGAAGTCTGTATCCACGCCGTCGAATCGAAGCGAATCTTCGGGCAGCTGGGATCTGATATCATCAGAACCAATGAAGATACTTTCAAGATGGGACCATGCACGTTGGACTTCCATCCAAATAGAGATGACTGAGTCGACAGTGGACAGAGACTTCTGCCAACCAGACACCTCTGTGAGGAAATGAGCAATATATTTTGAAGTCATCAGGTTCTGAAGTTGGACTTGGTTGTCTTCCAAAGTTTCGATTAATTCTTCACTTGTCTTGAGCAATGAGATACCCGTTCGGTAATGTGGTTCGTACTCGATCTCTTGCACCGACCATGTGTTGTTCAACTCCTTCAAAATCTTCTCCATGCCCAACTCTTTTGTTGCTTTATCAACAATGCCACGGACCTCATCTTCAAACTCGTGCAAGTTCAAAGCAAGAAGGTCTGCCAGACAGGTGTCGTCGTCCATGACAAATTTCACTTTAGTGGCCTGCATAAGCTGATCCCAATGACGTTCTCTAATGGCAGGGTTCTGAAGCTCTCCAACAGCACGCAGAGACGTGATCATGTTCTTCACTGTAGAATCGAGTCCGTTGAATGCATCCCAAGCTCTCATTTCTTTATCCAAGCTACGTATATCTTTGACGAATTTCTTACAATCCATTTCCATAGACTCCACATCAATGTCTGACCATAATGTTGTTTTCCAATCTACAATACTGCTCTGAACCAGTCCAATCATATCCCACAATGTCTTCAACATCACCACCTCTCGTCTACACGATTTGAGTTGTTTGAAATCAGGGATATGCACTTCGAACAAGCCAGCAGATTCAGATAATGCAGTCATCTCACTCTCCATCTCTGCAGTTCTCTGGTGCCAGTTATCGATGCGTTCGTATACTTCAGTGGAGTCGAATGCCAGTGGTGCAGTTGAACGGAACTCCTCTCTGAACTCATGCTGGCGCACATCGAAGGTGGTACACTTGCGTCGTATAATGGCCACCTCGGAGGCTTGAAGTGGGGCAACATGTTGTTTCACCGTTACGCTGTGTTTCTTCGTGTTGTTCCACTTTTCTGGAAGTTCCTGCAACAGGGTATGTGTCTCCTCACTCAACTCCTGGTCATACGACTTCAGCAATTCGATCGACTGTTTTAACGGTTCGAATAGTGCATCAGTGGTTGCGCTTCGATCTTTCACTGCCATCAAGTGCCCCATACATTCAACCAAACCATGGTAATCTCCCTCCTCTACAGTTGTCGTCAGTCCTGCATTTGTTGTCTTTATGAACACGGCGAGATCATTCAAGCTGTTAGTGACATGATCGATCAGATGCTGTTTGAACATGAAACTCCATCGCTTGATGATGTTCAACAGTGCCTGCTTGAATGGTTTCGCATCCACACGGAACCACCCATCGATAATACACACCGGATCAATCACTTCTACCTGTACAAAGATTTTCTCGTATGTATCGATTTGTTCTCTAAACTGCTCAAGAGTGGGTGGGTTTTCAGGTACACCCTCCTCTGCATGAGCTTCAATTTCTTCCGTTGTCAAGACGTGACCATAGAGAAGGAATTGTTGCATGAACTCATTACGATCATCCACCCACAGATATTCATGCTCGTTGAACGAATTTCGATACTCCAATGCTTTGTTCATTACAGCAGAGACACGGTCCAATACCTCTTGTCGAAGTTCGCTCAGGTCATCCACCTCTTCCATGTCCTTCTCGTAGTCGCTGCCTTTGTGTGAGGCGACTCGCTGCACGAGTCCGGCTTGGTGGTACACGTCCTGGAGAATGTTGACGATCGTCTCGTAGAATCCTCCCTGCACACCGATGTCCAATGAAGGAATGAACACCATGTCCGGTGCTTGGAGTTCAAGTCGAACCTCGAAGAGAGGAAAGTTATTCGAGGCCTTGGCGTCTGTGTTGGTGATGAAGTAATTGAGAGAGCAGTTGATGCATTGGAAGAATCCTTCCACCACCATCTCGTCCAGATACTCCATGTAAGATTTCCACACTTCAGATTCTGTATCAGCAGAAAAGAAACCAACATTCGCAGACACCAGAGATGCGATGTTAGTACCACTTTCGGTGATCAAATCATTGCGCTTCTTTAGAGTTACAGCTTTCTCTTCAATGTTAAGCAGAGTTTCTTTCTTCCCATCTTTACGATCGTACAGAGGAGCGAGGCTCCATTTGCTCATCAATTCGTTCATATTTTCCACGTTAGATTTGGCAGACTGAACATTCTTCTGCAAAACATGAACCATTTCACGCGTCTGTTCAACATACTCCCAAATTCCATTACTGTTCCAATCTAATTTCAACTCTGCCTGTTTCAGTTGCTCGTCTATGGCTGTCAACTGCTGTTCAATAAGGGGATATTCAACAGGCAAAATGATTCTACGTATCTCGTTGTACCAAGCAACGATGAGGTCCAGATTGGCACAATATTTTTGGAACTCATCATTGCGTGCATATACGGATGTAGCACTTTCAGGAATAGTATCCAATGTTTCGTTCTCTGCCCGCTCAAGATATTTGACTTCGCGGAGCACTGCGGTGAGCTGCGGATCGAAATTGACATCGATGAATTTCGTTTCTTCGTTTCGGATCAAGAGTGGCTTGGCCAAATTCTGCTGCGATACATCACCGACACCAGATGTCCAGGAGGAGTAAACCTTTTCTTCGTACGCTTCCAGAAGTTTGTTCATTTCGTTAAATTTTTCAAATATGACCTTGGCTCCAGGACTGGCCAGAAGTTTTTCGTTGATGGAAAGTTTCAAGGAAGCCACAGGATTGTGGTATCGCAGACGTAGCTGTTGAGCCCATTTAAGACAACCTGCGGCAATTGGCATGTTTTTACCAGCTGATCTTTGATGTAAATTCTTGGCTTCAAGCTCGATTTGCCCATCAAATATTATTTTGGCCTTGTCTAATTCATTCTCAACCAGTTTAAACAGAACTGGGAATTTTTCTTCGAAGTCATCATTGATCATTGGTCGGTCGAGAAGAGATCCGAAAATGTCGATGAGTTTGAAAGCTGCTTCAATGCCTGAGCAATCTTCGAATGCTTGGTTTATTATAGCAGCGAGTCGACTGTCTAGATCAGATATGCGCTGTCGAAACGTTTGATAGTCATTTATGAAAGCTTTGTTTTTATGATCGAGGGCATCGTATGTGCTGTTAGCGAACGTGGCGAAATATTCCTGGAACTCGGTGAATATTTGAACGACGTCGTGACTCAGGATTCGCCCCTTCATTCCACCAATCTCCACCTTTTCTAATTTAGTGAATTCAATGGCAGTAGAGAACACATCTCTGACCAATTCCAATCTCCTCATGAATTGATCGTAATGTGTGAAGACGAGATCGCTGGAAAACTCCCACTTCTTCATGGGAGTGCCTGGCTTGAAGAATGTCTCGATACTGTTTCGCAGGTTCTCAAATTGCACCTTATATTCTTTGAGTATCGACAAGGTGCAATCAACTTTGGCAATACACTCCTCACTTTCTCCTTTAAATATTTCCATAGGATCCAAATACGTTCGAGCGATTTCGATAAAAAGATTGCCGATTTCTTGAAGAAGTACGACAATTCGGCCTGGTTTACAATAATGTTTGGAGTGTGTCCATAAGAGAGCAATGCAGTGCATCATAGGTGGCAACAGAAGATGCAGATCAGGAATTTCTGTCTGTTCGATATCTTCCACATGCTTACGCAGCGGCTTCAAATGCATGTTGATGTCACGAGCCTCATCCAGTGCACAAACAGCATCTTTGTACATCTTCTTGAAAGCTGGGTAGTAACTGCTATCTGTCAACATCAGAATTTCGGCCATCTTCTGAACCTTAGTGTGACGCAGCTGATCAAATATATTTTCCAGGTTGACCGCACGAGCACTCCAGAAGTCTATCTCCACCAGGGGCGTTGGGTTGGCACCTTCCAGAAGTGGTTGAGCAGAACTATGCTTCAGTGCCTTATTGATCTGATGTGCCCAATCAATTATTGCCGATTCTATGCTGTGCACAAGGTTCCTTTCATAAGAATCTACAGCCTCGTCCTCTTCTTCTTTTATTGTCTCTGAGCCAACCGGCAATGGCAAAAGCGTGCGACCTTTGACTTGTCCACTGATTACAAAAACATTGTTTTTTAGTTGATGAACATGGCGTAGAACATCCTGTGAGACGACAACCGGCCAGTTCTGATGATTGTTTTTATTGGATAGAAGAGGAACTAACAGCTCATCAACCAAAGCAGAGAGCTGATCGAGGGGCGCGTATGACAAATCTCCGAAAAGCAATGAGCCTCGGTATTTTTCTTTTGTGATTGGGTCCTTCTTTTCCTTCTTCACAAAGTATACAGACTTATGTTTTCCACCCCCTTGAGGAAAATCATAAGTGGGTATCAGGGCACCAGCATTGGTGAGCTGAATGATGAGTTTATGGTTGTCTGTTTTCTCAAAGAATTCCTGTATAATCTGCTTATGTTCATCATTTCCGAGAACCTTGGCCCATTTGTCCGGTTTTAGTTTGAAAGTTTTGAGGACTATTTCAGCCAAGTATTGGTAGCGTGGATCGTCTGCTTCCATCGTTTCTGTTTCTTGTTGCAGTTTACCTTCTCAGAATGGAATCACCTCTTTGCAACATTCTTTTCTTAATATCAGTGACTATATGAAGTTT
>Ga0115100_10667569_pt1 | contig 13691 bp, 1 predicted proteins | sample MBTome_3_FD_89642 | JGI IMG/M metagenome (GOLD analysis project Ga0115100, IMG submission 89642) | Marine eukaryotic communities from Pacific Ocean to study complex ecological interactions - MBTS_2Apr14_M1_3um Metatranscriptome... | ecosystem: Environmental > Aquatic > Marine > Oceanic | place... | reverse complement strand
TTCCGGCATTGCTGGAGCCACAGCGGCGGCCCTGTGGTGACCCAGCAGCCCCCCGCCCGCGCGCGTGGCGTCCTAGCCGCTGGCCACCTCTCTCGCTGGCGCCTACCGTCTAGGCGCCCGGCATGTCTGATGATGAGGAGGAGGCGATCCAGGATGTGCGTGTCGACTGGCTCATCGAGCGGCTGGAGCACCGCCCGATTATGTTTAAGCAGGACCGCATCGGCAAAATGAAGATTGACGAGAACAGCATGAATGCGTTTATCGACTTTTTGGACGAGGAGGAATGCAAGCACGTGTACGTCTTCAACGATCCGAAGAGCGGAGAACTTGTCGCTTCCCAGAATGCCCCTCCGACGTACAAGAAGAATCAGAAGTCGATGTACTTCACGAAGACTGTTCGGGCTAAACTCGAACAGGACGATCTGTCCAACCATGTCCTCTGCGGAGACTATGGGATGTCGCCATTGGAGCATTTTGAGATCATGTCCAACGAGACGTACTTGCCTCTCATTACCCAAGCAGCGCTGACTCAAGGCTGGCCGGACACCCTCGCGAAGGAGGTTATGAGCAGCTTCAACCAGACGCTGGCCAACATCACAGTGACGATCGGAGAAAAGCAAGGCACTACAAGCTTACCGTTGCCACCAGCTGATACATCGCCCTTGATGGATGAAAAAGAGCGCACATATCAGCTGGAAACATCCATCATCACGTGGACGCGTCAGATCAAGGACATCTTGAAGGCCGACCCGGAAGAGGATCTCAAGGCGGGGAAACATGTGGGTCCAGAAGTCGAGGTAGAATTCTGGAGCTATAAGGCGGCCAACTTGAACGCAATAGAAGAACAACTCAAAGGCGAGCGCATCCAAAAAGTCATCAAAATCTTGGAGGGTATTAGCTCGACGTACACGCCGTCGTTCTTGAAGCTCTGCGAGGACGTGAGCGTTGCAGCTGCCGAGGCCAACGAAAATGTCAAATTCTTGGGCCCGCTGGTTCAACACTTGAACCGCCTGCGAGACGCTGACGAGTTCGAGGAGTTGCCGAAGACGTTTGTGCTAATCATGCACAGCATCTTGCTTATATGGAAGCACAGCAACTACTACAACACACCGTCACGTCTGGTTGTGCTGATGCGCGAGATCTGCAACGATCTGATACGGCAGGCACACAAGTTTTTGGAGCCAGAGACCATCCTCGAGGACGAGCCACAAGATGCTGTGGACCGGCTGACGACTGCACTGAAGGTGTGCAGCGCGATGAAGACGATCTACTTCGGCTACAAGGCGCGTGTTCTTGTTGAGTGTCCCGACAACCCTTGGCGTTTCCAAAATTCCGCCCTGTTCGTGCGTCTTGACAGCTTCCTTGAGCGATGTCACGACATTTTTGAGCTATGCCAGACGTTTCTACAGTTCAGCCGTCTCGAAACCGTCGAGGTCGGTGGCACAAAAGGCCGCATATTGACGATGACTGTCAAACAGATCTACGGAGACTTCCATGGTGCATTTAAGCGCTTCCTGGAAATCGAATATGACCTCTTGGATGTAGAGGCAGAGACATTTGATGATGATTTTTACGTGTTCAGAGTTGCGATTAAAGAGCTTGAGAAGCGCCTTGGATCAGTAGTATCTCAAGGTTTTGACGATTGCACCACCGTGTACACATCGTTTAAGTTGCTAGATAGCTTTGACGTGATGCTGCAACGTGAGGTCATTATGCAGGATCTGGAAAAGAAACACGTCGACCTAGTGCAACAGTTCGGGACAGACCTCAAGACAGTGCTGGACCTGTTCCGCAACTTGAAGGATCACCCGATAATTGGACGCAACATGCCGCCAGTGGCAGGTTCGGTTCTGTGGGTGCGCGGTCTCAAGGAGCGCATACAAGACCCGTTCATGCGCTTCAAAACTCTGCATGCAAGCGCTGTGATGGAGAGTGAGGAGACGAAGGAAGTGTTCAAGATCTACAGCTTGGCCATCCAGCTCTTCGAAGAGCACGAACAGAAGCAATTCGGTGGATGGTGTGAAGCTATTGTCAGCGTAGGCCAGGACAAGCTCAAGCAGCCGCTGCTGGTGCGATATACAGATGGTGGGTTCGACGGTCGCGGCAAGGGCCTGCCATTGCTGCGCGTCAACTTCGACCCAGCTCTCACCAAGTTGCTTCGAGAAGTCAAGTACCTCAAGTTGCTGAAATTAGAGGTCCCGCAATCTGCCAATGACATTTACGCGAAGAACGAGAACTTTCGCCAGCAGATAGGAAATCTTAGCCTGCTTACCAGTGTGTACAATAGCATCATGTTCAACCTCAAAGAGGTCGAGAAACCTATGCTGCAAGCCAAGATGGACAAAATTGACGAAGAGCTGAAGAAGGGCCTCACGTCTTTGACTTGGAAAAGCCACGGCATTCCTGATTTCATCACCAATACCTACGCTCTAATCAAAGAAGCGTCCGAAATCCTGGCAAAGATCAACGAAAACGTGGCATCAATAGAGAAGGTTCTCCTTTCATTCAAGGAGAACATCATGTTTGAGCGCAAGGAACAGAAAACGTACGAGCTGGAAGACTTCCAATTTGCTCATGAGGCTGTCATTGGCAAAGCTCACTCTGACGTCCTCGATGGCGGCGAGCAAATCCACGGACTTCTCGTTGCTAGCAACAAGACGCTGCGCATCAGCAAGGGTGCGCATTCGTGGAGGAACTATCAAGACTACATTGCTAACATTGTGCTTCAAGGCCTTGCCGATGCAATTCTGGAGTCGATGGCGTTTTTGCGCAAGCAGCTCGATGAGAAGTATCTCACCAAGAATGATATTTACCCTCTGCTAGAACTGAAACTTGAGCTGATCAACAACGAGAGCGTTGCGTACACACCCTCAATCGGCGGGAAGGGCAACGAGTTGCGGAGTACGGTGGTCGGTTGGGTGAAGGATTTCACTAACATTGGCAAGTTTATCGCCCGCCTAGACACACAGGAAGGTGACTACCTGTACGAGATTGATGAAGACCTGTCCATCATCAACAAGCTGCAGGAGCTCAACGCTGCGCTGAGCTCCACGGAACAAGAATGCACTGCCTTCGCAGATTCGTACCTGAAATTCGAGTACTTGTGGAAAAAGGACATGGATGAAGCGTTCGAGGAGTTTTTGGCAAGTGCTGAAGTGCCTGAGCTGGGCGAGGACGAGCAGCCACCGCCTGCGGACGCACCCTCTCCTGATCCGTCTCTGGCACAGTTTGACGCTGAAATTGCAAAATACAAGGAAATTTCCGACGAAGTCAGCGATTTGCCAAATTCAGTGCAAATTCAGTGGCTGAAAGTCAACGCAAAACCGATCAAAACGGCTATCAGCAATGTCGTGCTGCTGTGGAGATACCGGTTCACAGAGTTCCTGAACTCTAAGCTCGAGACCAAAATCATGGGCTTGATGTCGTTCATGAGCGAAGCTACGGTTGAGCTCGACAAGGAGGTCCCAGAGGGGGACAACGAAGCACTTATCAGCGTGATGGGTTGGATTCGTGATGTGCGTAAGCGTACTGACGAGACTGAAGCAATGTTCCAGCCGTTGCGCGATACTGCTGCACTGCTGAAAAAATGGAATGAGCCGGTCCCAGAAGAAGTGCTCGCCGGACTTGACGACGCTCCACAAAAGTGGCAATCAACCAAAAAGCAGTTTTATGCCACCAAGGAGCGCGTCGACCCTGCCAAGAATGCGGAGGCAAAGAAGGTTCGAAAACAGGCCGATGAGTTTGGCGAAGAGGTCACGGCTTTCCGCCAAAATGTCAAAGATAATGGTCCGTTCGAGTACAGCGCCAAGTGGCACAAACCTTACGAAATTCTGCGCAAGTTCGATGCTGATATCATTGAAATGGAGAAACGAGCAAAGTACCTTGTGGAGATGCAGGACCTGTTTGAGCTGACTGCTGCAGAATTCCGGGACATTGGCGCATGCCGACGTGATACCAGACTTTTGAAATCGTGCTGGGACATGGTTGGGCTGATCGAGACTACATTCGAGGAGTTCAAGGGGATCAAATGGGACGACATTGACAATGATGCTTTAGTAGACGAATGCAAAAAACTGTCTAAGATTGTGAGGTCACTAGACACGAGGGTGAAGAACTTCGCTGTGTACAGGGGTTGCGAAGACACGGTGAAGAACATGATGACCTCGCTACCCCTCGTCGGTGATCTATCGCACCCATCAATGCGCGACCGCCACTGGAAACGGCTCATGCGTGCAACTGGCAAGTCCTTCGTCAAAGACGATAACTTCACGCTTGGGAATCTCCTCGAGCTTGGGTTGCACAATTTTGCGGACGAGGTTGCCGATATCGTCGACATTGCACAGAAGGAGCTCATCATTGAGAAACAGCTTGTAAAGATTGAGGAGACATGGGGCGGCTTGGTGGTGGCCTATACACCGTACATGGAGACCGAGACCATGCTGATAATGCTACCTGAGGAGCTGATCGAGGCGTTGGACGACGGCCAGGTCCAGCTCCAGGCTCTTGGTGGATCAAAGTATGTGGCTGGCAACGAGAACTTCCAGCACCTTGTTACACTGTGGCAGCAGAAGCTAGGGGCAGTCGATACTACTATCCGGACAACTTGGCAGGAAGTGCAAAAGAAGTGGGTCGGACTGGAGCCCATTTTTGTCGGCTCTGCTGATATTCGTGTGCAGCTGCCAGAAGACTCAAAGCGCTTCGACGGTATCGATGGTAACTGGAAAGAACTAATGAAGGAGGCTGTAGAAATTACCAACCCGATCGAAGCAGCGCAGAAAGAAGGCGTTCAGGAACTACTTGAGTCTCTGCTGGGCGACCTGGAACTATGTGAAAAGTCGCTTGCCGATTATCTTGAGACCAAAAAGCTTGCGTTCCCGCGATTTTACTTCGTCGCTGCCGCGGACTTGCTGGACATCCTGTCAAAAGGAAGTTCGCCGTGGCTGCTGCAAAAGCACTTCTCGAAGAACTTCGATGCGATCGATGCAGTCAGGTTTGAGGAAAATGAAGATGGGACGCCATCAAAGACGGCGCTTGGAATGATCGATGGAGCGAAGGAGTTTGTGCCGTTCCACGAGCCTCTACTGTGTGAGGGGGCTGTTGAGATTTGGCTCAATAAGATCATGCAATGGATGAGGACCGCGTTGCGGTGGCACCAGGCCAACGGCTACAAGACTTATGAAGACAAGCCTCGTCACGAGTGGGCAAAGGACCAGTGTGCGCAGATGGCAATTCTCGTGTCCCGCATCATCTACACAGATGATGTGAATAGGATGTTCGACAAACTCGAGGAAGGCGACGACAATGCGAGCAAGGATTACTATGATCAATGCCAGGTGCAGTTGAATCACCTATCCGACCTGATCAACGGAGAATTGACCAAGGGTGACCGCAAGAAGATCATCACGTTGGTTACAATCGATGTCCATGGCCGCGATGTGATCACAAAGCTGATGAACGCTCGCGTGGAGACAGGCGACTGCTTCGAGTGGCAGTCACAGTTGCGCTACCGTATTCATGAGCAGACAGCAGATTGCTGGATCAACATTTGTGATTTCGATGAGCCTTACACCTACGAATATATCGGAAATTGCGGCGCCCTAGTGATTACACCGCTCACTGATCGTTGCTACATCACTCTTACTCAAGCTGCACGCCTGATCCTCGGAGGTGCTCCAGCTGGCCCTGCTGGTACCGGGAAGACCGAGACTACGAAGGACCTTGGTCGCGCCCTAGGTATCATGGTGTACGTGTTCAACTGTTCAGACCAGATGGACTACCGTGTAATGGCTAACACGTACAAAGGTTTGGCGCAGACTGGCTGCTGGGGTTGTTTTGACGAGTTCAACCGCATTACCATCGAGGTCTTGTCTGTATGCTCGACACAGTACAAAATGGTCTTGGACGGCATTCGTGCTGGGGACTGGAGTGCGGACGCTGGAGATCAGACGTTCCTGTTCGACGACGAACCAATCACGATCTTCAAGACATGCATGGCTTTCATTACGATGAACCCAGGTTATGCTGGTCGCACAGAGCTCCCCGAGTCATTGAAAGCGCTGTTCCGTCCTGTGTCCATGGTGGTGCCAGACATGGTTTTGATCACTGAAATCATGCTCTTTTCCGAGGGATTCGTATCCTGCAAGATTCTCGCTAGGAAATTTATGCTCTGCTACAATTTGTCGATGGACCTTTTATCCAAAGCTGATCATTATGATTGGAAGTTGCGTGCTGTCAAGACCACACTGTGTGTTGCCGGTAGCATGAAGCGAGCTGCGCCTGAGCTTACTGAAGACAAAGTCCTGCTGCGTGCGCTACGTGACTTCAATTTCGGCAAATTATCACGTGACGACATCGGAATTTTCATGGGTCTGCTGAACGATCTGTTCCCGAAGACGCTGGAACTGGTACCACGTGCGGTCTTCTTGGACTTCGAAGCTGTGGTGAAGGAGTGCACAGCTGCCAAAGGACTGCAGGCGGAGGAGCTTTTTGTGTTGAAGATTACACAGCTTCGAGAGATTTTTGAGGTAAGATGGTCGGTGTTTTTGCTCGGTGTCCCTGGTACGGGCAAAACACGCATTTGGGAGATCCTAATGGACTCGCAGAACAAGTTTGGCGAGAAGGGCATGGCTAAGACACTGAATCCGAAGGCTGTCACGCGCAACGAACTCTATGGATACGTATCCATGGCAACACGTGAGTGGAAAGACGGGCTGCTGTCTCAGGTCTTCCGTGACTACTCCAACGACGGCAACTACCAGCATCAATGGATCATTTTGGATGGAGACATCGATGCAGAGTGGATCGAAACGATGAACACCGTGATGGATGATAACAAACTTTTGACTCTGGTCAGTAATGAGCGCATTCCGCTTACACCGCCCATGCGCCTCCTGTTCGAGATCGCTGATCTGCGCAACGCCTCGCCAGCTACGGTCTCACGTGCTGGTGTAATCTTTGTAAATGAGGACGACATTGGCTGGATGCCGTTTGTTTCAACTTGGCTTGATACGCGGCCAGACAAAGATCAGGCGAGCAACCTACTCACACTGGTGAACAAGTATGTGCAGAAGACGTTGATTGGTGTAAAGAAGCAGTTCAGCAACACCGTTCCAAAAATGGACATTAATTCAGTTATGACACTGTGTTACTTGCTGGATGGCGTGCTTGGAGTTGATGACGACGCAAAGAAGGGCTTGACGAACGAGGTTGTCGAGACTTATTTCGTTTGGGCTGCTTGTTGGGCATTTGGCGGGAGTTTGTTGGTTGATAAGTCGAAAAACCACAAGGAGCACTTTTCTCGGTGGTGGGTCGAAGAATTCAAGGGTGTGAAGTTCCCGCCAGACACGTTAGTATTTGATGTGATGGTTGACGAGAAGACTAACACGCTTGTTCCATGGACCTACGATGACTACGTTCACAGTCCAGGAGAGCCGGTGAATAATCTATACGTCGATGTTCCAGAGACGTCTCGACTCACTTACCTGTTCAACCTGCTGGTGAAGAACCACCACGGAATCATGTATGTGGGGAATGCAGGCACAGGCAAGACGGTGTGTATGCAGAACAACATCAAGAAGTTGGACGAAGAAGAGTACGTTTATACCTTCATGAACCTGAACTCCCAGACAGATTCTCTGACCCTTCAGACTATTATGGAGGGCCTGCTTGAGAAAAAAGCCGGCATATTGTTCGGTCCACCTGGCAACAAGCACATCATCTACTACATCGACGATTTGAACATGCCTTTCGTCGACAAGTACAACACGCAGGAGCCAATTGCGTTCCTGCGTTGCTTCGCCGACTATGAGATGACTTACGAGCGCGAAAAACTTGGTCCACGAAAGGTGAAGAATTGTGACATCGTGACTTCCATGAATCCCACTGCTGGCTCTTTCATTGTCGACGGGCGCTTTCAGCGTCAGTTTGGCACGTTCTCCTGCCAGCTGCCGCCGGGTTCCTCGCTCACAATCATCTACGGATCCATTCTGGACTGCCATTTGGCCGACTTTGACGAAGAGATTGGTGCTGTTGGCAAGGCTGTTGGTTCAGCTGCAGGTGAGCTCCAGGCTGGCGTCGCAGACACATTTCTTCCCAGTGCTGTCAAGTTCCACTACATCTTCAACTTGCGTGACATCTCGAACGTCTTCGGTGGGCTTCTGCGATCCGATCCGCGCTTCTGCACCGCACCCAACGTGCTTGTTGAACTCATGATCCATGAGCAGAATCGCGTGTATCGCGACCGCCTTATCACGGAGCAGGACGAGCGCCGGTACGACGGCATGCTTGAGGAGATTTGCAAGAAGCACTTCGGAGCGATTGAGGGATGCGAAGACTGTTTCGGCAAATCTCCTCTCATCTTCACCGATTTCTGCGCCAATACGGGAGGCGACGACAAACCCTACCTGGCAGTCAAGGACTGGAAGCAATTGAACACTGTGCTGGAGTTTCAGCTGAACGAGCACAACGAGACCAACGCAGCTATGAACCTTGTGTTGTTCAATGATGCGATGGAGCACGTTGCACGTATTGCACGCATCATTGGTCAACCAAAGGGCAACGCGCTTCTTGTGGGCGTCGGTGGTAGTGGCAAACAGAGTCTCGCTCGCTTATCTGCATATATTTGCCAATATGAAGTGTTCCAGGTAAAAATTTCTGCAGCATACAACATCCCGGCGTTCAAAGAGGACCTTGCTTTCATGTACAAACGTGCTGGCTGCAAGAGCATCGGCCAGCTGTTCCTCTTCACGGACCAGCAGATCGTCGACGAGAAAATGCTTGTGTTCCTTAACGACATGCTTTCGTCAGGAGACATCCCAGGGCTGTTCCCGACAGAAGACATCGATGACATCGTGAACAGCGTGCGGCCGGAGGTGAAGCAGGCAGGACTGGTAGACACGCGTGATTCATGCTGGGAATTTTTCATCAACAAGGTTGGTAGATTCCTACACACCGCCCTATGTTTCTCTCCCGTTGGCGACAAGTTCCGTGTACGGGCCCGGCAGTTCCCGGCGCTGCTGAGTGGAACAATGATTGATTGGTTTCAAGCTTGGTCCCCAGACGCGCTAGTGTCTGTGGCCAAGCGTTTCCTTGGAGAATTGTCGAACTTGGAAGAGGAGCTGCAAGACAATTTAGCAAATCATATGTCACACGTTCACATGTCCGTGACTGAGGGGAGTCTGCGATACAGAGAGTCTCTCAGGCGCGTCAACTACGTGACACCTAAATCTTTCCTGGAGTTGATCGCTCTGTACAAGCTCATGCTTGGCGACAAGCTCGGTGAAATTGACACACTGAAAGAGCGTCTGGAGTCTGGACTTGAGAAGCTAAACGCGACCTCAGAGATGGTGGCCGAGCTTCAGGAGAATCTGGTCGGCGAGCAGGCTATCGTTGAGGAAAAAAAGGCTGCCACTGATGCACTACTCGTCAACGTTGGCCAAGAGACTGCTGTTGCTGAGGAACAGAAAGCCGCCTCCGCAGACGACGAAGCCGCCGCTGCTGAGATTGCTAAAGAGGTCGGCGAGATTCAGGCCGAAGCTGAAAAGGAGATCGCAGCAGCAGAACCCGTCATTCAGGCTGCGGAGGCTGCCCTTGCGTCGCTTGATAAGGGTTCGCTGACAGAACTTAAGGCGTTCGGTAGTCCAGCTGAAGCTGTTGTCATGGTGACATCGGCAACCATCATCCTGACAGCGGGCAAGCCGAAGGTGCCGAAGGATGTGTCATGGGCCGCAGCCAAGAAAATGATGGGCAATGTGGGTCAGTTCTTGGACTCTCTGCTGGTGTTTGATAAAGACAACGTCGACGAGGTGCTGGTGGCGAAAGTAGAGGATGTGTATTTGAGCAATCCGGAGTTTGAGCCCGAGAACATTCGTAACAAATCAGGTGCTGCAGCTGGTCTGTGCTCTTGGGTTATCAACATCTGCAAGTATTTCCGAATCTATCAGATGGTCGCTCCCAAGCGTGCTTCGCTAGCCGCGGCCAATGCAAAGCTGGATGGAGCAAACACAAAGCTATCAGGTATTCGAGCTATGTTGGCGGAGCTTGACGCCAAGCTTGCCAAGCTGACTGAAATGTTTGAGGCAGCTACGGAGGAGAAGAACCAAGCCATCGCTCAGGCCGCAAAGACGCAAGCGAAGGCTGACCTCGCAACCCGTTTGGTGAACGGTCTATCCAGCGAAGGAGTGCGTTGGGCTGCGAGTATCGAGAGCTTTGGGGTAAGGCAGAGGACGCTAATAGGTGATGTCATGCTGGCATCCGCCTTCGTATCTTATGTTGGGGCATTCACTGCGGAGTACCGGTCAGAGTTTGTGACTACCAAATGGCTGCCTGATATGGTCGAGCGCCAGATCCCAATGACCGACGGAGTTACGCCCATCGGAGTCTTGGCCACAGAATCGCAGATTGCAGGTTGGGGCAACGAAGGACTCCCGAGTGACCAGGTGTCAGTGGAGAATGGCGCGATCATCCACAACTCGGAGCGCTGGCCACTGATGATTGATCCTCAGCTTCAAGGTATCGGCTGGATCCAAGGGCGGGAAGCTGATCCATCCCGCAACTTGACAATTGTTCAGTTAAGTCAGCACAAGTACATTGACAAAGTTGAAGCTGCCATGATCAACGGAGAATGCGTGATTATCGAAAACATGAGCGAGGAACTAGACCCGGTGCTCGACCCTGTGCTCGCACGTGCGCTCATTAAGAAGGGCCGCAGCCTCATTATCAAACTCGGCGACAAGGAGGTCGATTACGATCAGAAATTTCAGCTGTACTTGCAGACAAAGCTTGCCAACCCGCACTACATCCCAGAGGTGCAAGCGCAGTGTACACTTGTGAATTTTACTGTAACTGAAAAGGGTCTGGAAGACCAGCTGCTTGCATTGGTCGTGTTGAAGGAGCGACCAGACCTAGAAGAGCAAAAGTCCGAGCTGATTCGCGCCGAGAACGGATTCAAGGTTCAGCTCCAAGGTCTCGAAGATAACTTGCTGTTCCGCCTTGCCAATGCAGAAGGGGACATTCTTGAGGACATTGAGCTCATCGAGAACCTCGAGGAGACCAAGGTGACTTCGCTGGAGATCCAAAAGAAAGTAGCCGAAGGCAAGGAGACTGCAAAAGTCATCGATGCTGCCCGTGAAGTCTACAGGCCTGTGGCTGCGCGCGGCTCGCTCATGTACTTCCTTGTTGACAACCTGAACAATCTGTCACACATGTACCAGTTTTCGATGGCGAACTATGTCGACATTCTCAAGAAGGGAATGGACTTGACGCCGGCCAACGATGACTTGAAGAAGCGCATCGACTCGATGGTGGAGGTATCGTGCTTCCGAGTGTACTCTTATGTTGCTTCAGGTCTGTTCGAGCGTCACAAGCTCATATACTGCTCCCAGCTGTGCTTCAAGATTGAAATGCAAAAGGGTCTTATCGATCCAAAAGCGTTCATGTTCTTGCTGCGTGGACCCAAGGAGCTTGGCACAACCAATCCATGCTTTGAATGGCTGTCAGACGAGTACTGGGCAATTTGTCGCGAGCTGGAAAATCAACTGGAGCAGTTCCAAGGCCTCACGGCCGACCTCGAAGGGAGCGCCAAGAGATGGCGTGAGTGGTCTGAAGAGCCGCGCGCGGAAGCGGAGCCACTTCCTGGCGATTGGAAGAAGTTTTCAGCGTTCGACCAGTTGCTATTGATCCGCTCCATTCGTCCAGATCGAATGGCCGAGGCTTTAACCATATTTGTGGCAAATCTGATTGGCGAACAGTACACCGTCAGCCAGTCCTTCGATCTCGAGAAGAGTTTCCAGGACTCGCGGCCAGATGTTCCAATATTCTTCTTCCTGTCGCCCGGTGTTGATGTCATGACAACAGTTGAGGCCTTGTGGCGTAAAATGGGGGCCGCAGATCCTGAGTCGGCAGTCAACAACCCGATCATTTCTGTTTCTCTCGGCCAAGGCCAAGAACCTGTGGCAAACCGTGCGATCACCAAGGCACACATGGAAGGTGGTTGGGTTGCTCTGCAGAACATTCACTTGACGCCTGGTTTTTGTAAAAAGGACCTTGAACCTCGGCTCGACAAGATTGCAGAGGGTGCACACAAGGATTTCCGCCTCATGCTTTCGGCAGAACCGTCGAACGCGATGCCAATCCCGGTGCTACAGGCCTGTGTCAAGCTTACGAATGAGCCGCCGGACGGCATGAAGGCCAACACAAAGCGGTCTATCAACTACTTTACCGATGATATGCTGGACGAATGTTCCAAGCAGGCTGAGTTCAAGAACATTACGTTCGCAATTTGCTACTTCCACGCCGTGCTGCTGCAGCGGAAAAAGTTTGGATCCATTGGATTCAATTTCGTCTATCCGTTTACGACTGGCGATTTGGTCAACTCCGCGCAAACATGCGTGAACTACTTGGAAAACAACTCCACTGTACCGTGGTCTGATCTTCGTTACCTGGTCGGCGAAGTGCTTTACGGTGGCCATGTCTTCAACGACTGGGATCGTCGGCTGACGAACACTTATCTTGAGTTGTGGTTGTCTGAACCGCTTCTGGACTCCATAGAGTTTTTCCCTGGTTTTGCATCTCCACCACCACTGAACATGGCCGGCTACAACGAGTACATCGATGAAAACTTTCCACCGGAGTCTCCAGCATGCTACGGCTTACATTCCAACGCTGAGATTGGCTTTCGTCTACAGCAGGCTAACCTCATGTTCCTGAACATCGAGTCACTGCAGCCCAGGACCGCTGGCGGAGGAGCAGGGATGTCAGTTGAGGACAAGGCTAAACAAAGCTTAGACGACATCCTTGAGAAGCTTCCCGACGCTTACGATATGATTGAGATCAACGAGAAGCTTGCTGGCGAGGAGCGCACGCCGTTCACCAGCGTGTTCCTGCAGGAGATCGAACGGATGAATGTCCTCCTGGCACTCATGAAGTTGTCACTCTTTGAATTGGACCTCGGCCTGAAGGGTGATCTCACTATCTCCGATGCTATGGAAGAGATGATGGAGTGCCTGTTCAGGGAGACGATACCGCCGATGTGGGAAAAGAAGTCCTACCCGACGCTACGAAGCCTTGGTCCGTGGGTGCTGGATGTGCTGCAGCGGTGTACACAGCTCGCAGACTGGACTGGCGATCTTGCGGTGCCGAAGGTGTCTTGGTTCCCCGGCTTCTTTAACCCGCAGTCTTTCCTCACAGCCGTGATGCAGACGACTGCGCGGCGCAACGAGTGGCCGCTTGACAAGACCGTCGTGCAGACTGAAGTCACAAAGAAGCGCGATGTTGACGAGGTGGAGGCTGCGTCTCGCGATGGTGCTTTCATCTATGGTTGCATGCTCGAGGGCTGCAGATGGGACGACAAGATTGGCGGTCTCGCTGACTCCTTCCCGAAGGAGCTTTACGCGGGAATGCCTGTCATTCTGGTGAAGGCTGTGACAGTGGACAAGGCCGAGCTGAAAGACAGCTACGCATGCCCTGTGTACAAGACCAAGATGCGGCCCAAGGGTGCGCTCGGGCACCCGGATGGCGGGTACATTTTCACCGCTGGGCTGAAGACCAAGGAGGACCCAAGAAAATGGGTTATGGCCGGTGTTGCGTTACTTGCCGATATCTCTGGCTAATTTGCTTTGCTCGTTGCTCTAGCCGACACTGTACACTAGCAATGTCAGTCGTGTAACTGTGCCCAAACAATAAATCGATCATCG
>Ga0115100_10335173_pt1 | contig 13745 bp, 10 predicted proteins | sample MBTome_3_FD_89642 | JGI IMG/M metagenome (GOLD analysis project Ga0115100, IMG submission 89642) | Marine eukaryotic communities from Pacific Ocean to study complex ecological interactions - MBTS_2Apr14_M1_3um Metatranscriptome... | ecosystem: Environmental > Aquatic > Marine > Oceanic | place... | reverse complement strand
CCTAGAATATCCTTAACGATATTTTTCTTTGCTTCTCTAGTAATTACTGGATTAGCTAAGAACTTTTTTAGATCACTCGAATTTGCTAAAAATTGTGAAACGATGTTCATATCATTAGTCGTTTCTTTTAGAGTGTCATTCGCCTTTGCTAAACCTAGAAGTGCTTCAGCATACGGTTCTGCAACTTTACTTACAACCATAGTTTAATCTCCTAATTTAGAAATATTTCTATCGAGAATTTGTTGTTGTAGGTTTGAATTTAGCTTCCCTTCTAACTGTAATGTAACGCGTTTAAGCGCTAAAGTAACAACATACTCTGAAATTTGTTTACGAACTCGAGCTTCGATTGTACTAATTTGTGATTTTGCAGTTGATGTTAACCGCTCAATCTCAGTTTTTCCATCTGTTAAAATACCACTTTTAACATTCTTTGCTGTAGTTTCTGCGTCTGTTTTAATCGATTCAATAACCAACTGTGCTTGTTCCAATTGTTTTTCACCTTCGGCAAGTCTAGTATCCGCTTGTTCTAAACGTTCCTCGGCTTCTTTTATTGCACCCACAATTTTTTCTTGACGCTCTGATAAGCTTTCAGTCAATGCACTACTACCAAGGTAAATAATACCACCTAATAAAAGGCTAATGTTAATAATGTTTGATTCGAAGATATCAGGATTAAACGAAACAGCAAGTTGTGTGGAAAACCCGTTTAACGTTTGATTAAATAAATCCATCTTTTTTTACAAAGTTTTTATTAGAAATACTTAAAGCACTACTTCTTTTCCTAATAACTTTTCTTTTATTAGGTCACTTAATTCTTCAACTTGTGTTTCAAGTTTTTCTAAAGCTAAAGTTTTTTGTGCTTCAAGTTCTTTGTTTGTTTTATCAATTAAACTTGCTGCATCTTTACGAGCCTGGTCAATTTCTAACGCTACAATTTGTTTTGCTTCCTTTTCTGATGCAAGAATGACACTTTGAGCATTCTGTCTTGCTTCTTTTAGTTGCTCATCATATTGTTGATATAATTCATCTGCTTTCAGTAAACGTTCTGATGCAGTTGTCAAATTACCACTAATTAATGTTTCACGTTCTTCTAAAACTTTCGCTACTGGTTTGTAGTAGATAAAAGTTAAAATTGTTGTGAGTAAAACAAATTGTAATGCCATTAATGGCAGTGTTGCATTAAAGTCAAATAGTCCACCTGCTCCTTCAGATATAGCTACTGTTTGCACTAATAAACTTAGAAGATTGTTCATATTAGTCCGCTATGTTATAAAAAATTATAAGTCAGTAGATTCTATTGAAATCTGCTTAAAATAGCGCTTAGTATATTACTAAGCGCTTTAGGTAGATTAAACAACAAATGGGTTTGCAAATAGTAGACAAAGTGCAACTACAAGTCCATAAATTGTTAGAGACTCCATGAATGCTAACGATAAAAGAAGAGTACCACGAATTTTACCTTCTGCTTCTGGTTGACGGGCTAAACCTTCAACGGCTTGTGCTGCCGCAGAACCTTGACCAATACCAGGACCAATTGCTGCTAGACCAATAGCTAATCCTGCAGCGATAACTGAAGCGGCTGATACAATAGGGTTCATAATATTTTTATTGTTAAATTAATTTTTTATTTGTACAAAATTAACAAATTTCTATTTGTTTAAAAGTACTTACAATCAGTGGAATATTTAACTTTAAGTTAATTATTCTAATGATTCGCCGATATATGCGGCTGAAAGTGTTGAAAACACTAAGGCTTGTACTGAACTAGCGAAAATACCTAATACCATAACAGGAAGCGGTACAAATAGTGGTACAAGTAAACATAAAACTGATACAACAATCTCATCTGCTAATATGTTACCGAATAGACGGAAACTAAGTGAAAGAGGTTTTGTAAAGTCTTCTAATATGTTAATTGGTAAAAAGATGGGAGTTGGCGAAATATATCTCGCAAAAAATCCTAAACCTTTTTTACTTAAACCGGCATAGAAATAACTTAATGAAGTTAATAGTGATAATGCTACGGTTGTATTGATGTCATTAGTAGGGGCTGCTAATTCACCTTCTGGTAATTCAATTAATTTCCAAGGAACTAAAGCACCGTACCAATTTGCGACGAAGATAAATAAGAATAAAGTTCCGACATATGGAATCCAAGGTCGGTATTCGTATTCACCAATCTGATCTTTTGCAATGCCTGCGACATATTCAAAGACAGATTCAACAAAATTTTGTAATCCTTTTGGGACATGTTCAAGCTTTGAAGTACCTACAATCGCGATTCCTAATATTGTGGCTATAACTAGCCATGTTACTAGTAATACCTGTCCATGCACTGTGAAACCAGCGAATGACCAGTATAAGTGGGTACCTACTTCGACAGCAGCTAACGAGAAAAACATAAATATATATAACTCGACTTGAGTGGTGCAAATTTTTTCTTATTGCTTACTTTTAAGTATATCTAGCTTTAGACTAAATGTGTAAATAAAATGCAAGTTGTAAAAATAACTTTTTCTTAAATTTTTAGCTAGATCGCTTAAATTAAGGATTGGTATAATTTTTACAATTATATGTTTTTGTTTTTACCTTAATTATTTATTTGTTTATTCTGCTATGGTTATTAAATTAAGGTTAACAAAAAACGCACTATATAGGTTCAATAAAGATACAAGAATTTACGTTTTAAATACTGCATCGAGTAAAAAAATTACCGTTTAAACGATATCTTTTTATAGAAAAGTATCGGTTAAACGGTAATTATATTTTATATAAAATATTAATTTTTGCTATTTGAGCCAGCAATAATTCCTTCCGTTAATTTTGATAAAATTAACTTAATTGATCGTACAGCATCATCATTTGCAGGAATGGGTATATCAACAAGGTTTGGATCACAGTTTGTATCAAGAATTGAAATAATTGGAATTCCTAATTTTCGACACTCTAATATAGCTGTATTTTCGCGTTTTGGATCAATAATGATAACAATATCTGGTATTTGTTTCATGTTCTTTAATCCATCTAGATTTTGACGCAATTTATCATGCTCGCGCCTTAGTAATGCCGCTTCTTTCTTTGGTAATAAGTCAATTTCACCACTTTCTTCTTTTCTATCTAATTCTTTTAGATATTCGACACGCGTTTGAACAGTTGCCCAATTTGTTAACATTCCTCCTAACCATCGGTGATTAATATACGCTGCACCACATTTCTTTGCTTCTTCAGTGATTATATTGGTTGCTTGACGCTTTGTACCGACAAATAAAAAAGTTTTATTTTCTGTTGCACTTTTCTTTACATATTCATACGCATAAGTTAATAAACGTGATGTTTGTACTAAATCAAATACGTGTATTCCGTTTTGTTCTGCATAAATATATGGGAACATTTTTGGATTCCAGCGACTTGCTTGGTGTCCAAAATGTACACCTGCATCGAGTAATTCTCCTAGTGTTACTACTGTCATGTCTAAATTATTCTTTGTTTTGCTAAATAACTATAAGTTAATGGTTTGTCGTAAAAATTCTAATTATATTTTAAATAGAATAGACTAAATTTTTCGTGAATAATACTCAATTACAAAAAGTTCATTTAGTTTTAGTGCTACCCATTCACGATCAATTATTCCTAAAATTTTGGCAGTTAAACCTTTCTTATCGAATTCCAGATGTTGAGGAATATTTGAAAGAGTAGGTGATTCTAAATAATTATTAACTAAACGTTTTGAAGTTGTATTATCTTTAACGGATACTTTATCACCTGGGTGGCACTGATAACTTGGTATCGATACTGGAAGTTGATTAACCATGATATGACCATGATTAACAAGTTGCCTTGCTGCTGCAATTGTTGGAGCTAATCCAAGTCGAAATACAAGATTATCTAATCGCATTTCTAAAAGTTGTAAAAGGATAGTACCTGTTGCTCCTTTGATTTTTTTTCGCTTGTTTAATATAGTTCATTAGTTGTTTTTCACTTAAACCATAATTAAAACGAATTTTTTGTTTTTCTTCTAATCGAATCGCGTATTGTGTTAATTTTTTTTTGTGTTGCTCCATGTTGACCAGGTCGTGCAGTTAAATGCCCTTTTTTACTTGTAAGTCCTGGTAAGTCACCTAATCTTCGTGTTATTCGAAGTTTTGCCCCAGTATAACGAGCCATATTGATTTACGATTTTTGTTAAATTTAAATATATTTAAAACTTGTAATAATTTACTATATTCAGTTAAAAAATCCAATAGGTAATATTATTTTTCGATCATTTCTTTAAATCGTGAACGTAATACCATATCTTTTATTTCGCCAATTTGACTTTGTAAAATATCAACTTTTTTCGTCTTTTTTAAATTTAGCTTTTTGTAATAATTAAATCCTGTTCCGGCGGGAATTAAACGACCGATTATTACATTTTCTTTTAATCCATGAAGCCAATCTTTTTTTCCTTCAATGGCCGCATCTGTTAGTACTCGTGTTGTTTCTTGAAAACTAGCAGCTGAAATAAAACTATCACTATTTAATGAAGCTTTCGTTATACCCAATAGTATCGGCGTATAAAACGGCGGTTGTTCAGATGCGTTCATTGTCGCTTTGGTGATTATATCAACTTGGTAAAGATTTATTAATTCCCCAGGTAATAAGGTTGTATCTCCACTATCATCAATTCGAACTTTTGACGTCATTTGTTTAACGATAATTTCAATATGCTTATCTGCAATTTGCACATTTTGGGAAAGGTATGTTCGTTGTACTTCATTAACTAAAAAAAGCTGTAATCGGCGGAAACTAGCTTTACATGCTTCATTAATGGGTAACTTTTCTAAATAGTAATAGTAATTAAAAAGTGTTTGAAGCTGCATATGCGGACTAATTGGCCCATCTGTTAGTGGTTCGACTAATTTTACATAATTTCCATTTGAAAATCGAACTTTGGTACGTGCATCAACAGCGATTGTCGTAATTTCACCTCTCTCATTTGTTATTTCAATTTGTGAATTGCGTAAATTTGCGTAACCTGAACTTGATGCTAAAATACACGGGTTTTTAATTTTTCGTGCTTCGAGAATTTCTTCAACTTTTGGTAATCCTTGTACAATATCGACAGTTTTTAATTTTTCATAAATTAATGTTGCTAATTTATCTAAGCGTTGAACTAATGATCCTGATTCAACTTCTAATATTGCTCCTTCTGAAATAAGGTATGCTCTCCCTAATCGAATATAAATATTTGTTGCGTCGATATTATAAACCTGACCCGAGAATTCAGATTTGATATTGGATGCAACTGTATCTCCGGTACGAATTAGATCTCCAGTTTTAATTGTTAATTCATCAATTCTCGAATAATGACGAATTGGTCGAATATCTTTGTTTTGTAAAATTAAAATTTCATTTGTAGCTTTATTATTGAGCGCAATTAATGTACCATCGGTTGGTAAAAATATTTCAAGCTGAGCTAAAACGCTAGATTTAATAACATATTGATTTTTATGGGTCAGTAATTTAATCATCGTTTTAATATTCTGAATCCCATAATTTGTAATTAGTTCATCAATTTTAAATATTTCATAAAGTGAAATTTGTAATTTTTGTTCGTTCTTATTTGTTTGTAATAATTCAAATTTTGGTTGCAGTTTTGTTCGCTTATTATTTAAATCTAAAATAAGAAAGGTCTTTAATAATTCAACAGGTTCATCAGATTTGATGTGCTCCCAATTTTTTAATGAAATTTTCTTAATTGTTTTAATTTTAATTTGTTGTTTGTGAATACACGGGAAAAAGTTGTGTTTTAGTATAAATCCTTTTTCACGCGGTACCGTGTACACTTGAACTGGTCGAATTAATACATATTTGATATTATTAATTTCAATAAATTCTCCATAACTTAATTTTTGTGCGATTATATTAGTAAAAATACTTTCGCCAGCTTTTATAAACCCGTTATTTCGATTTGTTATTTTTGCTTCAGATTCATTGATTTTATATAATTCTCCAGGCTTAATTACTATTTCCTGCGTCAGTGCATTTATTTGTAATATTCCGTCAAACTTTGTTAATTTATTTGGTATTATTTCGGTTCCTTCTTTTATGAAATTTCCATTTTTCAATTTTAACTTTTCTAATAATGCTAGGCTTTTTACATAATGTGTTTCTTCAGGTATCCAGTATAGAGAACCTGAAAAAATTTTACTTGTACCTTTTCGTTTTTTTCTATTAAATTTTCTTTCAAGGTTATAAGTTAAAATACCACCAGTTTTAGTTTTGTACGAATCATCATTTAATAGTGCAATTGTCTGGCCATGATGTAAGGTTTCATTGTGTTTAACTTTTAATTGAAATTGTTGTTTATTATTTAGCTCTAAAATATTATTGTCGGAATTTGAAGTAGTGTTATTTAAAATATTTCCGTTTTGTAGAATTAATGAGAATGTCAGAATATTAATTCCTGTTTTATTGTTTGATTTTGTAAATTTTATAATTCCAGGGAATGTATTTGATATTTGTTTTTGAGCAATAATTGAACCATTTGTTATTTGTTGGCCAAGTTTTTGAATCAAGTTAGATGAACGTGGAAGAGAATAACGTTCACCATGTAATACCCAAACTAGTCCAGTATTTTTATTTTTTCGAACAGAAATTCCTTGTTTATCGATACTTTCTTCGACATCAATATCTTGAAAAAAAACTTCTCCAGCGACATTCGTATAGACTGTTTTACTATCTTCTTCTAACAAAAGATTTGCATCTTTTTTTACTTCCGCAATAATTTGATTTGTATAAACTTTTTCGCCAGCGTTTGATAATAACGTTGCTCCTTTTGGTACTTTAATTTTGCTTCGAATTCCTTTTATATTTTCAATATATAACGTTAAATTTTCTGTTATTAAAAAACTTCGCTCACCATGTAATGTTCTAATAAGGTTAGCATTTTCAGAAATTTTGTAAGATAGTATCCCTTGAAACGGTGCACGTATTTGACGTGTTAGATCACCAGAAAATACTCCCCCTGTGTGGAACGTTCGCATTGTTAATTGTGTACCAGGCTCGCCAATTGATTGTGCAGCAATTATTCCGATAGCCTCTCCTAAATCAACTAATTTTGAATAGGCTAAATGCCAACCATAGCAATTTCGACAAATCGAACGGATGGAAGTACAAGTTAAGGGTGATCTAACTTTTATTTGTTTAAAATCATCTTCAACTAATTCATTTAATAATTTTGTAGTTATATTTGTGTTAATTGGGAGTACATTTTTATTGTGGTTTTGAATTATTGAATTTGCTAATAATCGACCAATTAAACGTTCATCAATTGATAAATTTAGACTTGGATCATTGTTCAGTTCGTCAATTGTTAATCCATCGTACGTTTGACAATCTTCCTCTCGAACAATAATATCTTGTGCTACATCAACTAATCTCCTTGTTAAATATCCTGAATCAGCTGTTCGTAATGCTGTATCAACTAAACCTTTTCGTGCACCATATGAGGAAATAATGTATTCAGTAACAGTTAAACCTTCACGAAAATTACTTTGAATCGGTAAATCAATAATTTGTCCTTGTGGATCAGCCATTAAACCACGCATTCCAACTAATTGTCTTACTTGTGAAATGTTTCCCCGTGCACCAGAGAATGCCATTATATAAAGTGAATTTAATGGATCACTTTCGCGAAAATACGTTACAACTTCTTCTTTTAAAAAATTACTAGCATTATTCCAAATATCAATAACTTTTTGAAATCGTTCGACATTAGTAATGTTCCCAATTTCATAATTTTGTTCAGTATTTTCTACTTCGTTATTTGTTAACCCAATTAACGATTGCTTTTTTTGTGGTACGCGTAAATCTTCAATGCTAAGAGAAATTCCTGATTTTGTTGCATAGTGAAATGTTAAATTTTTCACTTTATCTGCAATAATTGAAGACTTTACAACTCCGTAATTGTGAAACGCGCAAGACATTAAGTTTTTTAATTGCCGTTTATTTATAATTCCGTTATTAAAAATAATTTCGTTATTTTTTTCGTCGTTTAATTTCATTTTGTAGCTTGTGTTATTATTCGTAAAAGTTTTTTAATAAAAAGCTTCGTTTAATAAGATTCGACCAGGCGTTGTTCGTATATATTTTGTAATTAATTCTCCAGTTAAACTTTTTTTAATTTGAATAGTAGTTGAAACATGTACTGTTGAATTTGGTAATTTAATTTGTGTTAAATCTTGTTTTTCTTCGTTTTCAATTTGACCATTGTATCTAACCCAAACAAATGTATGCAGATTAATCTGTGATTGTTGATATGCAAGAATAACATCTTTAAAATCTGAAAAATAGGGTTCGTTTTTTACCTGTTGTGATGGGTTATTTGTTGTTAGATAGTAACAGCCAAGAACCATATCCTGACTTGGTGTTAAAATTGGATCGCCTGTTGCAGGAGATAAAAAATTATTTGGTGCTAGCATTAGTAAGCGTGCTTCTGTTTGGGCTTCTAAACAAAGTGGAATATGGACAGCCATTTGATCTCCGTCAAAATCTGCATTAAAAGCTGGACAAACTAGCGGATGTAATTTAATTGCACGGCCTTCAACTAAAATTGGTTCAAATGCTTGAATTCCTAAACGGTGCAATGTCGGTGCACGATTTAAAAAGATAGGATGACCTTCCATTACTTGTACAAGAATTTCCCATACTAACGCCTCATTATTTTGTATAATGTTTTTCGCTGCTTTAATATTATTAACAAGCCCGTCGTATATTAAACGATGAATAACGAATGGTTGGAATAATTCAATTGCCATTTCATGAGGTAACCCACATTGATTTAATTTTAGTTCCGGACCTACGATAATTACTGAACGCCCGGAATAGTCAACCCGTTTACCGAGTAGATTTTGTCGGAATCTTCCTTGTTTTCCTTCAATAATGTCAGATAAGGATTTTAATGGACGATTATTTAAGCCAACAACCGCCTTTCCACGTCTTCCATTATCCATTAAAGCGTCAACGGCTTCTTGTAACATTCGTTTTTCGTTTCGTATAATTAATTCTGGGGCCATTATATCTTGTAAACGTGCCAAACGATTGTTTCGATTTATAAGACGTCGATAAAGATCGTTTAAATCGGAAGTAGCAAATCTTCCTCCGTCTAATTGGACCATAGGTCGTAAGTCGGGGGGTAAAACTGGAATAATATCTAAAACCATCCAAGATGGGTTGCATCCAGATGCAATAAATTGATCAACAATACGCAGTTTTTTGATTAATTTATCACGCTCGGGTCTTTTGACAAATGGTAAAGCGTCACGTATATCTTTTGATTCTTGTTCAAGATTTATTTGTCCCAAAAGTTTTTTAATTGCCTCAGCACCGATATCAATTTCCACACGTGCTGATTCGTCATTTTCATAATCAAACGCAATCCAATCATTTTCTGTTAATAGCTGTTTATAAACTAATCCAGAAACATCATTAGTATTTATAACAACATATGCGTTAAAATATATAATTTGTTCAATTTCTTTTAATGAAAGACCAAGCAATAGAGCAATTTTACTTGGTCTAGCTTTAACGTACCAAACATGTGTTACTGGTGACGCTAATTCAATAAATCCCATACGATGTCGTCGAACTTTTGATTCAATAACTTCGACTCCACAACGTTCACATACAATTCCTCTATGTCGAACTCGCTTATATTTACCACAATGGCATTCCCAATCAGTTACTGGACCAAAGATACGTTCACAAAATAAACCATTCATTTCTGGTTTAAGAGTCCTATAATTTATTGTTTCAGGTTTGGTAACTTCTCCAACTGATTGTCCATTAGGTAAATTTCGTTTACCCCAAAATTTTATTCGGTCTGGTGAAGCTAAATTAATTTTTACGTAATCAAAAGATCGTTCCATGATTAATATTGGTTAGTAATCAATATAATTAAAAAACTTATATTTTATTTAATAAATGAATTTGAATTGAACACTCTATTTTCAACAACATCTTTAAATTCCATCATTAAGTCAATTTCATTTTCACTTGAATTTACGCCTGTGTCAGGTACAGCATAAGCGGCAATATCGAGGCATAATGCTTGTAATTCACGCATTAAAACCTTAAATGATTCTGGTGTGCCAGGTCGTGGAATGGGTTGGCCTTTAACGATTGCATTTAAAGTTTCATTTCTACCTTGCATATCATCAGATTTAATTGTTAAAAGTTCTTGGAGTGTATATGCCGCACCAAACGCTTCAAGAGCCCATACTTCCATTTCACCAAGTCGTTGTCCACCTTGTTGTGCTCTTCCACCTAATGGTTGTTGAGTTACCAACGAATACGGTCCAGTTGACCGTGCATGAATTTTATCATCCACCAAATGCACCAATTTTAGAATATATGAATAGCCTACAGTAATTGGATTCTCAAATTTCTGTCCAGTTCGACCGTCTATAAGAACCATCTTACCAGGATACTTTTCTGAAAAGAGCCAATCTTTTGATTTAGATGCTTCTTTAAGTTTTTTATTAACTAACGCACGCGATGCTTCAGAACCATGCATTTCGTCGAATGGAATTACTTTGAATCGAGTATTAAAGTTTTCTGCAGCTAACCCAAGTAAACATTCATAAATTTGTCCGACATTCATTCTTGATGGAACTCCTAATGGGTTTAAGATCATATCGATAGGTGTACCATCAGGAAGATATGGCATATCTTGACGTGGTAATATTTTTGAGATGATTCCTTTATTTCCGTGACGTCCCGCCATTTTGTCACCAATTTGTATTTTTCTAGTTTGTGCTACGTAAATTTTAATTATTTCTTGTGTACCAGGGGGTAACTCGTTTTTGTTATTACGAGAAAAAATTTTAATGTCAATTACACGACCACATGTTCCATGATGTATTTTTAATGATGTATTTCGAACATCTTGTGATTTTTCACCAAAAATAGCGCGTAAAAGTTTACTTTCAGGTGGGTAATCAGATTCTCCTTTTGGTGTTAATTTTCCAACAAGAATGTCACCTGATTCAACCCAAGCACCAAGACTGATAACACCATTTTCATCTAAATTACGAAGTACGTGTTCGTTTGAATTCGGTAAATCTTTAGTCACTTCTTCTAACCCGAGTTTAGTTTGACGAACATCAATTTCAAATTTTTCAATATGCAGCGAAGTATATAGATCGTTATAAATTAATCGCTCATTAATAATGAAAGCATCTTCGTAATTGTATCCTTCCCATGGTGTATATGCAATTAAAATATTTTGTCCTACTGCTAGCTCTCCACCTTCAGTTGATGCCCCATCTGCAATAACTTGACCCATAAAAATTTTTTCATGTGCCCAAACTAATGGTTTTTGATTAATACAAGTTTCTTGATTAGAACGTCGATATTTCGTTAATAAGTAGTTTACTTTTGTTCCATTTAGATCTTGTACAATTATGCTTTCATTTAAAATATTAATTACTTTTCCACAATTTACACTTAAAATCGTTATACCAGAATCTCGAGCCGTTTGACCTTCTAGTCCAGTTCCAATAAGTGGTGCTTCGGAATACAAGAGTGGAACAGACTGTCTCTGCATATTTGATCCCATTAAGGCTCGGTTTGCATCATCGTGTTCCAAAAATGGAATTAAGGATGCTGCTAGTGAAACAACTTGTATAGGTGAAACAGCTACATAATCAATTTTGTCTGGTGTAACATTTATTAATTCTTGTTTATATCGTACTGGAACTTTATATTCCTGAATATAGCCGTCTGGACTTGTCGAAAGATCACCTGCAGCCAATCGAAATTTATCTTCACTTGTTGCGTCTAAATAAATTGGAAATAATTCTTTTAAAACTTTTCCTTCTGCCACTTTATAAAATGGCGTTTCAATGAAACCGTATGAATTAATACGACCATATGTTGATAACGATCCAATTAAACCGGCGTTTGGTCCTTCTGGTGTTTCGACTGGACAAATTCGTCCGTATTGACTTGGATGAATATCACGGATCGCAAATCCTGCGCGATCACGTGTTATACCGCCTGGCCCTAAAACCGAAATACGTCGCTTGTGGGTTAATTCAGCTAATGGATTTGTTTGGTCCATAAATTGGGATAATGGACTAGAACCAAAAAATTCGCGTATTGAGGCAATTAATGGTTTTGGATTAATTAATATATTAATACTTAAAGAATGTTGATCACAAATTACCATTTTTTCACGAATTGTACGTTCTAAACGATTAAGTCCAATTCGTATTTGGTTTTGAAGTAATTCGCCAACAGATCTTATTCTTCGATTTCCTAAATGATCAATATCATCTTCTGAAGTGGATGAAATTCTAAAATTAATTAATGTATTAATAATTTGTAAAATATCTTGTACCGTTAAAACACGAATTTGTTGATCAATATCAATTTCTAATATTTGATTTAATTTGTAACGACCAACATAACCTAAATCATAACGTTTTGGATCAAAAAACTTTGAATAGAGTAATTGTTGCCCACGTTTAACTGTTGCGGGTTCATCGGGACGTAATTTATTATGAACTTCAAGAAGAGCATCATTAACGTCTTGTGATGTGTTTTCCTTGTTATGAAATGCCTCAGGATGATCTAAATTATTAAGAATGGTTGTGTCATCTAAATCTAAAGCTCGTAAAAATGTATAAGCTGATAGATCCCGTGCTTTATCAATTTTTACTTGTATAAAATTTTCACGATCAATTTCAAATTTAATCCATGTTCCACGATTTGAAATTAAACTTGCGATATATGTTCGAGATCCTTGTCGATTAATTTCACTCTTATAGTAAATACCTGGGCTTCTAACGATTTGGTTAATTATTACACGTTCAATTCCATTAACTAAAAATGTCCCTTCATTTGTCATTAAAGGTATATCACCTAAAAAAACTTCGGCGGTGCTTGTTTCAAGTCGGATTTTTAAATGAGCTGTAATATAAATTCGAACACTGTAGGTTGTATCGCGCCGTTTTGATTCTTCAAGAGTATATTTTGGTTTTTTAATTTTATAGAACTTTGTTGATAAATTTAGTTGAAATTCACCTAAGTAATCACGTATTAACGAAAAATCATCAAATTCTTGAACTAATCCTTTTTCAAGAAACCAACAATAACTTGCACGTTGAATTTCTAATAAATTTGGTAATAAATATTTGTAAACATTTTCTTTTATACTTAACATCTTCAATATTTATTTATTGTGCTAATTCGATACATTAAAAATTAATTTAGTTTTTTAAATTTTGAAACATATAACCTATTCCACGCGTTGTTAATATTAAATTAGGTTTAGAAGAATTATTTTCTAATTTTATTCTTAATCTATATACGTATAAATCAACCACACGTGTATCACTAAACCTTTCTGGTTTATATCCCCATATATTATCAAGAATTTCTTCACGCATTAAATTTTGTCCAGCTTTCATTATAAATAAACCCAATAATTGAAATTCAATTTGAGTGAGCTTAATTTGTGTACCATTTTTAAAAACCGATTTTTCAACCATATCAATTTTCAATTGATTAATATAAAAAATTCGTTGGTTTTTAAAAACATGGGATTTATTTATCTTGTAAACCTGTTGCAAAGTTGATCGAATACAAATGTCTAATTCTTTAAATAAAAATGGTTTTTTTATACATCTATTCGCCCCTAACTTAATACTAATAATGTGGTCAGTTAAATAATTTAAATCTGTTAATAAAATTATGGGGAT
>Ga0115100_10687551_pt1 | contig 13788 bp, 2 predicted proteins | sample MBTome_3_FD_89642 | JGI IMG/M metagenome (GOLD analysis project Ga0115100, IMG submission 89642) | Marine eukaryotic communities from Pacific Ocean to study complex ecological interactions - MBTS_2Apr14_M1_3um Metatranscriptome... | ecosystem: Environmental > Aquatic > Marine > Oceanic | place... | reverse complement strand
GTTGCTAAAAGGCGGGTTTGCAGTTGGAAGAGTAATAAACGAACGAACTAAAAGGAAAACTTCCAACCTAATAGAGTGACTGGTTTGCCGCTGATTTGGCCTAGTACGCGAATCCTCAACCTACTCGCCAAAGTAGTTCAGAAGAGCGACTCCACGCAGGATCCACTTGGAGGGATGCTCCTCCGTGCGGATCTCAGGACTGAACACGAAGTTGGGCTGAGCTGCAGTCATACCGCGCTTACGCGGGTCCTTACGCTCATACACGGGACACTCATACACGAGAAACTCGTACTTCTTGTTGGCACGCTGCACCGCAGTGACGTGCATGCACGGCAGTGGGATGTACAGCACCTTGGCAGGCGCTTCCACAAGCTTGCTCTCCTTTTTGCTCCAGCCACAGCCGTCCAGGTACATGCCGTGGATGTAAACACCCTCGGCGGGGCCCTCCTTGACATCTTCAGGGTCATGTTTGGTCACCTCGGTCATAACCGCCACGTCATCAAGGGCCCAGCCAGCGTGCGAACGTGTTACCTCCTGCCTGCTCGCAGTGAGGAAGCCAGGACCGTTGGTGAAACCCGGCAGCCAGTACGACTTGGGGCGGCCGTGGTGGATCCAATCGTCCCATTGCTTGTTGCGGTTCAGCAAGCTGGTGAACCAGATGCCAGACGAAGGCGAGAACCAGGCGCCTTTGAGCCAAGTAGGCGGAACTTTGGCGTCGGCGAGCGCATTGAGCGCTGCCGCCAAATCATCCGACATGACGATGGTTCCGTCGATGGCAAGCTGCAAGTCCTTCAGAGTTTTGCGCACGATGTTCAACGACTTTTCGAGCACGTCCACCTCCTGCCGCAAGCAAATGTTGATGGGCTTTGTCTCTCCTGCCTTCTTCAGGTATGCCTTCAGCTCTTGGCGGTCACAGTTCTTGGGAAGCTTGGACAAGAGATCTTTGCAGATCTCAACCACCATTTCCTCGCGAGTTTGTCCCCCTCCACCACCACTGCCCTTTGGCATAGTTTCCTGGATAGTATCAAATACCTTTGCCACGTTGTCCAGACGGAACACGAGGTCGGCGTTCATGTTCAGACCCACAACCTCGGGGCTGTCTGTGACCGGATAGGTGTTCACATGCTCGCGGAATCCATTGATCTCTGCGACAAGCGGCACAGTGTAACCCTTCAAAAAGCAGTAGTTGGGCTCCATCACACCCTGATTGAAGAACTTCTCAGCGAATGTCACCATCGTGCGCCGATCAATGTCGTCGGTGATCTTTCCTCCATATTGGATCTCGGCGATCATGTAGCGTACAGTTGTCCACGTCACTTCCTTCGCCTTCTTTGCGTCCATGTCCAAAATATGGTTTTGCAAAAAGAGGGCACAGGCAGTGAGGTCTGCTTGGTTGAACTCGTATGCAACACTCCAGCCAATCGCACCGAACTTGCGGCGTTCCTGGACCACGCTGTGCAGGTGGCAGAGGACCCACAGAAGCTGTCGCCACTCGATGCGAGGAACGGTGTCAATCATGTCCTGCGTAACCCAAGCGTACGAACGCTTCAGGCCAGCGCGCATACCGACAGGCGCCTCGTTGGTAACCTTGATAGACATCTGCAAGAGGGCCAAAGGAAATCCCGGAACGACGTGTGCGGGCAGCGGCTCAGCGGTTACCCACACCCGAAATTCGGGATCAATGTTCTCCATGAGAACCATCTGCTGCTGCAATTCTACCATGTAGCCGATTGAAAGGTGAGTGTTTTGCAAAAGAACCCATCCGCCGCTCACGACAGACTGCTCCAAATATTGGCGAGCAAACACGTCCTGTCCACGGCCCATCGACACCGACTTCACGTCCTTCTTCTTCTTCTTTGCAAGGCCCATGATGAGATCGGTGGGGTCCGAGCCCGGTGTTAGGATGAAAATGACGGGCGTGCGTTCGGGAGCGTCAACAAGGGCTTCCACCTCGTCGTAAAGCTTTTCCATGTTCAGCGGATAAGTTTCAATGTACTTGGTTCCAATGGCTTCTTCAATGTACTCATCAGCCGTGACCATGGTGCGATCTGTGCGCAAGCTACGCACGAGAAGCATTCTGTGCATCTTATCCAGACGGTCCTCCACATCTGGCACTGGTACGACTTCGGGTGCCTCCTGGTCGTACCACTGCCGCCAGGCGCCCTCATTGCGTGCAATGGTGTCCGGAAGCTCCTTGAAGAGCGGGATGGACATGCTGAGCTGCATAATATTCAGCCAATCGCTGTCCTTGATCCACTCCTTAGGTTTCTTCTTCACCGCATTGATGTCGAGCGCAGCTCCGCCCTTCACCAAACAGGAAAGGTGATCATGGGTGATGACCTCGGCCTGGAGCTGCAATTTCAAGGCAAGCAGCAGAGCATAAATCTTCTTGTGAATTTCCAAGTAGCCCCGGCAAATATAGAGGAATGTGCGGAAGGTGAGATCATCAACAATGTTGGAAATACGCTTTGCGGGAATAGCAGCTTTCTCAGCTTCTTGCATCGACTGCTGGAAGACGCCGATGAACTGCGCTAGCGACGTCTGGTACATAGGATTGACAGGAGCAAGCTCTGCTATCAAAAAGTAGATGATGGAGCCTCGTTTGGCAACCGGGCGGAATTCCTCGCATGCAACCTTGATTCTTTCTTCTGCCTCTCCCGCATTCTTGAGTTTTTCTGACACCTCACCCGACGTCTTCTTCGTCACATTCAGCACATCAATGATGTCGGGGTCATCGAGGAGCGAGCCCTCGCAGTTGGACAGCTTGAATAGGAGATCATCTTGGAGCTGAATGAGAAGAGCCTTGCATTCGTTCACTTCGGTCTTCAGCTTTGTGCGCTCAGTTTGCAGTTCAGGCTTTTCGTGTTGCACAACCCTGTCCAGAAGCTGATCCTCCAGACCCGATATAGTCACAGTAAAGTCGATGATTGTCACCTTAGCAGACAACTCGGGAGTGTAGTGAGGATTTCCAAGACTAGTCGTGATGTAGAGCTTAAAATTTTCGGGCTCAACATCACATTCTTTGTCGGCGAGCGCCACAATGAACCCCTTCCCTTTTTTCTGGAAAGCCTTGTCTAGGATCGGATCAAGCACTGGATCGAGGGTTTCCTCCACACCAGACAAGAGCAAAGGCCTGCCAAATCCCATGCAGTCTTCAAGGGCATTACGGAAGCCCTTGTCAACGAAGCTGGTCTCCTTGCACTCATTTTCAGCCTCTTTCCTCTTGATCCAAGCAAGGCCTTGCCCTTGGGGATCAATCATTAGTGGGAACCTGGCTGCAGTGGTAGTTAGGATACCATTCTGGATTGAAAGCTCATCAGTAGGAAGTCCCTGCAAGTTCCACTGACCAGTTGTGGCCTCATCAGTTAACATCCCAGTCACAGACAAGCCTTTAGTGAAGGGGATCTTCTTCTCCGTCAAGTCTTCCACGAACTTGTTGTCCATGAGCATATCACGGAAGGGCTTGTTGAACGGCCCAGTGTACGACATAAAGCCACAAGCAATTGCACTGTCTCCAGCGAGGCGGGCAATTTGATCAGCGAAGTCCGCAGATTGCTTGGTCCATCGGTCTTTTTCGCCTGCAAGCCCTGTGAGAAGCTGAGTTGCAGAGTCCATCTTCCGTTTCGTAGCATCGGATTCATCTTGGAGACGTTGCTTCTCGGCCATAGCTGCATCAAACTTGGCTTGCATAGCGTCAAGTTCGGCCTGTGCAGCATTAAGCTCTTCCTCAGCGGCAGCAAGCTTCCTTTGAGCAGCCGCAAGCTCAGCCTCCTTGAGACGCAGGCCGTCCATTTTGGGAATCACGACCTTGGCAATCATGTGGTATGTCACCATTGCCTTGACCCACTTGCACAGACCGACAGCCATGCCAGAAGCCTGCTTGGCAAATTCGACCGTAAAGAGTGGGTTGTCGACGTAGGGCGCGAGCAGCTCGCAGTCTTCGTCTGTGATGCACTCCTTTGGAAAGCCCTGGAGCTCAGCCAAGAACGTGCTCTCGCGCATCATGGATGACGCCTCACCATAATTGGGGGCATAGCACTGAACGCCTTTGATGTCTTCGAGGGAGCATTTCAACATTCGACGTCGGCGGAGAATCAGAACACCGTCAAAAATGATTTTGATGACAGCAGGAGGATTTTTGAGGGCCGTAAGATTCTTGATGTCGGCTGGTTGGATGGCCTTCAACGCTTCTTCAGCTTCAAGCAGTGCCGGTTTTGCGGCCTCCAGATCCTTTTCAACCTCCGCCTTTTCGCCTCCAATGACAGTTGCCTTCTCGTTTGCAGCATCAGCGATGATCTTTGCGGAGGCCTTCACCTTTTCTGCCGCAGCAGTCGAGACAGCGATCTCCTTCATGAGCTCGCCCGACTTCTTCACAGCCTCCGCCAAGACGATCTCAGATGCAGCCAACTCCACCTTCATTTTGGCCACGTCGTCCTGGGCCTGGTAGAGCTTTTCGAGTCCATTGTCAATTTTGATTTTCAGAACATCGACGCCGTCTTTTTCCTTCTTGTAGACAGTCGTGTAGCTCTTGAGGAAGGAGAGGTAAGATTTGGGAGTCACGTACACATAGCGACGATACTTTGTCAAATAATCCAATGTTGCATCTTGAATAATTTTGTGTACTTGACCCATGTGAAGCATCACTGCCTTCTTGACCTCGGGTGTTGATGCCATCTCAAATTTCTCAATGAACGCCTCTGCCACATTCTTCAGACCCTCCTCGGGCCACGGAAGGAACCAATCGACAGTCGTGCAGTTGATAAGCCCAGGGAATTTCCGGGAACGGCTCGAGAGCAGGACTCCGACGGGAGACATGCATAGCATTACGTGTAAGTTTGCACGAGCACGCTGCAGGAAGTATTTCCACAAATTATCAGCAGTGTCTACAAAGCCCTTTCCAGCTTCTTTCTTGGCCACTGGGCGCATGTCCCCAATGATTGCATCGACTTCGTCCTTGGGAAAGAGGCCTGAAACCTCGCCTGTCGACAAAATCTGGTTAATGTACTCAAGGAATCCCTCATCTTTCACCTCCGCATCTGTGAAAATGAAGCACACTGGAGTTCCTTTGATGCCTGCCGTCTTGTACAGCAGTTTGAGATCATCAAAAAGGTTGTTTGTGTTGTACGTCTTGGTAATGACAATCTGGAAGGTGAAGCAGCCACAAATGTAGGCAGCTAGACGAGTCAGACTCTGCTTGCCAGAGCCGCCAACGCCCACCAGCATCATGGACCCGCGGTCTTGATTTAGCACACGATTGATGCGCATCAGATGCTCCAGCGCATACTCGAAAAGCACGAGCTCCAGTTTGCCGATTTTGTTCTCCTCGTTGTGCTGAACTTGGAACTCCAAAGCCTTTGCTCTCACCAACTCTACGTCAGTGACTTCCTCGTACAACTTAGGGCGCGCGTTTTCAACGCACCCGTCGTCATCAATGATGGGATCGCCCAGGAAGTTGACGAAGTAGCACATTCCACCACACTTGCTCACCAAATCCTGTCCAAATACATCGCCAACAACATTCATGATCGCGTTGCTCTCCCATTCCTTGTCTTGGGCGTTGGTGAGCTTATCAGTGAATACGCGCTCGCACTCGTGCCTCCACAGCTTAACCAGGTATACTTCATCCTTGATGCTGCTCTGGGGAGCCTCAAAAATACCCGCAAACACACGGGAGAGCTCACGCATGTTGAACATGTAGTGAAACTTGGCAGGCGTAGGCAACATCTTATTTGACGTCTTCTGCCACAGCTGGATCGTAGCTTCAGTCAGCTTTGCCGCAACATCCTGGACGACCTTAGGCACACCAGCATGATCTGACAAGCGGCCGGTGATGATGGAACCAAAGATATTGTCGACTGCTGCCAAAGACGGCATGGTCACGTTGAAGAGGCAGAATTGGCGCTTCAATCGATGAGGCACGTCGTTGCGCCCACCACCAGGGTGTGTCATGGCAGCAATGTAGCACATATCCGCCAGTGTGATCCACTGCCCAGGCTTATCTAGATTATAGACGCCGCTTTCAGCGATACTCTGCCGGGAAATCTCATTTGTGATTTGATCGCCCCAGTTGTTAATGACAGGCATGGAGACATCGTCAATGAAGAATACACCCCTCCTACCACCGGGCGGCCCAAAGGTAGTTCCCTGACGCTTCTCGACGGTGCTTTCTAGGGTTCGCTGATAAATCTGTGGTGAGGTCACAAAGGAAAATGGTGTCATCTTCTTTGTAAACTTTTCGTCATCAAGGCCTCCCATGTACATCAGAATGCAGGTGGACTTCGACACCCCCGCACCACCAGTGAAGAGCACAGGCTTCTTGGCCGGAACCAACATATTGAGCATTGACTCGTAGCGAAGAGAGTCGAGAGTGGGGATAAGCAGGTCCGCAAATTTCGGCTCATAATCGGTCGGGTACACATACGGCTCGACCTTCGTCCTCCAGTGCTTCCACTCGCCATCAGGGTCCACAAAATACTCGTAGATAGTGTCGCCATCTAGGGGGGGGCCAGCCTCCGTAAGGGTCATAAGCTTTTCGCTGAATTTGGCACGATCCTCGAGCTCCAGAAGGGCTCCAAAGGACCAGCACAGAGAATAAATGAAGAATCGCTCCATGTGCTGGTCAGACAGGAACTGCTTTGAATCAATGAAGGGAGAGTCAGTTCTTCGATAATCCTGAAGCAGCCAGTCACGTAAATGCCCTGAGTAGAGTACATGACAGGTTTGCAGTCAAGTTCTAGAGTTGAAAGAAGAGGCCCCATATATTTCTCGATCAATTCCTTGAGAAACGGAGCCTCCTTTTCCCTGCGAGTCTGCAGCCACGAGACTGTCAGCGGCTCCCACCCTAGGACGGACAGTGAGAAGAAAATAATGGCCATGCGAGAGACGGTCGCTGGTGATGCGTTCATGAGATTCTCAGGTTCGAAAATTGCTTTCATCTCTGGTGTCATGGGAATACGATCTCCATTTGCGAGCGTGAGAAGCTTATTGTCATCGAGCACCGTGTTGAGATTCTCGATCCAAATAGCATCCACAGGGCCGTCCAGCAAGATGAAGGTCTTCGTGTTCTTAGCCTTGGCAGCCTTGCGCCACAAGAACGCAAAGATGCCATCAGTCCAGTCACCAGTGGCCGGGTCAAGGTTACCAAACATCTGCGCGGCGGTGACGGCCTTGGGATTCATTTTGGTGATGATGTGCTTTTCATCCGTCTCTGTCAAGGCTCCAGCAAGCACCTCAAGAGCACAGGTCTTGCCAGAACCAGTAGGACCAACCAGACCAATGCCGTGGCGCACGTAGTAGGCCTCCAAAATCTGCACAACCTTTCCAGCCCACTCTTTTGCCTCCTTCCACTGAAGATTTTTGGTGTTTGGATCCGTCGCACACTTCTCTGCAGCCTTCTCGATGTCCGGGAACGTCGCCTTCTCGGCTTGAAGCCCGGGGAAAAGATCACCGATCAAGGAAAGGAAGAGGGGAACGTCCTCTTGAATGAACTTAGACATGTTCATGTCACGAAGCGTACGCATCATCAGCGTTTGCTCAGGTGCTGAGAGATTTTTACGCTTCACTGTTCCAGCCGTCCGCAAGACAGACAGAATGTTTCGAAGGCCGTAATCGTAGTGCGTCTGCTTTGTCAATTGCAGCTTGCACAAGTTGTAAAGAAGGTCAAACTTCTTTGCGATGATCTTATTTTCATAGTACCCGCAAGCAGCCAATTTAACTGTCATGATAAGCATGAAGTCGGGAACCATCATCATCACGCCACGGAAAAGTGCCTTGAGGTTTTCGGGAAGCTCTTGACGTCCTGCATATCCTGGATTCATCGTGATGAAATACGAGCAGCCTGGACGCAGGCAAACACGGTCACCATCAACGAAAACGAACTCATCCTTGCGCTCCCTTTGGGCGGCCAATACACAGGCCACCTGAGACGCGCAAACTGATAGCACGTCAAGGTCAATCCGATTAAACTCGTCAAAGCATCCCCAGCACCCGGCCATGGCAAGACCTTTGTAAATTTTGGCCATGGCATTGACATCCATCTGGTCCGAGCAGTTGAAGACCACAACGAACAGCCCCAGCATCCTGCCCATGTCCTTCGTAGTTTCCGTCTTCCCTGTGCCCGCAGGACCGGCAGGGGCACCGCCCAAGAACATTCCAATGGCTTGCGAGAGCGTCACATAGCATCTGTCAGTCAGCGGAGTGACAACCAATCGTTCCTTGCAACCAAGATATTCATGCATGTATTCGAAGGTCACATCGCAGATGACGACTACGGACCAATCCTTCTCGACGCGCCAATAAATACGCGCCTGTTTCAACCACTCAAAATCCTGCGGATCCTTGATTTTTTTCTTCATCAACTCCTCTGACACGTCCTTCTGATGCACCTGGATTGTGATGAGGGTCTCAATATTCGTGCGCTCTAGCTTGTTCCATCGATCTTGCACCGTCAGGCCGATCAATTCGTTCAATGTGTGAAGAGCTTTCTTGTTGCTGCTCGACAAGGCGGCCTTATCCTGACGTGCCCGTTTCAGACTTTCTTCCATGTCAGATGTCCATTGGAATTGAATGGCCATGATACAGATTTGAGCAGGGAAACGATGAATGATATCCTCGCAACCCATGCCGTCACACTCATACCCGCAATCACGGGAAATATCATGCAGGGTGTCTTGCATGTTAGTCACAATTTCACCCAAATAATCCTCAACATTTCCGGCAAGATTGTAAGGATTCGAAAAGGGAACTTCCTCTTTGTCATTGGCCACCATCGTAACTGCCATATACTTCTTCTGCTTGTCGAAAGTTACGCCGGCTAGAGAGTCAAAAACGTTCTGCAGGTGCTGAACGATCGCATGAGGATCGGAACCCTGCGATAGAATCTCGAGGAGGATGCCATCTGAGCAGAAGTAGAAGCGGGGGAAACAATTACGCTTTGTCTCGAGGTAGCCAGTCAATGACTTCTGGCAGAGTTCCAGCTGCTCAGCAAGCTGAGGCAACAGAGTCTTCATAAGTTCATTTCCACAGCAAGCCTCGACGCAATTCGGGTTTTCGTTGGCCTTGTGGGCAATCTTTTGGAAATTCTTGTCAATGCTCGCAAACCTCTTGGCCTCTTGTGGCAGCTGCTTAGCAATGTCGCCACTAGAGAACACTGCCTCCATATAAATCCACAAGTTTTGAACTTGGAACCATTGCTCGAGCAAATCGGAGACAGTAGAGAGATTGGACATCCACTGTTGCACATTCTCTCGGAATGGGGCGGAGTACCGGTTTCCTGCCATGGATCCAAGTGCCATCTGAGACTCTTCCAAAGCCTCCAAGATTTCCGCCATCGACTTGCTTTCTAGGGTAACGGGACCATACTTCTTGAAGTTGGAGAAGCCAAACGCAAAGCCTTCAGGTCCATCCCATTGCGCAATGATAGCCTTCAACTTGTTTTCAATCTGGAGCTCCTTGTCAGAGCCACCAGCAATGTCCTCCACATCCTCTGAGTTTGCAACCATGCCGAGGTCTAGCACGTGCTGCAGCTTGCACAGCTCAGCGGACGGACCGACGTCATCCATAGGGACGGTCTTGCCACACACCTGCATGATGGCATCCCAATGGCGCTTTCGCATGCTAGCGTTGGAGCACTGTTGCAGGAGCGGGAGCACTTCAAAAAACTCGTCAATCGTCTGCTTCAGTTCATTATACGCATCCCACTCGCGCAGAGCTTTGGGCATGCGCTTGCATGAATTTTGAAACCCGGTAGCTGTTTCAGTCATTGCATCAATATTGGCGACGACATCGGTCCACATGTTGTCACCATAGTTCGAGATGGTTTGAACGACATTCACATACAGGGAATAGAGCTTGTCGAGCAACTCAAGCTCTTTCTTGCATTTCTCTAGCTCGGGATATTGTGTAATGGGCAATCCAAACAGCTCCTCGCCTTCGCAATAAGAATCCCACTTGCGCTGGCGCTCTTCGTAAAGACGCTTGTACTTCCTCATCCTCTCTGCAGCTTCCATGGGAGGGACACCTTGAACCATGGGGCCATTCGCTTCGAAGTCGCTACGGAAGTCTCTTGCATCGACAACGAACACTTTGACGTCTGTGGTGAGTTTCTCCTTGAAACCCGGGGCCATAGCGCCCAACTTATCACTTACAATGCCACTCTGGTTCTTGGTCTTTTCCCAGCTCTCGCGCATTGAGCCGAGGTCCTCCAACTCCTCCTTTTCGACATGCACGCCATTCTTGGTCAGAAGACGGTACTTCTCCTCGACGGGTACAAATCGATATTCGATTTCTGCCTCAGTCTCGCGAATCAACTTCATTACTGCCATGACATCGCGCACATCGTCGAGATCTTTCAGAGGACGCTCAAGCTTCTGCATCATCTCTTTCATCATATCCTGCAAGCCCTGCATGTCGTTCCGGGCCTGCTCGTGCAAATTTTTCGAATACTGTGTCTTCCACGCCTCTGCCTCGGCTTTTAATGAATTCTTGACGGGCTTTGTCTCGAGAGACATGCAGCCGATGACATGCGTGCTCGGAATCTGGTCAACTTTTACCTCGATGTCTACATACTTTTTCAATTCGTCATCGAACATCTCAAGATCTGGCTCGGTCTCCATGAACTTCTTGTACTCAGCTTGCTTATCCAGACACCACAAATCCTTGTACTGCATGAATGACTGCAAAAAGTCTTGCACTTGCTTCTTGGTGCCCTCTACACTCCCCGTTAGCAGCAGCACAACCTTGACAATCTCACGGTCCTGTGCGATGAGCGAGTGAAAGGTGAGCAGTTTCGAAATATCTTGGGTGCGATCTTGTCCCCATTGGCAAATACGTTTTGAGCACTTCAAAACGTTGATCGCGCATCTATTGATCGCCAGCTGGATCTCCTCTAGTGTTGGGTTCATACTCACGTTTGGAACGTAGAGCTCGACATTCAAGTCAAAAAATGGCTTATCTACAGAATCTGTAGAATCCGTTCCAGTACGGGACGCCAGACGACGCTTCAAGGTGTGAAACGAATTCTTTGTGGTGTTCAGAATTGCAAGGTACATTAGTCGGCTGTAGTGGTCTCGAAGCTTTTGAATTGTGTCCTCAGCCACGCTGGCACGAGCGCCCTCGTCCATCGGAAAGCTCAGGACGACGTTGATAAGATCCTCTACCGCCCTTTCGACTTCAAGGTTCTTTGCATCCATCAGCACCGTCTTCTTTTTCGTCGCCTTCTCTTGCATAAGTACAAATTGGTCCAGCGTGAAGGTCGACTCGGATTTGATGTCAACGAGCAGCGTCTTGCTGATTATTTTCAAGTTGAGTTCCACACGATTTTCGATGAGGTCGTTGATTTTGCTCACGAGGTCTTCAAATTTGCTCAGACCATAATGGATCTTATGCAGGTACCCGTCGATGTTCATGGACTGCCAGGTCAGCATTATCATGCCAGGACTAATTTTTTGATCCAAATCATCCAAATGCATCTTGAGCATGGGGCGAATGACAGGAATGACGCGACCCAGAACGCGGTCATATTCGCGGAGGGCATACATGAGCTCGTAGAAATAACGCTTGAATTTGTCCTCTTGCAGAAGCACCATTTTCGAGGATTCAGGAACCTCGACTCCGATGCGCTGCATGCATTTGGTCTCGCGCATTAACTGCAGAATCTCCCGATCGAAGTTCACAAAGAGGCGGCCGGACTTGGGGTGACGCACAATCAAGGATGCCTGCAGGCCAGCTTTGGCAGCATCGATGGACTTGCACCACGCATGGTGCCAGAGCGTCTCATATTCAATCAGCGCGCGAGCAACCTTGTTGTATGTCTTGACAATTTTCTTCGATTCCTTGGTCGTCATGATGCTCTTGTTCGCCTGAAACTTCTTCATGGGATCCTCGATTCTTCGCAAAAGCTGGCGTGCCCAGATCAGATTTCCTGCAACAGGCGGTGCATTGCGGGCAGTGGGAGGGGCGTTCTTTTGCTTGTCGTAGATCTTCTGCACGGACTCCAGGTCCAGGCCATAATTGTGAAAGATGACAGTGTACTTGCTGTCGAGGTCCGACTTCAGTGTCTCACGCTGCAAAATGATCTCGAACTGCTTGAGCAGCGCTAGAGCGTGCTCGGTGCTGGAGATGTTCTCGAACGAAGCGTTGATGAAGCCCTGCAGCATCGTCTCCTGCTCTGCAATATTGACGTTGTACTCGAGAAAGTCTCGATCAAATGTGTTCTTGGTATAATCCAGCAAATCGTAGGGTTTTCGCTTGAAATCATCTACCAATGTAAAAAATTGCGACATGAGGCTCTCCATGCCCTCCACCTTGTTGCGTTCCAGCGCCGTGAATTGCACGATAGTCGTGAACATGTCCATGAGTTTCTGTACGCGCTTACAGTACAGGTCAAACTTGCCGAATATCCGGCTCTCATTGAAGTCGAACTGCTTGACTTTGGGTTGTGCCTGCAGCTTCTCCTTAGTGACGCGATACAGCTCTTGATACGCATCGTTTAGCCGCAGGCTCATTTCTAGGCGCGCCAGCAGGTCCTCGGGATTCTGATCCCACAACTTCACTTTTGGTCCCGCTGGGTCGGGATATTCCACGTTGCGCTTGCAAGTCTTGATCATCTGGTTTGTAATTTTGACGAAGAGTGTCGTCATATGCTCCTGAGTGCTGTAGTATCGCGCAATGGTGAGCATCATTTTGACATTGTTCATGAGCGCGGGAAGCGACTCGATGATCTGCTCCGGGTTGCCAGAGTATAGTGGCTGGGTGAAGCGCTCCAAGGTTGACAGGTACTTGACGTTGTCCTTGGCCTCGTTAAGCGCATCAGTGATACCATTATCGCACGTTCGCCATCTCTTGAGCACTTTCGACTTGGCGGTGACCAGCACTCCGGCGACAACGCGGGCCATTGGGTTCTTGAGCTGCTCAATCACATTGTTGAACTTTGCCATGCGCGTGCGCCAGTACTCGAACTCAGTCTCGGGGCCCGCATCGTCAACATCCTTCTGCGCTGGCTGTTTCTCGTCGAGCATCCTCTCGGTGTCGTCGCACCACTTCTCGCAGACTGACTCGAAATGGCTCACCACATCGCTGTCGACGGCAGCTTTTGCAAATCCAGTTTGGTTGGGCGGGATGTCCTTGTATTTGTTATCTGGCATCTTTAACTCAACTCCCAACTCCAAGCTATGAACGGCTTCTGTAACAAGGCTAGAAAACTTGCCCATGGAACCGACGTATTCTTTCCAGTCCGCATCACTGCACTTGTTCAGAACCTCGTTTCCTTCCATCCACGGCTGGAAAATATCTTGCAGAACCACTTGCAAACTTGCAAGGGGAGACCCCAAAATTTCACCGTACGCAACATCCGTCTCGAGTGTCTTCACATCCACACCCTTTGGATTTACGCGTGTGAAGTAGATGCACTTGCCGGTGAGATTCTCCTCGCGCCCATTGCTGATTGTCAGCCGATTCCTTCCGCTTGGTTCGCTGTTTGCAGGCTGGCAAAAGAAGACGAGCTTGCTCTGCCCTTCCGGCTCGCCCTTGAAAAAATCAGCCAAGACCTGCTTGGTCTTGGCCTGGTCGAGGAGCGCGGAGACCGACGGCGACGGGTTCCAGCCCTCGAGACCCTGCTCGAGGCGCTCCTGGAGGTATGCGATGCGTGGGTCGGCCATGGTGTCGCGGCCCAGGGCGCGCTAGGCGCCCTCCCAGCTTCCGGCGTCCGGCACTTCGCGCTGCGCCCCGCGCGGGTGCACACGCCACTCGTGCCTGAACAACAACACGTGCCACGTGCGCCGCGAAGGCACG
>Ga0115100_10134098_pt1 | contig 13834 bp, 25 predicted proteins | sample MBTome_3_FD_89642 | JGI IMG/M metagenome (GOLD analysis project Ga0115100, IMG submission 89642) | Marine eukaryotic communities from Pacific Ocean to study complex ecological interactions - MBTS_2Apr14_M1_3um Metatranscriptome... | ecosystem: Environmental > Aquatic > Marine > Oceanic | place... | reverse complement strand
TGCAATTAAACGCCCAGGATCGTTAAGAACGACTGTATGTACTCGATACCAAGGTAACGCCATCTAAAAACCTCTCTTATTTTTATTTTTATGCTGACTTTCTTACAACAAAATAATTAATTACGTCTAAAGCATTTAAATTAATTATTGTTAAATACAATTATACCCTTAAAAGAGTCTTATTGATAATAAATAATATATAGTTGATTAGGATAATTTGATTGAGACGCCGGGAGGAATTGCGATTTTTAAAAAAGAATCAGCAATATTTTCGACATTTTGTGGTGTGTAAATTTCTAATAATCTCTTATGAATTTTTATTTCGAAATGTTCGCGTGATTTTTTATCTACGTGAGGAGAACGCAAGACACAATAAATACGTTTTTTTGTTGGTAGTGGGATAGGCCCTTTTGCCACACCATTAATGCTTGAAATTCCTTCAATCAAGCTTTTACACGCGATTGTTAGCAATTTGTGATCAAACGCTTCTAATTTTACGCGTGTTTTTATATGTTTGTCTAATGAATTCATTTCTCAGTGTTTATTTTTTTTTAAGTCACAATTTTAGAGACAACACCAGCACCAATTGTTCTACCACCTTCACGAATTGCGAAACGCATACCATCTTCAATAGCAATTGCTGAAATTAATTCCGCAGTCATTTTAATTCGGTCACCTGGCATAACCATTTCAACTTCAGTACCATCATCAGCTGTAAATTGCTTGATATTTCCAGTTACGTCAGTTGTTCGTACATAAAATTGTGGACGGTAACCAGTAAAGAATGGTGTATGGCGTCCCCCTTCTTCTTTAGTTAAAATATACACTTCTGCTTCAAATAATGTATGAGGAGTAATTGTTCCACTAGCGGCTAGAACCATCCCACGTTCAATATCTGTTTTTTGTATACCACGTAAAAGTAAACCAACATTATCGCCCGCAAGTCCTTCTTCCAGTGTCTTTTGGAACATTTCAATACCTGTTACAGTTGTTTCACGAGTATCGCCTAAACCAACAATCTCTACCGTTTCTCCAACTTTAACGGTCCCACGTTCAATTCGGCCTGTCGAAACTGTCCCACGTCCGGTAATTGAAAATGCATCCTCAATAGCCATTAAGAAGGTTTTCTCAGTATCACGTACTGGTGTTGGAATATAATCATCTACAGCATCCATTAAACCGTAGATTTTATCAACCCATTTGTTATCACCGCGTGTTACATTACTGTCTGCATTAATTGCTTCAATAGCCATTAACGCAGATCCAGCTACACATGGTATATCATCACCAGGGAAATCATAACTTGATAGTAATTCTCGTACTTCTAATTCCACTAATTCTAATAATTCATCATCATCTACTTGATCTTCTTTATTTAAGAAAACAACAATATGAGGAACACCAACTTGTTTTGAAAGTAAAATATGTTCGCGGGTTTGAGGCATAGGTCCATCAGCGGCTGAACATACGAGAATGGCACCATCCATTTGTGCCGCACCGGTAATCATATTTTTTACATAATCTGCATGTCCGGGACAATCGACATGGGCATAGTGACGTGTTTCGGTTTCATATTCAACATGCGCCGTATTAATTGTAATACCACGTGCACGTTCTTCTGGAGCTGCATCAATATCTTCGTAATTTTTTGAGGCCCCATCGGTACCAAGTGCAAGTGTCATAGTAATTGCGGCGGTTAACGTTGTTTTACCATGATCTACGTGTCCAATTGTTCCAATATTAATATGTGGTTTGTTACGTTCAAATTTATCGCGTGCCATAAGTTTGTTTTATTTTTAATTAGTTTAATTGTATTATGAAAAAGTTTTTTTAATAACGGAAATGTGCAAAAGCTTTATTCGCTTCGGCCATTTTATGAGATTCTTGCTTTTTTCTAATTGCATCACCTGAACTTTTCGATGCGTCCATTAATTCGGCCGCTAATTTGAGTGCAATCGTTTTTCCAGTTCGTTTACGTGATGCTTTTACAATCCAGCGTAAGGCTAAATTAGAGCCACGAAAACTAGTTACTTCCATTGGTACTTGATAAGTAGCACCACCAAATCGCCGAGCTTTTACTTCGACAAGCGGGGTAACATTTTTTACTGCTTTTTCAAAAATCTCAATAGGGTCGGCTTCCATTTTGTATGCAATGATTTCGAGCGCATCACATACAATATTCTGAGCTAAAGTTTTTTTACCATCTTTAATTAAACGGGATACTAGAATACTAACCAGATAATTGTTATATACTGGATCAGGTGAAGGAAACCGTTTTTTAATAATTTTCCTACGAGACATATTAAAACTATTTTAGTTATTTATTTACTGCGGTATTAGATTTTAATTATTAGGTTTTTTAACACCGTATTTTGAACGTCCTTGTGTTCGATTTTTAACTGCACCGCTATCCAGTGTCCCACGAATAATATGATAACGAACTCCAGGTAGATCTTTTACACGTCCACCTCGTATTAAAACAGAAGCATGTTCTTGTAATTCATGTCCAATACCTGGTATATATGCAGTAACTTCGAACCCTGATGTTAACCTTACGCGCGCAACTTTTCGAGTTGCGGAGTTTGGTTTTTTAGGTGTTGTCGTGTAAACACGTGTACAAACACCTCGCCGCTGGGGACAATTTTTTAAAGCAGGGGACTTTGTTTTCTTTTTAAGTGATTGTCTTTTCTTACGAATAAGTTGTTGTATTGTAGGCATGAGAATACTTTTTGAATTAATTATTTTTCTAAATTGTATTTTTTCATGAAACGATCCACACGCCCTTCTGTATCAAGTAATTTCTTAGATCCAGTGTAGTAAGGATGGTTACCTGACCAAATATCTACTTTTAGTACTTCTTTCGTTGAACTAACTGTATATACTAATTGTCCGTCACAATACACCTCTGAATTTTCATACCACTCGGGATGGATGTCTTTTTTCGGCATAACAGTAATTTTATTATGAATTAACGTTTTGAATATTGAGAAGCTTTTCGAGCTTTTTTCAAACCATATTTTTTACGTTCCACTTTTCGTGAATCACGTGTTAATAATCCGGCTAATTTTAATGTTGCTCGATGATTAGGATCAATTTGACATAACGCACGTGCTATACCTAATTGAATTGCGCCGGTTTGGCCTGTTAACCCACCACCATGTGTTTTCACAATAATTCTATATTTATTATCAAGGTTTAATAATAATAAACCAAGGTGTAATGAATTTAAATGAGCAGCATTAAATTGTAAAAAAACTTCAGCAAGACAATTATTAATTAAAATTTCTGATTTTTCATTTGCCCCAATACTATAAATTTGGACGATTGCGGTAGCTTCTTTTCGACGGCCTATAGCTAATGCTAAAAGTGTGCTATCTGTTGTATCAATTACCATAAAATTATTTATACTAATAACTCAGGAGTTTGAGATTTGTGGGGATGTGAATCCCCTTTATAAACTTTAAGATTTTTATATAAATCTCTTCCTAAAGGCCCTTTTGGTAACATACCTCTTACAGCATTTTCCAATATTTTCTCGGGAACGCGGTCTTGAAGTTTTTCAAAAGTCTCAATTTTCAATCCCCCTGGACGTCCTGAATGACGACGGTAAATTTTTTGACTTGCTTTCTTACCGGTAACTTGAATGTCCTGAACATTTATTGCGATTACAAAATCACCACAGTTAAATGATGAGTTATATAGTGATTTGTGTTTACCACTTATAATTGTTGCAATAAGTGTGGAAACTCGACCTAACGTTTTTCCTTTCGCATCAATCAAATACCATTTTTTATTATTAGTTTTTGCTAATGGTACAAAATTACTTTTCATTATACTATGATGTTAATTTAAACTTATATCAAAACGATCTTGTAATTTATCAACCACCTCGTTAGCTGATTTTTGCCCGAAATTTTTAATTTCTTTTAATTCTTTTACAGAGTATTGTAATAAATCAGCAATAGTTTTTATATTAACACGTTTTAAACAATTGTAAGCTCGAACAGAAAGTTGTAGTTCTTCAATTAGAATGTCTAATTCTGTTTCGATTTCTTCTGTTGCACTAGGATTAATAATTGATTCATCAATTACTAATGATCCAAACAATGTTTGTAATACTTGGGCTGATTTATTTAACGCATCATTTGGTGTAATGCTACCATTAGTTATGATTTCAAGATCTAAAATCTCAGTTATTTTTTCATTGACTTTATATGAATCTTTTATTTGATAATTCACATTTTTTACAGGAGTAAAAATACAATCAATATTTAAAAAATCAAGGGAACTACTTTGTGAATCTTCATCCGCAAGTTTGTAACCAGAATTAGACTCAATTTTTAATTCTAATTCTAAAGTCATTTGATCTGAGATGGCTGCGATATAATGATTTGGGTTAAGTAAACTTAAGTTTTCAGGTAAACTAATATTTGTTGCTGTAATCAATTGCGGGCCCTGAATACAAATCCGGGTCAAAAAAGGTGTTTCAAGCAAACCTTTAAATTTAATTTGTTTTAAATTTAACAAAATTTCTAAAACATCTTCCCGAACTCCCGGGATTGTGGCAAACTCATTATTTATCCCCTTTATTCGAACAGCGGTAATTGCTGTTCCTTTTAATTCTGTTAATAATACACGACGTAAGGTATTGCCGATAGTTAATCCTTGACCTTGGGACAACCCTTTAAGTAAAAATCTACCAGTTTGTTCACCAAGATCATTCGAGTACGACTCAACTTTCTCAAATTGAAACTGTTGCATCATGTTATAACAAATTTTTAGACACGTCGGCGTTTTGGCGGCCGGCAACCATTATGAGGTATTGGAGTAATATCTTTTATTGAGACAATATCAAGCCCTAACACTTCTAATGCTCGAACTGAAGTTTCACGTCCCGACCCTTGACCACGAATTAAAACTTCAACTTTACGTAGTCCTTGATCAATTGCCGCAGCTGACGCTGTTTCTGTGGCTGTTTGAGCAGCAAATGGTGTGCCTTTCCGTGCACCTTTAAAACCAACGCTACCAGCGGAAGACCAGGAAATCGTATTTCCCGATAAATCTGTTATTGTAATTATGGTATTATTAAATGTTGAATTTATATGAACAACACCCGATACAATATTTTTCTTTTGTTTCTTTGTTGATCGTTTAGCCTTTACTACCATATGAGTTCTTTCATATAAAGTTTTTAATTTAGCGAGGTTACATTAGACGAGCACCCCTACGTGTTCGCGAATTAGTACGTGTTCGTTGACCACGAACAGGTAAATTTTGTCGATGACGTCGTCCTTTAACACAATTAATTTGTGATAATCGAACAATATTTTGTTTAGTTTGACGTCGTAAATCTTCCTCGACTTTATAATTTTCTTCGATTACTTCACGCAATGCCATTACTTCTGTATCACCAAGTGCATTAGTACGTTTATTTGGATCAATTTTAGCAGCAGCTAAAATGGAACGTGAAGTGGTTAAACCAATTCCATAGACACTCGTAAGTGCATATTCTATTCTTTTCGAATTAGGTAAATCAATCCCAGAAATACGAACCACTTTTTTCTCCCATTAATTAATAATTGATTAACCCTGACGTTGTTTATGTTTTGGGTTTGAGCAAATAACTCGAATAACGCCAAAACGACGAATAACCCGACATTTTGGGCACATTTTTTTTACCGATGGGCGAACTTTCATAATTTTAAATAAAGAATTAATTAACAATGATATTTAAATGATCAATAAAATCGTAGTTAAACATTTAAAAATTTTATCAAAAAAGAAAGACAAATATCATTAATATATTAGAGCTCCTATAAGCTTATAGTATCATAGACCTCAGATATTAAGTAAAATCGAATTTGGCGACTTAAATCAACCGCAACACCAACTAAAATAATTAAGGAAGTAATTCCAAAACCTTTAATCCCCGGATTTATAAAGGACAATAAACTAGGAACTGTAACAATAATAGCAAGAAATAACCCACCTAATAAAGCAAGGCGACTTAATGTTTCTTGTAAATAACGCATTGTTGCTAATCCTGGTTGAACCCCTGGTATAGTGAAATTCATCTTTTTTAAATTATCCGCTAAATCACGAGGTTTAATTGCAATTGTAGAATAATAATAACTAAAAAAAAGGGTCAAAAGAAAATACCCACCGGTGTATATAATATTCGAAAAGTTAACTAAACCCTGTAAAATGGCAATTTTGTTTATTCCAACTATTAGAACATTTAACAAACCAGAAGAAAAAATCAAAGGCATAATACCACTTGGATTTAATCTAAATGGTAAATAACTACTTTGTTGATTTGTGGATTCTCGCAATAACGATTTAACTGAAAGTAAATCAATCTTGCGTAATGCCGCCTGAACAATCACAATACTAAGAAGCCCAAGACTAAACAAAAAGCTTATACTAATCTTTGAAAATAGAGTCGGAACCAAAGTATTAAAATTACTTAATGTTTTTGGTAATGACGAACTTATATTGACAAAAATAAACAAGGAGGTCCCATTACCAATACCTTTTTCAGTAATCAGTTCACTTAGCCACAAAATGATTATTGAACCTGTTGTTAAAGTAACCGCAATTTCTAGAGCTTGAAAATAATTCCAACCAAAAACAAATGGTTTTAAAAAAAACGCGATTATTAGACCATACACAAACGCGATTAAAACGGTGACATAACGCACATATTGTGTAAACTTTTTTTGACCTGCAAGTCCCTCTTCTTTTTGAAGTCTTTGCAACGAGGGTGAGATTGTCGTTAATAATTGAATTGTTATGGAAGCATTTATATTTGGTAAAATACCTAATGTAAAAGGTCCTAAAACAAAGAAATCACCTTGGGAAAAAGAGCTAAAAAAGTTAAGAATAGGACTATTTTGTAATTCTTTATATAAATAATTTTGATCAATCCCTGGGATTGGTATAAATGTACCAAATCGAGCAAACAAAATAATTCCCAAAGTTAACAAAATTCTATTTACTAAATTCTTCCTACTTCGAGATTCGTTACTTAAAAAGTTTAAACCCATGAATTATTATTTTTATTTAAGAACACCACTGAAAATTTATTTCAAGGTTTTTAACGCTTTTAAAGCACACACTGTCGCACGAGCATTATTTAACAGATTATTCGAACCTAATTGTTTAGCCATAATGTTTTGAACACCTGCAGCTTCAAGTAATGTACGAACTGATCCACCAGCTATTACACCAGATCCGGCACTTGCGGGTTTAAGAAGTACATTTGACGCTCCAAATTGCCCAGTTGAAACATGGGGAATGCTAAAAGTTTTTGTTAATGGAACCATAATAAGATTCCGACGTCCATCATTTGCTGCTTTTTTAACAGCTTCAACAACATCATCAGCTTTTCCAACACCAACACCAACTAAACCTTTTTCATTACCAATAATAACTAATGCTCCGAAACGTAATTTTTTACCACCTTTCACAACTTTCGTAATTCGGCGAACTTTAACAACTTTCCGCACCCAATTAGTGTTAGATCGATTATTATTACGATTTGTATTTTTTTCTTGAACCATAAAAATATATTACAGATAAAACAAATATTATTTTTTACCTACTTTCCCAGCTTTTCGAAGAATATTTTCACCTTTGTATAGAACACCTTTACCATTATAAGGTTCTGGAGGTCTAAATGAACGGATCTTTGCCGCAATAAACCCAACTTCTTCTTTATCGATACCTGAAATTTTAAGGTTTGTGTTCGCGTCAACTTTTACTTCAACACTATCAGGAAGAGGAAGTACAATTGGATGACTAAAACCTAAACTTAATGTAACTTTATCCTTAGCCGCTTGGCAACGGTAACCTACACCTTTTAACTCAAGATCAATCTCAAATTTTTTATGAACACCAACAACCATATTATTTAATAATGTTCGAATTAACCCATGTAAAGCACGAGTCTTTTTTGAATCATCATTAACTGTAATAAGTGCTTGTTCTTCTTTGACATTAACCAAAATTTCAGGTGGAATTTGTCGATTTAATTCGCCAAGTGGACCTTTAATAGAAACTAAATTACCATCCACCTTAAGAGTAACCCCTTTGGGCAATGTAATTGGAAGCTTTCCGATACGTGACATAACGCGATATATTTAAAAATGTAACTACCAAATATAACATAGAATTTCACCACCAACACCAAGTTTAGCTGCTTTAAAATTTGTCATAACACCTTTCGATGTTGACACTAAAGCAATACCAAAGTTACCTAAGACTACAGGTAATTCCTTAACATTTGAATATACCCGTAAACCAGGTTTACTTATTCTTTTTAACGTTGTAATAGCAGGCTGTTGATTACGACCTTTACCTTTATATTTAAGTAAGATTAATAAGAATTTTCTATCATTTTCTGAAAATTCTTGAAAATCTTCAATAAAGTTCTCTTCTTTTAAAACTAATGCTATTGCCAACGTCATTTTCGTAAAGGGTACCTGAACTAAATGGTGTTTAACCTTACTAGCATTACGAATGCGAGTTAACATATCCGAAATAACATCATTAACCATAAATGCAGATTTATATACCTTTAAATTTTTTCACGAATGGGTAAACCAAACTCACGTAATAACATTGCACCAGCATCACGGGTTTTTGCATTTGTTACAAACGTAATGTTAAAACCACGTGCTTGATCAACAGAATCATAACTTATTTCCGGAAAAAGAAGTTGTTCAGTTAATCCAACTGTATAATTGCCAAATTTATCAAATCCTTTAGGATTTAAACCTTGAAAATCTCGTGAGCGTGGAAGTGCTATATTTATAAAACGATCTAAAAATGAATACATTTTATCACCACGTAATGTAACTGTTACTCCTAACGACATTTCTTCACGAATTTTAAAACTTGCTACTGAGTTTCGTGCTAACGTTACTACAGGTTGTTGTCCGCTAATAACACGAAATTCGTTAATAGTTTTATTTAAAACTGCACTATTTTGTGCTGACAAACCTAAGCCACGATTAATCTTAATTTTAATTAATTTTGGGACTTGGTGAATATTCGTACAATTTAAAGAATTATATAAAGAGCTTATAATTTTCTCTTTATAAACACTTTTAAGTTTTACTACCATTAAATTAATCTATTTTTTTACCAGTTTTCTTAGAAAATCGTTCTTTTTCTTTTCCATTTTTGACAACACGGAAACGACTTGCAATATTTTCAGAATCACACAACATAACATTTGAAATGTTTATTGGAGATTCTTGTTGAATGATTTCACCTGATTTTTCTTTTGTAACCGGCTTTATATGTTTAGTCTTTACATTTATACCTTCTACCGTTACTACGGGTTTTACAATACTTGTAATTTTACCAAACTTACCTTTATCACTTCCTGAGATAACTTTTACGTTATCGCCTATTTTTAATCTCATATTAAATATAACTAGAACTATAAAACCTCAGGTGCTAAAGAAACTACTCGTGTAAAATTTCGATCACGAATTTCACGAGCTATTGGTCCAAATACACGTGTCCCCCGGGGATTATTTTGTGCATTAATGAGAACAGCCGCATTATCATCAAATCTAATACATGTACCGTTTTTTCGAGAAATTGTTTTGCGAGTACGTACTACGACCGCACGAACAATATCTGAACGCTTAACAGGCATACGGGGTGAAGATTCTTTAACAACACCGATAATAATGTCACCAACACTAGCGTAATTTTTATTACCTCCAAGTACCCGAATACACATAATTTTACGTGCTCCGGTATTATCAGCAATTGTTAATTGAGTTTGAGGTTGTATCATGAATATTATTACATGCTTATTTTAATACTGTTTTAAAAATCCAACGTTTTTTCGCACTTATTGGTGGATGCTCTTCAACTAAAACGGTATCCCCAACGTTACAAGTATTATTTGGATCATGAACAAGATAACGTTTTGTCTTTGCCATAATTTTTCCATACAAATTATGCTTATATCTTGTATCCATTGCTACGACAATGCTTTTATTCATCTTATCGCTAACAACGATTCCTATTTTTTGTTTACGAGCCATACTTTATTGTTTAAATATAACCTATGCAGTTCGAATAAACATTTTTTGTTTAATTTAACTGACTTTTGAAATAAATTTCGTTTTTAAAGGTAATTTATACGCAGCTAAACTCATTGCTTGACGTGCAACATCTGGTTTAACCCCTGCAATTTCAAAGATAATATTACCTGGTTTAACAACAGCAACCCAATACTCGGGTGAACCTTTCCCTGAACCCATTCGTGATTCAGCCGCACGGGCAGTAATTGATTTATCTGGGAAAACTTTTATCCAAAGTTTTCCACCACGCTTAGTATAACGAGTAATCGTTCGACGTGTTGCTTCTAATTGACGCGAAGTTAACCAACCACATTCTTGAACCTGAAGACCATAATCACCAAACGCAACAGTATTGTTACGCAAAGCACGACCTTTCATTCTGCCCCGTTGTTGTTTTCTAAACTTCGTTCTTTTTGGACTAAGCATATATATACTGAGTAATCAAAACAATTTTAAATTTCTATAATTAAGATATAGCTTCACTTTTAAATAACCAGACTTTAACTCCTAAAATACCATAAATAGTTTTAGCAGATGCAGTCGCATAATCAATATCAGCACGTAAAGTTTGTAAAGGCATCCGACCTTCTTTTACCCACTCGGTTCTAGCAATCTCAGCACCATTCAAACGTCCTGCTATTTGAACTTTAATGCCTTTTATATCTTGAGCTTGTGCACGATCAATTGCTTTCCGAACCGCCCTTTTGAAAGCTACGCGGCGAATTAATTGATTTGCTATAAATTGTGCTAATAAATTAGCATGCGTATCTGGTTCCGAAACCTCAAAAACATCAATACTAATTTTATTAACACGTGGCAATAATACTTTTAATTTCTTAGTTAAATTAACTAAACCGGAACCAGATTCAGTAATAATAACACCTGGTTTAGCTACATAAATTTTTAAGAATATATTATTTAATTTATAAGTACGCTCAATTTCAATATCTGAAATACCAGCCGAATCATAGTTTGCCATGATATACTCTCTTATTGTTGCATCCTGTTCTAATAAAGAAGAATACTGATCAATTTGAGCAAACCAAGTTGATTTATGCTTTTGTGTGGTATTTAATCGAAATCCCAATGGATGAACTTTTTGACCCACAATTATTTTCTCTTAAATTTAATTTTTAACACCGACAACTGCTGTGATATGGCAGGTTGGTTTTCGAATGGCAAATGCTCGACCTTGTGCGCGTGGTCGAAAACGTTTTAAAACAGGACCGGGACTCACAAAAACTTCACGAATAATTAAGTCTTGTTTGTTTAAACCATGCTTAGATTGAACATTAGCAGCAGCAGACTGTACAACTTGCCAAACAGGTTCACAAGCCCGATAAGGTAAAAATTCTAATAATATTAATGCCTCTTCATACGTACAACCACGTATTTGATTTAAAACCCGTCGAACTTTTGTGGGTGACATACGTATATATCTTGCAACGGCTTGGGCCGAAATAATATCTTCAATAGCCATAACCTAAAATTACTATATAATTGTAAAAAACTATCTACGAGCTTTTTTATCAGCTTTTATGTGTGAACGGAATGTTCTTGTGGGTGCAAATTCACCTAACTTATGACCAATTAATTGTTCAGAAATAAGAATAGGTATGTGAATTCTTCCATTATAAACAGCAATCGTATGTCCAATCATAGAAGGCATAATTGTAGATGAACGTGACCATGTTTTTATCACTTCTAATTTGCCATTTTCATTCAAAGTATCAACTTTTTTTAATAAATGATAAGCTACGAAAGGCCCCTTTTTTATAGATCTTCCCATTAATAATTTCTATTTTTTACGTCGAATAATTAAAACATCGCTATATTTACGTTTAGCACGTGTTTTGATCCCTAAAGCAGGCTTACCCCAAGGTGTATAGGGCTTTGTTCGACCAATTGGAGAACGCCCTTCACCACCACCATGTGGATGATCACAAGGATTCATAACTACCCCACGAACAACTGGGCGGCGTCCTAACCAACGTGTCCGGCCCGCTTTTCCAAGTCTTACACCATACGCATCTACATTCGATAAGCGACCAATAGTTGCATAACAATTTTTATGAACTAAACGTATCTCTTTAGATGGTAAGCGTAAAGTTACATAATCACCTACCTTTGCTAAAAGCGTAGCATAAGCGCCTGCGGCACGAACAATTTTTCCACCTTGAAATATATTTAATTCAATATTGTGAATTTCTGTAGCGAGTGGAATCATAGCTAAGGGTAACGCATTTCCGATTTGAATTGGAATATCATCTGTACCCGAAACAACTTCTGCACCAATCTGTAATCCTTCTGGACATAAGATATAACGCTTGTCACCATCACTATAATTAACTAATGCTATCTTTGTATTACGATTGGGGTCATATTCAATTGTCGCAATTTTCCCTACAACACTAAACTTATTGCGAAGAAAATCAATGTTTCGATACTTCTGCTTATGACCACCACCCCGATGTCTAACAGTAATCACACCTCGGTTATTTCGACCCGCTGTCTTAGATTTTGATTTTGTTAATGCCTTTTGTGGTTTAACTTTTGATAAGTCACTATAATCAAGAATTGTACGAGTACGGGTCCCGGGTGTATTTGGTTTATATAATTTGATAACCATGAAAAATTATTAAAGGTCCATAAAACTAAATATCCGAAAATAATGGAATTTCATCACTCGGATCAAGTGTAACAATAACTTTCTTTAATCTCGCTTTCGAGCCAATATATTTACCAACACGTTTTTTCTTAGTTGGTAAGTTACTTGTATTAACTTTAATTACACGAACATTAAAACAAGTTTCAATTGCTCTTTTCATCCATTCTTTCGTGACAAATGGAGAAGCAAAAAAAGTATATTTTTTATCTTCTAAAGACCAAAGCGCTTTTTTTGTTGTTGAAATTTGTTTAATTTCATCAATTAAAATACCTTGGTGAAGACGTAATGTATCTGCATCAAAATAATCATTATTACTTGAAAACAAAGTGACATCACATCTAGATTCATATTTACTAACCATAAAACAAAACTATTTAGTTACTAAACGTGTAAGGCTGAATACTAATTAAATTACCAGGCTTTCCTGGAATCGCTCCTTTCACAATAATCAAATTGTTTTCGGCATCAACAATTAAAACTTTTAATTTTTTTATTGTGACTTGCTTTGCTCCTAATTGCCCTGGCATTTTTTTACCCGGATACACTCGACCCGGTGTTGTGCCTGCCCCAATCGAACCAGGGGCGCGATGATTTTTTGAACCGTGTGTCATAGGACCACGCCCAAAATTATAACGTTTTTGTAAACCAGCAAAACCTTTTCCAATACTTTTTCCCGTAACATCAACAACACTACCAGCGGAAAAAATGTCTACGCCAACAGTTTGACCTAATGTTAAGTCATCTGTATTACTAAGTTTATATTCATGTAAATAACGTAAAAGTGGGACGCCGACTTTCTCCAAATGGCCAATTTGTGGTTTTGTTAAAACTTTTGAAGAAGTTTGCGCATATCCTAATTGGACAGCACTATACCCATCCGTTTCCACTGTTTTTATTTGAGTCACAGTGCAAGGCCCGGCGCGTAAAATCGTAACTGGTACTAAATTACCCAATTCATCAACAATTTGGGTCATACCAATTTTATTACCTAAGATTCCTAACGGCATGGTATCGAGAAATTATAATTAACGTTAAAACTATAAACAATTGTCTCAAAAAT
>Ga0115100_10654645_pt1 | contig 13846 bp, 2 predicted proteins | sample MBTome_3_FD_89642 | JGI IMG/M metagenome (GOLD analysis project Ga0115100, IMG submission 89642) | Marine eukaryotic communities from Pacific Ocean to study complex ecological interactions - MBTS_2Apr14_M1_3um Metatranscriptome... | ecosystem: Environmental > Aquatic > Marine > Oceanic | place... | reverse complement strand
GCCACATATCGATGCTACAAGTAGATGCACCGGTATCTATATGTATATGTATGTATACTACATTGTCTATCTCTACAGAACGACATCCATGACAAGAACCACACCGCCGAGAACCCATTTTGCAGTCGCTGCTTTGGTACGCAAATTTGCAGTGAAAACATAGGTTGGACCTCGCTGCTGTGTTTTGTACACTGGGCAAAAGAACATGTTTGCTTGCTCTGCACCATCAGCCACTCCGGCTTTGCAGTTGATAACAGGCATTGGACAAAACATTTCTTTGGGCAGCGAACTCTCCAAATTTCCGCTCGGGATATCCCATCGTGCCCCTTCAAGGGATAATCCATGTATGAAACTACCCTCACGAGCAGGCATATCGATTGTCTCTGCCAAGCGCTTGGTTGGTTCGGTAACTATCACTAATTTGTCTAATTCCAAACTATTCTTCTGCGACGTCACCTGCATAATAGCTGTCAAAAAAGATTGCGGATTGAATAAACCCGATACCCAAGTTGTAACTGGGTTCTCCGAAGGTGTGCTGGACCAATCGGTAATTTGAGCTTGTCGGCTTTGCAAATCTACCAACCAACTAGCCAACGGCCGAAGAGACGGGAAAGCTACTTTTACCCACACCGACGGGATGTCATTCATGTACAATGATTGTGCTAACAACTCCATACTATCGGACATTGTCAAATCACCTCGGAATCCTAGTTCCAACTCGGTGAGTGATCGTACCATTTCCGCCAGAAGTGTATTCATTCGTTCGCATTCCTGCAAGAATACGTTCTGAAACGGTCCAACTTCTTCCATGCTTTCTGCAATTTCGTCCGCATCATAAAACACCTGCTGGAATAAATCTAGAATATCTTGAAGGGTGCTCTCCGCAACACTTTCCATGCTTTGCCCACTATCTGCACTGGCGCCGTCTCTAGGCTGAGTTTCTAGGATAATCTTGAACACTGATGCAGCAGCATCAGTGCGAAAGCCGATTTCAGCGTTGGGGTGAAGACCAAATGCCAGAGGTGTATCAGACTTCAGCTCCATATCTATATGCTCTAGGATTCGGTCATACGAATTCGATGTCTTCGGCGCAGCAAAAGTACTGTTTTTGTCATCGCAGTACGGAAACATCTCCATTTCATCTAAAATTTGATCCCGCATGAAAAATTCTAAGTATTTCGTGCATACAAGTCGGTCGAAGTCGTTTACTACATGGCCGCCGTACATGATCTCACCAAACAAGTATCTTAGATCATCCCATGGTACTTTAGTTGGTGCATTCTCCATGTAATTTTTGAGAACGATGGAACTGCACAAAAGGTCACCCACAGCGAAAGGATACATCATATTAAAGCCCTTTGGGCCAAATTTTTTGCGTTCGAGAATGACTGCATGGAAGTGGCAAAGTCCGAAGAGAATGCCTTTCGTACGTGGCTCCATGTCCTCAAAATCCTCTTTTCCAAACGAACAGAATGCACGCTTTAGGTTGGCTTTGAGACCTGACGGCGGTTCATTGGTCAATTTGATGCAACGCTCGAGCAATCCAATCGGGATGCTGTTTGCAGGGTCGGAAGAAAGAAATACGCGAAACGCCTCGTGTGTAGAACCTTCCGCATTCTCAAGTTGCTCAAGCGTTTGCTGCAACTTGAATAGCCACCGCGGCATCAAATGGACGTTGTGTAGGACAACCCAATGCCCCGCTTGATTTCCACTTTCCAGTCTTTCCATTGCTACAATGTCCTGACCTTGTCCTAATGATATATTGTGGTAATCTTTACCTTCTACCATTTCAAACTTTTTGGCAAGCTTGTCTAGGTCTGCCACAATATTAGCGCCCGGAGAGAGCACAAAATATACAGGAGTGAAAGGGCCCGAATCATCAAACGATTGCTCTAGGACTTGGAACGAATTCAGCTCCGCATCACATTCTGTATAGCGGGTACCGTTGGGAACAGTTTCTGCAATAAAACTAGTCAAGGCTGCAGTTAACCTGTCAGGTCTCAGGCAGGACAAAACAAGCAATTTCAGAAACGGGGTACGATCCAACTCGCGCCAGTCAAGAGGCAACTTTTCCGTCTCTGGAGTAGCATGATTATACCACTCCTGAAAACGAGGTGCATTGTCCGCAAAATCACTGGCAAATCGCTCGAAACCTTCAAGCTCGATCAACGCCTGCAACGAATTCCACTGCTGCTCAGGCAACCAATCGACAGGGTTTTCGTCGCCAAGAATCTTTGGGCACCGAAGCAAAAACTGCAAATACTGGGGACCGAAACCTGATTCTTCCCCCACAATTTTGCGCTGCAACAAACCTATCGTCAACTGAGTCATGAAAATAAGCTTGTGCTCTTCGAAGAGTCCACGGCTGACCCATGTGAAAATAGTGGTTCGTAGACTTTCCCTTAAAGCTTGAACTCGCTCTTCTTGTGCTTCCTTCTCTTCCGCTTTCACAATCGACTTGAAAAAGAATCCAGTGAATGAATCGAGGCTGTATTGGTACATATGATTGATGTTAGATAATTGTACAAGAAGGAAATAGAGCATAGATCCCTCCGCTGCTATAAGCCGATACACCTCCCTCGCCTCATTGATGACTATTTCAGTCTCTTTTCCCTTTTTTACAGCACTATTAATTTCCGTGGCCTTATTTTTCGTGGCTTCTACCCCTTCAATTAACGGTACGTCGGATAATATATCATCCGGGGCGTTGGCTAGCCTCTCAAGAAGTTGATCCTCGAGATCCAACAGCTGTATTTGATAGTTGTTAAAATCTTGCTGTAACTGCTGCTTTTGTGCCTCCAACTCGTGCTGTTCGCAGTTCACTACCTTGGCAAGAAGTTGTTCTTCTAGGCCTCGTTCTGTGACAATAAAGTTGATAAGAGTGCACTGGGCAGCTACTTCGGGCTTGTAGTGTGGGTTCACCAGCTTGGTCTGGAGGTACAGCCGGAAGTTAGCGTCGTACTCAACTTCTTCGCTGCCGAACTTCAGGAAGAGTGTCCTCCCCTTGCGGTAGACGGCTCGACTTAAAACTGGGTCGAGAACCGCATCAATACTCTCTCCAAGAGCCTCAATAATTACTGCGCTACCATCCGTGATCGCTGCCTCTACCTTCTTGATCCAGCCAGGCTGGTTGAGCTGCAGTATCACCAATTTCCCATTGCCCTCTGAACTTTTCGACTCTTCTCGTCTTCGCAGCCACTTGATTCCCTGCAACTGTGGATCAATCAACAGCGGCCACCTTGAGCAACTTGTGATTATTGCCCCATTCTCAATAGAGATACGGTCAGAAGGGAGACCATCCTTCAGCCAGTCAGCTATGGATGCATCAGTGGACAAGATCTGCAGCGGGTCTACGCCTTCGGTGAGGGGAATTTCTCGCGAAAGCAAGTCAGAAATCCATAGCTCTTTCCACAGGTCCTTCCGAAACCCTGCATCGAAGGCCCCGACGTAGCTAGAGAACGCTGCACCTAAAAGTACATCACCCACAAGCGTCGATGCTCGTGAGCGTAGTGAGTCAATCTCTATGCCCCATCTTTCGTTTTCGGAGCTCAGTCCTGAAACTAATCGTTCAGCTAGTTTTAATCGATCTTCGCATGCTGACGCTTCTGCTTCTACTCTCGCCTTTTCGGTGGTGGCATCCAGGAACTTCGCCTGCAAGGCATCTAGCCTGTCTTCGATCTCAGCAACTTGAGCCTCCACAACCGCCAGGTCTGCCATTGCAGCATCTTTTACTTGTTGGGCGGCTTCAAGTGAATCCATCAATGGTTTGACACGGACATAAATCTTGTGAAAGGTGATTGTGTTCACGACCCATGAACATAAGTTGGCCGCAGCCTGAGATTTCACTTTCATCTTTTCGAAGGTAAAGTTGGGATCGGCAATAATTGGATCCACCTTTGCTACAATCTCTGGCGGTATAGTCTCTGCACGATACTTTTCCAGTGAAGTTTTGAATGCATCAATCTTTGCCATCATCTTTTTGGCATTGTCCCAAGAATAATTTTTCTTTTCGTTTTTCAGCATCATGAGCACAGCCGTCGTCACCTTGTCCACACCGGCGGGTGGCTTACTTAATGATTTCAGTTCCGTCAAGCTTGCCTTGCTGAGACAATTGACTGCCTCGTTAGCAGCATCAAGGGCAGGCTTTGCTACCGCTAGTTCTCCTTCAGCTTGGCCTTGGATCTTATCCGCGTCTGCTGCCGCACCAGCCGCCTTCTTTCTTTCCACATCTGCGATTGCCTGTTGTGCTTCAGCTTCGTGGCGTTCTGTACCCATCTGCTCCAAGAGAGCCTCTGTGCCAGCCCTTTTCTCTGCTACTGTGACCAGTTTAGCCTTTAGGTCACCCTGTAAGGCCTCCACATCTTTAGCAGTTTTTTGTAATGTCTTGAGTCCAGAATCCAAACGGTGAATTGAATGCTTTGATTCAGCTTGTTTTTGGGCGAGGAGGCTCTTGTAATACACAATCAAGTCGAGGAAAGTTTTGGGTGTGGTGTAGTTGTACCGCCTTTGCACCTCCATGTAGTTCTGACTTGTCTTGCCCACCGAAAGATGTACCTCTGCCATGTGATGCGATATGTTTTCTTTCACCTCATCTTCGCCGAGGTCCACATCTTCCAGAAATCGTTGACTGACGCTTACCAACGCATCACGGGGCCAAGCATGGAACCAATCAATTGATGTGCAATTGATCAAACCAGGGAACTTGCGCGCTCGAACTCGAAATAAATCCCCAACTGGAGACATACATAACACCACGTGCAAGTTTGAGCGCACACGATCGATGAAGAACTCATGCATGGGGTCGTGGGAGTCAGGAATGCCGGCGGCCTTTGCTTCGTTCCGAAGAGACCCTAGAATAGAATCAATCTCATCTTTTGCAAAGAGGTCAGGAATATATCCAGATGAGAGAAGATCGTTCACATAAACAAGAAAGCGTTCATTCACAATTTGAGCGTCTGTGAGCATAAAAACGAGGGGCAGTGCTGGCTTGAGACCAGCCTTCCGGTATAGTTCTTTTAAGTCTTCCTTAAGGTCAGGAACTCCGTACGCGGCAGTGACAGATATCTGCATCAATTGGAAGCCGCAGATAAATGACCCCAATTTGCAAAGGCTTTGTTTTCCGCTACCTCCAACTCCAACAAGCAGTGCGTTGCCTCTTGGATTCTCTAGAATCCGAGTGATTCGGGTGACGTGTTCCATAGCTTGTGCGAAGAGAACCAAATCCATTATAGGGTTTGCGTCGTTATATTCCTTCAATTTGACCTGCAAACATTCCTTCAATTGGTCACTGTCTGCTACCGGGAGGTAAGCAGGTGTCTCGTCGATCGTCGGGGTAGCAAACGAGGTAAAGATCAGTGGTGACTTATGAAGCTCGTTGGGGTCTTCATCAAAATGCTTTTTTGACAGATCAACAAGCATGTCACTAAATCTGCCAATCTCATTATCGGAGATAAGACGATCACTGAACACGCGGTGGCATTCATGGAGCCACAGACGCAAAAACTTTGCCGGCTTGGAATAATACTCCGACTTGGACTGGCAAACTCCCTGAAATACAGCTCCATACTCCCGCATGTTAAAGTTGTAGTGAAATTTGACTGCAGAAGGAAGGAACTGTTCACATACTCCATGATGCAGTTCGATGGTTGAGTTGACAACAACAGCAGCAAGCTTCTGTACACCGTTGTTGAAAGTTGCGAGATGTTGGTGCAAAATTGTCCCATAGATAGTCTTGAGATCCTCTACCCCTGGCATGTGGCATGCAAACGTGGCAAAGTGACGTTGTAACCGTGGATCCACGGTGAAAGAGCCGCTTTTCTGGTTCATACAGCCAATGTATTGGAGGTCTTGCACTTCACGCCTGAGGCCAAGATCGGATCGATCGTACCATCCACCGTAATCCACATGCTGATTAAGTAAAGCGATGGGCGTTTGGGTTCCGTATTCTTCCACAAAGGGCATGTTGAGGTCGTCAATCAACACCACCATTTTCTTGTTGTTTGGTGGTCCATATATTTTCCCGGACCTTTTGTCAATGCGTTGCTCTAGCTGCTGCTGTAAAGTCCTAGAATCGGTGTAGTAGTTCATATTGATAGTCGTGGATATGGTATCCTCGTCCAAATTTCGCAAAAAATCTTTCGCCAAAGTGGTCTTGCCAGAACCAGCAACCCCAACAAACATAACAGGGTTCTGTCGATCGACTAGCAACTTGGTCAGAAACGACAAGCGCACAGAATCGACCGTAGGCACAACAATATTCGCAAATTGTGTTTCGCCCAGCGGGACATATTCAGGTACCTGGTCTGTCCAAGGCAAAATTTCGCCCCGCTCAACTGAGTAGTAGTAATCCCATACAGTGCCTGCGTCGGGGTACTTCACTGACTTGAACTCTGCACGCCACAACTCGTTGAACTGCTTGCGAGAATTTTCGTTTTTGTCAGAAGCCAACGCACCTCCGAGTGCCCACACAGCAGCGAAAATGAAGAATGCTTCGGTTTTCTCGACAGACAAATCTGTGTGACCTTCAAGTAAGCCTTCCAGCAAATGACACACTGTCATTACCATGGAAATATCCGTGATAGGGATGACATGATTGAGTTTATTCTTGCGTACTAACTTTAAAGCTTTCTGCATGTACTTCTCAAACAAGAGCACAAAATTAGAGCGCTGCTTTTCGTTATCCCAGCAAGAATGAATCCAGCTCTCCACGTACGGTTGCCAACCGACATCTGTCTCGTTCAGGTATAGAATGCCCGCACGAGACACGGTGGCAGGGGTTGCGTTTTTCAGAGATGCGATTTCGAATATCATACGCATTGCTGCTGTTAGAGGGATGCGTTCATTAGACACCAGAGTGAGTACTTTGTTGTCATCCATCACTGTGTTCATTGATTCAATCCAAACAGCATCGATATCTCCGTCAAGAATCACCCACTTGCCTGTTTGTGCGGCTGTGTACGGTGCCCATTCCTTAGACATGTTTCTCATAACGATGCTAAGACAACCATCAATCCAATCCTTCGACAAAGTCATGTAGCCGTACAACTCATCCGAAGTGACCGACTTTGGATTGACCGGCTCGTAAACTGTTACAGGTTTCGATGACCCATTATTGTGACAGGCGGCAAGGGTTTTCCAAATCGTACTTTTGGCCGAGCCTGCGGGTCCCAGTAACATCACTGAGTGACGTACATCCAATAATTCTTGATATTGAACACATTTGGTAATAAATATCTCCTCGGGTTGCAAACCTTGTTCGTTGCAAACCTCGATACAAATTTTCTTTAATGTTTCATTGACCTTCGGGGCCAATGCTAGGCCTGGGAATAAGTCATTCACCAGTTGCAAGAAAATGGGGGTATCGCAAGCAGGGATCTTGGGCGTGTTGAAATCACGCAACGCACGCATGAGAATTAATTCTTCGTCAATTTGTGGCTCTGAGCGCTTTAATTTACCAGCTACACGAAGAACGGACTTCACTGCGCGTAGACCCCAATCATAATGTGCTTGTTTCGACAGTAATTCGGAGCTTAGTTCATAAAGAGTGACAAATTTCACAGCGAGAGAACGCGCCTTTACGAAACCCTCAGCCATGAGCATGTTCTCACAGATAGGCTTCAAGTCTGGACGAATCATTGCGCATGACCGAAATTGGGCTTTCAGATTTTCGGGGAGCTCCGTACGACCAGCGTATCCAGGGTTCATGGTAATGAAGAATCCGGTAGTAGGCACCAAGCTGATACTGTCTCCGAAAAAGTCGTAACTTCCCACCTTGGTAGGAGGGGTACCAGCCGGAAGTTTTTGGTACTTTTCCTCTCTGTTTCCTGGGACCGCAAACTTTACAATTGCATCGAGGACAGTTTTGACCTGCGTGGCGACGACGCTCAGCACCTCGATGATAATTCGGTTAAACTCATCGAAACAACCCCATGCCCCAGTCTGACTCAAACCCTTAAAAATGTCACCCATGGTCTGGTAATTCATCTGATCGCTGCAGTTGAATACGTAACATTGCAGCCCTAATCCTCTAGCTAGGTCCTTGGTGGTTTCAGTTTTGCCAGTCCCTGCTGGGCCGGCTGGTGCTCCACCTAGCATCAACCGTAATGCTGTTGTGAGGGTGACATAACAACGATCTGTCAGCGGCGTGATGACAAGACGGCCGCAATTACCCACGTATTCGTAGGCGTACGAGGACTTAAAGTCGCAGATGTGTATGTTGGTATCTCTTGATGCATCCGCCCAGTAAAATCGCAGCTGTGATTGCCAAATGAAATCTTGGCCGGTTTCAGTCTTTTTGTCTATTAACGACTGCACCAAGTCCCGCGAGTGCACATCGATTGTGATTAAAGTAATAATTTTGGCACGATCGTTCTTCGAGAGGTCATCCAGCACAAGCAAAATTAAACTGCCAAGGCGACCATTGCAGAGGTCAAGATAGCTTTTCACTGCGTCTTCTTGCCCATTTTCCAATTCTTCGAGTGCACCTTCGCATTCTTCTGTCCAAAAAATTTGCGAAGCGACCAACACAATCTGAGCTGGATAATCAAAGAGCCACTGCTCTCGAGGTTTATCCACCTCCCAGTTAGCAGCTGTGTCGAGCGAGTGTTCGAGACGCTCTCGAAGAGTATCCTGCATAAAACCTACCAGCTCTGTCAACCAGTGCTCTACTGCTCCCAGCATTGTGAATAGGCTTAACAAAGGTACCACTTCACCGTCCTTTGATATCATTTTTGTGGCCACATTTGCGATAGGCTTGGGCTTATTTTGACCTTCATGCTCATCTTCACCGTCCTTGTGCTCTTCTTCCTCCGGCTCCTGAAGCTCTAGGTACTTGACTCCGTCGAAACAATCACCAATGTGAGGCATGACCTTTGGCGGATTGTTACCATTACTAAGAATGTCAAGTAATGCGACATTGGACACGAAATAGAATCGAGGGAAAATGTTTTTCTTGACCTCCAAATACTCGTTCAGTGCTTTCTGGCAGATTTGCAACTCCTTGTGCATGTTGGATAACTGGGCATCACGGCCCTCGCGTGTGCAAGCATCAAGTACAAGAGAACCGCTGCAAGATTCGCGCATCAGCTCTTTGAGCTCCGTGTCGATTCCCTCAAATCGCTTACTGTCGTCTGGTAATTGTGCCATAATGTCTGCTGAGCACAAAAAGATTGATTCCAAGCTACTCCACTGCTTTTGCACGCTCAACCACAATTTTAGCGTGGTTTCAACCGTACCCAGCCGCTGCTGCCATAACAACACCCTGTCACGGAAATAGTCGACGAACTTGCCCATACCTGCCATCGTTTGCAGCTGAAGTTGGTGTTCTTCAAGCATCTCCACGATTACGTCGGGGGAACTGATGATCTGGATATCCGTATCCTTGTACTGCATAAACTCCAGCGGCAAGCCTGTCCAAGAATCTTCAATGGTGTGCAATTTACTCTCGATCTTCAACTCCTTGTTTGCCACTTCTACTACTTCAAGCACATTGTCAACGTGCTGGTGAAGACCAAGACCCAAGACGTCTTCCAGGCAGAACTGAGGGCCCATTTCGAAGTGGCGACGAGCAATCGTCATCACATTCCTCCAATGCCGGTCTCTCATGGCAGGCGAGTGCAGTTCATGGACCAATGGCAGCACGACTCCCATATTCTTGACGTTTGCTTCCAGCTGCTGGTACACTTGCCACCCACGAACGGTGCGAGGCAAAGCTTTGACTTGCCCCTGCAACAGTCGGGTCTCGTCCACCAACTCGTCTGTGTCAATATCTGCCCATAGAGCTTGTTGCCAATCAGAAAATAGTGCGGACACTAAAGCACGCGAGTCCCACACCATCTTGAGTTGATGAATTTCAATATGTGCGTCTTTGAGCGCATGGTATTTGGACGTGGAAAGTTCAAACAATTCCTCAAGTTCACCAAAATCGCTGGCTTCACTCTCGATCAGGCTCAGCAACCGGTGTTGCTCGTCTAGCACTGCGTAGGTCTTGTCCAGCATCTCTGGCGGATCAATGTCATCATTATCAGACTTAAAGGGTGCCTTAACTTTGAAATTAGCAACAAACTCCCCGACCTTTTTCTCGAAATTGCTGATGTCTCGTTTGATCGTTTCCACCATTTGGTTCTGGAGGGGTTGAATGACTTCCTTCTTTTTGAAAGTGTGATTGACTGTGTTATCCCATCTCATGGGGGCACTCTCTAAGCTTTCCACCACATTTTCATCCCCAATCATTGCCTCTTCCATGGATACACCGTGAGTCTTGAGCAAGGCTACGGCTTGGCGGAGGGGCTCGAATTCACGAGGCGTTTGGTCCATGATGCGCCGGACATCCCGTATGTGAGTCATACATTTCATCAGTGCTTGCTTGTCACCTGGGGCTACTTCCTCGTCTAGGCCAGCGTTGACGGTCACCATAAAGGCGTTAAGAGTTGTGAGCTTCAACGTGACATGGTCATACAAGTACTGGGTGTACATGTACACCCACTTTGTTACCCATGTGCTAAGAGCTTGTTTAATCGGCTGCGAGTTAACACGCAGAAAACAAAGGTCACACGACGCTTTGATGTCACCTATCTCGCCTTGAACGGCAAGAAAATGCTTGATGCGCTCGTCAAATTTTGCCAGGTCCAGCTTCGGATCTTCCTTGGCCTTTCCGTCGTCTTCTGCAGCCTCTTCTTTGGCGGCTTCTTCATCGGCCCGCTCCTCGTCATCATCTTCTGCACCCTCTTCACACAAAAAAGCCGTTTCCAGAAATTCTGCAAATATAGCAGACAGATCGCTGGTCCACAAGTACTCGTAGTCAGCGAATCGTTGGCGGTACTCCTCGCATCTCTCATTCATGACTCCAAGGTTGCCTGTGACATCTGCAAGGAGGCTTTGAATTTGAGGATGTTCCCTCATCTCTTTGACATATGTCCCCTCGCCCGTGTCGAGACGTTTAAAAATGGATGCAACTCGGAAAAAAGTTTCGATCCAACCGTAAAGTACGTCATGAATACCACCACCGTCCCCTTGGGTGCTCACTTCGGGAAGGTACATGACATCTCCACCAATGAGATCTAACTCGATCTCGAGAAGCGGCATTTTGTCTTCCTTTAAAATCATTTCAGGATCAATCTGTTCATTCAGATATTCGAGGGATACGGTAACAACTTTGGCTAGGCCACCAACGATGATATTGTTGACAAAATCGATATACGCCTTCCAGTCAGGCAAACCATTACTCACACGCAGGCGTTTGTTAGTGTCCTTGAGGAGCTTGTGCACCTCATTTCCACCCTCTCGAATCACTGCATAGCGAGTTAATCGCAATGGCTTGGACTGCTCGTTGAAATCTTCAATATTGACGGGCTTGCTTGCACGCTCAATCAATCTTTCGGATGACCAACCCTCCATCAATTCCACAACTCTATGCAGATTCGTCTTCATGGTGGCAAGAAGTGCACTCGCTTCGCGCACGTCAGCCATGCTTTCAGTAATGAACAAATCAATACCATGGCTTTTCCAGTTTAGGGATCTCAAACCTTTTGCCAGTACTTGGTCTATCTTATCCAAGTGGCTCTTGACCAATGGCCGTTCAACTGGTAACAATGAAGTCTGTATGCCATTGTACATGTTCACGATCAAATCAAGATTGCCAGTTTGCCGACGAAATACTTCTGACTTCTTGTGTATTTCCAAAGCTGGATCTGGGACCTCCAGTCCCAGAAGAAGGAAATATTTAACCTCTCTGAGTAGACGAACCAACGCCGGGTCAAAATTAACGTGCAACGTATGTGTCTCGGCCTCGCGTCGAAGCAAGGGCAATTTTAGCTGCGCTTGCGACGAGGACTCGATTGACTGCCCCCAAGCCTCAATTTTCGCATGCTTAAACTCTTCTAGACTGGCAACAAGTTGCGTATAAGCTTTTACCAAGTCTTTTGCTTCTTCTCGTTCCATCACAGCTCAGTTAAGACTTTTCAGCTTTTGCATCGGTTGCTGCACACGCTCTTTTAGTCCATGACACCAGCCGAGCGCACCAGCTGTTGGTGGCAAGTTGGATGTGATGGGTGGGTCATCACGGCTGTCCATAAACATCTGTTGGACTGCCTGCAGATCACGGCTGTAGGCTTCGATCAATACCGAATGCTTCTTCTCAAGCTCATCCTGGACTAAGGGTCTCTCTAAAAGACCTTCGAAACTGTCCAGCAATTTAAAATGACCTGTGACAGAGGAACAATCGTCGAAACCCTGGGTCACTACCGAGCCCAAACGTCGCTCCAGTTCCTTTATCCGTGCACGAAATTCGTAAAAATCGTCATCAAACTCCTTCGCATCCAAATCCATTACGTCGTACCCAACAGATTGTATTGTCTCTACGGCTGCCACAAAATCTGCATGGATTTGATGGACACTTGTGGTGAGTGTTTTGCCTTTGGTGCCACCAATCTCAATTTTGGCCAACATTGAAAATTGAACGATCGTTTGTGTTAACTCAAGCAAGTCATGGCATCGGTCGAGGAACGCATCTAGACGTACAAACAAAGCATTATTTTGGACACGCCACTGGTTGTTTGGATCTTCCGCATTCGCCTTTGCCTTGTAGTCGAAATACGTGCTCTTAAAAGTCCCACACACTCGGAGAGTCAGGCGCAACATTTCTACGACCTTAGGCGTTTCCTCAGAATCAATCATTTCGAAAATTTTCTTTCCGCCCGTGTAATTGCATGATTGCCTGATCAGGGAGTTGCATACCTCACGAACGAGAACCACCAGACGTGCTGGCGTGTTGTAAAAACTTGAGCCTTTCCACACGGCCAAAATAAGGTGCATCATGGGCCTGAAGATGTCCGTAAGTTGGCGAAATGTTTCCGTTTCTAGACGCGAGAACCAATCTTCAAGAGGTCGCAAGAACTTGTAATTGTCGTTTGCCTCTGCCCTTGCATGGAACACTTCCTTGCATAATTTTGCAAATGGCAAATTGTACGTACTCTTCGACTGGTCTAAAAAACGTAGTACTTTTCGAATACGTTCGCCCTGAAGTTGGTTGAATATGGAATTAAGATTTGAAGCCTTTGCACCCCAAAATTCCAACTCTGATAGCGGTCCTGGATGAGCTTGATCCTGATTCAGTAGCATCTCAGGATCCTGCTTCAGCACGTTTTTTATTTGCTTTGTCCAGGTAATTAGACATCCTTCAAGAACATGCACACGATCCTTGGGGTTGCCGAACTTGGATTCTGACGAAATATCTTTCTCCGGGGGTAGAGGTAGGTACACTTCGCCTTTGCACTGGCCTCGAGTAATCTGAAGGGCAGCTAGCATGTTTTGCATTCGTTCCATCACATCCTTTGTGACCATCTCAGACCAGGCTTCCTGATTACTCGGGTTGCTTAATAACGGGAGATACACCTCTTGCATCGTCTTTGCCATGTGAACAAGGGGTTCTCCCGACATGTCGCCGACAGTGATCTCGTTAAGGTAGTCTTGCTTGCTTACTGCACCAGGTTGAAGCTTCAGAAAGTACAAGTAAACGCCTTTCAACCTTGCTGGTGCACTGATCGATACAGACACACTTCCGGAAGATTCGTTGAACAAGAGAGTCCGCACATCGCTGGTGTCCAAGAACTGGTATATAATTCCAAGAGACTCCTCAGACGTCATGAACTTCTGAAACTTTTCGATCTTGACGTTCTTAAACGTGTTTTCAACCTGCCTGTAAATCCATTTAATACGAATGTCTGAGATTTCATCCGCAGCTTCTGCGTTGTCTGCCATATCTCAGTTCAAATTTCCAGATCCGGCAAGTGCCGCTGCAATGTCTTTGCCAACAAGCGCCTCTATTCGCAGCGATGGATTTGGGCGGCGG
>Ga0115100_10933591_pt1 | contig 13860 bp, 1 predicted proteins | sample MBTome_3_FD_89642 | JGI IMG/M metagenome (GOLD analysis project Ga0115100, IMG submission 89642) | Marine eukaryotic communities from Pacific Ocean to study complex ecological interactions - MBTS_2Apr14_M1_3um Metatranscriptome... | ecosystem: Environmental > Aquatic > Marine > Oceanic | place... | reverse complement strand
TATAGGGCAATCGCTTCGCTATCCAACGCTATAGCGCGCATCGTACGGTAGCTGGTTTATCAGTTGTGGACGAGGCAGCGCGCACACACATTCGACCACATCCGCCAGGGAGGTGGCCTGTCGCATAAAATATGGCAGACGACGATGAAAAACCAAAGGCTGATGGCCGCACTGAATGGATGACCGACCGCGTAAAGGAAAGCTGGCCACATTTGCCTGAAGCTAAGTTTTCAAAATCATGGCTTGCCAGTGAAGAGCAACAGGAAATGATGGAAGATTTCTTGAATGAAGACGATGAAGGCCACAGAACCTTGATGGTCTCTGGCGACAGTCTTACAATGACTCTCGACGTGAAGAAGCTTCTCGGCAAGGGTAAATCACTTGTGTTTGTGAAAAAGGCCTGCATGAAGCTCAAGATCGAAACAATCGCGGCCCAAGTGACTGTTAAGGAAGTCGTGCCAGATGTAGTCCCTATGATATCGTCCCTCTTGAATCAAGTGTACAAACCGTTGCTCAGTAACCCTTATGTACAAGACGGGTGGGGAGATGTGGTGTCTAAGGAAGTCGGTGAGAGGTTGCACAATTTTATTGCGAACGTGGACATTGCTGTGGGTCAAACGCAAGGCCAAACCAAACTTCCGCTTCCTTCTGACGAGGTATTGCAAGGAACTGCCGAGAAGAAAAATATCATTTCGCTTTTGGAAAGCGCAATTATCACATGGACGAAACAGATTAAAAACGTTCTGAAACTTGACCCAGAAGCGCCTCTCAGACGAGGACTAAATCCAACGCCAGAGGTCGAAATTGAGTTTTGGAAAAGCAAAGCAGCACATCTTAACTCAATCTGGGTTCAACTCAAGGGGAAAGCAGTCATCAAAACAATTCGCATTTTAGAGACTAACAAAAGCACGTATGTTCCCACCTTCGCCTCGCTATGTGAGAGTGTATTTGAAGCACGGCTCGAAGCAAATGACAACACAAAGTACTTGCGTACTCTGGAGGATTGGTTTAGCCAACTGAGTGCACAAGATGATTTCCCTAGCCTTTCCGGGATCTTCAAGCCAATGATGCACATTATCCTGCTCATTTGGAAAAATTCTAAACACTACAACAGTTCCTCGCGTCTTGTCGTGCTTGTCCGCGAAATCTGCAATGTACTGATCAACCAGTCGTGTAATTACATTAGCGGGAAGGTGATTGCGGATCTCGTGGACCAAGAAGAAACTCAGAGCGCCGTTGACCAGATCAAAACTTGCCTCACCGTATGCCACGCTTTTAGGCGCATTTACAACGATTACAAGGCGACTGCGAATGCAGAGTGTCCAGCGAACCCATGGCGCATCCAAAATAACGCACTCTTCATGCGCCTTGACAGCTTTGTTGAGCGTTGCAGCGACATCTTGGATCTAACCGAAACTATCGTACAGTTCAGTCTTCTGGCTAAAGTCGAGGTTGGTGGAACAAAGGGCAAAACCTTGACAGACACGGTTCAAGTGATCTATTCGGACTTTCAAGCCGCTGTCCAGGGTATTCTGTACGTCGATTACGACATCATGGATGTCGGTGCAAAGAAATTTGACGACGACTTCTTTTTCTTCCGTAAGCGTATCAAGGAACTTGAGCGTCAGCTAGGGTCCGTACTGACACAAGCTTTTGATGATTGCAATACGATAATCAGCAAGTTCAAGCTTTTTGACAGTTTTGAACCCTTACTCGAGAGACCAATTATCCATGATGCACTCGAGAAGAAATATATTCATGTTGTCAAGGTCTTTGGCAAAGATTTGCAAGTTGTTCAGCAGCTGTTTGTGGAGAATCGGGATGCACCGCCAGTCATGTGGAATCTACCAGAAGTTGTGGGGGCTGTTTTCTGGTGCCGCAGTTTGTATGACCGCATCAAAGAACCAATGCACAAAATGCTGGAGATGCACCGCGCAATTCTTGAACGCGAGGAATCGAAGGAGGTAGTGAAGGTTTACACCGCTGTTGTCGCTTCGTTGCTGGAATACGAAAACCAAAGGGTCGAGGAATGGGGAAGAGACATTAAAGCATCTTCGCAGTCGAAACTCAAGTTGCCTCTGCTCACTAGGGATGCGGATAGAATCTTGTCAGTGAATTTCGATTCTGATTTGGTGCGGCTTTTGCGAGAAGTGAAATACTTCTTGCTCCTGGGTATTTCCGTCCCAGATGCTGCTCTCGAGGTGTTCAAGAAGGCTGAATTCTACAGACAAAAAACCGGCAACTTGGATTTGATTGTCGACGCCTACAACACCATGCTTCGAACAATTTTACCTGTCGAGGCCCCACTTTTCAAGTCACACTTCCAGAAGATGGACCAAATCATGTCTCAAGTGATTGGCCCTGATGGTATGGATTGGTTGAGCGGGAAAATCACTGATTTCATTGAAGAAGCAAAAGAAGCGGTGGAGTACTCCGCAGGGGTTCTGACCATTCTGAAACAAAATATGAATAAATGCCAAGAAATCCTTGACGAATGGAGTGCAGCTCCCATGCTTACCCGCACTACTAAACCATTGACCCTTGAAGATTTCACCAGTTCGCAAAAGCCAATCAAGCAAGAGTTCAATACCAAGATCAAAGAAGGCACGCATGAGATTGTTCATTTGATGAAAGAAAGTAACAATGAACTCAAGATCAGTGCTGGACAACCAGACTGGAAGGCCTACATTGATTTTATGAACGATATTGTTGTCGAGGGAGTCTGTGGCGCGGTGCGCACATCGATGGCATTTTTGCTGAATCAGCTTGACCCAGAGATTATTGAAAAAGAGGAGAAAGGTCCTCTTCTGGAGATCAGTCTTACTCTTAAAAACGACCACATCGAATTCAAGCCCAGACTGGGAAAGGCAGATGGCAAGGGACTCCGCGATGCTGTCAATAACTGGATTAACGAATTCATGAAGTCTGTTAATGTTTGCAAGAGGCTTGACACTGAAGGGGATCTCCTCCGTGAACTGCACCAAGACCCACAAATCCAAACGCTTCTGGCAACAATCAACACTACGCTCACTGCCACAGAACAGAAATGCCTTGCCCTTCGCGATGAGTACTTGGCGTACTCTGACCTGTGGTTGAAGGAAATCGATGTGGAGTTCAAACAGTTCCTAAAGGGTGCTTTAAAGGAGAACGAAATCCCAGATGGAGACATGATGGTCGATTTGGAGAAGTTCAAAAACGAAATCCAGCGTTACAGTGACATTGAAACAACGGTGGAGACCATGTCCGATATCTCTGACATCGGTTGGGTAAAGATCAACACGGAACCGGTCAAAAGTAATCTACACACATGGGTGCGCAAATGGGTATTCAAATACACGGAATATCTACAAGGTGACGTCGTCAACAAGTTGGGCGAGCTGGAATCTTTCATTGGGTCCTCCATGGACGGACTGGCTAAAGAGGTCAATGACGGCGACGATGAGTCGCTGATGGACGTGATGAAGAGTATTCGATCGGTTCAGCGAAAGAACGACAGCTACCGAGCTATGTTTGAGCCACTCCGAGAATCACTTCTGTTGCTGAAGAGCCAAAATGTCGCTTTTGACGATATTAAGGTGGCAGACCAGGATCTGCAGGGATATTTAGAAGACGCACCTCTTAAGTGGGACACGGTAGCAAACAAAATGTTCAAGATTAAGGAAGAAATCATGCCTCTGCAAAACAGTAAAGTGGAAATCATCAAAGAGGAACTTGAAAAGTTCTTCCTCGAGATGCGATCTTTCCGTAACGATTTCCGATCCAATGCGCCTTTCAAATTTGCAGGAACAATCGGAGAGGCCTATGGTATCTTGGAAACATACGCAGAGCAGTGCGATGAAAAGAAAGCCACGGTAGCTAAGTGGAACGTTACGGAAGATTTGTTTGAGTTATCGATGTCCAAATACCCGGAGACGACCGATACCGGTAACGAGCTCAGGCTTCTAAAGATGCTTTGGGATTTCAAGCAGAACGTGATGAATACTTTCACTGACTGGAAAAGAGCACTATGGAGCTCAGTGGACACTGAAGCGCTTGAAGACGCCACAAAAGCAATCCTCAAGAGTGTGCGTCAAAATGGTAACCTGAACCCTATGATCAAGGGGTGGGATATCTACCGTGACATTGAAAGCATGGTAAAGGACATGGCCACTGTGCTTCCTCTGATTAACGAATTGCATTCCCCCGCCATGCGTGATCGTCACTGGAGAGCACTTTCTGACGTCTGTGGACTTCCTGCAAATCAAACGATCGACCCTGATGATAAGGGTTTCACGCTAGACGACATGCTGTCATTAGGCCTGCACAAACATGTTGACGATGTGGAGGAGATTGTGGAAACTGCCAACAAGGAGCTTAAGATTGAGAAGAAGCTCACAATTATCGAGGGAACGTGGTCTGAGCTTGAAATGGACTACGCGCCACACAAGGAGTCGGAGATCAGTCTTATTCGCCCATCTGAGGACGTGATTGAAAACCTGGAAGCACAACAGCTCGAATTACAGACCATGATCGGCATGGGTAAATTTGTAGATTATTTCCGCGATCGCGTGATGCGCTGGCAGACTACACTCGGAGAAGTAGAAGAAGTCATCAGTGAATGGCAAAAGGTGTGCAAGAGCTGGGCTGCGCTTGAGACCATTTTCCTCGCATCTGCTGACATCCGTGCACAGCTGCCCGATGACACGAAGAGATTTGAAGGCATCGACTCCGAGTTTAAAGACTTGATGAAAGAAGCTGTGAATGTGTCGAATGTGGTGGACGTTTGCACAGCTGAAGGCAGGGGTTCCTTGTTGAAGGACTTGACGAAGAGGCTTGAATTGTGCCAGAAGTCACTGAACGAATACCTCGACGTCAAGAAGAAAATCTTCCCTCGTTTCTATTTCGTGTCCAACGTTGCCTTGCTTGAAATCTTAAGTAATGGCAACAACCCGCCTAGAATTATGCCTTTCATCGGCGATTGCTACGATTCGCTGAACAAGCTGGATCAACCAGAAAACGATCCAGAGTATGCCGAAAACTGGGCAACTATTGGTAAAACTATGGTGGCAAAAGACGGCGAACGCATTGACCTCCCAGAAGATTTCGTAATGCTTGGCGCAGTCGAAGTGTGGCTTAATGACCTTACCGAAGCAATGCGGATGTGCCTAAGGTTACAGATCGACAAAGCTTTGGAGTTGGCTGCACAATGGGAGGTGGAAAAACCTCGTCATAGGTGGCTCTTTGACTGGCCGGCTCAGGTGGTCCTGACGGGTACACAAATCATCTGGACCGAAGAGACTGAAATGAGCCTCGAGGAGTTTGAAGGCGGCCAGGAGGACGCAGTAAAACGCAATCTTCAGATTTGCAAAACTCGCCTCGATCATTTGATTCAGCTGGTGCTCGGTGCCCTATCCAAGCCCGATCGTTGCAAAATCATTGCTTTGATCACGCTCGACGTTCATTCACGTGATGTCGTTCAGAAGCTTATCGACGACAAAACGCCTGGCCCACAGGCATTTTTGTGGCAGCAGCAGATGCGCCAATACTGGGAACAAGCTAAAAAGGACGTAAACATCAAGATTTGCGACTTCAGAACCAAGTATTTCTACGAATGGGTTGGAAATACTGGGCGCCTAGTGATTACACCATTGACTGACCGTTGCTACATTACGCTCACGATGGCGTTGCGTTTATTCCTGGGTGGTGCCCCTGCTGGACCAGCAGGTACTGGCAAAACGGAAACGACCAAAGACCTGGCACGCTGCTTGGCCCTGCCTTGCTACGTGTTCAACTGCTCCGACCAGATGAATTACCAGACGCTGGGTGATATTTTCCGTGGCCTCTGCCAGTCTGGCTCGTGGGGATGCTTCGACGAGTTCAACCGCATTTCGATCGAAGTGCTGTCCGTGGTAGCAACTCAGGTGAAAACTATTCAAGATGCAATCGTATTATATTCGATTCCAGCAAACCGTGATGAAGAATTCCAGTCTGTTGCTCCTGGTATCCCGCCGGTGCCGGTTGGATACTTTGACTTTATGGGAGATACTATCCAGCTTATTCCAACTTGTGGATTTTGGATCACCATGAATCCTGGCTACGCCGGTCGTACTGAGTTGCCCGAAAATCTGAAGGTTCTGTTCCGATCATGTGCAATGATTCGGCCTGATTTGAGGCCTATTTGCGAGAACATGCTCATGAGTGAAGGGTTCCTTACGGCAGCAGGATTAGCCATCAAGTTTGTGACACTTTACAAACTTTGCTCAGAATTGCTGTCCCCGCAGGTGCACTATGATTGGGGTCTGCGTGCAGTCAAGTCGGTGCTACGTGTTGCCGGTACACTGAAGCGTGCCGACCCAGACTGGGCAGAACCGAAGGTGCTCATGCGCGCTTTGCGCGATTTCAACACCCCTAAGATTCCCAATCACGACACTCCAGTTTTCATGCGCCTCATTAACGACCTGTTCATGGGCATTGAAGTCCTAGCAAAAAGTGACCCTGATCTCCAGAAAAAGGCCCACCGTGCTGCGAGAGAGCGTGGGCTGCAAGACGATGATGCCTTTGTGTTGAAAGTTTGCCAATTTCAAGAGCTTTTGGATGTTAGGCACTCTGTGATGCTTCTTGGGCCTGCTGGATGTGCAAAAACAACCATCTGGAAGACCCTGAGTGATTGTCATAACCTGAAAGAGGATTATGAGGAGTGCGCAGCAGGTGCATGCTGGAAACCCAAAAACACGTGCGTTTGGGAGCAGGTCAACCCCAAGTCAGTTATCACGGATGAACTGTATGGTTACATGACTTTGGCCAAGGACTGGAGGGACGGATGCCTATCTATAATCATGCGTGGCATGGCAAAATGCTTCCCAGAACAAAGTTTCCACGAATTCCAGACCTACAAGTGGGCTGTGTTGGATGGAGATATCGATGCGCTGTGGATCGAGTCAATGAACACGGTCATGGACGACAATAAAGTCCTTACCCTCGTGTCCAACGAGCGTATCCCACTGAGTGCAGCAATGCGTATGGTTTTCGAAATTAATTCTTTGAAAAACGCCAGCCCAGCAACTGTATCGCGAGCTGGTATTCTGTACATCAACGAGGCTGATGTTGGTTGGCGCCCTTTCATGGAGACGTGGGTATCACGCCGCGAGGACGAGAACGAGCGAAATTTCTTGCCAAGCTTATTCGACAAATACATTGAGCCTGTCCAGGAGTTCATGCGCAAAGGTTTCAAGCGCTGCACTCCAATTCGCATCTTGTGCTGTATCCGCACGATTTGCTTCATGCTCGAAGGCTTGTTCGCGGATCTCGATGAAGGGCAGAAAACCCAAGAAGTGATGGAGGACTTTTTTGAATTTTGCGTGCTTTGGTCTTTCGGTGGTCCGTTGGTGGTAGACAAAGGCCACGGTGTCGATTCTCGTCAAGATTTCCACGAGATGTTCGTTGCAACGTTTGGCAATACAAAGCTGCCCAAAGAAGGAATGTGCTTCGACTATTTCTACGACGCAACTAAGAAGGAGTATGTACATTGGAGCGACAAATTACCTGCTTATGAAGCCCAACCGATCGGTCATGGACCCGGAAAAGTTGCATTCTCCAACATCGTCGTGTCAACTGTAGATAGCGTTCGCTTGACCTGGATTATGGACTTACTCGCGCAAAATGGGCACCATGTCATGTTTGTTGGCGGTGCAGGTACAGGGAAAACAACAATGATGAACAACTACTTGCATCACACTGGTGACAATTTCGTGTCAACCGTGATCAACATGAACTATTACGCCGATTCGAAAGCTTTCCAGACCCTCTTTGAGCAAAATATCGACAAGAGATCTGGCAAGATGTTTGGGCCGCCTGCTACAAAGAAGATGATCTACTTTGTTGACGACCTCAACCTTCCATTCGTCGAAGAGTATGGAACGCAAAATGCTTTAGAGTTGCTGCGTCAAATTATGGATCATGGCACAATCTTTGATCGGCTGGAGTTGGGATTCAGAAAAGAAATAGTAGACACCCAGCAGCTGGCAGCGATGAACCCGTTGATTGGGTCCTTCGAGGTCAGTGAACGAAACCAAATCATGTATGCAACCTTTGCGTGCATGATGCCTGGTCCGGATGACCTGCGTACTATCTATAAATCCATATTGGATGGCCATTGCATTCTGGGTGGTTTCGATAAAAAGGTGCTCGCTATCTCTGAATCTATTGCGGAAGCTTCCATTCACCTCCACAAAGAAGTGTCACACAAGTTCCTTCCCAGCGCTATCAAATTTGTCTACAATTGGAACATGCGCGAGTTGACTAACATCTACCAGGGGCTATGCTTGGCAGGCGCAGAAGACTACCCAAAGCCGATGAATATGATTAGACTCTGGCTTCACGAGTCGTACCGCGTGTTTTCAGATCGTATGGTTGATGACGTTGACTTTAACAAGTTCACAGATCTTATCAAAGAAGTTACAAACAAGGAATTGCACAGCGAAGACCAGGATGCCATACACGGCCCTGACCTGATCTTCACAAGCTTTGAACAAAGCGCGGCCGGGGTGCCAAAATACCTGGCGATCAAGAGCTCTGAGTCTTTAAGCCAGTCCCTTGAGTCTGCACTCCAAGAGTACAACGAATCGAACACAATCATGGAATTGGTGTTGTTCCAGGCTGCAATGGAGCACACAAGCAGAATTGCCCGCATCATCAGCAACCCGAAAGGTAATGCAATGCTCATTGGCGTCGGTGGTAGTGGTAAGCAGTCATTGACTCGGTTGGCATCTGCGATCTGTGGGTACGAAACCAAGCAATTGTCCGTGACGTCCAATTTCAAAGTTGACGACCTAAAAGAGGCCCTCAAAGACCTCTACCGGGTGTCAGGAGTAAAGGGTATTCCCACCACATTCTTGTTGACCGATTCCCAGATTGTTAACGAAAAGTTTCTTGTGTACATCAATGATATGCTTTCTTCTGGTTGGATTCCGGATTTGTTTGCTCGAGATGAGATGGATGGACTTTTCGGAGGACTCCGCAATGAAGCCAAAGCAAACGGCATTGAAGATAGTGCCGGCGCAATGCTTGACTTCTTTTTGCTTCGGGTGAAAACTAACCTTCACATCGTGCTAGCATTTTCTCCAGTAGGTCAAATCTTCAGAATTCGAGCACGAAGGTTCCCAGGCCTTGTCAATTGTACAGCAATTGATTGGTTCCACCCGTGGCCACGAGATGCACTAATCAGCGTGGCAGATCGATTCTTGGAAAGCGTCGATCTTGGTGAAGATGAAGTAAAAGTACAGATCTCTCAGCACATGGCTGGAGTTCATCTTTCGGTGGGAGATATGTCAAAAAAGTACTTGGCAACTCAGCGTCGTTACAATTACGTGACCCCAAAAAGTTATTTGGAATTGATTGGGTTCTACAAGGGCCTTCTCGACGAGAAGCGGGGAGAAGTGCAGGGTCTCATTGACCGTCTTGACGTTGGACTTAGTACACTTCGCAAAACAGCTGCAGATGTCGCAGAGATGCAGGTCGATCTGGGCCACACAATGGAAAAGGTGGAGGAGAAGAAAGCTGCGACGGAAGTGCTGATCGCAAATATGGGTGTTGAAAGGGCAAAGGCAGAAGTGCAGCAGGCAAATGCAGAACAAGAAGCAGTGAAGTCAAATGCGGCTGCTACCGCAGCTGCAAAGATCGAAGCTGAAGCCGACTTGGAGTTATCTGCAGCAAAACCTGCAATGGAGGCAGCAGCCGCAGCAGTCGACTGCTTGTCCAAATCTATGCTTACGGAACTCAAGAGTTTGCCCAAGCCACCATCTGGTGTAGACCTTGTCACCAAATGTTGTCTGATCATGCTTGAGCATGAATACAAAAACCACAAGTGGGACAGGGCGAAGAAGATGATGGCTAATGTTGACAAGTTCAAAGAAAAGTTGCTTGTATACCGTGGAGAGGATATTCCTGAAGACGTGATAGACAGGCTAAGGGCAACTGTAGAACATGAAGACTTTAGTCCTGAATTCATGATGAGCAAGTCTGCTGCCGCTGCGAACTTGTGTACGTGGGTCGTGAATATTTATGGTTTCAATCGTATTTACGTCAAGGTCAAACCTCTGATGGATTCATTGAATGAGGCCCGCGCAACCAAAGCCGCGGCCGAAGCCAAGCTGGCTATAGTGATGAAGGAGGTAGCAGCAGTTGAAGCATTATTGGCCGAACTGCAGGCAACTTTGACCCAGGCAACACTGGAGAAGCAAGCAGTGGAGGAAGAAGCGCAGGCTTGTAATGACCGCATTGGGTTGGCCCATCGTTTGATCGGAGGGCTTGCTTCGGAAAACGAGCGCTGGGCACGTGAAATCGAAGAATTGCAGCACAAGGCAGCTTTGCTAGTGGGTGACGTGATGCTGGGTGCAGCATTTGTGTCGTACATTGGAGCGTTCGACAAAAAGAATCGCGAGATTCTATGTTATGACACATGGCAGGTAGATATCCTTGAAAGGAAAATCCCTTTGTCCGAGAATGTAGACCCCCTTAGCCAGCTGACAACCGAAGCCAACGACTCCGTAATGATGGGACAGGGCCTGCCTTCTGATAGAATTTCGTTAGAAAACGGTGCAATCATCACCGCTTGCAAACGCTGGCCTTTGTTGATCGACCCTCAGTTGCAGGCCATTAAATGGCTGCGTACAAAGGAGGCGGACAACAACTTGATTGTACTGCAGCTTACCAAGAAACGCTGGCTAGCCGATCTTGAACATGCTATTAGTAATGGTAATACCATCATTATCGAAAATCTTGGCGAAGACATTGACCCAACAATTGATCCAGTGCTATCGCGCGCAATTTACAAGAAGGGCCGAAGCATCTTCTTGAAGCTTGGCGGCGAGGAAGTGGAGTACGACAGCAAGTTCCAATTATATTTGCAAACTAAACTTGCTAACCCGCATTACAAACCAGAAATTGCTGCCCAGTGCACCCTTATTAACTTCATTGCAACCGAAGCTGGCCTTGAAGACCAGTTGTTGCAAAAGGTAGTGAAAGAGGAACAGCCAGTTATGGAGCAACAGAAGCAAGATCTCGTGGCTGCATTCCAGAAATACAAGATCCAACTACACGAACTGGAAGACAATCTTCTTGAAAGACTCGCAAATGCTCCGGATGATATTTTGTCAGACGTGCCGCTGATTGAGGGTCTGGAAGAAACTAAAGCTGCAGCAGTTAAGATTAATGCGGCTGTTACCGAGGGCAAAATCACCGAGAAGAAAATTAACGAGGCCCGTGAGGTTTATCGTCCAGTGGCAACAGAGGGCGCTATGCTTTACTTCATGTTAACACAGCTGTGCTTGATCAACCATATGTATCAGTACTCGCTTGATAGCTACATGGTGTATTTCTACATCGCAATCAGAACCTGCCCTCCTGAAGAAAAGCAAGACGCACGTGTGCTTCTTTTGCGAGAAACCTTACGGTTCACCATGTATCAGATGGTTTGCAGAGGGTTGTTCGAATCTCACAAGCTCATTTTCTTGACACAGCTGACTTTCAATTTGATGGCACGTGGTATCCTGAAGGGCGTCGAATGGTCGCCGAAGCAAATGGATTTCTTAATGCGTGGCCCAAGGAAAGTTGGAGAAGAGAACCCATTAAACTGGTTGCCTGTGGCAGCATGGGAAGCTGCAGCTGCACTTGGCGACATGGATGATTTCGGCAGATTCTGTGGTGATCTAGTGGAAGCCGCACCTCGGTTCCAAGAGTGGTACAACGCTTCCGCTCCGGAAAACGAAAAGCTTCCATTGGATTGGTCTGGGCTCGATAAGACGCCGTTCTTGAAGCTGCTCGTAGTTAGAAGTTTGCGCCCAGACCGCATGACAATTGCCATCAATACTTTCTGCGAGAACACTCTGCCAAATGGAACCAAGTACTCCCGGTGTGATCAGACCCTCAACTCTGGCCAGATCATTGACAATTCACTGGGGACCTCAACCACGACGACGCCGCTTTATTTCATCCTCTCACCCGGTGTCGATGTGGTGGGTGAAGTCGACAAATTGGCCAGTAAGTATGGAATGGAGCGTGGCGTCAGCTACCACAACGTTTCTATGGGCCAAGGCCAGGATGTGGTTGCAATGGATCGCCTCGAGCAGGCACACCGCAACGGGCACTGGGTTGTATTGAACAACATCCACCTTATGCCAAAGTGGTGCATTGATCTAGAGAAGAGACTAGACGAATACGCTTTGGAAGGCTCAGCCCAACAATTCCGTCTCTTCTTAACATCAAATCCATCAAACGAAATCCCAATTGGTCTTCTAAATCGTTCCATCAAGCTCACCAACGAGCCACCTGCTGGATTGAAAGCTAACCTCAAGCGGGCATTCTGCTCTTTTTCGAAAGAGGTGATAGACGAATCAGACAGCAAAACAAAATCCATTCTGTTCGGGCTGTGCCAGTTCCACGCAGTTCTGATGGAGCGTAAAATGTATGGCCCTATGGGTTACAACATGATGTACCCCTTTTCACTTGGTGATCTGCGCGACAGTGCAGTTTGCCTCAATAATTACATGGAGGTCAATGCCGGAGGCAAAATCCCGTGGGCAGATTTGCGGTACATTTTCGGTGAAATCATGTACGGCGGTCATATTGTGAACGATTTTGACCGCTTACTTGCCAACACATATTTGGAGTGGTTCATGAAGGATGAGCTGCTGGAAGAGACCGAGCTTTATCCATTTGCGGAGGATGAAAAGGGTCTATCCTTCAGAACCCCGCTGCCGACCGCTTACGACCGCTATGTGGAGCACATTGACACAGAAATCAAGGTTGACACCCCGGTGGCCTTCGGTCTTCACACTAACGCAGAAATTGACTTCCGTACGACGCAGTCTAACACTATGTTCCACATTCTCGTGGAACTTGCCCAAGCTAGCGGTTCAGGCGGAGGAGACGAGGACGGTGAAGCCGCTACAGCTTCACCGCAAGAGGTCTCTGCTCAGGCTCGCCAGGAGGTCTTGGACGCATTTGGCGACAAGAAGTTTGACATCGAAGACGTACAGAGATCCTTGGACGAGCAAGGGCCATACCAGAATGTGTTCCTTCAGGAGATGGATATGATCAACGGCCTTCTGGTGGAGATGGTACGCTCTTTGAAGGAACTCGGGCTCGGTTTTGCTGGCGAGTTAACCATGACGGACTCCATGGAAACGTTGTCTTCGTGTCTGTACTTGGACCGGCAGCCTCCGTTGTGGAGTAAAAACGCATGGCCGTCCAAACGGCCGTTATCGACGTGGTTGTTTGATCTCACTTCCAGGCTCCAACAGTTGGACGAATGGCAACAGAACCCCATGGAGATCCCAAGGGTCACGTGGTTGTCGGGGCTTATCACGCCACAATCTTTCTTGACTGCAATCATGCAAGTGACAGCACAGAGGAATCAGCTGGAGCTAGATAAGCTCCTAGTACAAACCGATGTGATGAAGAAGATGACAGCCGAGGAAATCGATGCGCATTCACGAGACGGAGCGTACATCAGTGGCTTACAGATGCAAGGTGCACGCTGGGATGTCCAGGCTGGTGGCATTGAAAGATCGAAGCCAAAGGAGATGTTCTGTCCTATGCCTATTTTGAACTGCCGTGCAGTCAGTGCGGACAAGGTTGACACGAACAACGTCTATTATGCGCCGACTTACAAGACCACTCAGCGTGGTCCAACCTGGGTATTTAGCGCGCAGTTGAAGACAAAATCGCCAGCAGGGCGTTGGGTCATGGCAGGCGTGGGTCTGATCATGGACATTACTACATGATCATGGACATTACTACATAAGCAATGAAGTAGCAGCAGCTTCATGGCAAAGTTTTTATATGCATGTTGTGCGTGTTGTGTTTTGTGTGTTTGTGTGTGTG